>Ga0302187_10000942_pt1 | contig 25575 bp, 18 predicted proteins | sample II_Bog_E1_3_FD_202120 | JGI IMG/M metagenome (GOLD analysis project Ga0302187, IMG submission 202120) | Peat permafrost microbial communities from Stordalen Mire near Abisko, Sweden - II_Bog_E1_3 | ecosystem: Environmental > Terrestrial > Soil > Wetlands > Peat | place: Sweden: Abisko...
TGAGCGCGGTGATTGAAACACAGCGCCAGCTTGAGGATGTGGTCGAAGACCTGCTGAGTTCGGTACATGGTGTTCCGAAAAAGCGGACGATCGTGCCCGTCTACGACACCGAAGACATCACCTAAGGACAGGGAACAGGAATTAGGGAACAGTTGGTCGCTGTCCGTGCGGATTGAGGGGCTCTGGCGCCGAGTTCCGGCCTGATTGAACTCCTTGGTCAATCAGGCGCTTTTCAGTGCGCGATTTTCCGGGGCGCGGCTAGACCCCGCATTTCCGCGGGCGTGAACGATTTCCATTGCAGTTTCTTCGGTTTGGCCTTACCTTGGCTCAAAGCTAAATTCAGCTACCGGAGGACCCTCAATGAACGACCCGCAAAACGCAGGCGGCATTCTTGCCGCAATTCTCGGCATCTACATGATCGTCTTTGTTGTTTTTCTGGCGGTGATCATTATTCCCTTCTGGTTCATTTTGAAGAAGGCCGGCTTCTCGTCGTGGCTGTCGCTGATCAACATCGTGCCCTTTGGAACGCTGATTCTGCTATACATTCTGGCCTTTGCTGAGTGGAAGGTGATTCCTGCGCCGCAGGTGACGTGGCAGCCGCCTTTGCCGCCGCAGGTTTGAGCAAGGCTGGTGGGACGGGCTCAGAGCGCAAAATGCTAGCATCGGTGATAGAAGGCCATTGTTGACGATGCCAGAATTCTCTCCTTCCACCCTCGGCCAGATCCGTGTCCGTTTTGCCCCATCGCCCACCGGGTTTCTGCACGTTGGCAGCGCCCGAACCTTTATTTTCAACTGGCTGTTTGCCCGCCACAACGGCGGGACGGTGTTGCTGCGGCTGGACGACACGGATGTGGAGCGCAACACCGACCGCAGCGTGCAGTCGATCTTTGAAGGCCTGCGCTGGTTGGGTCTGGACTGGGACGAAGAGTACAAGCAGTCGGAGCGCCTGACGTTGCACCGCGAGGCGGCTCAAGCCATTTTTGAGAAAGGACTCGCCTATCGCGACTTCACACCGGCGCATTCTGAGGACTCAAAGGTTGCGGCAGAGGACCAGTTTGCCAATCAGCGAGCCTGGCTCTTCAACGCTGGGATGCGCGAGTTATCCCGCGAGGAGAGCGACCACCGCGCCGCCGCCGGAGAACCATTTGCACTCCGGTATCGTGTACCCCGCAGACAAAATCGCACCCTGAGCTTCACGGATAGTGTCTACGGGGAGCAAGCCAAACTTGCGGACGAAGTGGAAGACTTCGCTTTGCTCAGGTCGGACGGGATGCCGACTTATCACCTCGCATCTTGCGTGGACGACGCCGATTTGCGCATCAGCCACATTATTCGCGGGCAAGATCACCTGACGAATACGTTCAAGCACCTGCTGATCTTTGAAGGTCTGGGCGTTGACTCTCCGCAGTTTGCGCACTTGCCGCTACTGGTGGCTCCAGACGGCGCCAAGCTCAGCAAGCGCAAACATGGGCCGGTGGTGAGCGTGACCACTTACCGGGATGCGGGCTTTTTGCCGGATGCGTTCATCAACTTCCTCTGCCTTTTGGGGTGGTCGCCGAAGAATGACCGCGAATTGATGGCGCTGGGTGAGATTCGCGATGCATTCACACTGGAGAACATAAATCGCGCCAACGCAGTGGTGAACTTCACAGAGGAAGACCCTTTCGATGCCAAGGCGTTATGGCTGAATGCTGAACATATTCGAGCTTTGCCGGTGGAGGAACTGAGCCATCTGATCGAGCCTTTTTTTGTGGAGGCCGGGCTGACGACGACGCCGGAAAAGCTGCACGGAGTTACGCCGCTGATTCGCGAGCGCATGAAGTATCTGCGGGATGCTGTGAGCGTGGCCGATTTCTTTTTTGTGGAGGAGCTTGCGCCGTATGATCCGGCCGACCTGATTCCACAAAAGGGCGATGCGGCGCTCGCGGGGCGGATATTGAGGAAGGCATCCTCAGTGGTGGAGGAGAGTGCTTTCGATGCTGCTGCGCTGGAACAGGCCTTGCGCGGGGCTGCGGCTGAACTTGGGGTGAAGGCGGGGCCGATGTTCCAGCCGATCCGAGTGGCTGTGTGCGGACGGAAGAACGCGCCGCCGCTGTTTGAAACAATGGCCGTGCTGGGGCGCGAGGTTTGTGTTGCGCGCATTGGTGAGGCCGAAAAAAGGCTTGAATCGCTCGCTTGAGCGCAGAGACTGAAGACGAAATAAGGAAGCGCAGGAATGACTGATTTGAATCCGGATAGTCCCGAAACTCGCACATCGAACTTTCTTCGCGACCAGATTGCGGAGGATGTGCGCACGCAAAAGTACGGCGAGGCGGTGGTGCAGACCCGCTTCCCCCCCGAACCCAACGGCTATCTCCACATCGGCCACGCCAAGGCCATCTGCCTCGACTTCGGCCTAGCCGACGAAGTCGGCGGCAAGACCAACCTCCGCTTCGACGACACCAATCCTGATAAAGAGGAACAGGAATACGTCGACTCCATAATGGCGGACGTACGCTGGCTCGGCTTTGAGTGGGATCGGCTCTGCTACGCGTCAGACTACTTCGGCCAGCTTTACGAGTGGGCCTTGCAGTTGATCAAGGCCGGCAAGGCCTACGTCGACGATCTGTCGGCGGACGAGATTCGCGAACACCGCGGGACGCTGACGGAGCCTGGCAAAGACAGCCCGTATCGCAATCGGACGGTTGCGGAAAATCTCGATCTCTTCGCGCGCATGAAGAACGGCGAATTCCCCAACGGCACGCGCGTCCTGCGAGCGAAGATCGACATGGCTTCGCCGAACATCAACATGCGCGATCCGGTGATGTATCGCATCCTGCACTCTACGCATCAACGGACGGGCGACGCGTGGTGCATCTATCCGATGTACGACTACGCGCACGGGCAGTCGGATTCGATTGAGCAGGTCACTCACTCGATGTGCACGCTGGAGTTTGCCGACCATCAGCCGCTTTATCGGTGGTATATCGAGCAGCTGGGAATATTCCCTTCGCAGCAATTTGAATTTGACCGGCTAAACCTGACTTACACGCTGCTGTCTAAACGGAAACTGTTGCAGCTTGTCCAGGAAAAGCGGGTGAGCGGATGGGACGATCCGCGCATGCCTACGCTGGCGGGCATTCGGCGGCGCGGGTTTACGGCGGAGGGACTGCGGGCGTTTTGCGCGGCCATTGGGACTTCGCGCACTAACGGCAGCACCGACATCGAGATGCTGGAGCACTACCAGCGGGACGATCTGAACCGGAGAGCCAACCGCGCAATGGCCGTGCTGCGACCCTTGAAGCTGGTGATCGACAACTATCCTGAAGAGCAGGTGGAATACTTCGAGGTTGCCAACAATCCGGAAGACGGGGCTGCGGGGGTGCGTAAGGTGCCGTTTTCGCGGGAGATTTACGTTGAGCAGGACGATTTTCGCGAGCTTCCACCTCCGAAGTATTTCCGCCTTTCGCCGGGGAAGGAAGTGCGGCTGCGCGGGGCTTATTTTGTGACGGCGCAGAGCGTGGTCAAGGATGCCGATGGCGGTGTCGTTGAGGTCCATTGCACATACGACCCTGCCAGCAAGGGCGGCAATTCACCCGATGGGCGCAAGGTGAAGTCGACGATGCACTGGGTGTCGGCGGCACATGCAATCTCGGCGGAAATCCGCCTTTACGACAAGCTGTTCACCAAGGCCGATCCTACCGATGTAGATGAGGGGCAGGATGTGCTGGACAATCTAAACCCGGGGTCCCTGGAGATTCTAACCGCTGCGAAGTTGGAGCCGTCGCTCGCCGGCGCCAAGGTTGGAGCGCATTTCCAGTTTGAACGCGTCGGGTACTTCTGTTTGGACCAGGATTCGGCAGAAGGGAGCCTGGTGTTTAACCGGACGCTGCCGCTGAGGGATTCGTGGGCAAAGATTGAGAATAAGTAGGCTGGTTGGCAAACCGATGGCTTGTTTACACCATGTGCCCCAAGTCTGCAACAGGAGACCTGGGGCACATGTGCAGAATTACTTCTCGTGGTGCGAGAGTGCCATTTGGAAGGTGATCATGACCGCGCGGCCAGCTTGCTTCTCGAGGGTGTCATTCCAGCTTGGGGTATAGGGTTGCAGATCCCCCGATACCTCAGGTCCAGGAGTGGTTGGGTAGGGCGTAGTCAGCGAAGTTCCATCGTTGGCCGCGCCGATGTTTACAGTGTCGTGGCTATCGAAGATGTTGTTGATGCTGAGCTTGATTTTCGACCCACCGAACATCGAGTTGCCGCGGATGCTGTAGTTCACGAAGAGATTGCTCATCCAAAACGGGTCAATGGGAACGGTCTGGTGATCGTTACCGATGTCGTTCCACATGGATCCGATTCGCTTGCCGAAGATGCCGAAGTCGAGACCCCTTTCGCGATAGGTCATACCCAGCGACTCAGTATCGTGAGGGGTGCTGGCCACCCAGGCCACCGGGGTGGCGGGAGTGGCGGGAGCAGTAGACGTGGCCGCCTGGGCCCCGGCTGCTTCGTACTTGGCGACACCGAAGGTACCGTTCGCGTTGAAGCTCAGGGTGCGCGTGACGGCGAGGTTGCCCTCGGCCTCGAAACCATTCGTGTTAGAGTCCGGGTTGGCATAGTAAAACGCGAAGCCCTCGTCCGGGCCGCTGGATGGCGTAAACGTCGAGTAAGTGTTGGTGAAGTGAATGTGGTAAGCGTCCGCGTCGAAAGCTAAGCGGTTGAGCTTCACTACCGTGCCGCCCTGATAGGTGTCTGCGATGGTGGGCGGCGGGGTGACAGCAACCTGGGCTCCGGTGGTATCGAAGACGCTGCTGAAGGGAGCGATCGTGCCGCGGCCATATTGGCCGTAAGCGGACCAGTTGTTGTTAATGCGGTAGTTGGCTTCAACCGAGGGCAGGATGGAGTTGTAGTCCTGCGAGTGCTGGACGGTGATGCTGCAGTCTGCGCTTAAGAGAGAAGTGCATCCGAGCGGGCCAACCACTTTGCCGTCCGGATACTGGGTCAGATCCATTCGAAAGAAGGCGTCCTTGACGCCAGCCGTGATGGTCCAGCGCGGAATGGCCACCAACTGGAACTCGGCATAGGGCTGGACAGCATAGGTGAAGAAGTGCTCGTGGAACTTGTTGTTCTTGATATAGGGGGAATCGACCCAGGTGATGGGGTCAGTGTAGGTCTGATAGCGAAGAGTTTCGGTATGCTCGAACCAGTTCCCTACACGGAAGACGCCCCACTTGGTGGCATAGCTGAGAGCATCGATTTCGCCGTACCGGCCGTACTGGTTGAGCTTGTCGACTCCGGTGGGCTTCTTGTCGTAGTTCGCCCCAGTGGGCTGGTCATCTCCTCCAACTTTTTCTTCGATCGGCTTGGTTAGTACCGAGTCGGTCACCAGGTCGTTGTCCGTCGTGTTCTGGTAGTGCTGATGGTTGGAGTAGCCGTAGGTGTAGGACTTGGAATCGAGCTTCCAGGCTCTGCCGAAGTCGTGGTTGAAGGAAATAATGTCGAAGAAGGTCGGGACATGGTAGACCGAGTAGCGCCAGTACTGAGCGTTGTAAGTGCCGTCCGGATTCAACATGTTGTTGTCGTAAAGATAGTTGTCGCCGTGATGAAAGAGTTGGCGGCGGGTGGGGTCGTTATTGTTGAAAGCGTCAACGATGATGTTGGTGCCAATGACAGTGAGGTCGGTGCGGTCGCTGAATTTGTAGTCGAACTTGGCGGTCGCGGCGACATCCTGCTTGGGCGAGAAGGTCTGGTAGCCGTCCGAGCTCTGGTAGTGGCCCTCGAGCCAGAAGTGAGCCTTGGGATTCTTGCCGCCGAAAAGGCCAGTGTTGAACTCACCGAGGACCTGGTAGGTATTAAACGATCCGTAGGTCACCTCGCCCTTTACCTGGGCCTCATCGCTGAGCCTTGGCGAGAAGAAGTGGATCGAGCCGCCAAAGTTGGAAGGACCGATATCAGAGGCGGTGCCGGGGCTGCGGTCGAAGTCGACGTAGCCGATAGCAGGGGCAGGGACGTAAGCCCAGGAGTGGTGGCTGGGATCATTGGAGTCGTTGAAGGGCACTCCGTCCCAGGTCATGGTGTAGTCGTCGTCGACGAATCCGCGGAAGAAGATTTTGGCCTGGCCGTTGCCCACACCGTTGGTGGTGTAGCTGACGGTGCCGGGAGCGGCCTGGATGATGTCGGCAAAGTCGGTGACCGGAGAGGTGTACTCGGCGATGTAGTTACTGGAGATTTCAGTGCGGGCGGAAGCGGCATCGAGCAGAGCCTTGACGGGCGCGGATTGCACGGCGAGCGAGGAGTTATCTTCAGACTCGACGACAACCTCTTCAGCGACCGAGGCGAGAGCCAGCTTGAAATCGAATTTCTGCTCGCCACTGGTGACGGGGATGGGGCGCAGCTCGGTGCCGAAGCCGGTGGCGCTGACGGCGAGGGTGTAGTGGCCGGAGCCAACACTGGCAAAGGAGAAAGAGCCCTCCTTGTCGGTGAGGGCGCGCTGCACCGGGGTTCCCGCGGCATCTTCAAGAGTGACCGAGGCGCCGATGACCATTTTGCCGGCGGAGTCGGCGACGATTCCTTTCACGGTTCCACTTGTGTTCTGGGCAAAGGCGGGCACTGCGATGAGCGCCAAAAAAAAGATTGCAAAGACAGGGAAAGATCTCAACTGTCCGATGATGACTCGGAGCATCTGCATTTTCTCCTTGGGAGTAAAGCGAGGGATAGACACCCCTTGCTTCTCGGAGACTAACCAAGCGGTGTGAATCAGACATGAATAGAGTTTTAACGGAGTGTTACGGGAAGCTAAGATTCGGTTTTTCGATTGAAGGCGAAAGCGGGATTCGAGGAGGATTGAGCCTGTTATCGGCGGGGGAGGGACAAAAGTTTCTTTTGGCTGAAGACTCTGCGAACATTTGCAGCGGAGTATTGGGTGTGGCCTAACGCTTCGTCGATCCAGGACGGGAGTTGTGGAGCGAGGAAAGTGATTCCTCGTCCGCTGAATGAGGCGACGAGTTTCGGGGGAGTTGCGAAGGCGGAATTGTCGTAAAGATCGAGGAGGTCGATCGTCTTTCCCAATTCGTCGAAGACGCGGAGGAGGTTCGCGAAGCTTTTTGTCCGAATGTCGCGCACTGTGTCTTCTGAGCCGCTGTGGCCGCCGAGGATGGATCTTCCAGCTACCCGGTCAATTGCCATGTCGAGCCCACCGACGCATATATAGGTGAATCTGACCTGAAATCCAGCTAGGTGGGCCCGCTCCATTTGTTCGAAAACCGCGGAGCTGTGCAGTGTGGTTTCCGTCGCGAAATCCCTACCATCCGCAATGTGATCTTGAATGAATTTCTCGCAGACCGGGCCGACAATTGCGCGGATCGATTTTGGAATGCCCAGGTAGGAGCCGTTATTCAGGTGAGCTGCAAAGTCGTCCGCGTTGAAGTAGTCACAACCGAAACGACTTCCAGGAAATGCGCTGGACGCTTGCGTCTGGAGGTGGTTTCGACTGACTTGCGCGCGACGGGTTGAGTGGCCATGACACGCTCCTGCTTTCTTCATACTAGCCTTCCTCAGAAACAAAGAAAAGATGGTCTTTGGGCGGAAAGCTCGTTACTTGCCGATAACGTCGATGGCTACGGGGATGGTTTTTGGGGGCATGCACATGGCGTTGTTGCAGGCCTGAAAGTGGAGCTTGGCCTGAACGAGATGGTTGCCGGCGGGGGCTACAATTTTGGCCTGGATGACGAACTCGTCGGTGTAGACGCTGAGCTTGTCGGCGGGGGCGGCAGGGAGCGTGAAGTCCTTGCCTGGGGGATAGACTGCGTCGGAAAGCTGGACGCCGGTTCCATCGGGGATGGAGAAGGCGGTGGGGATGAGGTACTGGTCGCGGGGGGTGTGGGAGTTGATGTGGAGGCCCTGAGCTACGCGGAAATGAAGGGCGACTGTGGTGGTTTTTCCGGCGGGAACGGTGATCTGTTCGGGGTATTGGAATTCGACTGCGGAACCGGCGAGGATGGAGTGGCTCATGGTGTCGGACTGCGCCCATCCGGAAGGCATTGCCAGCACCAAGAGCGTGGCAGCAACAGAAACCCAGTTTCTTTTTCCAGCCATGTACATTCCCTATTCCTCGAATCCTAGTTTCCGAGCGCCTTCTTGATATTGGCTTCCATTTCGTCTTTTGAGCTCAGCCCCATCTGCGTCGCGACGACCGTGCCGTTGCGATCAACATAGAACGACATGGGCAGTTCGTCCAGCCCGCCGTAAGCGGTGTCGATCGAGCCGCCATCGATCAGCACCGGGTAGGGGATATGCAGCTGGTCTGCGGTGCGGCCAATCTCTTTTTTCTCGTCTGCGAGCTTTTTGACATCGTCCTTGTCAAGGTCATCGGCGGAGATGCCGAGAACCTCAAAGCCTTGCGCCGAATATTGGTTGCGCAGTTCCACAAGCCAGGGCGTTTCGATTTTGCAAGGGGCGCACCAGGTGGCCCAGAAGTTGACCAGTACCGCTTTGCCTTTGTAGTCGGCCAGCGAGACTTTTTTGCCGGTCAGGTCTTCGAGAGCGAAGGCGGGGGCGGGCTTGCCGGTGAGCGGGGAAACATACTTGCCGTCGCCGCTGGAGGCATCGACCACGAGCTCGCCCTTGGCGACGGACGCCAGAAGCCGCTCCGCAGCCTGTTTGCGATATTCGTAGTTCGCCCAGCCAGCCCAGGCAAAGGTAGACAGGATAAACAATACGGCGCCCAGGACAATGGTGTTTCGTTTCACGGTGGACAAGACCTCTGACTTATTGTACGAGGAAGACGGGCGGGCTTCCAATTGGTGCCGTGAGTGGTAGGATCAGAAACCGATGAGCAATTTCGACGAAGACGATTGTTTTCAGCCTGCTGCGCTGGTGAGGACTGAAGCGGCGGCCTTATTGGCGTTGGCAGCCCGGCTGGAAGGCGCAATGTCCGAGGCCTTTTCGCGGGCCGTGGAACTGGTGATGCGCTGCGGGGAGTCGCATGGGCGCGTGGTGGTGACGGGGATGGGGAAGAGCGGGATTATTGCGCAAAAGATTGCGGCGACGCTGAGTTCGACGGGGTCACCGGCGCTGTTTCTGCATCCGGCTGAGGCGGTGCATGGCGACCTGGGCGTGCTGATGCCTGGGGACGTGGTGATTGCGCTTTCGGCGAGCGGGGAGACGGAAGAGATTTTGCGGCTGCTGGCCACGCTGAAGCGCAAGGGGGATGCGCTGATCAGTTTTTGCTGTGATCTGAGCTCGACGCTGGCGGTGGCTAGCGATGTGGCGCTCGATTGCAGCGTGGAGCGGGAGGCTTGCGGGCTGAACCTGGCGCCGACGGCTTCAACGACGGCGATGTTGGCTCTGGGCGATGCGTTGGCCATTGCGGTGAGTTTGCGCAAGGGGTTTCGAGCGGAAGACTTTGCGGATCTGCATCCGGGAGGGAAGCTGGGCAAGAAACTGGCGTTAGTTCGCGACCTCATGCATGCGGGGGATGCGGTGCCGGTGGTTGCGCCGGCGACGGCAATGACGGATGTGATTTATGAGATGTCGTCAAAGAAGCTGGGGATGACGACGGTGCAGCAGCAGGGGCGGCTGTGTGGGGTCATCAGCGACGGGGATTTGCGAAGGCTGCTGGAGCGCGAGGGCGGGGCGGCTTTGAGCCGTACGGCGGGCGAAGCGATGAACGCGAAGCCGCGAACCATTGCCGGGAGCGAACTGGCAGCAACGGCGCTGGCCAACTTAGAGGAGCGGAAGATTACTTCGCTGGTGGTTGTTGGGCCGGAGCAGACTGTCGAGGGCGTACTGCATTTGCATGATTTGTGGGGAGTTGAACTGATTTAAAGGCAGGGATCAGGGAACAGGGAACAGAAGTCGGCGATCAGGAGGCGCCTCATAAGCCAATTCCGGCATTCCTTTTTTCGAGCCATTTTTGCATTGGCTTGGGATTGGCATTTTACATGCCGATGCATGCAGTGCGGAGGCTGCCATACCAGCCGACCAAGGTGAGGTGCTTGTCTGAAGGACCGCCGTTCGATGCCAGCCCAAACTGGAGATCATCTTCGCGCATGATGATTTTGTATCCATCGCCGGAGTTTTCCTGCCCGACGAGCCAAACTTCCAGTTGCTGGTCGCTAACCTTACCGCCGCAAACGGACCGGGCGATCACCGATATCTTCTTTGGTGTGACAAGCGCCTGCTCAAGAGTTACCCCATGGCATTATGTCGTCCGGAGATCATCCCCAGCCTGCAGGCGAATTATTTCAGTGACTTCTTCGACTGTCATTGCACCTCCTTTGTCAATTATGCAGCCTGTTGGCTCCGAGAAAATTGGGAACGCAGGCCGCCGGTTCTTGTCGGGGGAAGCGTGTGAGATTCAATTGTCAGACAGGCGATCTGTTTCGCGATATGATATGGGACAGGAGTTGCCCTATGACTACCCGCATTGTCCGCGTGGGGAACACTCTGACTGTTGAGGTTCCAGAGGAATTAGTGGCGCAGGCGTCGTTGCGTGTCGGCGAGCCGGTGGAGTGGGTTCCGAATGGCGCGGGGGGCCTTTCTTTGGTCTCGAAGAGTGAGGCTTCAGTAAAGCCTCGCAGGCGCATGACTCTCGATAAACTGCTGGAGGGGATCCCTGAGGGTGCGGAAATGGAAAGAATCGATTGGGGGCCTGATCGCGGGGCCGAGGTTTGGTAAGCGCCTACGTCCCTGATGCCGGAGATCTGATCTGGCTTGATTTCGACCCGCAGGCAGGCCGCGAACAGGCTGGACGCCGCCCGGCGTTAGTGCTTTCGTCCTGGCGATTCAACAAAAAGACAGCTCTGGCTTATGTCTGCCCGATCACAAGCAAGGTCAAGGGATATGCTTCAGAGGTTGTGCTGCCGCCGGGTTTGCCAGTCCATGGCGCGGTGCTTTGCTCACACATGCGCAGCGTGGATTGGGATGTGCGCGACCCGGTCCTTATTGGCAAATCCACCGATGATGTCCTTTTTGCTGTGCGTGAGATTGTCGCGTCGATTGCCGGCATTGAGCCCTGAGGACGTCTTCGCGAGTTGCCCACTCCGGTACATTTAGAATGAATTGAAACGTAGATTTGAGCTTCGTCCGCCTTAATCGGACGGGAAAGTTTGTCTTTATCTCTATGCATCGCTGGTCTAAGCTCTTTGTTCCCACTCTTCGCGAGGCCCCTTCAGACGCTGAAGTCGCCAGCCACAAGTTTCTGCTCCGCGCCGGATACATTCGGCAGCTCGGAGCGGGAATCTACAACTATCTCCCGTTCGGGCAGCGGTCGCTGAACAAGATCATCGGCATTGTGCGCGAGGAGATGGACACGATTGGCCAGGAATTTTACTTGCCGGCCATCCATCCGCGGGAGATTTGGGAGCAGAGCGGGCGCTGGGCGGGGATGGGCGACAACATGTTTCGCCTGAAAGACCGCAAGGGAGCGGAGCTGTGCCTGGGCATGACGCATGAGGAGATCATGACGTCGATTGCGCGCAACGAACTGCGCAGCTACAAGCAGCTGCCGCAGATCTGGTACCAGATTCAGAACAAGTTTCGCGATGAACCGAGACCGAAAGCCGGCCTCTTGCGGGTACGGCAGTTCACGATGAAAGACAGCTATTCGTTTGATATCGACAAGGCCGGGCTGGACAAAAGCTATGACCTGCACGATGCGGTGTATCGCAGGATTTTTACGCGGTGCGGGCTGAAGTTTGTGGCTGTGGATGCCGATTCGGGGGCGATGGGCGGGTCGCAGTCGCAGGAGTTCATGGTGTATACGGACGCCGGCGAGGACTTGATTGCCAGCTGCCCGGTTTGCGGGTATGCGGCCAATCTGGAGAAGGCGACTTCGCGCCTGGCGCCTGTGGACGAGATGGAAGCGACCGGGGACGGGATGCCGGAGCTGGTGTTGACGCCGGGATGTGGGGCGATCAGTGATGTGGCCGAGTTCTTCAAGATTTCTCCGGCTTCGGACATCAAGTGCGTGGCCTATATGGCGCTGAAGCGCGGAGTTGGCGGCAAGCCTGATACGTGGCTTGGGGTTGCGGCGTTCCTGCGCGGGGACCACCAGGTAAACGAGACGAAGCTGCTGGGAGCTGTGGGCGGTGCAGAGCTGCGTACGATGCAGGCCGACGAGCTGACGCAGTACTTCAACGGGCCGGCGGGGTTCCTTGGGCCGGTGGGGTTGAAGCATGTCGCGAAGGCGCTGGACGAGGGGCTGACGGTGGTGGTGGACAAGTCACTCGAAGGGCGCAAGAACCTGGTGGCCGGGGCAAACAAGCTGGACTATCACCTGCGCAACGTGGTGCCGGGACGTGATTTTACTTGGACGCTTGCGGCGGATATTCGCAGCGTGAATGAGGGTGAGGACTGCCCGGAGACGACCGAGGCCGGTGTGCCTTGCAGCGGAAAGCTGGTGGTGGGCAAGGCCGTGGAAGTGGGGCACATTTTCAAGCTCGGCTACAAGTACACCGAGTCCATGGGGGCGCGGGTGCTGGACTTGAACGGCAAGGAAGTGATGCCGATCATGGGCTGCTATGGCATCGGCATTGAGCGCATTTTGACCGCAGCCATTGAGCAGTCGAACGACAAGAACGGCTTCTGGCTGCCGGCTTCGATTGCTCCGTTCACGGTCGTGGTGACGGTGACCAATTCGTCGGATGCGGCGCTGGCCGAGTTCGGAGCAAAGCTGGCGGCGGAGCTTGAGGCTGCAGGATTCGATGTGCTGCTGGATGACCGCGACGAGCGCGCCGGAGTCAAGTTCAAAGACGCCGACCTGGTGGGCATTCCCTACCGCGTTAATGTGGGCAAAAAGGCTGCGGGTGGGGTTGTGGAGCTGGTTACGCGCGCCACTTCAACCAGCGTGGACGTGCCTTTGACCGAAGCGGTGGCATTGCTGAAACAGCGCGTGCGGGAAGACGCTCGGTAAGAGACCGGTGTGGCCTTGCTGTAATCTTTCAATTGGAAGCTGAGGAGCCGCGATGGCGTTGAAGATCCGATTCGCACGATCCAAGGGCCGGCGTTCATGGATTTCGCTGCTGTTGCGCATTGCCTTGCTCGCCATTGCGGTCGTGTTTCTCTCTGGTTTTGCGGTCTTCGGTTACTACTATGTGAAGTACCAGCACATTGTGGACGAGCGACTGGAAAAGCCGATCTTCGCAAGCACGGCGAAGATCTACGCGACGCCACGCGAGGTGCGGCCTGGGCAAAAACTGAGCGTTACCCTGCTGGCCAATGAACTGCGCAACGCGGGATACACGACGGATGGCGCGTCGCAGGCTTCGCCACTTGGGACCTATTCGCAGAATTCGCAATCGATCGGCGTCCACCCTGGTCCGCAGTCGTATCATGCGCAGGACGGAGCAACCATCAGTATCGCTGGCGGCGTAGTGCAGTCGATTACGGACGACCATGGCCAACCACTCGCCAGCTATGAGCTTGAGCCGTTGCTGATTACAGGACTGAGCGACGACGCCAATCGCACCAAACGCCGGCTGGTGACCTACGACGAGATTCCAAACAACTTGGTGCAGGCCGTGCTGGCCATCGAGGACAGGCGCTTTTTCGAACACGGCGGCGTCAACTATTGGCGGCTGGTGGAGGCGGTATTCCGCGATATCACTACCGGACAGAAGCAGCAGGGCGGCTCCACGCTGACCATGCAGTTGGCGCGTGGCTTTTTTCTCACACCTGAGAAACGCATCAAGCGAAAGTTCATTGAAATTGTCATCACGTTCCAGCTTGAGCACCGGTTCAACAAGCAAAAGATCTTTGAGCTTTATGCAAATGAAATCAACCTGGGGCAGCGCGGCAGCTTTTCGATTGACGGCTTTGGAGAAGCTTCGCAGGCGTACTTTGGCAAGGATGTGCGGCAACTGAATCTTGCCGAGAGCGCGATGCTGGCGGGGATGATCCAGCGACCGAATTATTTTAATCCGTTCCGCCATGCGGATCGCACGATTGAGCGACGCAATCTTGTTCTCGATTCCATGGTGGAGACGGGTGCGATTACCAAGGATCAGGCCGAGCATGCAAAAGCTGAGCCGCTGCATCTTTCCGAAGTGAGCGTGGATGCCAGCGAGGCGCCTTACTTTGTGGATCTGGTGCATGAGCAACTGCTGCAAAAGCTGGGCGAGCGCGACTTCAATCGCGAGGGGCTACACATATACACATCACTCGATCCGGACCTGCAGCGCGCGGCCACACAAGCAGTTGACTCGACGATTCATGTGGTCGATGAGCAGGTAGACAAGCTGCATAAAAAGAGCAAGCCGGGCGAGACGTGGGTCTATCCGCAGGTGGCGCTGGTGGCGCTGAATCCACATACGGGGCAGGTGCTTGCGCTGGTGGGTGGGCGCAATTATGGGAACTCCCAACTTGATCATGCGGTAGCCAAGCGGCCAACGGGCTCCATCTTCAAGCCGTTTGTTTATGCGGCGGCATTCAATACATCGCTCGAAGGCAGCGACCTATCCGGACAAACCAGGCCATTCAGCCAGATCACAATGCTGAGCGATGAGCAGACGACCTATGACGTGGGCGGGCAGGAATATACGCCGCGCAACTTCGAGGGTGTGTATCACGACCAGGTGACCGCGCGCTACGCGCTGCAGCAGTCACTGAACAATGCAACCATCGGGCTGGCTGCTCTGGTGGGGTTTGATCGCGTTGCCTCGCTTGCCAGATCGGCGGGCGTGAAGAGTGCGCGGGGCACGCCTTCGGTAGCCATCGGTTCCTATGACGCAGCACCGCTGGATATGGCAGGCGCCTATACCATCTTCGCCAATAATGGGCTGCATCTGGACCCGTGGATGGTGGCCAGCGTGCGATCGCCGACCGGCGATGTGATTACGGATTACACGCCAACGTCGAAACAAATTCTCGATCCGCGCGTGGCCTACCTGACGACGAACATGCTGGAGAACGTGATCAATCACGGCACCGGCGCCGCAACGCGTACGCGCGGGTTTACTTCGCCGGCCGCAGGCAAGACGGGAACCAGCCACGACGCATGGTTCGCCGGGTACACATCGAACCTGCTGTGCATTGTGTGGGTGGGCAACGACGACTACACGGAATTGAACATTGAAGGCGCGCATGCTGCGGCGCCCATCTGGGCGGAGTTCATGAAGAAGGCCGTGCAGTTGCCGCAGTACTCAGACACGCACGAGTTCTCAGTACCGGATGGCGTGGAGATGGTGAACATCGACAAGGCTACCAACCTTTTGAGCGATGATGCCTGTCCCGACGGGGTGGCGATCGCCTTCCTCGATGGCACCGCTCCCACGGAAACCTGCGATCATCCGCCGGACAAGCGGAATATTCTGCAGAAGATTTTTGGGCTTGGCAAGCCTGGCAACTAAGGCGGCGCAGTTCCGGCCCATCGGCCCGTTATCCGTCAATCTCAGACCCATCCGACATGGGCTGGCACTGCTGGCACCAGAAGGTTACGCGCGCATCCGGGCCTTGAATGCGGCGGCGAATGATTGCGCCGCACTTCCTGCATGGTTCGCCGGCGCGCCCGTAAACCCATACGCGCAGAGCAGGATCGAAACTGCGGGTGGTGCGACGATGCAGGCCGCTGTAGGTAACCACCGTTTCGGATGAGTCTTCGAGGATGTTGGCCTTCACCAGTCGGCGCGAGAGGGCAACGATGCCGGCCAGCGTCTCCCCAGGGAGATCGGCCACGTGCGCGAAGGGGTTGACGCCGGCCATAAAACAAATCTCCGACTTGAACTCATTGCCCACCCCGGCCATGACTTCCTGGTGGAGGAGGACATCGGCAATCTCTTCGCGGCTGTGGGCCTCTATGCGGCGCGTAACGTTGTCGGCATCGAACTCTGTACTCAATACATCGATTGCTGCTGGCGGGATTTTGAGGATGCGTTCTACGTCGCACGACTTCAAGATTCTTGCTACGGGCACGCGAAAGCCGACCGCGATGTACTCGCTGTTTTCAAGCACGATGCGCATATTGGTTCGCGGCTGCTGCCAGCGCTCGCCGTGCCGGTAGATGTGCCAGCTTCCGTTCATGAGCATATGAGTAGCGAGCGTTCCGCCGCCGGAAAAGTGGATGAGCAGCCACTTGCCGTGGGATTCGATCGTCTGTACCATCTGACCGGCAATCGGTGTGTCGTCGTTGAAGCGGGTGAGCAAAGGGTAGGTCGAGCGAAACACTGTGACTGGCTTATCAAGCAACGCGCGCCGCAACGCCCTCGCGGTGCGAAAGATTGTGTCGCCTTCGGGCATTAGCTACTGCACCTCGCCATGCATCTGCTCACGCTGCGAAAGGGCAATGGGAATGCGCCGCAGATGCATTCCCAGCGGGCCGGGATGAAAGCCAGCGTCCATGAGGAAGCGGGCCATGGGATGCGCTGCGACGGGCTGCCCATTGATGGTGGTGATGAGCACGCCCTGATGGCTTCCACCGCGTAAACGGTCCTGGCCACGCGTACACACGAAGTGCGCCAGCCCCGCGGCCGTCTGCGATCGCTCTGGCTCTTCGACAGGCAAGAACACAAGCAGGTTGGGATTGCCGCGCCGGAGCCATGCGACCAACTGGCCGTTGCGCAGGATTACCTCGGCATAAGCTGCGCGGGTCAACACGCGCGGCGCCGTCTCCAAGTCTTCTTCGGCGACTGGCAACTCAGGCCAGCGCAATGCCGAACCATAGGGGTTGGCGGGGTCAGTTGCGGCCAGTTGCACAAACTCCGGCTTCTCGTCCGGCGGCGCGGTGCGGAGTTGACGGACGAGGTCGATTGCCGCCGGCAGGGCGAACTGGGTTGCGCCGAGGCCTGCGACAAAATATCCGCGGCGAATGCGACCGCTTTCTTCGAGAGCCTTCAGGACGTCGTAGACTGCGGAGAATCCGCCTGGGATGTTTTCTGCGGCAACGTGTTCGCGGAGCAGAATGCCATATCGGTTGAGGAGTTGGAGGGCGAGGGCATGACTTGCTTCGGTTGTGGTGGGGGCGTCAGTTCCCTTCTGGGCGCGCAGCGGTAGCAGCGACCAGCGGCCTTGCGCTGTAGGTGGCGTGGTGCGGCGCGAGCGGAAGACTACGCCAGTCTGCAGGCGGCGCGGGGTGCGAGAAGTTTCAGGTCGCGCCGTGTAGGCACGGAGCGCGTGCAGCGAGTCATTGGTGACGAGGCCGCGCCATACCAAACTCCACAACGCCTCGATCGTCTCGCCAGGATAGCCGCCGCCCAACGCCTGGTGCAGCGGATCAAAGAAGCTGGCGCCGGTGGATTCGAGCACTGAGATCAGTTTTTCTTCGCGGGCTGTTAGAGCGTTGGATTGCGGTCGCTGCTGGGCAAGCAGTGGGAGTTTGTCCGCAAGAAAAAGTGCAACGCGGCCATCGCGCTCGCCAATTGGTTCGACGCCGGCCCAGGCCACTTCGCCGGCGGCGATCAACGTATCCAAACCCGCAGGTGCATACTCGGCGATGCGCGCGGGCAAGATGCTGCTCTCAACCAGCGAGGCAGGCAGAGGCGCGCCCTGGAGGCTTTCGATTACGTCCAGCAGGCCGTCGAGATTGGCGCTGCCGGTGCGGCGGGGCATGAGCAGGCCCTGCCAGTGGGTGAGGAAGCGTGCCAGGGTGTGCTGCTCCACCGGCTCGACTTCGCGACGCAAACGGGCGAGGGACTTGCGGCGAATGAGGCGCAGCATCTCCGCATCGCACCACTCTCGATGGAGGCCGCCGGGAATGAATCCGCCTTCAAGCACACGGCCTTCAGCGGCAAGATGCGCCAATGCTTTTTCAACAACTGCTGCGTCAAGTGCAAAGCGCTCGGCCACCGCGCGCAACGTAAATGGGCCATGGGTGCGTGCGTAACGGCGGACCAGTTCGAGGACAGGGTGGGCTACCGGCTCAAGCAGGGCAGTGGCGATGCCAGGCGGCAGAGGAATTCCCAGGGCGTCACGATATCGGGCGGCATCTTCGGCAGCGATCAAGCGGCGTTCGCCGGCGATGCGAAGATCAAGCAACCGGCGCGACCGCACCAGTCGGTCAACATGCGTCAGCAGGTCCGGTGAGGCTAAGCGGCGCGCCAGTTCTTCGCGCGAGAGATCTCCAAGGCGCAGGCAGAGATCGTGAATGCCATCCGCAGAGCGGGCGCGATGAGACTCCATGAGGCACTGGGCAATCTCTTCCACTTCGGCAATTGCATCGGCATCCAGAAGCTCGCGCAGGTCGGCTTCGCCTAACAACTCCCGCAACTGGTCCTGATCAATGGTGAGGGCCTGGGCGCGTCGTTCAGCGAGCGGGGCATCTCCGTCGTAAAGAAAGTTGGCCACATAGCTGAAGAGCAGCGAGGCTGCGAATGGGGACGGCTTGCGGGTCTCGACGATGTGGACGCGGAGCTGGCGCTGTTCGATTGCGCCAAGCGTTTCGATCAAGGCCGGCATATCGAAGACATCGCGGAGGCATTCGCGATAGGCCTCAAGCAAGAGCGGAAATTTGGGATAGCGCGAGGCTACGCTGAGCAGATCGTAGGAGCGCTTGCGCAACTGCCAGAGCGGGGACCGGGCATCTGCGCGGCGGCGCGGCAGCAACAAGGCACGGCCGGCAGCTTCGCGGAACCGACCGGCGAAGAGCGCGGTGGTTCCCAACTGGCGAAGGACCAGCGCCATGGCCTCGGCGCTTTCAACCAGGAACCAATCCGGGTCGGGCGGTTCGTCGGTGTCGGGGAAGCGGAGGACGAAGCCGTCGTCGCCCCATAGCGTCTCGACCTCTGGGCCGCCGGCGGCGCGAATGCGGGCGCTCACCGCCATAGCCCAGGGAATGTGAATGCGGCTGCCGAATGGTGTGAGCACGCAGACGCGCCAGTCGCCCAGCTCATCGCGGCAGCGCTCGATGACAACGGTACGATCGTCGGGCACGGAGCCGGTAGCGTCGGCCTGATCTTCGAGGAATCGGAGCAGGTTCTCCGCGGCTCCGGGATCGAGGTCGTGATCGGCAACCAGGCGGGTAAGCGCGGCAGGCTTGGGCAGAGCGCGCAGCTCTCGCACCAGCGCACCAATGCGGCGGCCAAACTCAAGCGGGCGGCCGGGGCCATCGCCTTTCCAGAAGGGCATTTTACCTGGCTCGCCTGGGGCTGGCGTAACGAGCACGCGGTCATGTGTGATTTCAACAATGCGCCAGGTGGACGCGCCAAGGATGAAGGTCTCGCCGGGATGGCTTTCAAAAACCATTTCCTCATCGAGTTCGCCAACCCGGACGGCTTTTCCCTCGCTGTGCGCAAGAAAAACACCATACAAACCACGGTCGGGGATGGTGCCTGCATTGAGAATCGCGAGGCGAGCAGCGCCGTCGCGGGCAGTCACAACATTGCGGACTCGGTCCCAGGTTAGGCGAGGGCGCAGTTCGGCAAATTCATCGGAAGGGTAGCGGCCACTCAACAGGTCGAGCACGCCTTCAAAGGCCGCGCGCGTAAGGGAGCCGAAGGGCGCGGCGTGACGAACAAGCTCAAACAAAGCGTCGACGCTGACTTCGGCCTTGGGTTCGGTGGTTTCCTTGCCAGCCTCGTCCCAATTTTCGAACTTCAACTCAGCTGTGAGATTCTTCGCTCTCCGCGCGCTCTTCAGCACCTTGCGCTTGGGCGGCGCGGCCGCTGCCGGCGGGTGGGCGACGATGGCGACGATTTGTTGGCAGAGCACGTCGAGAGGATTGCGCGGGTAGCGGGTGGACTCGATGTGGCCGTCATGCATGGCGCGCGTAACGGCCGCACAGGCCACCAAATCGGCGCGATATTTGGGAAAGAGAATGCCTTCGCTGATGGCGTCCACGTGATGGCCGGCGCGGCCGATGCGCTGCATTCCGCTAGCAACGGACGGGGGCGCTTCAATCTGAATGACCAGGTCGACTGCGCCCATATCGATTCCGAGTTCCAGAGTGGATGTGGCGCAGAGGGCGCGAATCTGGCCGGCCTTGAGCTGCTCTTCGATTACGGAGCGCTGCGCGGCCGCCAGCGAGCCGTGATGGGCACGGGCGATGGGTTCACCGGCCAGTTCGTTGAGCGCACCGGCCAGCCGCTCCGCCACCTGGCGGCTGTTGACAAACAGAATGGTCGAGTTGCGGGCGCGAATGATCTCTAGCAAGCGCGGATGAATGGCATTCCAGATGGAAACGCGCTTGGGCGTTTGCGATGCTGGACCACTGGGCAGGTACTCCTGCTCGCCCAGGCGCGCCATGTCTTCGACCGGGACCTCGATGCGGAGCTTTAGCTGCTTGCGGGCGCTGGCGTTGACGATGGTGACGGGGCGGTAGCGGAGGGTCTCGGCTCGAGCCCTGAACGGGACTGAGGGACTTGGAACTAAGGGACTAGAAAGCTCATCGGAGAATTGATTGCTCTCGAACTCATCGGCTTCGAGCCCTGCTTTGCATGCGGCATTGATGGAATCACATTCGCCAGCCCCTAGTCCCTCAGTCCCAAGTCCCTCGGTCGTTCCCTGTCCTTCCAATCCGCCTAAGAAGCGCGCGACTTCCTCAAGCGGCCTCTGGGTGGCGGAGAGGCCTATGCGCTGGAGCCGCCGGTTAGTCAGCGATTCAAGGCGCTCCAACGTCAGGGCTAGGTGGGCGCCGCGCTTGGTGGGGACCAGCGCGTGAATCTCGTCGATGATGACCGTATCCACGGTGCGCAAGGCTTCGGAGGCCTGCGAGGTCAGGAGCAGATAAAGCGACTCGGGAGTGGTGATGAGGATTTCGGCGGGATGGCGGGCAAAGCGGGCTCGCTCTCGCTGCGGCGTGTCTCCGGTGCGCACGCTGATGGTGGGCTCATGGAAGTCCACGCCGCGCCGGCGCGCCATGTTGGCGATGCCGGCCAGCGGCGAGCGCAGGTTCCGCTCCACGTCTACCGCGAGGGCCTTCAACGGCGAGACATAGACGATCCTGCAGCCCGGCTTGCGGCCTTCGGGCGGCGTATGAAGCATGAGGCGGTCGATGCACCAGAGGAAGGCGGCGAGGGTCTTTCCTGTCCCAGTAGGTGCAAGGATTAGAGCGCTTTCCCCACGCGCAATGACCGGCCAGCCAGTGCGCTGCGGAGCGGTCGGGGCATCGAAGACGGCCTTGAACCATTCCGCGGTAACCGGGTGGAAGCAGGCAAACGGATCAGCCTCTGGCAGGGCGACAGAGGGGGCGTCCGGGTTGGGGTTGCCGGGTATCACGGTGTTTTGAGAATAGCGCACAGGGCGGCGAAGAGGAAGCGAAAGAACAGGGAACAGGGATCAGGGGTCAGGCCGGCGCGGTGCCCTGAAACTCGGCAATTACCTCGATTGGGCCGACAATGTGGCGATTGAATTCCTCAAGTTCCTCCGCGGGGATCCAGTATTCCTTATGAATTCGGGCTCCGGCCTGCTGGACGGGAAACCGATCAAGGTAGTCGCTCTCGACCTTAAACTTCAGCACATAGCCTCTTCCGCCGTCGCGGGTGTTCCAGTCTCGGGAGATCTGGGTCGCGTACTCCTCATTCAACACCGGATAAAAGATGGGCTGTTCCGGGAGACGTGGCGGAAATTGGCTCCAGCCGGAAGCTCGGATTAGAGCAAGCTCATTTTCTCCTGTCGGTCGATAGAGCGTGGTCGCGGGCATCTGGTCTTGGAATCCTCCCTTCACACTGTAAATCGCCGCGTCCGCTTAGCGAACGCCCAGGCATTTATGTTATCCTTGTGTACACAAAAGGGGTGAGGCTATGCCAACGGAGAGAGTGGGAGTTCGAGAGTTTCGCGAGAATCTTTCCGGCTATCTGGAGTCGCCGACGCCGGTGGCAATCACGCGCCACGGGGAGACCATCGGCTTCTATGTGCCCGCCGGACGGCGGCCCGATGAGGAAGACTTGCAAGCCCTCCGCCGAGCTGGGGAGCGGTTAAGCTCACTGATCGCGGCCTCCGGCGTAGGCGAGGAAGAGTTGGTCAGCGAGTTCAAAGCGTTGCGCAAAGCCCGCCAAGCGAGAAGCTAAGTTGCTGGTTCTGGACGCCAACATACTGATCCGTGCCGTTCTCGGCAGACGGGTTATTTCCTTGCTTGTCCGGTACGGCACAACAGTGCAATTCTTTGCCCCAGAATCAGCTTTCGAAGAAGCGCAGGAGCATTTGCCGTCAATCCTGGCCAAACGAAACATTCCATTGGCGGAAAGCCTGACTGTCCTGAACTCGTTAAGCCGGATTGTGCAGCCGATGAGCGCGGAAGCTTACGCCGCATTTGAACCGATAGCGCGGCAGCGGCTTGCCGGCCGGGATGAAGAGGACTGGCCCGTGCTGGCTGCGGCCCTCGCCCTCAATTGCCCTATCTGGACAGAGGACTTCGACTTTTTCGGTGCGGGCATCGCGACCTGGACGACCGACCGAGTTGAGCTCTGCCTCCAACAACAGAGAGTGTGATAGCCCGAATAGTGTCACAATCCTGCTAAATCTCGCGGCGCGAATCTGTTTTTATCAGGAACGAACCCCGAGGTTCTGCATCGAACGATGTGTACCCGATCGGAGCGCCCATGCGAGACCATCTGGCCACACTCCTCCACGACTTCCGCCGCTACGACGGCGAGATTGCCGTGGTCAGTTACCAGGGCGTCCGCCGGCGCGAAACTACATACAGGGAACTTGCTCGACTCGCCGGGCGGTTCGCTTCCCTTCTGGTGCATCGAGGAATCGTCCAGGGTGATCGCGTGCTGATCTGGGCTGAAAACAGCGCGGAATGGATCGCCGCATTCCACGGATGCATGCTGCGGGGTGTTCTTGCTGTTCCCCTTGACGCCGGTGGCACCGCCGAATTTACCGCACGCGTCGCCGCCGATGTGAACCCCACGCTTGCCGTTGGAGATGCCGCCCTGGTCAACCAGTTGCCCGCCGGCATTGCACGCATGGCCTTTGAAGACTGGCCTGCCGCCTTGCCGGCCCAAGAGGCGGGCCCAATCGCGGAACTCTCAGCCGATACACCGCTGCAGATTCTGTTTACCTCCGGCACCACCGGCGACCCCAAAGGCATTGTGCTCACGCATGGCAATGTGCTGGCCAGCTTTGGGCCCATCGAGCAGGCATCGCTGTCCTATTTGCGCTACCTCGGCCTCGTGCATCCTCTGCGCATTCTGCATACGCTTCCGCTCAGTCACGTTTTCGGCCAGACCATGGGGCTGTGGATTCCGCACATCTACCGCGCCGAGCTGCATTTTGAAAACCGGCTGGTGGCGGCGCGCATTGTTGAGACCATTCGGCGGGAGCGGATCTCCGTTCTGGCAGCAGTGCCGCGGGTGCATGCGTTGTTGAAGGCGCACCTCGATGCGACTTTGCCGGGACTTCAAGAACGGTTGGAAGGAGCAGCGAGCGACCGCAAAGCCGCAGCCGCCGAGAGCAGCACAAACGCGAAATCACCCCCGAGCCTGATGCGGAAGGTCCTCTCGGCCGCGCGCAGTTGGTGGCGGTTTCGCGATGTGCATCGCGCCTTCGGTTTCAAGTTTTGGGCGCTGATCTCCGGCGGCGGGGCGTTGCCGGAGCCGCTCGAACAGTTCTGGAATACCGTGGGACTGGTTCTTGTTCAGGGTTACGGAATGACGGAAACAACCGCACTGATCACGCTGAATCATCCGTTCCATGTGGCCCAGGGCAGCATTGGCAAGCCGCTCGCCGGGCGCGAGGTCAAGCTGGGTCCCGATGGCGAGGTGCTGGTGCGCGGCGCCGCCATCTCCACCGCCACCTGGTCTGGCGGAGCACTGCGCCCCCGATCCGACGATTGGCTGGCCACCGGCGATCTTGCTCAGGCGGAACCTACCGGGGAGATGCGCTTTCTGGGCCGCAAAAGCGAGGTGATCGTGACTGCGGCGGGGCTCAATCTGCACCCTGAAGACCTTGAAGCGGCAATCGAGTTGCAGCCCGGCGTGGTTGCCTGCGCCGTGGTCCCCATAGAGACGGCAGACGGTCCAGAGCCATGCGCGGTCCTGGCCATGCGCGGGCAGATTGGAATGAGCCACGGCCAGGGCGCCCGCGTGATTGAGCACGCCAACATGCGACTCGCGGAGTTTCAGCGGTTGCGCCGCTGGATTGTTTGGCCAGAGCCCGATCTGCCGCGTACCTCCACCGGAAAGGTTCGTCGCAAGGTTGTAGCCGCGCGCCTGGCTCAGATACAGAACGCAGCTTTCGCCAATAGCCATCGCGTCAATGGAAACGGCCACAGTTCGAATGGAAATGGACATGCGAACGGCAAACATTCGCTCGCTCCGTCACCCGATTGGCTGGTCACGCTCATAGCGCAGGTCTGCGGGGAACCGGCTTCTGGCGTTGGCGATGATTGCCGCCTGACCGAAGACCTGCGCCTGGACAGCCTGGGCCGGGTGCAACTTTCGGCCGCAATTGAAGAGCGGCTGGGCATCGCAACGGAAGATGGGCTTCTGGACGATGTGCAAACCGTTGGAGACCTGCGAAGACTGGCCAGTGGGGCACCGGACTCCGCAAGGCTTGTGTTGGGAACCATCGGCACAGCAGAATTCCCGGTTGCTTCGGGCGGAGCCGCGAACAACCGCGAGGAACAAGCTGCCATAGCCGCGGTAATGCCCCACTCTGCTTCAAAGTATCTCTACCCGCGCTGGCCCTGGAATCTGCCGTTGCGCTGGCTGCGCGTGGCCTTTATCGAAGCCGTCATGCGCCCGCTTGTCTGGCTCTTGAGTAATCCGAAAGTCGTTCGAACCGGGACAATCGAGATTGCAGAGCCGATGCTGATTGTGGCCAACCATGTGACCAGCTTTGACGGACCGCTGCTGGAATATGCGCTGCCGCCAAGAGTGCGAAGGCACATTGCCGTCGCCATGTCCGGGGAGATGCTGCAGGGCTATCGGCATTTCCGCAATACCAACCGGCCATCCGCGCAGGGTGGTTTCTTTCTTCCCGGGCCGCTTTTCTATTACTTGCTCACTGCGTTGTTCAACGTGTTTCCGCTTGCCCGGCAGCGCGACTTTCAGCGCAGCTTTGCCCACGCCGGCGAGGCGCTGGACCGCGGGATGCATGTGTTGCTTTTCCCCGAGGGGACGCGGTCGGTCGCGGGCAAGCTGGCGCCGTTCCGCCCCGGGATTGGGCTGCTGGTGAAGCAGTCTTCGGCGCGGGTACTGCCGATGGCCATTCGCGGCCTTGGCGAGCTCAAGGCAAAAGGTCGCGGCTGGTTCCGCTCAGGCACGGTTGAGGTGAGAATTGGCGAGCCGATCCGGTTTGGGCCGGAGGAGGGCGAAGCGACGATCACGGCGCGGCTGCATGACGAAGTGCAGATGCTGTTGGGAGCAACCGGGCTCGGGGGACAAAAGGGCTCAGACTCTCTGCCGGGCCCCTCCCATGCTTTTGGCGAGTAGTTTGCCAATTGCTTAAATCGAGGATCGGGACTCGAAGCACCCGCCCGACTGGGCAAATGCATCTGGATTTCCAGTCGTAGACAGCAGCAGCTTTGCAAGGGCATGGCTTTACAGGCTGCGGAAAAACTACCAAATGGCCGAAGTTTTGAAAGGGCACGGCTTCAGCCGGGCCAATAAAGCCAATCAAATCGATGTTGGGCTTCACAGGCTGCGGAAAAACTACCAAATGGCCGAAGTTTTGAAAGGGCACGGCTTCAGCCGTGCCGCAAGTGGCTGAAAATAAACGCTGGGCTTT
>Ga0302187_10000945_pt1 | contig 25537 bp, 18 predicted proteins | sample II_Bog_E1_3_FD_202120 | JGI IMG/M metagenome (GOLD analysis project Ga0302187, IMG submission 202120) | Peat permafrost microbial communities from Stordalen Mire near Abisko, Sweden - II_Bog_E1_3 | ecosystem: Environmental > Terrestrial > Soil > Wetlands > Peat | place: Sweden: Abisko...
GGTGCCCCCATGATCGTCATGGTGATCCTGGCCCTGCGCCAGACGCGCGCACTTCATCCGCGTCGGACTTTGCTTGTCGCAGGCGTGGGCGTTGCGTTCGCTGCGGCAGGCTTGCTCGGCTTTTGCCACCCGGGCACGCTGCATGTGGCCGATTTCTGCATGCATCTGGCTGCCGGTGCCACCATTGTCGGCCTGACGACGCTGATCGGCAGGCGCTTTGTTGCTGCATAGTGCGGCGGGGTATCGCACGCGGGAGCCGCACGCCGGTCATCGTGATTGCGCCGCAGCGGACATGGCGGCGCGCGCGGCAAGAATATAGGCGGCGGTCGTGCTGACCGTGTATTCATTTTCGAACCACAGGAATGGCCAGTCGGCCTTGGCCTCTGGCAAGTCGGGTTTTATGACCAGTACGCCCGGCACCAGGCCACCGGGAATGAAGCTGTAATCTGCACGATTATGGCCATAGCCGATGAGTTTGGACGCGGTCCCCACCGTCGAAACCAGCGACAGATTGTTGGCAGGGTGCCGTCCGAGCACAAAATCCAGTGCGTCGAGCGTATATCCGCTTCCGACAAGATCAGGAAAAGCCTGATGCAGCAAATACATGGTCGTGCCAAAGCTGACGATCTGGTTCGAACCGGCCCACGACCCCAGGCTGATTGGCACGCCAAAAGGATTGTGCGCCAGATCGCGATCGACGCCCAGCCTGAAATCCCTGACCAGCGGCAAAAGCTGCTGGCGATAATCCGCCGGCATGTAGGGAATGGCGCGAACGGCCGCATCGGCGGTGGCCGGAAAGTTCCTGGCGATCAGCGGAAACAACTGGGCCAGACGATCGGCGTAGACTTTGCCGCCGTGGCTGGTGATCAGGAGTTCGATCGTGGCGCGAACATTGGCAAGGTCTGCAGAGCGCAGATATGGAGGAGCATCACGCCCGTCGCCCGCCTGCAGGACCCCGCTCTGCTGGCGGGCCCACATCGCCTGCGCCGCAGCAAGTGCCTCTCGCGACAGGGCCGGATCGATCGTCGAAAGCGACCGCGCAGCGGCGGCCAACCCGCCAGCGACCGCCAGATCGTTGGCGGGAAAATCGGTGGTGAACGCCCAGCGATCATCGGGCGTGCCGGACCGGTCGCCAACGCGCTCGTCCGGCTGCAATGCGGGGTCATAAATCCGCCCGTCGGTTTGCGAGCCTGAATCCCCCAGATGCGCATATTGCCGCAATTGCGGATCGACGATTCCGATAATCGCATGACCGAACACCTTGTACTGGGCAAGCAACTGCAAAGTACCGTGGCGGATCTGCTGGAGCGCATCCTCGACCCCGTCGGGCTTGCGGATTTCCACTTTGCGGGCTGCCTCGTCGACACTGGTTTCATCCCAGTCGAGGCCGAACAGTTCACGCGCCCAGACCAGATCACGCACCACCGAGGCGTTTTCAGGTGTCTGAATGTCATAGTCCCCGGCATCCTGCCATCCGCCAATCGCCAGGCCTGAAATGTGTTCGCCAGCCTTGAACGGCGAATCGAGCCGATCCCCCATCCTGTAGCCATCAAAATGCGTGATGTCGGGTGGCGCCTGGCGCGCATCGTCGAGGTGCGCGGGCGCCGACCAGACCCGATACTGCTCGCGCACGCCGATGTGGTCCATCTGTTCGGGCAGGAACGTGTCGAGGGAGGGCTGCCAGATATGATCATAGGCATCGGCGGCAATGCGAAAGGGATTGGTGGCCGTTCCGGCATACGTGATCGCGTAAATGCCGGGTTCGCGTACGGCGGAAAAATCGAAGGCCGCGTAAGTGTAGCGCGTCCAGCGACCACGCGGCTCAATCCTGGCCTTGAACACCGGTGCCCGGGTGCCGTCGGCTGTCAGTTTGACCAGTTCCGCCTCGGTCGGAGCCTTGAAATTGGGATCAAGCTCGATCAGCGCGACTTTGGAACGCCCCGGCGTGTACCCGGCCTGGTTGAACGAGACGACGGGCGCACGAACCCAGCCCTTCACCACATTGGGCCGCACATGCCAGACGATGGCATCCTTGGCGGCACCCGCCGCGATCAGGGACCGCACGACAAACCAGCCGTTCTGCGCGCGGGCGCGCGCATCAAACAGCATCAACGGCGCCTGATCAGAGGTGATGGTGACGCGCGTAAACGGATCTTCCGGCGCCAGCGTGATCGACTTGCCGCCAGAAGCCAGCGGAAGCGGGTCGCCAGAGCCATCCCTGGCCATCGGTCCGGTGGGATGCCTTGGGAACAGACCAGGAGCACTGTCCATCAGATACGTCTTGCCAAAATAGCTGGTCGGCAGGAAATCGAGGTTGAAACCGGCCTTGCCCGCCAGCGCCGCGGGCAACGGCTGATCGAGATCGACGGCAATTCGAAATCCATCGCCCTCGGGCGTGACCTTGACTGTATAGGACAGGTTCACATCCTTGTAGGCCGAACGCACCTGAATCTGATCGGGCTCGGGGCCGACCGAGCGGCCAACAAAGGCCGGGACGCGTGCCCATTGTTCGGGGGTGTTGTCCAGCCGCACCGCGCCGTCTGTCGCAATGCGCTCGCCGTGCAACACGATCTGGATGCCGGCATTCTTTTCATCAAAGAAGATCGGGCTGAACTGGTTTTGATCGATGATGACGGTCAACCCTTGCGTTTCCAGGGTTTGGTCCGGGGTGGCATGGAGGGCCTGGGCCCGCGCATCCATCGGCACTCCGGCCAGGCTGGCCGACACCAGCAGGGCGTTTACGACTCTTTTCAGCACAGGCCTCTCCGTCTGTTTTTCTGGTTCGGATCGATCAAATCGATATAGATAGCGCTATCACGACGCAACAAGGGCGCATCGCCAACTTTATGGCGCGCCGCCGTGGCCGACCGACCAGACATAGGCCGTCAACGCATCCAGTTGGGCTGCATCCAGCCGAACGCCGCCAAAGGCAGGCATCGGCGCGGCAAAGTTTTTGGGCCGTGGCACGCCGCTGACGATCACCGCCCTGATCCCGGCGAGATCCCCCTTGCTCCACAGCCAGTCGCGATTGGCCAGTCGGGGCCCGACCGGCGTTCCTTGCGCGCGCGCGCCATGGCACCCCGCGCAGGGCGCGCCTGCGACCTCACCGTTGTAGAGGCGCCGGCCCTGGGCGACCATTGCGGAGGTGACGCCGGCGGGCAGCGCAACCGGATGCCCGGTCGGCTCGGGCGCGGGCACGCGCGCGGATTCAGGAGCAGGCCCTTGCGCTGCGGCAATGGCAGCGTCGGCATTGCCGCGATAGGTGATTTTCCAAATGCGCCCCTGCTTGTCATCACTGATATAAAGCGCACCATCCGGCCCTGTCGCCAGACCGGTCGGACGATAGCGCGCATCGCCCGACGCCTTGTTCGGCCCGGCAAAACCATCGGCAAAGACGACAAACGGACCCGATGCGCGTCCTTGCGTCAGCGGCTGGAAGACAACATTGAATCCATCCTGTGGGCCGGGTGCGCGGTTCCACGAACCATGAAACGCGATGAACGCGCCGCCACGATAGGCCGAAGGGAATTGCCGCCCGTCATAGAGTGCCAAGGCGTTGGGCGCCCAATGCGCCGGAAACGCCGCCACCGGCGCCTTGCGCCGGGCGCAGACGCCGATCGCGCGTCCGCCGTCACCGTTGTATTCGGGTGCCAGCACGAGCCGATGCCGGCCCGGATCAAAATAGCACTCGGGCCAGCCGAAATCGTCGCCGCCCTGCACATCCAGCAATTCTTCGGCGGGCAGATTCTGCCCCTGGTCCGGCGTATAAAGCGCACCCCAGTTTTCAAACAACTGATCGCGACCGTGCTGGGTTGCAAACACATGGTCCTGCGGATCAAGCGCCAGCCCAACGGCGTTGCGGATACCACTGGCATAACGGGCACCGGGTGCAAACACCTGCCCCAGCCGATCGGCGCGATACCGCCAGATGCCGGCACGCAGCGCCTTTTCCGCGCAGGGCACTTGCCCCGGCGATCCGGCCTGCCGGTTGTCGCGCTGGCAGGCATTTGTTGCGCTGCCCGAATTTACAAACAAGGTGCCGTCGCGCGTGATCACGATCGAATGCGAATGATGGTCGCCGTGGGTCGGCAGGCCGGACAACACCACATCGCCGCGCACGCGCCGCAACGCCAGCACGTCGGCAAGGCGATAGCGCAGGATCCGGCTGCCATCTTCGAGAAAGACGTGCTGTTTGTACAGCGCGATGCCGGTTCCGCCCAAGCCGCCCGCCAACGGCCGCGTAATCCGGTCAGCCACGCCGTCGCCATCGACATCGCGCATGACGATCAGCCCGGCCGGTGATCGGTCCTGCGCTTCATTGCCCTTTTGGCTGTTGGCATAGACCGTGCCGTCGGCATCCACCACAAGATGCCGCGCATGCCCCAGATGATCGGCAAACACCGTCGCGCAAAATCCCGGCGGCAAGGCCAGTCCTGCGGCATTGCCCGAGGGACATCGGGCACCAGACTGCGCCCGGGGCTGTTGGTGCGGACCAGCAGCGGCGTGACCGGCAACCAATGCAACCGCGCCAGCCAACACGACAAGGACAGGGCGTACCATGAAAGAGACTCCGCGCGGCCCCTGGGACCTTTGACGGGCCTGTGTAATCTAGTACGACAAATAAGGTCAAGCCGACTGTTGCCGGGCTAGACAATGCCCGCATCGCGTGACGCGTTCAGGATCAACGCATGCATCGCGTCGCGCGCGCGATCACCGTCTTGCTGCACAATGGCCTCGAACACGCAGTCATGATCGGGCATGGGGTCGCGATCGACCCCGCGCTCTTCACGCGACAGTTGCGTCGTCCAGTCGATCACTGCCGCAATCGACGCGCTGATCGATATCAGCGTGGCATTGCGCGTCGACACCAGAATCAGGTTGTGAAATGCCCGGTCTTCGGCGCGGCCATCGGCATTGCGCAACCCCAGCTTGCGCATTTCCTGCAACGCGTGGCCCATCGCGGCAACATCGGATGCCGAACGCCGCATCGCGGCAAGGGATGCGGCGTAAGGTTCGACAGCCATACGCAATTCAAAGAAATCTTGAATGAATTTCCGCGATACGCCGGTCTCGAAGATCCATGCAATCACGTCGAGATCAAGCATGCTCCAATAGGCCTGGGCATTGACCCGCGTCCCGCTCTTGGTGCGACTGTACACCAGACCTTTGCCCGCCAACAATCGGATCGCTTCACGATAGGCAGTGCGGGAAACCCCGGTTTCAGCGCTGTAGCGTTCTTCCGCGACGAGCGGTTCGCCGGGCAGCAACTGGCCCGAAACAATCGTCTTGCCAATTTCGCGGGCAAGCGTTTCGTGCACGGCATTCGATCGTCGAAGGCCGGGAAAGATTGGGGGCGATGCCATGAATTCGTGTGGCGCGGCTGGCCAGTGGCGTCAAGACCCGCGGCCCTCGTACCACGAGCCGGTGTCTCAGAATGGCGGTTTACAAAAGCGTGCGGCGCGCTAAATTGGTACGAGTAATTATTCGAAAGGCACAGCAGCGCACCCATGGCGACCGCGTTTCAGCAGGTGCGACACTGTCCGAACATCCGGGCGCGATGGGTGGTGGCGCTGGCCGTTTCGGGGGCGATGGCGATCAGCTATTGCGACCGGCAGGCCTTTCCCTGGGCGGTCAGGCTGATCGCGGCCGACATTCCTTTCGGCAACGAGACCAAGGCCACGCTCGATACGGCCTTCCTTGCCACATACGGCCTGATGTATCTTGGCGGCGGATGGCTGCTCGACAGACTGGGCACGCGACGCGGCTTTCTGGTGATCATGACGTTCTGGTCCCTCGCCTGCGCCAGCCAGGGACTGGCACTGGGCCTGGTCACCCTGGGTATCAGCAGGCTGCTGCTGGGCGCGGGTGAAGGCGGCGGTTTTCCGGCGGCGACGCGGGTCGTGGCAGAATGGTTCGACCAGCATGACCGCTCCACCGCGATGGGACTGGTCAATGCCGGAACCGCGATCGGCGCGGTATTGGCCCCCGCGCTGATCGGCGCGATTGTCAGCAACGGCAACGCCTGGGGCCTGGCCGCATGGCGGTGGGTGTTTTTTGCGACAGGGGCCATGGGTCTGGCCTGGGCGCTGTGCTGGCTGGTTGGATATCATGCCCCGGCGCTGGCCACGGCATGCGATGACAATGCGGTCGGGCCTGTCGTCACGCTTGGCGATCTGGTCCGCCATCGTGCCGTGCGCGGGATAATCCTGGCCAAGTTTCTGAGCGACGGGGCCTGGTATTTCTATCTGTTCTGGTTGCCCAAATATCTGTTTGAAATGCATGGACTCGATCTTGGCCATGCAGTTGCCCTGGGATGGATTCCTTATGCGGCCGCCGGGCTGGGCAGCGTCGGCGGCGGCTGGCTGTCGGCACGGCTGCTACGCCGTGGCCGGTCACTGGGATTTGCCCGCAAATTCGCACTGGGATTGAGCGCCGCCTGCATGCCCTGGGTCATGTTCGCGCCGGCCTGTCATGCGGTCTGGCCGGTGATTGCGTTGTTCAGCCTCGCATTTTTTGGCCAGCAAAGCTGGTCGACGCTGCTCATGACCCTGCCCGCCGACATGGTGCCGGTTTCCGGACTTGGGCGGCTTGCCGGGCTGGTTGGGCTGGGGGGCGCCTTTGGCGGCATTGTCGTCGGGCAGATCGCCGGGCGCGCGCTGGATACCGGGCTTGGTTACACGCCCGTGCTGGCGGTTGCCGCGCTGCTTCACCCCCTCGCCTTCGTCCTTGTCTGTCGGGAAATTCCCGACCTTCGCAAACTTGATTTCAACACAAGAGCCTTGTCATGAAAATAACCGGGATACGCACGCGTGTGGTGCAATGGCGTGGCAAAACGGTGCCACTGCCACCGCATTTCTGCACCAATCCGATGGACCTGATCGCCCCGCTGCTAAAGCCCGACACGATGGGCACATTCACCTTTCACGGCTGGCTGATCATCGAGATCTTCACCGATCAGGGTCTGGTCGGGATCGGCAACGCGGCGCTTGCACCGCTGGTCACCAAGCACTTGATCGACCAGTATCTCGCCCCGCTGCTGATCGGGCAGAACCCGTGGGATACCGAATTCCTGTGGCAAACCATGTACCGGCAGACCATGGCGTTTGGCCGCAAGGGCGTGGCCATGGTCGCGATCTCGGCCATCGACATCGCCCTGTGGGATCTGATGGGCAAGGCTGCACGGCAACCGTGCTATCGGTTGATGGGCGGGCGCACCAAAGCCCGCATCCCGGTCTATGCCAGCCGCCTTTACGCCACCCCGCTCGACGAACTGGCCGCAGAGGCGGCGCGGTACAAGGCGCAAGGCTATCAGGCGATGAAACTGCGGTTCGGCTGGGGCCCGAACGACGGCGCAGCGGGCATGGAACGCAATATCGCGCTGGTGCGGACGGTACGCGAAACGGTGGGCGATGCGATCGACATCATGGCCGATGCCTATATGGGCTGGAATCTCGACTATGCGAAACGGATGATGCGCCTGATCGAGCCGTTCAACCTGCGCTGGCTGGAAGAGGCGATTATCCCCGACGACATCCACGGCTATCACGAGCTGCGCCGGTTTGGCAGCACGCCGATTGCCGCGGGTGAGCATGAATTCACCAGCTACGGATTTCGCCAGTTGATCGAGGCACGCGCGCTCGACTACTTTCAGTTCGATACCAACCGCGTCGGCGGCCTGACCGCGGCACGCAAGATCCAGGCCGTGGCCGAGGCATTTTCCATTCCGGTCGTGCCGCACGCCGGGCAGATGCACAATTATCACGTGGTGATGGCCAGCCTCAATTCCCCGATCGCGGAGTTCTTTCCGCCGGTCGAAGTAGAAGTCGGCAACGAACTGTTCTGGTACATTTTCAAGGGCGAGCCCAAACCCGTCGACGGCTATATCGAGCTGGACGATGCCATCCCCGGCCTGGGGCTGGAAATTGACGAAACCGCCCTTCAACAATTCGAGGTGATCGGCTGATGACCATGAAGATCGCATTGCTCGGCACGGGGACCATGGGCGCCGGCATGGCGCGCAGGCTGCTGGGCGCCGGGTTCGCGCTGACCGTGTGGAACCGCTCACCCGCACGCGCCGCGCCGCTTGGCGAAATCGGCGCAACGCTGGCCTCCAGCCCGGCCGACGCGGCCACCGGCGCCGATTGCGTGATCGCCATGCTGGCCGACAACACCGCATCGAAGGATGCCTGGTTGGGGCCGCAGGGCGCGCTGGGGGCCATGGCGCCCGGCACTGTCGCGATCGAATGCAGCACGCTTGATTGTGAATGGGTCGGCACGCTGGCGCACGCGATGGCCGATGCCGCTATCAATTTCGTCGAGGCCCCCGTTACCGGCAGCAAGGTCCAGGCTGAAAGTGGCACGCTGCGGTTTCTGGTCGGCAGCGATCAAACCAGCCTCGCTCTTGCGCGACCGGTGCTCGATGGCATGGGCAACGCCATTATCCACCTCGGCCCGGTGGGCAGCGGCGCCGTGCTCAAGCTGGCCAACAATTTCCTGGCCGGGCTACAGGCCGCAGCCTTCGCCGAAGCGCTTGCCCTGATCGAGGCGAAGGGGCTGGACCGGGAACGCGCCACCGGGGTCCTGCGCGCCGGGGCACCGGGCAGCCCGATGGTCGGCCTGATGGCCGACCGGATGCTGGCAGACGACTTTGAACCCAATTTTCTGGTTCCGCTGATGATCAAGGATCTGGGCTATGCCGAACACTTGCTGGCGTCGGCGGGCATCAATTCGGCGCTCGTGCGGGCGGCGCGCGCACGTTTTGATGATGCGGTGGCGGCAGGTCTGGGTGATCGCGACATTTCGGCAGTGATCGTGCCGCTGCGCGCGGGCTAAACCCGATCGTTCCGCGCTGCGAGCGCTTTACCGTGAAATGCTGTTCGGGAGTGGATCACCATGCTGACGTTCCATGGCTGGCTGGGCAGACCGTGATGCTGCTGCCCCTGCTCGCCGCCGCGCTGACGGTGCCCGCGCCCATCGCCACCGGCGACCAAAACCCGCGCACCGATACCCACGGCCAGGCCCCGGCCCCGATCGCGGTGCATATCGCGGTCGATGCCGCGCAGGATCAGGGACCGGTTGTGCCGATATGGCGATTTTTCGGGGCTGACGAGCCCAATTACGCGACGATGAAAGACGGGCGCCAGACGCTTGCCGCGCTGGGCGCGCTGGCACCCGATCAGGTCTATTTCCGGGCGCACAACCTGCTGACATCCGGCGATGGCACGCCTGCGCTGAAATGGGGATCGACCAACGCCTATACCGAAGATGCGCAGGGCCATCCGGTCTATGACTGGACCATCGTCGATCGCATTTTCGACACCTATCGCGCCCGTGGTGTGAAGCCCTACGTCGAAGTCGGGTTCATGCCGGAGGCGCTGTCGCGCCAACCGCAACCCTATCAGCACGATTTTCGCCCCGGCAGTGGAGCGTTGCGCACCGGATGGGCCTTCCCGCCCAAAGACTATGCCAAATGGAGCGAACTGGTGTTCCGGTGGGTATCGCATCTGGTCCAGCGCTATGGCGCGGACGACGTGCGAAGCTGGTATTTCGAGACCTGGAACGAGGCCAATCTGCCGCAATACTATTGGGGCGGGACCGAGCGCGAATTTTATGCTCTGCATGATGCGACCGTTGCCGCGGTGCGCCGGGCATTGCCCGACGCGCGTGTGGGCGGTCCCGATTTTGCCGGCACCGATGACGACAGTCTTGGCCGATTTCTGGAACACGTCCGGTTGACCCATACGCCCGACGATTTCATTTCGTTTCACGCCAAGGGCGCTCCTGCGTTCATCCCCGACGACGGTGATCCGGCGCGCGGCCATGTCCGTATGGGCATTGCCACCCACCTTGCAGTCGCCGACCATGCATTCGCCCAGATCGCGGCCGACCCTGCGTTGCACGGGCTGCCGGTCGTCATCGGCGAATCCGATCCCGAAGGCTGTGCCGCATGCCAGGGCCCGGCCAATGCCTATCGCAACGGCACTGTCTATTCCAGCTATACAGCGGCGGTGTTCCCCCGGTTGCAGGCGCTCGCCCGTCAGCGCGGGGTCAATCTGGATGGCGTGCTAACCTGGGCCTTCGAATACGAGGACCAGCCCTATTTTGCCGGGTTTCGCCAGTTGACCTCAGCGGGGATCGACTTGCCGGTGCTCAATGTCTTTCGCCTGTTTTCCAGAATGAGCGGCCGGCAGATTGCCGCCCGGTCCGATCACCAGATCGCGCTGGGTGACATAGTGGCGCACGGGGTGCGCGGCCCGGCCGACATCGGAAGTGTCGCAACACTGGACAAGGGCAAACTGGCGATCCTGGTGTGGCATTATCACGATGATGATCTGCCCGGCCCCGGTGCCACGGTGCAAATCGACATCGCGGGCCTGCCCGCCGCATTCACCCACGCGGGACGGATGACGCATTTTCAGATCGATGGCGATCATGCGAACAGCTATGGCGCGTGGCTGGCGATGGGATCGCCCCTGGCCCCCAGCGACGCACAACGGGCAAGCATCATGGAGCATGCGCGCCTGGTGCCCCTGCCGGATCGGGACGCCGAGATCGCCGAACATAACGGCGCCCGCCGGATTTCCTTTGTGTTGCCGCGTCAGGGCGTTGCCCTGTTCATCCTGCAGCCCTGAGCGGGCGACGGCATGTGCGGACAGCCGGTCACGGTCGCTTGAGATACCCCATCATTCGTCAGACTTTTTTGTATCGGACCCGGTCGAGAGACAAAATTCCCCCTTGCGTCGGCAGGCGCAATCGTCGATTGCTGTCAGGTGAAGTTAGCGCTATCACCGGCATGGCCTGGACGGCGAAGCGACACGACAGGCAAGTGATAAGACGAACACGTGATAAGACGAGGGTGTCGAGGATGAAGGCGGGATTGCTCTTTGTGTGCGCGGCGGGCGCGCTTTGCGGCGATGTGGCCGTGGCCCAGAACACGGCCGGCGCGCCGGCCAGCGCATTTCGCGATCAGCCGCTGGTCACCAGCATCTATACCGCCGATCCTTCGGCGCATGTGTTCGGTGGCAAGATCTATGTCTATCCCTCGCACGACGTGCCCACCGCCACGCCCGACGATGATCTGGGCAACGAATATGCCATGCATGATTACCGCGTACTGCGCATTGACCGGATCGGCGGCAAAGTTACGGTTGGCGGTGTTGCGCTCGATGTAAAGGATGTGCCCTGGGCGTCAAAGCAGGTGTGGGCACCCGATGCGGCCTATCGCAACGGCACCTATTACCTCTATTTCCCGGCGCGCGACAAACACCTCGACAAGAACGGCTTGGGCACGTTCCGCATTGGTGTTGCCACCTCGAAAAATCCGATGGGGCCGTTCAAGGCCGAGCCCAAACCGATTGCCGGCAGTTTCTCGATGGACCCGGCCGTGTTCACCGACACCGATGGTCAGACTTATATGTATTTCGGCGGCATCTGGGGCGGTCAGTTGCAACGCTGGGCCACAGGCCATTTCGACCCCAACGGATCGGATACCGATTTGTTGCAGGACAACCAGCCCGCACTGTCGGGCAAAGTTGTCCGCATGGGCGCCGACATGAAGAGCTTTGCCGAAAAGCCGCGCGACGCAATCATTCTGGATGAAAACGGCAAGCCGGTGCTTGGCGGGGATCATGAACGACGTTTCTTTGAAGCATCGTGGATGTTCAAACGCAAGGGAACGTATTATTATACCTATTCGACCGGTGACACGCATTTCCTGAATTATGCCACCGGTACCAGCCCTTATGGCCCGTTCACCTATCGTGGCCACATCCTGAAGCCCGTGCAGGGCTGGACCACGCACCAGTCGATCGTGCGCGCCCAGGGCAAGTGGTGGCTGTTCTATGCCGACACCCAGCTTTCCAACCGCAATCACTTGCGCAACGTCAAGATGACCGAGCTGACCTTCAACGCCGATGGCACGATCCAGACCATCGATCCGATGAAAGCGCATTGAGGCGATGTTCCTGGGAATCGATGTCGGCACAAGCGGTGTCAAGGCGGTCATCACCTCGAACGATGGCCATGTCGTGGCGCAATGCAGCGCAGCGCTGTCGGTGTCGCGACCGCATGATCTGTGGTCCGAACAGGCGGCGGATGATTGGGTAGAGGCCACCCACCACGCGGTACTGGGGCTGGATGCCCACCTTCGCCGCGCGGTCTCCGGCGTGGGCCTGGCCGGGCAGATGCATGGCGCGACTTTGCTGGGCGGCGATGATCGCCCGCTGCGCCCGGCGATCCTGTGGAACGACGGACGCAGCCATGCGCAATGCGCCGCGCTCGAAACGGCCGAGCCAGCTACGCGCGCGATCACCGGCAATATCGCGATGCCCGGCTTTACCGCGCCCAAATTGCTGTGGGTGCGCGACAACGAGCCCGACGTGTTTGCCGCGATCCGCACTGTGCTGCTGCCGAAAGACTATGTGCGCCTGGCGCTGACCGGCGACAAGGCCTCCGACATGTCGGACAGCGCGGGCACGCTGTGGCTCGATGTTGCGGCGCGCGCCTGGTCACCGGCGATGCTGGCGGCCACCGGGCTGGACGTCGCGCAAATGCCCCGGCTTTACGAAGGCCCGGAAGTGACGGGCACTTTGCTGCCCGCGATCGCCACCCGCTGGGGCATGGAACGCGTGCCGGTGGTGGCGGGCGCGGGCGACAACGCCGCCGGTGCGTTGGGGGTTGGCGTGACCGGCGAAGGCCAGGGCATGTTGTCGCTGGGCACCTCTGGCGTGATCTTCGTGGCGGGCAATGCGTTCCGACCCAATCCGGCACGTGCAGTGCATGCGTTCTGCCACGCCCTGCCGGGGATGTGGCACCAGATGAGCGTCCACTTGTCGGCCGCATCGTGCATCGATTGGGCCGCCGCGGTGTGCCAGGTGCCGGGCCCGGCCGAATTCTTCGCGCTGGCCGAAAGCGCCGGGCCGGTGGCCGGGCCGGAACTGTTCCTGCCCTATCTGTCGGGCGAGCGCACGCCGCACAACGATCCCCATGTGCGCGCCGCGTTCCTGGGCATGAGCAACGAGACAACCACGCGCCAGCTTGCCGCGGCGGTTCTGGAAGGCGTGGCCTTCGCCCATGCCGACGGCATCGCGGCGCTGCGCGAAGCCGGCACGCAGATCGACGAACTGGCAGTAATCGGTGGCGGATCGCGCTCGCTGCACTGGGGGCACATCCTGTCGAGCGCGCTTGGCGTACGCCTGCTCTATCTCGAAGGCGGGGAAATCGGACCCGCGCTTGGCGCGGCGCATCTGGCCCGCATGGGCGTGACCGGCGGCAATGCGCGCGACGTGTGCATCAGACCGGCGGTGCGCGCCACGCTCGAACCCGACCCCGCACTGGCCGCCAGACTTGCCCCCAAACAGGAACGGTTCCGGCGTGCCTATCAGGCATTGCAACACACCCAGGAGATCCATTGATCATGTCTGCTGATTATTTCGCCGAATTCGAAACCGTCCGCTATCAGGGTCCGGAGGCGACCAGCGACCTGGCCTATCGCTGGTACGACAAGGACCGCGTGGTGTTCGGCAAGCGCATGGAAGATTACCTGCGCTTTGCGGTGTGTTTCTGGCACACGTTCTGCTGGCCCGGCAGCGATGTGTTCGGCGCCGGTACGTTCGAGCGCCCGTGGCTGTTGATTCCGCAGGACGAAACCGCCGCGCGTGCCAAGCGCGAGGCCGCGCTGTCGTTTGTCGAAAAACTCGATCTGCCGTTCTATTGCTTTCACGATGTCGACGTGATGGCGCCGGCCGACAGCATCGGCGATTTCCGCAAGAGCTTTGCCCGCGCCGTCGATCATCTGGAGGAATTGCAGGCCCGCCACAAGCGCAAGCTGCTGTGGGGCACCGCCAACCTGTTTGGCCACCCGCGCTATATGGCAGGCGCCGCCACCAGCCCGTTCCCCGAAGTCTATGCCTGGGCCGCCAGCCAGGTACGCGATGCGCTGGAGGCAACGCACCGTCTGGGTGGTGAAAACTATGTGTTGTGGGGCGGCCGCGAAGGCTATGACACCATTCTCAACACCGATCTGGCGGTCGAACAGGAAAATTTCGGACGGTTCCTGTCGCTGGTGGTCGAACACAAGCACAAGATCGGTTTTACCGGCACGATCCTGATCGAACCCAAGCCGCACGAACCGACCAAGCACCAGTATGATTTCGACACCCAGTCGGTCTATGCCTTTCTCAAGCGGTTCGGGCTTGAAGGCGAAGTGCGCGTCAATATCGAGGCCAACCACGCCACTCTGTCGGGCCACACATTCGAACACGAGATTGCCATGGCGCGTGCGCTGGGCATTTTCGGGTCGATCGACGCCAACCGGGGCGATCCGCAGAACGGCTGGGACACCGACCAGTTCCCCAATTCAGTGGAAGAACTGACCCTGGCGTTGATCGAAATCGAACGCGCGGGCGGGTTCACCACCGGCGGCTTCAATTTCGATGCCAAAGTGCGCCGTCAGTCGACCGATGCGGCCGACTTGTTCCACGGCCATATCGGCGGGGTCGATGTGGTCGCCCATGCGCTGCTGCGCGCCGAAGCGATCATCAAGGATGGTCAACTCGATGCGTTTCGCAGCCAGCGCTATGCCGGTTGGCAGGCCGACCTCGGCCAGAAAATCCGCACCAGCGATCTTGCCGCGATCGCCGATCTTGCGGTGGCCGAAGACCTGGCTCCAAAAGCGGCGTCCGGGCGCCAGGAATGGCTGGAAAATCTGATCAACCGGTTCTGATCATGCCGATCGGTGGCAGGCAACGGATCGCGTTGCCTGCCGCCGAAGCGGGACGGCGGAGTTGTGTTTCCTGGAGGGGATCTATCGTGACAATCCTGCCATCACGGCTGGCCGGCGCACTTGCCGCCACCACATTTGCGATCGGGATCGCGCAAGGCGCACATGCCCAGCCGATCGCAGACCTGTCGCCCTATTTCACGCCTGCGACCAACGCTGTCGCCACGCCCGACGAGGATGGCTTCATTCGCCGCTGGCTGGTGCTGGAGCCGATCGCCAAGCCCAACCGCACCAACCAGGGTTTCACCCGGGACTATGTGCGCAATGCCTTGGCCACCGCCCTGCCCGACGGGCTGGACAGGACATTGCCGCACGATGGCCAGACCATCCATCAAAACGGCGCCGCGTTGCAGTGGCATGCGCTCGATGCTAGCCTGTTCGATGTCAAACTGTTCAACGTTGCCCAGAGCCTGGGCAAGCCGACATATGGAGTCATCTTCTGGGTGACCACGGTGATCAATGCCGACCACGACATTGCCGATGCCCATCTGGCGGTCGGGTCGAATTCGGCGTCGATCTGGTGGTTCAACGGGGTCGAGACCTCCGGTCTGTATGGCGACCGGCGCATGGTGATGGACGATGTCGTCTCGCCGCGCGTGACCTTGCGCAAAGGCCGCAATGTGCTGCGCGGGGCAGTGATCAATGGTCCCGGGCTCAGCGATTTCTGCGTCAGGTTTGTCGATGATGCCGGTGTTCCGATCAAGGCACTGACCATTACGGCGCGCTGACCTGCCCCCTTTTTCTGCCAGCATCGATTCCATTGAGAGGCGTGATCATGAAGGCATTCCTGCCCGCACTCGGCCTTGCCGCAGCCCTGATGTCCGGTCCCGCCCGTGCGGGTGATCAACTGGCGGGCGAACCCTATATCCACGACCCGTCGACAATCACGTTCTCGGATGGCGCCTATTACACGTTCGGCACCGGCAAGGGCGGGCTGGTATCGAAGGACGGCTGGACCTGGCATCGCGGCGGCGAGCGTCCGGGCGGCGGTGTGGCGCCAGACGTGATCAAGATCGGCGATCGCTATTATGTTGCCTATGCGGTGGGCGGCGGCGGCATGAACGGCGGCCATGCCAGCAATGTGCGGATCATGTGGACCCATTCGCTCGACCCGGCCTCACCCGATTTCGGCTATCACGATGTGGGCACCGTGGCATCGAGCGACGGGACCGAGGATTGCGACGCGATCGACCCGGCCTTTCTCTATGTCAAAGGCCACTGGTGGCTGAGCTATGGCACCTATTTCGGCTATATCCGCATGGTCGAGCTTGATCCGGCGACGGGGCAGCGACTGGCCGGCAACACACCGGTCAACATCGCCATCGATCTGGAAGCCACCGCGCTGATGTACCGCGACGGATGGTATTATCTGCTGGGCACGCAAGGCACCTGCTGCGACGGGCCGAATTCGACCTACAACATCCGCGTCGGCCGTTCGCGCGATCCGCTCGGCCCCTATGTCGACAATTTCGGGGTTCCCATGCTCAAGGGCGGGGGCAAACTGGTGTGGGGCGCCCATGGCCGGGGCTATGGCGCCGGGCATTTCGGCCTGGTCGATCTGGGCGACGGGGTGCAGAAATTCTCGTTCCACTATGAATCCGACATGGACCGTTCGGGTCGCAGCGTGCTGGCGATCCAGCCGCTGCTGTGGAACGATGGATGGCCGGTGGGCAGCGAAAACCTGCGCCCCGGCACCTACGAGATCCAGTCCGAACGCGGCGGTGCTCTGGAACTGGCGGTCGATGCGCCCCGTTTGCCGTTCGATTGGCGTCGCAGCGGCTTCATGGCGCCCGATGGCCCGGTGGCCCACCTGCCCGACCAGACGCTGGCGGAAAACCAGGCAAGCTGGCCCGCCGGGCCGATCGCGGTCGACATGGGCGCCTATATGGTGCGGCCCCACCAGCATTGGACGATCACCCCGGTCGATGGCGCGGGCGGCTATTTCGGCACGCCCTATGTCAAGATCACCGTGGCCGGGACCGACCGCGCACTGGCCGCCACCGCGCAGGGCGAAATCACCACGGTACCGGCATTTACCGGCGCGCCCGACCAATTGTGGCGGCTCGACCAGTTGACCGATGGCACTTATCGCATCGTGCCGCGCGCGATGCCTGCCGAGGGTACGCCCCTCGCCCTGACCGCGGTTGGCCGCAGCACGGTACGGCTGGCGCGCTTCAATCCCGACAGCGCCGCCGCACGCTGGACCGTCCATCTGCCATGATCGGCGCGCACCGGCGGCAGGTGTTGCAGGGCGGTTGCTCGCTGCTGGCACTCGCCGCCGGTCGCTTCGCGCTGGCGCGGCCGACGCCTGTGCCGGTGGTTTCCCTTCCCGTCCGCGAAGGCGTCCTGTCGGTCACCACCCTGGGGGATCGCGCCTTTCGCATCCGCATTGCACCGCCTGGATCGCCCGAGCCGGTCAGCCCGCTGCTGGGGCCTGCCCCCCCGCATGTCGAAGCGCGCCTGATCCGCGAGGCGACGACCACCCGCGTGGTGTTACCCCATGGCGCCTGCGTGATCGACCATCGGCACGGCGCCGTGACATTTGTCGACGCGACAGGGCGGCAGGTGCTGCACGAAACGCCCGGCAGCCGTGCGTTGCAGCCGGGCGATCTGCATGGTTGGCGCACGTTGCGGGCGGAACAGGGCTTTGATCTTGGCCCCGGGGAACACCTGCTGGGCACCGGCTGCTTTCAGGATGGCTATCTGGATATTGCCGGGTTGCCGCGCCGCCTATGCCAGGTCAACACCCAGATCAGCCTGCCGTTCGTCGTGTCGACCAAGGGCTATGGCCTGTTGTGGCACAACACCGGGCTGACCGACATCAATCGCCCCGCAGGCACGATCGACCTGGTGCGGCGCGAAACCGGCGCGGCCCATACCGACGATGTGACCACCGCGCATGGCAACGCGCGGATCGAACGGCGCGAGGCGGTCTGGACCGGCGCCTTTACCACCGTCGAAGACACCGATCATGCGTTCCAGCTTAATCTGGGGCGCAAGATGACCTCGCGCTATCACGTCGCAATTGACGGCAAGGTGCTGGTTGATCATGCCAATCAATGGCTGCCGGCAAGCACCGGCTTTATCGCCAGACTTTCGCCCGGATCGCATCGGGTTGAAATCCGCTGCGAAGATCTCGATCAACCGCGCTTGCGGTTCGGCCCCAAAGGCAGCTCTACCACCTGGGCCTCATCGGTCGCCGACGGCATCGACTATATCGTCATCCTGGGCGATCGGCCCGCCGCGATCATGGCGGGACTGCGCCAGTTGCTGGGCGGATATGCGATGATGCCGGTCTGGTCGCTGGGCTATATCCATTGCCGGGAGCGGTTCCATTCCGCGCAGGAAATCCTGGAAACCGCCCGCGAATTCCGCCGCCGGCGATTGCCCTGCGACATGATCGTGCAGGACTGGCAATACTGGGGGCACCACGGCTGGAACGCCATGCGCTTCGATGAAGCGGCTTATCCCGACCCCGCCGCGATGATCGGCGAGCTGCACGCGATGGACATGCGCTTCATGCTGTCGGTCTGGGCCAAAGTGTCGCGCGACAGCGAATTGGGACAGGCCATCGCCGCGCACGATTTTTTCATTCCCGACACCGACTGGGTCGATTTCTTCAACCCCGCCGCTGCCCGGTTCTATGGCCAGGCCCAGGCCGCGCGCCTGGGATCGTTGGGGGTGGACGCCTGGTGGCAGGACGCGACCGAGCCGGAAAACGACGATCTTGAAGGGCGCCAGGTCCATACCGCGCAGGGCGGGCGGGAACCGGGGGAGATCCGGCGCAACATCTTTCCGCTGGCCGTGACGCAGGCCGTCTACACCGCGCAACGCCAGGCGCGTGCCGACGTTCGCACCATGATCCTGACCCGCAGCGCGGCGCCGGGCCAACAGCGCTATCCCGCCGCGACATGGTCGGGCGACATCGGTCATGACTGGGAAACGCTGCGCCGCCAGATCCCGGCCGGGCTCAACATGGCGGCGGCGGGCTATCCGTGGTGGACGGTCGATGCGGGCGGTTTTTTTCGCCCCGGCGCCAGCCAGTATACCGATCCAGCCTATCGCGAACGGTTCCTGCGCTGGTTCCAGTTTGCCACGTTCCTGCCGTTGCTGCGCGTGCATGGGTATCAGACCGACACCGAATTCTGGCGCTTTGGCGAAGAAGTCGAACAGATCGCCCGCCAGTATCTCGACCTGCGCTATCGCCTGCTGCCCTATATCTACACCCTTGCGACCGATGTCAGCCTTGACGGCATGCCCCTGATCCGGCCCCTCGCCTTCGACTTTGGCGACGATGCGCAGGCGCTGCGGCAAAGCCACGCCTATATGTTCGGCCCGGCGCTGCATGTTGCCCCGGTTGTGGCGCCCGACGTGCGCCAATGGCCGGTCTATCTGCCGCACAGTCCGGGCGGATGGTACGATTTCTGGACAGGCCAGCGGCGCGACGGCGGGCAATCGCATATGGTCGACACGCCGCTCGACCGGATCGCCCTGCATGTGCGGGCGGGCGCGATCGTGCCGATGGGACCAGCCCGGCAATCGACCGCCGGGGCCCTGGGCGGCGATCTCGACATCCTTGTCTGGCCGGGCCGTGATGGCACCGCCCATGTCTGGGAAGATGACGGCCTGTCATATGGTTACGAGCACGGCGAGCGATCGCGTATCGATCTGGCGTGGGACGATGCGCGCGGCGAACTGACCATTGCGGCGCGCCAGGGCGCCTGGACGACGATGCCTGCCGCGCGCCGTCTGACGGTGAACTGGGGCCATGCCAGGACGCAACACCCCGTCACGCGACAGTCCTCGGGCCATGCCATGACTATCCGCCTGGAACCGGTGGGTCCGCCAACAAGGGAATAGTCTGATCAATTCCCGCGTGCGGACCCGTCTGGACAAGGTCCGAAAAACCGCCTTAGGCTGCATCAGGCGATGCAGGGGATTTATCGGGTGAGTCAAAAGCCGGTCCAGGACTATCATTCGTCAGAGCTATTCGACAAGGCGCTGCGCCTGCACGGGTCGATCGCGCGCGACCTGGGCATTGCCATAGTCACCGGACGACACCCGCCCGGATCGGTGCTGTCGAGCGAGGTTGACTTCGCCGAACGCCATCACGTGTCGCGTACCGCCTATCGCGAGGCGGTGCGCATTCTGGCCGCCAAAGGCCTGGTGGAAAGCCGTCCAAAGGCGGGCACCCGCATCAACGACCCGTCACGCTGGCATATTCTCGATCCCGATGTGCTGGCCTGGACGTTCGAGGGCGAGCCGAGCCACGCCTTCATCAACGACTTGTTCGAACTGCGTCTCGTGCTCGAACCTGCCGCCGCGGAACTCGCCGCCAAACGCCGCACGGGTGAACATCTGGCGCAGATGGGCCATGCGCTTGAGGAAATGGCCCGTCATGGCCTGGCCACGCACGAAGGCCAGTCGGCCGACCAGGCCTTTCATGCAACCCTGCTCAAGGCCACCCACAACGCGTCGCTGAATTCGCTGGCCAGCACCATTTCGGCGGCGGTGCGCTGGACCACCATCTACAAACAGCGCAAGCGCAAGCTGCCGCGCGATCCGGTGCCCGATCACCGCGTGCTGTTCGATGCCGTCGCCAATGGTGACGGCCCGGCTGCGCGGGCGGCGATGAGCAATCTGATCGAACTGGCACTGGCCGATATCGGGTCCCCGCTGGAAAACGAATGAGCCCCACGCCGGCGCGAATTTGACTGCTTTTTTAATCAAATTCTCAAGGCATCAGCGTGGATTTTCGGCAGATACGCCTGAAAAGCCGGGCTTGACCGACGACCATCGTCCGATTAACTCGTACTTATAATCTACGAGAGGACTTGTTGTGGCCGCGCCGACTTTCACTTCCGCCACCGGCGGGTCACCGGCACCCGTGCGAACCCACACTGGTTCGCTGGCGCTGCTGGCCAGCCTGTTCTTCATGTGGGGGTTCATTACCGTCATCAACAACACGTTGCTGCCGCATCTGCGCAACGTGTTCCAGCTTGACTATACGCGCACCACGCTGATCGAATCAGTGTGGTTCGTTGCCTATTTCGTAGCCTCAATCCCGGCCGCCCTGCTGATCGAACGGATCGGCTATCGGCGCTCGGTCGTGGTCGGATTGCTGATCATGGCGGCGGGATCGCTGGGCATGATTGTCGCGGCGCGCCTGCCCAGTTATCCGGTAACGCTGGCATCGCTGTTTGTCGTGGCGTGCGGCATCGCGCTGTTGCAAGTCGCGGCCAATCCTTTCGTCACCGCGCTTGGACCGCCGGAAACCGCCGAAAGCCGCCTGACCCTGGTACAGGCGTTCAACTCCACCGGCACCTGGCTGGCGCCCTTGTTCGGCGGCGTGCTGATCCTGTCGCGGACCCGGGGCGGCACCGCCGCAGCCGGGGCGCAGGCGCTGTCGCAGGCCGATCGCTATCGCGACGCGCTGGCGACCCAGTTGCCCTATGCGCTGGTGGCGGGCGTGCTGATCGCGCTGGCGGTGGTGTTTGCGCGCGCCCGTCTGGCCGAACCTGCGCCGATGCGTGCGGCCAATGGCCAGCGCGCCCGGCGTCGGGATCTGTTGCGCCACCGCAATCTGGTGTTCGGCGTACCGGCGATCTTCATTTATCTGATTGCCGAAATCGGCGTGGCCAACTTGTTCATCAATTTCGTGTCCCAGCCGGACATCGGCAATGTCAACCAGTCGACCGCGTCGCATTATCTGATGCTGCTGTGGGGCGGCATGGCGGTCGGGCGCTTTGCGGGCAGTTACCTGATGCGCCATGCCAGGGGCGATCACGTGCTGGCCGGATTTGCGCTGGCGGCGTTCGCGGTGATGGTCGGCGCGGCGGTGCTGCATGGTCCGGCGGCGATGTGGGCGCTGATCCTGGTCGGATTGTGCCATTCGATCATGTTCCCGACGATCTTCACTTTGGGTATCAAGGGCCTCGGCCCGCTGACCGAAGAAGGCGCGGGGCTGTTGATCATGGCCATTTCGGGTGGCGCGCTGGTGGTTGTGCAGGGGCGGCTGGCCGATGTTTATGGTTTGCAGACGAGCTTCTGGCTGACCGCGGCGTGCGAGCTTTATGTGCTGTTCTATGCCGTGTGGGGATGCCGGGTTCAGCCGCGCTGAAGCGTCAGAAGTGGAACGCCGCCTCGCGCGTTGTGTGCCCCACCATCATCGCGTCGGCCACCAGCATCAGCGGGCCGATATCGAAATCGCTTCGCCCGGTATCGACCAGTTCGGCAAAGCGCCGGTAGAGGCGCGGGTATTCCTGCCCCTGTTCGACCGGCATCACCTCGCCATCGACCGACCAGCGATGCCCGCCCCGGCCCAGCTCGATCGTGCCGCGATCGGTGGCAATGATGATATCCCAGCGCGCCGTGCCGGCATGACGCATGTTGAGGTCAAGCCGCACCGGCACCGAGCCGTCGAAATGCATCATGACATCTGCGCGGATCGGCGCGCTGCGGTTTTCCGGCACGCCCAGCGCCGCCGATTGTACAGCCAGATGGCCCGGCAGAACCTTGGTCAGGATCGACAGCGCGTTGATCGCGGGATCGAACACCCCGAAACCGCCCGCTGCCAGCAACCAGTCCTGGCCCGGATGCCATTCGCGCACATCTTCGTGCCAGATTACCTCGATCGCATCGATGCGCCGGTCAGTCAGCATCGCGCGCACGGCATCGACAGGTGCGGTTTCGCGCGAATGCCACGCGGAAAATAGCGTCTGTCCGCCGCTCGCCGCCAGCCTGGCCAGGCGCTCGGCCTGTGACAGTGTAGCCGTGGGCGGTTTTTCGACCATCACCGCCAGCCCCGCCCGCAGCGCCGTTTCCGCGATCGCGGCGCGCACGCCCGGCGGGGTGCAGATGCTGACGGCATCGAGTGTCTCGTGCGCCAGCATGGCCTCGATCGAACGATAGGCCGAAGCACCCTCCACTTGCCCTTCGGGCGCCGCAGTGGCGACCAGATCAAACCGGCCCGACTGTTCGATGGCCGCCAGATGCTGGTCGCGCACGATCTTGCCGATGCCGACCAGGCCCAGCCGCAAACGCCGATGATCCATTGGTCAAAGCGCCTCGACTTGCACCAGGCCCGCATCGGCGGCGCGCACCAGCGAATTGGACAAGGGCAGATGGAAGGCATCGGCGGCTATCTCGAAAATATCGCCGGGCTTCGTCGCGATCCCGTCGGCGCACGACAGCGTGCTGGTGCCCAGAAAGTGCACATGCACCGCGCCGGGCCGTCGAAACAGCGCGTTCTTGAAATGGTGGTGTTCGAGGTTGGCCAGCGAATGGCTCATGTTGTCTTCGCCCGACAGGAACGGTTTTTCCCAGATCACCGCGCCATCGCGCCGGATGCGGCTGGTTCCGGCAACGCTGCGCGGCAAATCGCCCAGCAAAAGCTCGGGCGCGAGCGAGGCCTGGCGCAATTTGGAATGCGCCAGCCACAGATAGTTTTCCCGCTCGGTCACGTGGTCGGAAAACTCGTTCCCCAGCGACCAGCCCAGGCGGTGGACCCGTGCATCGGGGCCGACCAGATATATTCCGGCGACTTCGGGTTCCTCTCCGCCGTCTTGCGCAAAGGCGGGCATGTCGAACGGTTCGCCGCTGGCGCGCAGGATCGAACCATCGCCCTTGTAGAACCATTCCGGCTGGGCCCCGATCGCGCCCGGCATCGGCTTGCCGCCTTGCAACCCCGACAGGAACATCCGCATCGAATCGGTGGCCTGCCCGGCGGCGGCGGCCTTGTGCATCTTGTCGCGCCCTTCGGCACTGCCGAGATGGGTCAAGCCGGTTCCAGCCACCAGCACATGCGCGGGATCGGGATGGTCGATCGGCACGAGCAGCCGCACCGCCGCGGGATCGATCTGCGCCCCGGCCAGTTCGCCTGCCAGATCGGCCAGCGTGCAGCCGCGCGCGATGGCCTGGTGGGCGAGATCGAGCGTGGTGGAAACCCCGGTCAGCCGCCGGGCCCGACCCGATTGGTCAAGCGCGGCAACCCCGCGCCCGTCGGCATCGATGAACTGGATCAGCGAACGCACGGTCATGCTACGCTCCATGCGCCGTCGACCCGGCGCGGCAGATTCCACGGATTGGCCCGCTGCAAGGCCGCGGGCAACAGACCATCGGGCATCGCCTGATAACAGACCGGGCGCAGGAACCGGGCCATGGCCAGCGTGCCGACCGACGTGCTGCGCGCGTCGCTGGTGGCCGGGAACGGGCCGCCGTGCACCATCGCGTGGCACACTTCCACGCCGGTTGGCCAGCCATTGGCCAGCACGCGGCCAACGCGGTCGCGCAGGATCGGCAACAAAGTGGCCGCGATCGGCGCGTCTGGGTCGGCCATATGCAAGGTTGCGGTCAACTGGCCCTCAAGGTTTGCCAGCAAGGCCGCCAGTTCCTCCCTGTCGCGCACGGCAACCACCACCGCACTGGCGCCGAACACTTCATGCGACAGCGCGGGGTTGGCGATGAAGTCGGCACCGGACACGCGGAACAGCGCGGCGGTGCAACTGGTCTGGCCGCCGGTCGGCCCGCTGCCCGCACGCGTCACAGCGGCGTGGCCGTCGAGGGCCGCGGCGCCGCGCGCATAAGCCGCCGCGATGCCGGGCGTCAGCATGACTTGCGGCGCGACACCGGCCAGCGCCACGCTCGCCGCCTCGACAAAGCGGTCGAGATCGGGGCCATCAAAGCCGATCACCAGCCCGGGATTGGTGCACAACTGCCCTGCCCCCATCGTCAGCGACCCGACAAAGGCTTTGCCCAGATCCTGCGCCCGTTCGGCCAGCGCGGCGGGCAGCAGCACCACCGGATTGACCGCCGACAGCTCGGCATAGACCGGGATCGGCTCGGCACGCGCCTGGGCAATGGCCACCAGCGCAAGCCCGCCGGCGCGGCTGCCGGTAAAGCCCACAGCCTTGATCAGCGGATGCGCCACCAGTGCGGCGCCCAGCGCATTCGACAGTCCGGGCAGAAACGAGAACACGCCTTCGGGCATGTTGGTTGCCAGCCCCGCTGCCACGATCGCCCGCGCCACCAGTTCACCGGTGCCGGGGTGTGCCGGGTGCCCCTTGACGATCACCGGGCATCCCGCGGCCAGGGCAGAGGCAGTGTCACCACCGGCCACGCTGAACGCCAGCGGAAAATTCGAGGCGCCGAACACGGCAACCGGGCCCAGTGCGACATTCATCCGCCGGATATCCGCACGCGGCAAAGGCTGGCGATCGGGCAGAGCCGGATCGATGGTCACATCCAGCCAGTGGCCCGCGCGCAGTTCGGCGGCAAACAGTCGCAATTGTCCGACCGTGCGGCCACGTTCACCCTCCAGCCTGGCGCGCGGCAGGCCGGTTTCGGCCATCGCCGTTTCGATCAGCAGATCGCCGATAGCCAGAATATGGTCGGCCACGCTTTCCAGAAACGCGGCGCGCACAGCCGGAGCCAGATCGGCGAACGGTCCCGCTGCAGCGGCAGCAAGGCGCGCGGCATGATCGACATGGTCGGGCCCGGCTTCGCTGATCGGTGGGCCGAAACTGGCCCCGGTCGCCGGATTGACCGCCGTGAAAGTCGGCGCCTGCGCCTGCTCTGTCCTGCCGATGAGAATGGAACCGGTGATCGTCATAAGGGCTTCCTGATGGTGGGTTGGCACGCGTCGATCGCAGATCGCCGGATCATGCCAGTATCTCAGTGGTTGTCGCGCGGCAGCCCGCGGGTCTGTGCAATGCGTTGATATTTCTCGGCGCCTTCCAAAATCATGCCGGTGCTCATGTC
>Ga0302187_10000952_pt1 | contig 25470 bp, 24 predicted proteins | sample II_Bog_E1_3_FD_202120 | JGI IMG/M metagenome (GOLD analysis project Ga0302187, IMG submission 202120) | Peat permafrost microbial communities from Stordalen Mire near Abisko, Sweden - II_Bog_E1_3 | ecosystem: Environmental > Terrestrial > Soil > Wetlands > Peat | place: Sweden: Abisko...
GGGCTCATTTCGCAGCCGAACACTACAGCCTGGGACCCTTATTATTGCCAACAGCGGGGCCACGCTCGGAATTGCAAAGATCCTTGGCATCCGGTGCTGTGCAAATGACGGAGTTGCCGCCCTCTTGAATCTGGCCAAGGGAATCAGCCCGCTTTACCTGGCTCACTTCATTAACACAAAGACGGACTTTTTGCGTGACGTCGTGGCAACTGGCAACGGTCAACCGAACCTGAACACATCTCTGATTGGCGATTTCATAGTTCCGCTGCCTCCTACTAGAGCGGAACAAGAAGCCATCGCCGAGGCGTTGAGCGATGCGGATGCCCTGATCGAATCCTTGGAGCTACTCATCGCCAAGAAGCGCCACCTCAAACAAGGCGCTATGCAGGAACTTCTCACCGGTAAGAAGCGCCTGCCCGGCTTCACCGGAAAGTGGGAGTTGAAGCGACTGGGGGACCTTGGTTCGACTTTCGGAGGCCTCACTGGTAAGAGCAAACAAGACTTTGGCCACGGCGAAGCCCATTACATAACCTTCATGAATATTATGTCGAACGTTGTGATAGACGGCGGCATATTTGAACTGGTTTATGTGGTGCCCACTGAATCCCAAAAACGCGTAGCAAAAGGCGATCTGTTTTTCAACGGATCGTCCGAAACACCCGAGGAAGTCGGAATGTGCGCTGTCTTAGCGCAAGATGTTCAGGACGTGTACTTGAATAGCTTTTGTTTTGGCTTTCGATTCCGTGAGGGAGTTTCAGCAGAGGGGCTTTACTTAGCCTATTACTTCAGGAGTTCACAAGGGCGTGAATTATTGAAATCGCTGGCGCAGGGAGCGACTCGTTACAACCTCTCAAAGACGGCACTACTGAGGGTTGAGTTTCCATTACCCACTCACCCTGAACAAACCGCCGTCGCTGCCGTCCTCTCCGACATGGATACTGAGATCGCCACGCTAGAAATCAAGCTGACCAAAGCCCGCCAGTTGAAGACAGGCATGATGCAGGAACTTCTCACAGGAAGGATTCGACTGCTATGAAGAGATATTTTCGTGTGATGTTGGGCAAGGGCAGCAATCTCGCCGCTGAGTGTGTGGCAGGCAATTTTATTGGTGTCGAGTACGACATCGACCAGGACCTGACGAACTGGTTGGCTGGCGAGTGGCGCGATTTCAACAAGGAGTTCATCCGTATCTACCTGGACAAACATCCGGGCAAAAGCAGGATCAGCGCCGGGCTGGCCTGTGGCGCCCTCTGGACTCTGGGCAAGGGGATGCAGACGGGCGACATCATTTTTAGCCCCGACGGGCAGGGCAACTATCGCGTGGGCACTGTGACAGGCGACTACCGCTACGCGGCGGGTGAGAATCTCTTTCACCGCCGGGCGGTGGAGTGGTTGCCGAAGGTGTTCGAACACGCCGCTACGCCTCAATCTCTCCAACGCGCTGGCTCTGCGGGAACGATAAGCGATATTACCAGTTATGCCCAGGAGATTGAGACTCTGATTGCTGGAGAACCAGCGGCTACGGTGAATGCTGTAGCAGACTCCGAGGACGGCGACCCAGCAGTATTTTCCCTTGAGAAGCACCTGGAAGATTTTCTGGTCGCCAATTGGGAGAATACGGAACTGGGCAAGGATTTCGCCATCTTCGAGGAGGACGGCAAAAAGAAGGGTCAGCAGTTCAACACCGGGAGCATGGGACAGATCGACATTCTTGCGGTGAGCAAGGACAACAAACGCCTACTGGTGATTGAGCTTAAACGCGGACGAGCTTCTGACGTCGTAGTGGGTCAGATATTGCGCTATATGGGCTATGTGAAGGAAGAGTTGCTTGACTCCGGACAAGAGGTCGAGGGAATGATCATTGCATTGGAGGACGACAAGAAGCTACGCTTGGCTATCTCGATTGTCCCGAGTATCACCTTCTTTCGCTACGAGTTGAACTTCAAGTTGGTGAAAGGCTGACATGCACGACATGGGCAAGCCGGAGCGTGTGACGCAGCAGCGCGTGATCAAGCTCTTTGTGGACGAGCTGCACTACCGCTACTTGAGCGACTGGACCGACCGCGACAACAACAGCAACGTCGAGGAAGGGTTGCTGTCGTTCTGGCTGGCGAAGCGGGGGTATACCGCTGTGCAGATCAACGCGGCTCTGTACAAGCTGCGCACCGAGGCGGACAAGCCCAGCCGCGACCTCTACGGAAACAACAGGGAGGTCTACAACCTGCTGCGCTACGGTGTGCAGGTGAAGACCGACGCCAGCGAGCCCACCGCGACCGTGAACCTGATCGACTGGGACGAGCCGGAGAGGAACGACTTCTACATCGCCGAAGAGGTGACGCTGAAGGGCAATCACGAGCGGCGGCCGGACCTGGTGCTTTATGTGAACGGCCTTGCCGTAGGCGTGATCGAGTTGAAGAACAGCCGGGTCAGCATTGGGGACGGCATACGGCAGAGCCTCTCAAACCAGCAGCCGGAGTTCAACGCGTGGTTCTTCTCGACGGTGCAGTTTGTGTTCGCCGGCAATGACTCCGAGGGGCTGCGCTACGGCGCCATCGGCACCCAGGACAAGTACTTCTTGAAATGGAAGGAGGACGAGGAAGACGACAGCCGCTTCAAGCTGGACAAGTACCTGCTGAAGATGTGCCGCAAGGACCGGCTGATTGAGCTGATGCATGACTTTGTGCTCTTCGACAGCGGGATCAAAAAGCTGCCCCGCGTTCACCAGTACTTCGGCATCAAGGCCGCCCAGGAGCATGTGCGCCAGAAGAAGGGCGGCATTATCTGGCACACGCAGGGCAGCGGCAAGAGCATCGTGATGGTGCTGCTGGCCAAGTGGATCTTGGAAAACAATCCCAACGCCCGCGTGGCGCTGATTACCGACCGGGATGAACTGGACAAGCAGATAGAGCGAGTGTTCACCGAGGTGGGCGAGCCGATCAAGCGGACCACGAGCGGCAGCGACCTGATGCGGCAGCTTGGCCAGGCGACGCCGCGGCTGCTGTGCAGCCTGGTGCACAAGTTCGGCCGCCGGGACGTGGACGACTTTGACGCCTTTATCAAAGAGTTGGAAGCCCAGCCCAGCCAGACGGTGGGCGAGGTGTTCGTCTTTGTGGACGAGTGCCACCGCACCCAGAGCGGCAAGCTGCATCGCGTGATGAAGGCGATGATGCCGAACGCGGTCTTCATCGGCTTCACGGGGACCCCCCTGCTGAAGAAGGACAAGGCCACAAGCCTGGAGGTCTTCGGGGGGTACATCCACACCTACAAATTCAGCGAGGCCGTGGCGGACGAGGTGGTGCTGGACCTGATCTATGAGGCGCGGGATATCGATCAGCACCTCGGGTCCCAGGACAAGATCGACGCCTGGTTCGAGGCCAAAACCAAGGCTCTGAACGACTGGCAGAAGGAAGAGCTGAAGAAGCAGTGGGGCACGATGCAGCAGGTGCTCAGCTCCCGGTCGCGGATGGACCGAGTTGTGGAAGACATCATCTTCGACTTCAGCGTGAAGCCGCGGCTGTCGAGCGAGCGCGGGAACGCCCTGCTGGTTGCGTCGAGTATCTACGAGGCATGCAAGTACTACGCGCTGTTCCAGAAGGGACCGCTGAAGGGCAAGTGCGCAGTGGTGACCAGCTACAACCCCCAGGCCAGGGGCATAACGCTGGAGGAGACCGGCGCCAACACGGAGACCGACAAGCAGTTTATCTACAACACCTACACCGAGCTGCTGAAGGACGTTGAGGCGGCGCCGGGGACGAACAAGACGGAGACCTACGAGGACAGGGCAAAGACGCTCTTCACCAAGGAGCCCGCGAACATGAAGCTCCTGGTGGTGGTGGACAAGCTGCTGACCGGCTTCGACGTGCCGCCGTGCACTTACCTCTATATCGACAAGACCATGCAAGACCACGGGCTTTTCCAGGCCATCTGTCGCACCAACCGGCTGGACGGCGACGACAAGGACTTCGGCTACATCGTGGACTACAAGGATCTGTTCAAGAAGGTCGAGAACGCCATCGCGGTGTACACGTCGGAGTTGGACCACAGCGCCGGCGGGGTTGATCCCGAGGTGCTGGTGCAGGATCGCTTGAAGAAGGGCAAGGAGCGGCTCGATAACGCCGTCGAGGCCCTGGTCCTGCTGTGCGAGCCGGTGGAGCCGCCCAAGGGCGAGTTGGAACACATCCACTACTTCTGCGGGAACACGGAGATCCCCACCGATCTGGAAGAACACGAACCGCAGCGCGTTGCTCTTTACAAAGGGTGCGTGGCCCTGGTACGAGCCTACGCCAATATCGCCGATGAACTGGACAGGGCGGGATATGGGGCCGGTGACATCGCCCGGATCAAGCAGCAGCTCGACTACTACATGGATGTCCGGGAAGTCGTGCGCAAGGCCAGTGGCGAACAGCTCGACCTGAAGCCATACGAAGCCGACATGCGGCACCTGATCGATACATACATTGAAGCTGACCAGTCGAGGAAGATCTCAGCCTTTGAGAACGTGGGACTGCTGGAGCTGATCGAGAAGACCGGCATTGCGAACGCCATCGCCGCGCAACTGGGGGGCCTGAAGGGCAACACCAACGCCATCTCCGAGACCATCGAGAACAACGTCCGCAGCAAGATCATCAAGGAGCACCTGAACGACCCGGCGTTCTACGAGACGATGTCGGCGTTGCTGGACGAGATCATCGCCGCCCGCAAGGCCAAGGCGATTGAATACGAAGAGTATCTGAGGCGGATCGCCGAACTTGCATCGCGGGTGCAGGCTGGGCTGGCTGCGGATACTCCGGCGAAGCTCGATACTCCCGGCAAGCGGGCTCTCTGGAACAACCTCAGCCAGGACGAGGGGCTGGCGCTGAACATCGATGCCAGTGTACGTCATGCGCGTTTTGATGGCTGGCGTGGAGTGCAGGCTCGTGAGCTGGTCATCAAGGACGCAATCTATGGGGTGGTCCCCGATCAAGCCGAGGTTGAGCGCATCTTCCTCATCATCAAGGCCCAGGGTGAGTACTGATGGCGGAGCACATCCATCTTGGCGGGATCACGGTTGAGGTGACGTTCAAGAACATCAAGAATGTCCATCTCAGCGTGTACCCCCCGGCCGGCCGCGTGCGCATCTCCGCGCCGATGCGGATGAATCTGGATACGATTCGGGTCTACGCGATCTCCAAGCTGGGCTGGATCAAGCAGCAACAGAAGAAGCTTCGAGAGCAAGCACGGGAGACCCCGCGTGAGTACCTGAATCGGGAGAGCCACTTTCTCTGGGGAAAACGCTACTTGCTCAATGTGGTCGAGGGCGATCAGGCATCCTCCGTGGAGGTTCAGCACAGCCGGTTGGTATTGCGGGTACACCCACAGGCGACCGAGGAGAAGAAGCGGGAGATTATCGCCCAGTGGTACCGGAACCAGATGAGGGCGGCGGCACCTTCACTGATCGCCAAGTGGGCGCCGGTCATGGGGGTCACAGTTGAGAGGTTCTATGTGCAGCAGATGAAGACCAAGTGGGGAAGCTGTAACCCCCGCGCAGGCACGATCCGTCTGAACACTGAGGTGGCGAAGAAGCCCAAGGAATGCCTGGAATACATCGTCGTCCACGAGATGGCGCACTTGCTGGAACCCACGCACAACGCTCGCTTCATTGCGCTCATGGATGGGTTCATGCCCCACTGGCGGCTGCGCCGGAACCACCTGAATCAATTGCCTGTACGGCATGAAGAGTGGGCATATTGAACTGGCCGCAAGGTTTGTTGGGCATTCTGCGAGCCAATGGCCAATCGACTAGCCAAACCGCAGGCATTCGCAAAGGGTTCAGAAAACCTCGCCACATGCCGACTTTTCGGTTACCAATCCAGCCACGACGAGTGGATAGGCGATTGGGCGGGAAGCCAGGGAGACCCCAGCTGCCCCGAAAGCGATTTTTCTCCGAAAAATCGGCTTTGGCTGCACTAGACTGTTTGCATTATGGCGAAGCGCTTACGGCGTGTCGGCTCCGTCGCAATTGAATTGGTGAAGAAGTCGCGCGAGGCGATGCTGACAGCCGTCCAGATTTATAACAACCCACAGATCGACTTCAAATCAGAGCTGTTCATAGTAACGACGGTCATTGCATGGACATACCTCTTGCATGCTTACTATCGCAAGAAGAAGATCGACTATAGGCAGCTCTCCGTACTTTCGGGCCGTAGAAAATACGCTACGACCCCGCGCGGCGCCATCCGGCTCTGGAGTCTTTAACAATGCCTGGAATGCAAGGACTCCCCGGTCGAACCACTGGTTAAGCAGAATCTGCTTTTCCTCATCGGCATCCGTCACGAGATCGAACATCAAGGGACGTCGCGAATCGACGATCACTTAAGCGCGAAATTTATGTCGGCAGCATTGAATTTCAACGCGGCCATCAAGAAGAACTTTGGAACGGTCTACTCCTTGGAGCGGGAGCAGGCATTCAGCATTCAGTTCTCCACGTTCGATGAAGGCACGGCCAAGGAGCTGTCCCTGCAATCGGACCTACCCGCAAACCTCCGTTCGTTCATAACAGATTTCGAGCGTGGGATGAGCGAAGAAGACTACAACGATCCACGCTTCTCGTATCGAGTCGCCTTTATTCGGAAGCTCGCAAATGGGAGGACCTCGGCGGACAGATTGGTTGAATTTGTCCCCGCAGGCGCGATGGCGGAGGAGATGAACCGTGTCTATGTCAAGGAAACCGAGAAGATCAAGTTCCGGCCTAAGCAGATTGTGGACCTGATGAAGGCGGAAGGATACAAGGGCTTCACCATGCATCAGCACACCGAGCTTTGGCAGGCGCTGGATGCCAAGCGACCCGACGGCCAGTTTGGCACCATGGTTGCGGAAACGACTTGGCTCTGGTACCCCTCGTGGATCACCGTGGTGCGAAAACATTGCGAGGAAAACGCAGCGAGGTACGCGCCAAAGATGGCCACCCAGCCCGACCACCCCTAAAGGCCGTGTTCCCCATGTCTCGCCTCGCATCCGAGACCTTGGGACCAACGAGCCCAAGCCCACGCCGGCCGGGAATGAGGGTTCAAAGGGAGGCCGGGGTTTTAGCCCCCGGCACAAGCCCACCCCAACAAGTCCGTGAAATTACGTATGCGGCGAAGCCGTACTCAAATGCCGTTATGCACCCAAATAATTCCGATATGCCGACATATGGGGACTGATCCTGGGATTGCGCAACAGCGCCGTGTCAACACGGAATCAAATCGGCATTACTGGGAGGGCCTTTGCTTCACCAGCATAGCCGTCCTCCTTTTCGTCCGAGTGATATAGAAAGAGGTGGCCAGCGGCTTCAAGAGACGTGAATGCTTCCGACCTCGCTAGAACAATCGTGCGGATCGGAGACTTCCAGTCGCATGTGATGAACATCTGCACATGGGCGACGCAACCACCAGGTCGTATCTCCGCCGCGATAACGTGTGCTCTCCATCCATCTGGCGGCGTTAGGCCGTTCGCAATTGTACTGAGGAGTGGGGTCTTTCTCTCCGTGCTCGCGCGACCCTGCGAGTCATCAATGTCCTCTGCGATGAACTGACGAATATCCGCGAAACATCCCTCACGTCCAGTGAAACGAGAAAATTGACTGAGAAAGTAGTGAAATCCGAGCTTTGCAAAGGCGCGATGATAGCGTTCGGTCACCTGAAATTTGAGCACAGGGCGTTCGATGACGTTGCTCATTAACGTTCCTTCCGAAAACGTCGCGTTAGGCCACGCCTGCTGAATCAGAGGCTCAATCCATTCTCGTTCGTGCGGATGAGACGCTAGAGCGACATCGCATGGCGTAGTGATTTGGCAACGGTCATAAGCAGCTCGAAGTTCTTCAGGCGTCATCTTTGGGTTAAGCGGTATGTCGTGAAGAACCTTTCTGCTCTCCTTCTCAATGAAACTGATGGCGCACAATTGCGTCGCTTGACCCCTGCCGATTTCGACGCTGACTTCTCGTCCAGCTACTCGATCAAATGTTCTGGCTTCAATACGCTTACCACCTGCGCTGCCTCGCATGAACGGATTCACCGAGTCATGCTCTTTGCGGCCGACAACACCGTAATACTTCCGAAAGAACCCCTCTACTCCACAGCGTGCCAATTGCTCATCGAGCACACCAAGCCTATTGTTGTTGCAATTCGAACAGAGACGATCCGGTAGCATTGGCGCATTTCTAAAACACCCAAAGGCCGCTGGGAGAACGTGCTCAGTCGAACCCACAGGATTCGCGCAGTAGAGGCAAGTAAGCTTCACCCTCCCATCAAGCTGCCTCCTCAGCGTCTCGGGCATGTAGTATTTCATACTGTTCCGTTCAGCGGCGCAGTCCATAGGCTCCACTCTATGGCTACTGCCACGATGATGGCATCGTTCACAGGCGCTTTGTTTGAGCTCATCGGTCCTCCGACTTACTAATGGAAACATATATGACTAAGTCAGGAGAACCACTTTTTCAAGGTCTGCCAGAAGCCGAGCTTGAGCGCACTCTCCGGGGTTCTTGGAGTATCGTCTCGGTCGGCGCTGTCGGCAGTTGAGGTCGTGACGTCGAAGTAATCGTCCTTCGCGAGGCCATCATGCCGGCGCCCGCGCTCAATCTGCTCGCGTGACCATTTCGGTGCCCATTCAACTCGGTTATTCCGTATCCAGTAGTGGGACTGGCAGGGGAAGCTCCAATTGCCGATGGATGGATGTAGCGTAACCGTCTTGCCGTCAAATGTGATTTTCCAGTCTGTGGGACTAATGGGGGTAACGACTATGTTGCCGCACCCGCAGCAGCAAAGGTGCGTCCCGGTTCTGTAACGTATCGAGATGTAGAGCGTCCCCTGTTCCAGGTCGTCAGGGATGAATTCGACAAATTCATGCTTGAGGGTGGCGTTAGCTTTCATTGCGGCCGATCCTCGTTGAGAAGCAGGTTGGTGTCGATGCTGAACTGGTTGTGATGCTCATGTTTCAGATCGCGGTAAAAGCCGAAAATCTTCTTCCATTTGATGACGGCCAACGCTGCGTTCAGCGCGTTGAGATCCGCAATCTGAATATTGCGGTTGTAGTCGTCATCGCCTGGCGTATCCTCGAAGGACACGCGGCCGCGGAAATGATCGCGCTTGTGCGCGGTGCTGGCCGTTACCCGCACAATCCCACCCAGAGCATCGTCCGTTAGATCAAGTCCCATACCGACGTCAACGAATGGGATATCAAACTCTTCAAGCTTCTCGACAATGAGTTTCTTAGGCTCCCCCTTGTCGAGGCACACAAAGACGAAGTCCATGCCGCGCAGTTCCTCGACGTTTCCCGCGTCGAGATGGACGGGGTGCTCCACGATGCCGCGGTGCATTTTGGAATAGAGATTCTTGAAATAGGTGACCTTGGGCTGCTTCGCCGCGAGCTCATCCAGCGACGGCGCGCCCGGCGATCGGAAGGCGTTGTGCTGGTAGAACCAGTCTCCGTCATAAAGATGAATCCGCCTCACCGTCGTCTTCGCCGCCAGATCCAGCACGTAGGAGCCGGTACCGCCGAGGCCGAGAATAGCGATTGCCCGGAGCTTAAGCTTATTGGTGACGGCGACGATCTCCGCGCGGCTGGTGGCCGTGTCGCAATAGTTGAACGGCTCGTCGTCCTCCGCGTCGGGCGCTATCACGGGAAACGTCTTCGCCGTGAGCGCCGGATAAATCCTCTGCGCCGGGCCGGACAGGATGGCGACGTAGGTCGTCACCTGGGCGTAGTAGTCCGGATAGGCGTCGGCCGGCTTCGGCTTTGCCGAGAAGGAGTGATTGACCGCCACTCCCTCAACGAGCGAATGCGCGTTGCTGCCGTGCTTGATTTTCGCGATTTCGGAACCATCCTCATTGCAGGGGTGATCGCCGGAAAAATAGGCGACATGCGTGTCGGGACGGCCCGTCTGGTCGCCGGCCAGCACCAGCTTGATGACGAGGATGCCGCGTTTCACTTCCTTGTTGGAATTTACATACGGGACGTCCTTCACTAGCAGGCAGCCGGAGCGGATCTCCAGGTCGTAGCCTTCATCGCGCAGCCGTTTGAGGTCCGCGCTACGATTTATCGGTCGCTGTGACATTAAAGATCATCCAGTTCTTCACAAAGACGCTCTGGCCCTCTTTGAGCGACCCCTGCGGGTTGATGCGCGGTCCGTCCTCGTAGGAGACGGTGTAGAGGATGTTCGCGCCCTCCGGCGGCGTCGGAAACGCGAGCTTGACGATTTCCTCGAACGACACCTTCTTCGTCGTGACGGTCTTCTTCTGGCCGCGCACGATGATGATGTACTTGCGGGGCTGGGCCGGGCCGCTGTGGAGATGCTCGTCCTCGCGGAGATGCACCGGCTCGTCGTCGTTCTCGACGATGGGGTCTTCCTTATCGCCCTTCACCTCCCGGAAAAGGTCGTAGCCCGGCTGGACGTGCCCCAGCTTGTAGAGCGCCTCCCCAGTGGTCGGATTGGGCGACTCATACGGCTTCTGATCGATGTGAACGCGAACTTCGTGCTTGTGGTTTTCCATCGTTAGCTCCATTGGTTACAAGGTGCATTGATTGAGGGACAGTAGGTTGTCGTTCCAGTCGCCGTCGGCGTGTGTCCGCACGTACGGGTCACGCCCGGTCGGACGAACGACGCCGACTTCGGAGCGCTTTCCGTTGTTCGGGTCGAGGACGAAGAAGGTGTTGGTGCCGGCGTCGATGCTGCGAATCACGTCCTCGCGGGTCCATTTCCAGCCGGCGGCGGGATTTCCCAGATGCGTGATGTGTTCATGCGGACTCTGCGGGTGCGGTTTAGTAATACAAGTGACCTTTACGTCTGCCATGCTCAGCTTCCTTTCCGACTACCGCGATTTGAATAGCTGTTCGTCACCAGTATACCAAAATCTGCGGATTTAGGTAGTCATGACAGAAAAAAAGAGGAAGTCAAAATAATTCCTTCGTGTGCTGGGACCCGGTGTCCGTTAGAACCCCCTTCTTGAGCAGTCGTACCCGAGCCGCATCCCGCGAGGTCTGGAAGGCGGAAGCGACGACACCGATCAATTTCTGGCCGGCTTCCGATTGAAGCGACAGGTTACTGTAGAGAAGACCGTTCTCGGCGCGGAAGCCCTGAACCGCATCCACCAGGGCACCAACCGGCATCAGGATAGCCCCGCACGCGTATCCGGCCTGCCATTCCATCCAATCGCGTTCGGGAGCGTTCAGCATATGGTCGCGATGACACTTGTTTCCTTGGGATTCGTCCGCATGGCCGAAAAGAGATGGGGACTTCCCCTGATGGTCCTCGAACATGAACCGGTGAAAATGAACGTGGCCGTACTCGTGGGTGAGCGTCGTCCGGAGGCGATTTTCCAAGTGGGAAGCGTTCAGCGCCTCGGCAATTCGCACCACGGGACGCTTGCCGGACTGGAATTCGGTGACGCCTTCGACGTGATCCCCTTCACCTGACAGGTCGGCGTAACTGTCGAGATCCGCTTGCTCCTCAATGAAAACAGTGAGATCGTCGGTCTTGATTGGGAATTCTATGTTTCCATATTTCTTGTTTAGGAAGGACAGAATCACCCGCTCACACTCGGCGTCCAGTTCCTCCGGGAGGTAGTGGGGACGCTGCGCGAACCGCCCCGTCCTATCCGTCACCCACTTCATGCCTACCCGCCTTTCACGGTCTTGCGGAACGCTTTGAATGCCTGCTGCACTTTATCTGGACTGCTCGCGGCCATTTTCATCAGGTCGCTGGAAATCGTTCCGGCGGCAAGGCAGAGCGTGTCCTTGTCGAAATCAAGCTGCACCGCCATCTGTCCAATGATGAATTCGGATGGCGGATTTCGCCGATCATGTTCAATGTCATTCAGGTATTGCGGGGAGATCGCCTGGCCGTCCTCTTTCTTGACCTTGGCGGCAAGCTCCTTTTGGCTCATGCCCTTTGCCTTCCGCGCTTCCGAGAGAACAGTACCAAACGTTTTCATAGTCACATCACTATAATTATCCGCTGATTTGAGAATCAAGCAAATTCGCCGGAAACTCCCTGAACGCAAAGGATCAAGAAGCACAATCACCCTTACTCGTGTCGGCGGTTTGAAGCTCAGCTGTTGCATTCAGGCAAATGCCCATCCACATGATTCCGTTCGCGTTATCCAAGTACTACTAGATTGATCCCCTGAAACGCCCCAGGGTCAGGGAGCTTCGAAATGGGTACGACTGCGGTAGCGATGCACACAATCCGCACGCACACGGAACGGAATGCAAGCATGTTTAGGGTTTTGACGCGGTGCTACTGATCGGAAGTCTCAGTGCCGCGCCACGGAAGGCCGTTACCGCTCCCTCGATACAGCGGATCTACTGGTTGAGCCCGTCGCGGTTTTGCGTTTGCTTGATTTCCGTCCGGGACGGCAACCTTACAGGAATATACCTCGAGACAAAATCTTCGGCCCCATCCGTATCCGCTTCCGGCAATACCCAAACCAGCTGATTGACCACCGTTCGAGAGCTCTGATCTCACACGCCCTCTCCGCGCAATATACCCCTCCCTCCCCAGCGAGTCGAACCGCTCCGCCTGAAGCACCTTCCATTTCCCTTCCAGGATCGGTGTTCAGCCGCGCTTGAAGCCGGTCCGTACTTCTGAGCCAGCGGTTCGACTTTTTTCCTCAACCACAACCTGCGCACGCCAGGTCCCCCGCTCCGGAGGACTGCATATTTCTGCGCCCACAGAAGGAGTTCCCGCCATGCAACAGCGCAAGATCACGTTGCTTCCCCAAGCCTCCAGCCTTGAGGACCTCGTCAGCAAAGCGCGGGCCTTCGTCCAGTCAGCCAAGGCCCCAGCCACCCTGAAGGCGTACCGCTCGGACTGGAACGACTTCGACAGCTGGTGCCGCCGGCATCAGCTCACCTCGCTTCCCAGTTCGCCAGAGACCGTCGCCCTCTACATCACGGACCTGGCCTCGACACATGCATCGGGGACCATCACACGCCGGCTCACTTCGATCACCAAGGCCCACCAGGCCTCGGGCCTCACGAGCTCTCCGGCCTCGACCCATCACTTCTGCGTCGGCGAGACCCTGAAAGGAATCCGCCGGACCATCGGGACTGCGCAGCACGGCAAGGCCCCGCTGCTATCGGAGGACATCCGCCGCATCGTTCGCATGAGCCGCAAGGACCTGCTGGGCCTGCGCGACCGGGCGCTCACGCTGGTCGGTTTTGCGGGCGCCTTCCGCCGGTCCGAGCTGGCGCACATCGAGGTGGCCAACCTGAAGTTCACCGCCGAAGGAGTGGTCATCGAACTTCCCACCTCCAAGACCGACCAGGACGGGGCCGGCCGCAAGGTGGGTATTCCCTGCGGAGAAAATCCTGAGACCTGCGCAGTCGAGGCGCTGCGCGGCTGGCTGAAAGAGGCCGGGATCGAGACGGGGCCGGTCTTCCGCGCCGTCAACCGCCACGGACAGCTCGCGCCGCGCGGGCTATACCGGGACTCGATCGGGCCGATTCTCAAGCGCGCCGCCCGGCGTGCCGGGATCGAGACCGGCGAGGTGGCTGGCCACAGCCTGCGCGCGGGGCACGTGACGCAGGCGGCGATGAATGGGGTCAGGGAGCTGGTCATCATGCGCCAGACCGGCCACCGGTCGGTGACCACGCTGCGCCGTTACATCCGGTCCGGAGAGCTGTTCCGGGAGAACGCGGTGTCGGGTCTGGGTATCTGAGCGCGGTGATGGCTAACCTCAGCAAAGGAGCCGGTCGGCCCGGGCCGGCATCTATCAATAGAGGAAGGCTGCCCTGGCAGCTGAGAAAAACCTCTTATCGGGCGTTGGCCCATTTGAGAGCGGCATTGCAAGATACGGTGAAACGCTGCCGCGGCTGCCGTGGCAGATCTACATTCTCGATCGGGTTAGACATGGGTGACATACCCTCAGAGTCGGCGGGGCGCGAAGCGGCGCAAGAATGACATGTTTGAAAAATACTTCAAATGTAGACCTTCCCCCCCGGTTCGTTCTCTGACATTATCTCCGCATGAACAATGCACAGTACAACATACCCAACGATATCCAGGGCCACACACGGACCCACTTCACCGTGTTGCGCCTGTCCGCACTATGCTCCGTCGCGCTGGTCGCATTGGCAGTGTTCGCGACGGCGCAGACTCAGCAGGTTCCGCACCGTGACCCAGGTCGTAGTTTGCATCCGCAGCAGACCGAACAGGGCGCGCACCCCGCGCAGACGACCGACCCTTCTGGGTACGGCCAACGGCTCAGCCAAAGACCGCCCGTTGAGGACACAACGCGGTACGCCGTCAACCAGTGCAATCCAGATTCCGGAGGCCTGCTGTACGCCTGGCAGGACCCTGCGGTGCAGTACAGGATCGCGACCTGGGTTTGGTGGAGCAGCGTGATTGCGGCGCTCTGCTTGCTGGCCGCCCTCGGCTACATATGGTGGTACACGAACCTGTGGGAAGTACGCCAGGAGTGTTTTGAACGAGCCGCCGCGGTCCTGATTGACCAGCGCGACAAGGCTTACCAAAGCGCACGGTTCGCCATCAACAAACACAATGAGCTGGTGGAGGAATACGACCGCTCGTGTGAGGAAATCGAAGAGGAAGAACAACGCTGGCAAGAAGCACGGGCCGTATACGACAGCAAAGAATCCACGCAATCGTTACTCCTCAACGACGCAGGTGAGGCGATGCCTGTCGTTGAGGCAAACTCGCTGGTTGTCGAAGTGCAAGGCCGAACATGTATGGGTGATCAAGTTGTCGAGATCAACGGAGTCGAATGCGTCAAGGCGGAAGACTACCGGCGCCGCATGCGCTCCTTGGAGGACAAGGTCAGGAATCAGCGCGCTACGTTACACCAACTCACCGACCGGCTCGCAGAGTTCGAGGGCACGAATTGACACAAGATTCTCTGCCACACCAACTTTGTTCCCACGGGTGGACGTGGATCGCAGCAGACAGCGACGGACACTTCGTCCCTCGTGGCTCTGTGCTTTTCAATGGTACGGCTATCCCGCGCGGCAAGAGCGGCGAGCATTGGTACAGGTGCTGGACAATCTCCGACATCGTCCGTCTCAATGTTGCCGGCTTCCCACGCGCGACCGCGCCAACCAACCGGCGGCACATCACTGCGGTGGTCAACGGAATTGAAACCTTGCATTCTCCAACTTGGCAGCTCTTTCGTTGTACTGTCCCTCCCCGTTCGCCGGTCGCTGCGTACCAGGTTGTCGTGCGAAGCGTCATGTACGGCCGGATTGAGTGGCCGGATGACCGGGCATCCCGGCGGCGCGCGCGACTTGTCCTGGCGTCCGCCGCTGCCACTTTGAGCGCCGTCTAACAACAGCACCTTGGATGCGACCGTGGACGCATTACCAGACCCAAACCTCGATGTACTTGTCGGCGGCGATGCGCGCGCCGTGACGCCCGACACTCCCGTGCCATCTAAGCGCCTGCTGTCCGGCCAGACATTGGCATCGAGCGCAGCACAGGTTCCGACGAGGACCAGGAAGGCGCGTAATGTCATCGGTCTCACCGGGCGGGAGTACCACGTGCTTTGCATCCTGAATTGCTACGGATGGTGTACACCGGAGATGGTGCGGCGCATTGCCAACTTTCATCGGATCCCCTGGACGCAAGAAGGGAAACTGATCTACCGGCTCCTCTTCCGGCTAAAGGAATCTGGGTATGCGGTAAGCCGCAGACTTTACGAGAGGACAAACACGATCGCATATGCGGCGACACCCGCCGGAATGGCGTACCTCCGTGGCAGTGGCGACGATCTCCTCTGCGACACAAACGCGATAAAGGACCCTGCCAGCCTTTTTCATTTTGTGGGACACAACAGAATCATGCTCCAGTTCGTGAGCGAGTTTCCAACCCGCTACTGGATGTCGGATTTCCAGGTGAGATCGGACAATAGCTTTGTCGGGGCGGCCGGCCTGGCAAAAGACTACGACTCGGTTGGCGAGCTGGTTCTGCCCACAGGCCATGTACGCTTCGCGGTCGAATACGAAAGATGGCAGCAGAGTTCCAGTCGCTATAGAAAGTTGTGCGCGTGCCTGGAGTCGGAAAAGTACCTGAATATGGTGATCTTCTTTCTCGACAGACCTAAACTGCTCAATTCCATCGCTCCACATTTCAAGAGGCTGGGCGGCTTCGTCTGCTTTGTTGATTACGACCTGTTCCTCACCAAAGGGGCCAGCGCACGCGCAAACTATTGGAGTATGGACCGCCTTTTCGATGCTCCATTGCGCTCCCTACTCGACCACCACAGCCACAAGAAGATATTGAACTATGAACCGGTTCATCAACTCGACCTGCGATTTCAGAGATCCCTGTAGCCCAAATGAATGGCTGCTGTGAGTCTCGTCCGCGCAACTGCGCACGAATGAGCAACCGCCTTTTGCCGCATTGCGCCGGTCTGTCACATGTCAGCCTTCGCAGTTCCGCGGCATCCCGGCACAGTTCCAACACCACGTCGAATTGCTGTTGCGAATCTCTTCCGTGCAACTGCACACGACCGTGCGCTTACTTTGTGCTGAGTTACCGCGCTTGGTGACCATGCGGCAGACCACGTTCTGCAGGTTTCCTCCGCATCTCCGGCAACCCCACGAGTTGCTATTGTGAGCTTTTTCCTTGCAACTGCGCACGGATGACCGCAGCCGAGTTGTGCGACATGGCCCTAGTCTGCCGACAACCGAATCACTGCGTTCCTGCCTACCCCCACCTATGCGTCACGACGACGAATCCCCTTTGTGAGTCTCGTCCGTGCAACTGCACGCGGCTGTGCGCTCTCCTTGCTCCGGGTCACCGCTCTCTGTCGCTATCCAACAGACCACGATCTGCGGCTTCCCGGCACGTTCCTTTCAATCACTGGGAATGGCCGTTGTGAGTTCCCCGCGTATCGGCACACGGATGAGTACCTCACTCGGCATTGTCTTGTGCCAGTATCTTTCCGGATTACCAACCTGGCCGACGGATGGACCTCACCGGAGGCGGGGGTGCTTGGAACAGTCAGCCGTATGTCAAACCGTTCTGTCTTTCCTCTACGTTGCAGCCAACTGCCGAGTTCTCCCAAAGAGGGAGCTGTGTGCTGTCACATTCGTTGCGCAATTCTGGCGTCCGCCTCGCAGCTTGTGGACTCCCTGATGTCGCGCGTGTCCTCCTAGCTTGTCATCGTGTAAACGCTATCGCGCACCGACTTCGAGCTGTAGCCGGCACGCACATATCAGCAGCCCGAAATCAAAAGAACTCGAGCAGGCCGCAACCTGTCCGACGGTTCCGCGGCGTCACGTTCGCCGTCGTTGCTCATTTCGTCGTGGCACGAGATCACTTTCGGTCGTCCCTTCTTACGGCGGCCGCACGTTCACCCGTCGTCATGGGCGGTGTTGTGCCACTTCCTTTGCTATTCGCCCGGCGCAATAGTGTCAGGATTGTCCGTCACACCGTCCCACGCTATCCAAGATTGCCGGCATCAGCCGCAAGGTTGCGCGTCGTGCCAAGCGTCTGCTGCATCACGACGCGGTTGCTCCCTCTCGCCGGCAGCGTTCTTCCAACTCGCTCTGCGTTTCACGAACCCGGGCAGCTTCGTCGCCTTTTATTGACCATAGTTTGTCCCTCGCGGTAGAGGGCTACGAATAGACACTGTGCTGGTATCTGGACCGTGCTTTTGAGCCATCGTTGTGCGAGGTGCTCGCCCATGACAGCTTTCGGCGACATTTGAGCTGTTTACCACTTCATTAACGCGGCCCTGCGCTTCCAATGTCGAACCTTAGTCGGAATGCTGTCTGTATTGTGTCGAACTTACACATTTCTGGCAGCACTGCCTGTTCTCCTTATGGAGCCGCCTAATGTCCTGATATTACTAGCCGTTAGCGCCGCCATTGTTCTTCTTGTCCTGGGCCGCTGCGAGACGCAGAATCGCTGTAAAACCCCCTAATTCAGCCATTTTTCCCTCTGTTAGCTTTCTTGTAAAACTGCACCTTACTTTGCGCTGACTTGCCGCGCTCTGACGCTTTTCGGCTGACCGAGTTCGTTGCCATCCCGACGCCTCTTTGGTACATCTGCCAGTTGCTGTTTTGGTTCTTGTCCGTGCAACTGCGCACGGATGTGCAACGCCTTTGCGCTGACTTGCGCGCATTCTGATGCTGTTCGGCTGACCGAGTTCGTTGCCTTCCCGACGCCTCTTTGGCACATCCGCCAGTTGCTGTTTTGGCTCTTGTCCGTGCAACTGCGCACGGATGTGCGACGCCTTTCGCTGACTTGCCGCGTTCTGATGCTTCTCGGCTGACCGAGTTCGTTGCCTTCCCGACGCTTTTTTGGCACATCCGCCAGTTGCTGTTTTGGTTCTTGTCCGTGCATCTGCGCACGGATGTGCAACGTCTTTGCGCTGGCTTGCCGCGTTCTGATGCTTTTCGGCTGGCCGAGTTCGTTAACCTTCCCGACGCTTCTTTGGCACACCCGCCAGTTGCTGTTTTGGTTCTTGTCCGTGCATCTGCGCACGGATGTGCAACGTCTTTGCGCTGGCTTGCCGCGTTCTGATGCTCTTCGGCTGACCGAGTTCATCGCCATCCCGACGCCTCTTTGGCACATCTGCCAGTTGCTGTTTTGGTTCTTGTCCGTGGTATGCGCACGGAAGTGCAACGCCGTTGTGCTGATTTGCTGCGTTCTGATGCTGTTCAACTGACCGAGTTCATTGCCTTCCCGAAGCCTCTCTGACACATCTGCCAGTTGCTGTTTTGGTTTTTGTTCGTGTAACCGCACACGGATTTGAAACGCCTTTGTGCTGACTTGCCGCGTTCTGATGCTGTTCAACTGACCGAGTTCATTGCTTTCCCGAGGCCTCTCTGGCACATCTGCCAGTTGCTGTTTTGGTTTTTGTCCGTGTAACCGCACACGGATTTGAAACGCTTTTGCGCCGCCTTGCCGCGTTCTGCCGCTGCTCGACTGATCCAGTTCCAAGCCCTCCCGGCACATGTCGCCCCGTCCACGAGTCGCTGTCTTGAGTTTTGTCCGTGCAGGGCAATCCGACTTTCCATCTCTGCCGAAAAACAACTCTCCACCGAAGGTGGGGGGCCGACACCTCCACCGTCCGGTTTGCCTTCAAGGCAGATCGCCAACCAATTCCCATCTCAAGGAGAACACTATGCGTCGCGGAACTTCTCGCAACAACTGGAATCGGTACGAACAGTCGCAGGACTATCTGGTTCGGGCGTGCTTCAACGAGCAAGCGGCTGAGGCGGCTGCGCGCAAGACAGCAGTGGCCAAGGCGGCAGCTTCCGCCCGGTAGCTGCTTATGACCTCTGGCCGGTTCGGCAATACGGGAATCCTCCAACTGCAAGATGGGGATGTGTGGCAACACCCTGCCGTATGCCGAACCCGCTCCACTCTGACTGTCGCCAGCTTGGCTCAGCTTCTCTATTAGCACTCGCACCCGCAAACCAGAACGGCCGTTCCCCCAGAGTGGGGTGGCCACAAGGAGTCCATCGTGCAAACCATTCAGGCGCATGTGAGCGCCAGGATTCTCAACAAGGCGGATCGGCTGTTTACGAACAGACTCAGCCAGGTTTTCGTCGAGCTGCTCCAGAATGCACGGCGCGCCGGCGCGTCCCTTGTCTCCGTCACCACCAACCCCGGAGCCGCCGCCGGAACCACTCGCATTACCTTCACGGACAATGGCTCCGGCATCGACGACTTCAACAAACTGCTCTACCTGGGAGAGTCGGGCTGGGATGAGGCAGTCGCGCGTACCGAGGATCCGGCCGGGATGGGCCTCTTCGCGCTGCTGCATAGCGGGGTCACGGTGAGCAGCCGCGGCAAAACTGCGAACATCACTACCGAGGCTTTCCTGGGCAAGGAACCGGTACAGGTTCACGACCACGACATTCCCAACCCCGAAACGGGAACAACACTGGTCTTCCTTCGCGAGGAGACAGAGGCGGGCATCAAAGAAATCCTCCAACGCGTCGTGCGCTACGGCCCCGTGGACGTTCTGTTCAATGGCGTCTTGCTGGGACGGCAGGACTTTCTCACCGGCGCTGCATACATCAATGAAGTGGACGGCGTGCGCATCGGCGTCTTTCTCGGTGATTCCGTGCCATGGGAGACGCTAAACTTTCACGGCAACGTCATCCGCGTCAACCTGTTGGAGCGCGACCTCGGCAAGGTTGTGCTCTCACCAACGCACAACACACCGCTCAATATCACCGCGCGTGTTGACATCGTTTCCACCACGAGTTTGCACTTGAAGCTTCCCGACCGCACTGACCTTGTCTACGACCAGGCGTTTAATGTGCTGCGGAAGCAGGTGCGGAAGACGCTCCTCGAGTACCTCGCAACCGTTGACGAGCACATCGCACCTTTCTCGGTATACAAGGAAGCGTTCGAGCTCGGCACCTTCCTGAAGCCGGCCGTCGCGTACCTACAGCCATTCTTCGTCTCGGCACAGGACAGCAACTCGGGACAAGAGCCGTTCGATGGCGACCGGGGCGCCTACCTGGCCAGGGTGTACGAGGCGGCCGAGTGCGCTCTCGTGACGCTGGATGACGACACCAGCGAAGCTGCTTCTTTCACTTTCGACCTGGGTTCCAGGGGCCACCAGCTTTCCGAAGGCCTCGTGCCGGTGCGGCTGGAGCGTGGCTTCGAGGGCTACGCCTGGTACGACAGCATGGCCCGCTGTCACAACTTCAAGCTGACCATCGACGGCAAACCTGCCGAAGATGCTGCTCCAATATCGGACCTGACGGTCGTCGACAGCATCCAACTGTCCTTCGATCTTGAGCGGTCCGGCGTCGCCCCCGAGCAGATTGTGTGGGACCTGCCGTTCGCAGGTTGGAGTCAGGATAGCTAGGACGAAGCCATCCTCTTCATCACGCGCGACAGCAAGTGGGCGAAGACCGGCTCGCCCTTCCAGCCCTTCAGCCTTATCGATGCTGCGCAACATCTCGCCTTCAACCCGAGCGACGACTGCGAAGCCGACAGCGTGGAAACCCAGCAGGAGTACTTCTGGCGCGGCTACGAGCAAAGCATCGTCGATACGCTCGGCGGTTCGCTTGCCGCCGCACGCCTGGGTTTGTCGCGTGCTCTCGACTGGGAGCTCACCACTGCGCTCGACCGCGCCAAGCTGTCCGAGGTCCGGCTCGTCCGGAAGGAGAACGGGAAGTGGGAGGCGGAGATTCCCAACGCAACCCAAAACCCAACCTGAACAACCAAGCCGGTTGCCCAACCAAGGCGGCCGGCTTGAATCCACCAATCGCTACGTTTATTCACTGTCGCTATTCCGGAGATCGCCGTGCTCGCAACCAATCACGTTCGCACAACCGTCCTTCCAAATGGTCTGACCGTTCTCACCGAGCGCATGGAGCATGTCCGCTCCGTGTCCATGGGAGTTTGGCTTACAACTGGCGCGCGCCACGATGCGCCGGAACTCAATGGTCTTTCACACTTCGTCGAGCACATGATCTTCAAGGGCACCACCACCCGGTCGGCGCGGTGCATTTCCCTGGACACCGATGAACTCGGTGGATACATGAACGCTTTCACAGCGCAGGATATGGTGGCCTTTCACGCTACCGTTCTCGATACTCACGTAACCCGCGCACTCGACCTTCTTGCCGACCTCATCCTGAACCCTGAGTTTGCCCCCGCGGAGATCGAACGCGAGCGCGACGTCATCCTCGAAGAGATCAACGCGACTCAGGACGACCCGGTGTACCTAGCCCACGATGCCTTTATCCGGACCCTGTGGAAGGACGACCCGATCAGTTTGCCGATAGGTGGTACGCCGGAGACGTTGGGATCTTTCACCCGCGACACGCTCGTGCGTTATGCAAAGGATCACTTCACTGGCCGGAATATGGTGTTCGTCGCTGCCGGCAACCTCAAGCACGACGACATGGTGGAGAAGGTAAAGCAGTGCTTTGGCCGCGCCCCGGCCGGCGCACCCCTCCCCCGCGGCACGTTCCCCAAAACATCCGCAGGAAGCACACTGATCTACAAGCCGAGCGAGCAGGCGCAACTGCTCATCGGTGTTCCTGCTCCGCCGCTCACCGATGCCCGGTACTTTACCGCGCATCTGGCGGCCATGGTACTGGGGGGCGGACCAAGCTCTCGCCTCTTCCAGTCCGTCCGTGAACAGCGCGGCCTGGCCTACTCCATTACGGCCGACTACATGCCCTTCCACAACACCGGGTACTTCAGCGTGTATTGCGGTACTTCTCGCACCCGAGTTAGGCCGGTCCTGGACCTCATCCTTCAGGAGTTGCACTGCCTGAAGACGGAACCCGTCTCGCCAAGCGAACTCAGGCGCGCAAAAGACCAGGTCCTCTGCAACCAAATCATCGGATTGGAAACAACCTCTGCCCGCGCAAATGCACTGGGAGGGCAGTTCCTGGCATTCGGCCATGCCGTCAGTTTGGAAGAGAGACAGGCGAGAATCGAAAGCGTCACAGAAGACCAGGTGATGCTGCTTGCGAACGCGCTGCTCGACTCAGACAGGATGGCCCTCGCGCTCGTTGGAGACATTCAAGGTCTGGAACTCGCGCTCGACCGTCTGGATTGCTAACCGCCTCGGCGCCGCTATAAAGCGCTGGCTACCGGGCAGATCACCTGCCCGTCATGCCTTCCCCGTCATTTCATTGGATTCCACAATCACCTGTGCCTGGGCTTCACCGCCCGGACTATGCCCGCCTGTACGTGTTCTTGCCTTGCCGTTGGCCGAACTTGCCGATCACAAGTCCCTCCACCTTTCATAGGAGCTACCCATGCCGCTTCCGTACCGTTCGTGTATTGGGCCTTGGCGTACCACGCCGACCGCCACCCGCTCACCCTTCCCGTTTACCCCGCCGGCGGTGTTCGCGGATATGCCGCGATTCATCCGCCCGACATTCTCGTTCCCGCCGCTGAACCCGGTCTTGCGGGGGTTCTAGACGCTTCCATTCACCAGTGACTGGCGGGCGCTCCGTTCGTGCCTTGGCCACCAACCCGGCTAAGCGAGGCCACCACCGTGTTCGATGAGAAACGCGCACAGTTTGAGAGTGGTGTGGGCGTGGCCCTATCCGCCCTCGTAAGCATCCCTGTCCTGCCAGCAGATCGCAAACAACTTGCGGTCACGATTGCCAGCGCCTCCTTGGGCGTCGGCGCCCTGGCAGCCACCCGCTTCGTCGAGGCTCTTCTCGACCAGCTCTCCGAGCCGGTCGGCGAGCCTATCGACTACCTCGTGGACGAGGCGGCCTAAGACTCTTACCCGACATCCTGTCGCCGCGGCTCCCGTCCCGGTCGCAATCCATTCACCTGGCGCCAGGGGAATCCTCCCTCGGATGCGTGGCAACACTCCGCCCTGCGCTTAGAGACAACCTGGCTGGCTCGGACCCGAGAGTCAGCGCGAGGAGATCGCCATGAACATTGAGTACAGTTTCTGGACTACCGTGAGCGACAAATCCCCCATGAAGGTGCTCTTTGAACTCGTGCGCAAATCGGAGGGGATACTGCAACGGATCGAGGAGACGCAGAACGGCTTCGTTTTGGCGATCTCGGTTCCAGGCCAAGCGAACTCCGGCGCCATCTATATATATGACAGGCTTTGCGGCGCGTTGTTCATGCTTGTGGTCGATGGCCGCGACGATGATTTCAGCCGCCGCGAGATCGGCTGCCTGGTGCCGGCGGTTGCCGCGCACCTCAATGCCCCCGACCGCCCGCGTTCCGCGCACCACCGGCCCCGCCGCAGAAACCGGAAGGTCCGCGCCGGAGCGGCCTTCACCGCCGCAACACGTCGGGCCGCTGCAACTGTTGCACGATAACCACGTTGGCCACCGCCAACCAGGAGGAGCGACAAACTCCTCCTGGCGAAACCCAACCGAGAAGGGATGCACTTGAGCCGGCGCCCCCGCAGGTCTGCGCCTGTTTGCCGGTTTTGCATCAGGAGACCGCCCATGCCCACCCACACGACTGCGGTGATCCTGCCGGTTACCCGCGCCCAGGCCGCCGAATACATGATTCTGTTCGTGAACCGCAGAGCCTACCTGCGCCAGAGCCACTACCCAAGCAAGAAATCCGGGCGCTTCTACTTCTACAAGGTGTGCGACCGGGTATCGAAGCAGCCTCTTAGCATCGACACTGCGACCGTACAGAACCATCTTGCAGGCCATCTCACCATCGGCGTCTACGCAATCAATCCCGAGTCGCAGTGCTCGAAGTGGATTGCGATCGATGCAGACTACGCCGATGCCCGTCGCGACCTTGTCCGCCTCCAACAGGCCTTCCGTGAAGACGGCATTGAGGCCCTGATTGAACAGTCTCGCCGCGGCGCCCATCTCTGGATTTTCCTAGCGGAACCGTTGCCCGCGAAACTCTGCCGGCTCTATGTTCTGAATGTTGCGCGCCGCCTCGGCATCGCGATTAAACAAAACAAGGAAGACGGGATCGAGGTGTTCCCGCGCCAGGACGAACTCCAACCAGGCGAATTCGGGAACGCAATCCGCGGACCTCTCGGGGTCCATCGCGCCAGCATGGAACGCTACCGGTTTGAGGACGCCGAGCCAACCCTTGAAGCGCAGCTTCAGTTGCTTTGCCAGGTCAAACGGGTGACTCGGGAGGAACTCACAACCCTCACCGCCGGAATGTCACCCGTCCCGGCCCCAGTCCACGCAATGCCCTGGGTCGAACTGCCTGCCGTTGAAGGTAAGAAGCATGGCTTCCATATCCTCAGCTACGTCCGCACCCACCGGCGCAGCGGCAAGAACTACGTCGGCCAGTGTCCGTCGTGCGCCCAACGCGGCGAGGACCGGCATGGAACTCATCTCTCGATCTCCGTTGCCGAACCCCGCATGTACCACTGTTGGGCCGGTTGCACCAAAGAGATGATCCGCTCCGCCCTCGGATGCCCCATTCCTTCCAGCGTGCGGTTTGCCCAAAGCGCGTGACTAGCGCGTGGTTTCAGGACAACTCACGACTACCCTCTACGACCTCCTGGTCGCCGCGCGGACGCGCACCACGCCGCTGATGGTTGCCTTCATGCGGGAGCGATGATCGTCACCCAACACCAACAACATGCCGGCATCTGCGCGTCCTGCGACGCCAGCAGATGCTGTGCTCTCGACGAGGCAATCATGACAATCGGCACGAAGAGCGTTCTGTTCGGCGCTCATCAGTTTCTCCTCCATCCCATTATGGTCGCCATCGCATGGTCGAGGCTGTTTGGGCCCCCACTCGACCCGCGGCTGTGGTTTGCCTTTTTCCTTCACGACATCGGCTACATCGGTTGCACGGACATGGACGGAGCCAGCGGCGAGCGCCATCCAGAGCGCGGAGCACGCCTGATGCGCGTGCTGTTCGGGGACAAATGGGGCGAATTCACCCTGCTACATTCCCGCAGCTACGCAAGGGCCTGTGGCCGGCCCGTATCGCAACTCTGTCTTGCCGACAAGCTGGCTACCGCAATTACTCCAGCATGGTTGTATCTCCCCTTGGCTTGTCTGACCGGGGAGATCGGCGAGTACATGCGCAACACTTCCGTC
>Ga0302187_10000953_pt1 | contig 25450 bp, 19 predicted proteins | sample II_Bog_E1_3_FD_202120 | JGI IMG/M metagenome (GOLD analysis project Ga0302187, IMG submission 202120) | Peat permafrost microbial communities from Stordalen Mire near Abisko, Sweden - II_Bog_E1_3 | ecosystem: Environmental > Terrestrial > Soil > Wetlands > Peat | place: Sweden: Abisko...
CTCACCACAGGAGATCTTTGCGCCGTTTTCAAGAAAAGCAGCCGAAAAAGAGTATTGACAAAGCCGACGCTGTCATACATGGCGCTACAGTCCGGCCATTACACAATCATGCGGTCACGGTACGAGCGCAGCGGCCCGTCGGGGCGGTCGTGTATCTTGACCCGAGAGACAGATTCCAGCCAACGGAGAGCGCCCCGGCCCGTTATGCCCACTTTTGCCGCCATCGATATCGGTTCCAATTCCTGCAGGTTGAAGATTGCCAAGGTTGTGGCGCACCAGTTGAAAACGCTGACCGAAGACCGCGAGGTCACGCGGCTGGGGGCAAGCGTCTTCGAGTGCGGGCTGGTTTCGCCAGAGGCCATGGCGGCCACGCTCAGGGCGCTGAAGCGCTTCCAGCGGGCGGTGCAGTTGCACGGGGTGGACCAGATTCGCGTGGTGGCCACGGCCGCCATGCGCGACGCCCGCAACGCGCCGGCCTTTCAGGCCTGGGTGAAGGCGGAGACGGGCTGGAACCTCGAGATCATCTCCGGCCTGGAAGAAGGCCGGCTCATCCACCTGGGCGTGATGGGCGCCGAGCCGGGCGCGGCGGGCCGCGTGCTGCTGGTGGACCTGGGCGGGGGAAGCTGCGAGATCACGCTCTCCGAGCACAAGCGCATCCAGGAAACCGTCAGCCTGCCCCTGGGCGCGGTGCGCCTGACCGAGGAGTTTCTGGGCGAAGATCCGGCCCCGGCCGAGGGACTGGCGCGGATGCGGCAGTTCATCGAGCGGGAATTGCGCCAGGCGCACCGCAAGATCAAGCCGGAGCACGTATCGCTGGTGATTGCCACCTCGGGCACGGCGGCGGCGCTGGCCGAAGCCTGCGCGGCCACGGCCAAGCCCTTCAAGGAGCGCTCTCTGAAGAGAGTGCTGGGCAAGGCGCTGCCCGCAGTGGCAGGAGGGGAAACGCGCCCCCCGGCGCTGGCGGGGATGGCGACGGCCCGCGGAGTGCGCAAACTGGCCGTCAAGATCGCCCCGATGGCGCTGCCGGAGCGCGAAGCGGTTCCCGGCATTGGACCCCGCCGGGCTGAAATCATCGTGGCCGGCGTCGAAGTCTTTGCGGAGTTGATGCAGAGCTTTGGACTGGATGGTTTTCGCTACTCCCCGCTGGGGCTGCGCGACGGCATCCTGGCCCAGATGCTGGCCGGGCAGGATGCCCGGGCCCAGGCGCATCGGGAGTTTGAGCAGGAGCGCTGGGAAAGCGTGCTGGCCACGGCCCGGCGCTACGGAGTGGACCCCAAGGAAGCCGAGCCGGTGCGCGGCCACGCGCTGCAACTGTTCCGCGAGTTGAAGGCGCTGCACGGGCTGCCGCCGGAGTACGAAAGCTGGCTGGCCGCCGCCGCCCTCTTGCGCGACACCGGCAAGTTTCTCAACCATCAGGGGCACCACCGGCACACCCAGTACATTGTGTCCAGCTCCGAAATCTACGGCTATACGAGCCTGCAGCGGACGGTGATTTCGGCCATTGCCCGCTACCTGGGAAAGAGCCGCCCCCAGCCGGGCGACCGCGCCCTGCGCAACATTCCGGTCGAGGAGCACCAGAACGTGCACCGGGCAGTGGTGCTGCTGCGCCTGGCCGTGGCGCTGAACCAGGACCGCGCCTCCGACGTGCTGCGGGTGGCGGCCAAGGTCTATCCCAAGCGGGTTTATCTCGAGTTGCAGCCGGGGCGAACGGGAGCGGAGCTGGAACTGTGGTCGCTGCGCAAGGAAGCGGACTACTTCCGCGAGGTCTTCGGGCGCGAGCTCTTTGCCACGCTGGCGTAGATGGACCGGGCCATGCGCGGGTCAATCAGCCAGCGCAACAGCGCCGGGTGGTGGCCCAGGTCCACGCGGGCAATCGAGCCCTTGCGCATGCGGATGGCGGCGCCGCCGTTACCGGTGACCAGGCGTCCCAGGAACTGAAAGACGTTGGGGTTGTGGCCCACCATCAGCACCCCCTCGCGGTCGGCATATTTGGCCAGCAATTCCAGAAAGTCGCTGTAATCGGCGTCCAGCGCCAGCGCGGGGCTCACTTCCACCTTGGCCTCGTAGCCCAGTTCGGTGCCCACAAACTGCGCGGTCTGCATGGCGCGCTTCAGCGGGCTGCTCACAATCACGTCCACCTGCACCTTGAGCGCGCTCAGCACCCGCGCCATCAGGACGCACTGCTCCTTGCCTTCCTTGATGAGGGAGCGCTTGGCGTCAAGAAGTGAGTTTTCGCGGGGGATTCCGGCACTGGCGTGGCGCATGAGATAGAGGTTCATGTTGATCGGTCCGGCGGGGTTAAGGGTTGGGGCCGGCTCCTTGAGGTTCGATATTAACACGACTGTAACATTTCAATAGGGGACTCAATCTCCTTTGCCGTTGGGCTTGCCGCACCCGGCGCCGGGCCGGCGGACCATCGTTCGCTGACCAGAAGCCCGGCCAGCCAGGCGCGGCGCTCCTGGAGCGTGAATCCGGCCTGTCCAAGCGCCGCGGCGTGGTCGGGCAAGCTGCGGACAGCGAGTCCGGTGAGCCAGCCGAAGGCCCGGTAGAGTGCAAAGATCAACGGCGAAGCCACCAGCCGCCCAAACCAGCCTGGGGGAACGGCGAACTCCGAGACCACCCAAGCCGCGGAGGGAGAGACGGAGCCGCGCAGCTTCTCTGCCAAAGACTGAACCTCCTGGGTGGTGAGGCAGTCCAGGAAGAAATGGGTGGCAATCAGGTCGTAGGGCAGATTCTCAGCAAAATCGGCGTGCGGCGCGGGGGGCTGCCACAGGCGGACATCGGCACAATGGGTGCGCACCCGAGCAGCCTGCGGGCCGGCGCGGCGGGCCAGGGACGCAAGCATCGCGCGGCTGGCATCCACGGCGTCGATGCGGACGACGGAATTTGCCTCGAGCATCCGTGCGGTGAAGCGGCCGTCCCCGTCGCCCAGAACCAGGGCGCGGCGGCAGGCGCAAAGCCTGCCCAGGAAGGCGCAACGGGCCCAGCCGAGCCAGGGGCCGAAGGTGACCAGCTCCATCCAGCGGTAGAGGTGGGCGAGGCGGTCGAAGTCCGGGGCAGGCTTCATCGCAGCAGCAGAGCGAGCGGGGTGAGCAGCACCAGATCGGCCGCGGCGCGCACCGCCAGCGGGGTGAGCCGGTTGCGCAGTCGGTCGAGCAAGGCCAGCAACAGCGCGCCCGCCGCACCGGCAGCCGCCAGGGCGCAGAAGCGCGGGTGCAAGGGAAACAGAACGGCTGCCAGCGTGATGGCGGCAAACACCAGCAGGCCGGCCGGGGCAAAAATCTGCGCAGCGGCGGGCGATTCTTCGCGGCTCTCCCAGCGGTCGATGGCGTGGCAGTTCAGCCAGGCCAGCAGGGCGAAGCAGACGGCGACTGTTGTGAGGGGCCAGAGCGGTTCGCCCGGATTTGCGGCGGCGCGGCTGAAGGCGGGCAGCACGCAGCCGGCGGTAAAAAGCAGGCCCACCAGCAGCTCTTTGGACAGGAGTGCGGCCAGCAGCCGGCCCATCCGCGTTGGCGGCTTGAGGCCGGTGTGAACGCGGGTGAAGTAGAGCAGCGCGGCGGCGGCCAGCACCGAGTTCTTGGCGAGCGTGCCCGGCGGCATGAAGACCGCGATGAGAATGGCGGCGGCGCAGGCGGCGGCAACGGCCAGCGGGGCCAGAATGCCGCGGTGGAGCCAGTGGAAGCGGTGGCGCTCGTGCAGGCGGTGCGTTGCGCCCATCCGCGGGGCAGCGCGAGCGTCAAGCAGGCGATCGGCGATGTAGACGGCCCAGACCGCTAGTGCGATCAGGATGGGAACCCAGGCGGGCAGCCGCACCCCCGCGGCCCAGGCAAATCCCAGCGTCCAGACCACAGCCACGGTGGGCGCATCGAGGCTGGCCAGGTGCCAAAGTGCGAGCGGGCGCGGCGCGTCCCAAACGCGGACGTCGGCGCGGCCTTGCGCCAGCGGATTGGGGAGAATCTGCGGCACTGAACCCATTGTAGGAAATGCTCGCGGCAGTTTGCCAGAGAAGCGATGGACCGCCTGAAGTGAGGCGCCTGGCTCAAAATGCGCCAGCCGTGCCTCTGGATCGGCGCCAACCATGCCTCAGGCCAGAGATTCCTTCACCAGCGCCTGGATCTTGGCGTGAACCTCTTCCGGCTTCATGAAGAAGGGTGAGTGGAGGCACTGGAAGGCGAGTTCACGGGTTTCAGTGGAGTAATTCCAGGAGACTTCCACACCGAATTTGGAGGCGGTTCCGCTGCTGCCTTTGATGTCGATGCCCGCAGCCTGGGCTTTCTGAATCAGGCGCGCATATTGCTCAGGTGTGATGCCGGAAAACACTTGCGGCGGGCTTTGCGCCATTGTTATCTCCTCGATGTACCGGATCTTGATGCACCGGATTGGGTGCAGATTGCATGCCGCACCGGGGCCGGGTTTGCCCGCTTCAGGCAATCTCTGACTGCAATCGAATGGTACCAAAAGGCCTGATAATTCCATGCAAGCCGAAAGGTGCGGCGGTTGTGCATGGAGACCATTCACTCTGCGGCGCATCTAACAGGCTGAGGCCAGATGCACCGGATCGATGAAAGCATCGCCGAGCGGCGCACACTCCTCCAAGGGAGGAATTGCAATGAGGAATCGAAGTGCGGTTGCCTGCATGGCATTCGTTGCGCTGCTTGCGGTCACTCCGGCGTTTGCGCAGAGTGAAGGAGTTCTGGGCCGGGGCGAGGCCGTGGTTACCGTGCTTCCCAAGCATGAGGGCACGCTGCCGCCGAGCGTCGCCAACCAGGATCTGGCCGTGAAGGTAGACGGCAAGAATGCCAAGGTAACCAAATGGGCGCCGTTCGTGAGCCCTGACAACCGCCTGGAACTGGTCCTGCTGATCGACAATTCGGCCCGCAGCAGCCTGGGTGGCCAGATGGACGACATTGCGCGCTTCATCAAGAGCCTGCCGCCCAACGTGACCGCCGCCATTGCCTATATGGAGAATGGGCGGGCTGTTTTTGCCGCGCCGCTTTCCGCCGACCACGAGCAGGTGCTCAAGGCGCTCCATGTGCCTGGCGGCTCGGCCCACTCCTCGTCGAGCGCGTACTTCTGCCTTTCCGATCTGGCCCAGCACTGGCCGTCCAGGGACACCGGGGCCCGGCGCGAGGTGGTGATGGTGACCGACGGCGTGGATGCTTACCAGCCGCGCTTCGATCCGGAAGACCCCTATGTGCAGGCCGCCATCACCGATGCCGTCCGCGCGCACCTGGTGGTCTACTCGATCTACTGGATGGACCGGGGTTTCGCCGACCAGGGCTCGTTTGCGAGCAATGCTGGCCAGAGCCTGCTGCTGGAGGTGACCCAGGCCACCGGGGGCAGGAGTTTCTGGGAGGGGATGGGCAACCCGGTTTCGTTCGAGCCGTATTTCGATGAGCTGATCCGCCGCTTCAGGAACCAGTACGAGTTGGGATTCTCCACCGTTTTGCGCGGCAAGCCAGAGGTGGAAAGCCTGAAGCTGAAGCTCAGCGCTCCGGGCGCCGAGGTGGATGCGCCCCAGCAGGTGCAGGTGTCGCCCGCCGAACCTGTCCAGAGGTAAGGACTGGGGATGCCCAGGGCAATCGGCAGAAAATCCCAGTTCTCGGAAGCGAGATCTGGGATTCTCTGCCTCTTAATCCGCTGCCGCGGCTTTCCTGCGGACGGCTTTTGCAGGCGTCGTGGCGGGCTGAGGCTTGGGAATGCCGTCCAACTCCGCTTTGCCCTCGGCCAACTGCATGAGGAACGCTTGGGCGGCGAAGGGCGCGGCGTCCTTGAGCACCTTGCTGGCGCGGAGATAGTTGCCGTCGGGCTGCTGCAGGCGGGCCTTGACGGTGTCAGCCAGATAAGCCGGCAGAATTTCGTCGTGAATGCGGGCCAGGGCGGCGGGATCGCGCACCGGGAAGACCACCTCGCAGCGCTCGAAGAGGTTGCGCGGCATCCAGTCGGCGGAGCCCAGGTAGATTTCGTCGTTGCCGCCGTTGGCAAAGTGGAAGATGCGGGAGTGCTCCAGGAAGCGGCCCACGATGGAGCGCACCCGGATTCTCTCTGAAAGGCCCTTGACGCCCGGCCTGAGAATGGAGAGCCCGCGGATGATGAGGTCCACCTCCACGCCGTCCTGCGAGGCCTGGTAGAGAGCCTCGATCACGCTGGGTTCGAGCAGGGCGTTCATCTTGGCCACGATGTGGGCGGGGCGGCCGGCCTGGGCGTGCTCCTGCTCGCGGCGGATCAGGCCCAGAAAGCTCTCGGCCATGGTCAGCGGCGCCACCAGCAGCGGCCGATAGTCGTCGATTTCGGCGTGCGCGGTGAGGTAGTTGAAGACCATGTGCACCCGCTCGGTGATCTGCGCATCGCTGGTCAGCAGGCTCACGTCGGTGTAGAAGCGGGCGGTCACCGGGTTGTAGTTGCCGGTGCCCAGGTGGCAATAGCGGCGCGTGACCCCGTCCTCGTCGTGGCGCACCAGCATGGCCAGCTTGCAATGGGTCTTGAGCCCCACCACGCCGTGAAAGACCTGCACCCCGGCGTCTTCCATGCTGCGCGCCCAGCGGATATTCGAGGCCTCGTCGAAGCGGGCCATCAGTTCCACCACCAGCGTGGCTTCCTTGGTGGCCGCCGCCTCAATCAGCGCGGCAAAGACCGGGGAATCGTGGCTGGTGCGATAGAGGGTCTGCTTCATGCTGACCACGGCCGGGTCCTCGGCGCCCTGCTGGATGAAATCCACCACCGGGTCGTAGGAATCGTAGGGGTGGTGCAGCAGCACGTCGTGCTGGCGCAGTTCCTCGAAGATGTTCGCGGACTTGCGGCTTAACTTCAGGGCTTTGGGGGTGAAGGGCGGGAACTTGAGGTCGGGCCGCTCCACGTCGCCATAAAAGTAGATGACGCGCGACAGGTTCACCGGGCCGTCGCCGCGGAAGACCTGGTCCTCATCGAGTTCGAAGTTCACCCGCAGGCGCTCAACAATCTCAGGATCGGCGCCGCTCTCGATCTCCAGGCGGACGGCGTCGCCTTTGCGGCGATTGTGCAACTCGACGCGGATGGTCTCCAGTAGGGAGCGCGCTTCTTCCTCTTCAAAGTAGAGGTTGGAGTTGCGGGTGACGCGGAAGGCGGTATGGGCCAGCACTTCGTAGCCGCGGTACATGCCGCCCAGGTTCTGGGCGATCAGGTCCTGTAGCAGCAGGTAATCGAAGCAGCCGTCGGGCGCGGGCAGGCGGACAAAGCGGGGCAGGGCGCGCGGCACGGTCACCACCCCCAGCACCTGCGGCCCGGAGCTGCGCCGCTTGGCCCGCAGCAGCAGGGCCAGGCAGAGAGCCTTGTTCAGAACGCGCGGAAAGGGGTGCGCCGGATCAATCGAGATGGGGGTCAGCAGCGGATCCACCTCGCGCTGAAAGTAGCCCTGGGCAAATTCGCGGGCTTCCTTGTCCAGCTGGCTCCACTCCAGCAGCCGGATGCGCTGCTTGCACAGTTCGGGAAGCAGGTGCTCGTTCCAGCAGTGGTACTGCGCATCCACAAAGCTGTGGATTTCGGCGGTCAGCACGGCCAGCGATTCGTCGGGGCGCAGCCCGTCGTAGCCCGGCTCGCGGTAGCCGTCCTCGATGCGCTGCATCAGCCCGGCCTGGCGGATTTCGACGTATTCATCCAGGTTCGAGCCGGTGATGGCCAGGAACTTGACGCGCTCCAGCAGGGGATTGGTTGCATCCTCGGCCTCTTCAAGCACACGCCGGTTGAACTGCATCCAGGAGTAGTCCCGGCCGTTAAAGAGCTTTTGTTTCTGCGTCGTTCGAGCCATTCATCCGTCCAGTGCGTTGTGTTGGAAGTCTACCGCGTTTTTTTGAGGAATGGTGCACGAGTTGCCGCTGCGGCCAGGAGTTTCCCAATTTGCCATGCTTGCAGACGGAAGCGGAAAACTCTGTTAAGAGCAGGCAAAAAGCTGCGGCCTCTCCATTTCATTGACGGCCCGGCCCGGCGGGTGGAGGATAAAGAATGACTGGGATTGCTTGAAAATCCCCCAGGAGGAGCCCTCCCCATGCCCCAGGAATCGAACTCTGCGAACAACAGCCTGATTCCTCCCCATCCGATTCCGGCGGGAGCCGATGCCTTTTCACGCCGCGTGCACGTGCTGCTGGACGGCCAGCCCAAGGACGACGCCACGGTGACCAAGGCCCTGGAAGGTTGGGACGAGATGCTCGACCTGATCGCCGCCGGGCTGTACAGCCTGGCCTCCATGCTGGTGGGCGAAGGCGAAGACAGCGTGCGGCTGGTGGAGACGGCCATCGCCAACGGAGAGGTTTCCGCTTGTCACGACCCGGTGCAGGCGCGCCAGAGCAGCCGGCGGGCGCTGTGCGCGCCGGCCCTGCAAGTCCTGGAACAGCGCAACCCCGGCTGCCTGGCCGCGCCCCAGGGGCTGGCCTCCGCCGAAACCTGCATCGAGGACGACGATCTGGACGCGGCGGGCGTATCCAGCGAGGAACTCGAACAGATGATCGCCGGCCCCGACCGCGATCGGGTGCGGAAATGGCTGGCCAGTCTGCCGGCCGCCATGCGGACCATCTTTGTGTTGCGCGCGGTGGCCGGGTTGACAGCCTCCGAGACCGCGGAACTTCTGATCGCGCACGGCGGGCCGCAAGCCGCCGGCTGGACGCCGGATGCGGTGCGCGAGTTCTTCCGCCAGGGGCTCTGTTCGCTGGCCTCGCAACTGATCCAGGCCACGGCGGCGCGGTAGCGTTTCCCGAGATCAGGGATCAAAGATCAGGGAACAGGGAACAGGGAACAGCTTCTTCCCGTTCCCATGGCTTTGAATTCTCCGCCGGATGCTGGGTGCCCCTGGTCCCGATTTTGGGACCAGGGAGAGCACGATTCAAAGGCACGAAATAACGCGGTCAGAGAACTGGGGTGGGCGACCACGACCCTCAAACCAACCCGGGTTCACCGCGAGACTGAAGCCCTGGCGCGTCTCCGCGACCTCCTTTCCAGGGCCGATTCCGGCCGAATTTCTCAATCCCGATGCGCCAGCGCGGGGACTCTGACCGGTTCTCCGCTACACTGGTTAAAGAACCCCATCGCCCTTTTCCCGCATCTATTAGGGGCAAACATTTTCAGGCAGAACCGTTTTGCTGTGAGTTGGAAAACTTGATTTCGTCAAAGATTGCAAGCAAGAGCACGATCTGTACCTGCGCCCTGCTGGCGGGCCTTGCGGTTTTGGCTCAGTCCAGGCTGGCCGCGCAGAGCGCGAATCCATTCCAGGGCAGCGTGGCCACGGGCGAGGTCTCGGCGCAGGCCGTTGGCCTGTCTCTGGATGAAGCCATCCAGCGCGGACTGAAGACCAACCTGGGCGTCATTCTCAGCGGCACGCAGACGGCGGCGGCGCGCGGCCAACGGCTGAGCCAGTTGCAAGCCCTGCTGCCGGCAGTGGACGCCAGCGCCAAGGAAACCGTGATGCAGGCCGACCTGCCCGCGGAAGGCCTGCGCATCCCTGGGTTCCCCACCATCATCGGGCCTTTCGGCTATGTCGACGTGCGGGCATCGCTGACCTGGTCGCTGGTGGATGTGGCGTCGCTGCGCAATTACCTGGCGGCGCGGCACAACTTTGCCGCCGCCCAGTTGACCGCCGAAGATGCACGCGAGCTGGTCATCCTCACCGTGGGCAATGCCTACCTGCTGGCGCTGGCCGACGAGACCAGGGTGAGCAGCGTGGAGGCGCAGGTGGCGACGGCCAAGGTTTCGCTGAACCAGGCAGTGGCCAACCACCAGGCAGGCACGGCGCCGCTGCTGGATGAGTTGCGGGCGCGGGTGGACTACCAGTCTCTGGAGCAGCAGTTGATTGTGGCCCGCAATGCCATCGAAAAGGACAAGCTGGCCCTGGCGCGCACCATCGGGCTGCCCCTGGCGCAGAGCTTCACCCTGACCGACAAGGCGCCCTACGCGGCCTTCGATCAACTGGACATTGACGCGGCAATTCACCAGGCGCACTTGAACCGCAAGGATCTGGCGGCCATGGTCGAGCAGACCAAGGCAGCCGAGGAGCAGCGCAAGGCGGCTACCGCCGACCGGCTGCCCACCCTTACCTTCAATGGCGACTACGGCGACATCGGCGTGACCCTGAATCACTCCCACGGCACCGGCGACGCCGCGGGCACGCTGAGCGTTCCGCTGTTCAAGGAATTTGCCTTGCGCGGCGAGGCCCAGATGGCCCAGGCGCAACTGGATACCCAGCGGGCGCAGTTGAGCGACAAGAATGCGCAGGTGGACGCGGATATTCGCGACGCCCTGCTCGACATTGCCTCGGCGCAGCAGCAGGTGCAGGTGGCCAAATCCAACGTGGACCTGGCCAGTGAAGCCCTCAGCGAGGCGCAGCAACGCTATGCCAACGGGGTCAGCGACAATCTGGCGGTCAGCCAGGCCGAGCAGTCCGTGGCCCAGGCCAACGATCGATATGTGTCCAGCCTCTACCGGCATAATGTGGCCAAGCTCAGCCTGGCCCGGGCCTTGGGTGCTGGCGAGAACTACAAGAACTATCTGGGAGGAAAGTAAACGTGGCGGATTCAACACCAACCCAACCCGAGGCGGTCGAAGAGACTGAGATTGCGCAGCCGCAGTCCCGCCGCAAGGGCATTCTCATTGTCGTGCTGGTGGTCGTCGTGCTGGTCTCCGTCGCAATCTGGTGGCACGGAACCTTTACCGAGGACACCGACGACGCGCAGGTGAACGGCCACCTGATCCAGGTGAGCGCACGCATCGGCGGCCAGGTAGCCAAGGTCGATGTGGAAGAGAACCAGGTGGTCAAGGCGGGTGACGTGATCGCCGAGCTGGACCCCAGGGACTACCAGGTAGCTGTCGAGAACGCCGAGGCCGCACTGGCCAGCGCCCAGGCCAACGCTGCGGCGGCCAATGTCAACGTGCCCATCACCACCGTGAACACCGGCAGCAACCTGACCTCGGCCGGCGCCGATGTCAGCGGCACTGTGGCTGGCGTTGAGCAGGCCGAACAGCAGCTCGAGGCGGCCAAGGCCCGCGTCGTCCAGGCCGAGGCCAACGCCACCAAGGCCCAGGCCGACCTGGCCCGCTACAAGCCGCTGGTAGAGAAGGACGTCATCAGCAAGCAGCAGTACGACGCTGCCGTGGCCGCGGCCGACGCAACCAATGCCGCGGTGGCAGACGCCAGAGCCAACGTGCGCGCCGCCTCTGACGGGGTGCGGGTGACGCGCGAGCGCGAGAAGCAGGCCCAGGCGCAGTTGAAGTATGCCCAGACCGGTCCGCAGCAGGTGGCCGCGCAAAGCGCCCGCGCCAAGCAGGCCCTGGCCGGCGTGGCCCAGGCCCAGGCCCAGCTCGACCAGGCCAAACTTAACCTCAGCTATACCAGAATTGTGGCTCCGGTGGCGGGCATCATCACCCGCAAGAGCGTCGAGATTGACCAGAACGTGGCGCCTGGCCAGAACCTGCTCACGCTCGTCTCATTGAAAGGCTTGTGGGTGACGGCCAACTTCAAGGAGACCCAGCTCAAGCACATGGCCGCCGGACAGCCGGTGGAGATCGAAGTGGATGCTACCGGCAAAACCTACCACGGCAAGGTGACGCAGATTGGCGGCGCCACCGGCTCGGTGCTGTCGCTCTTCCCGCCGGAGAACGCGACGGGGAATTATGTCAAGGTGGTGCAGCGGATTCCGGTGCGCGTGGACTTCACCGATCTGGCTAGCGAAGACCCCAGCCACGAACTGCGCCCAGGCCTTTCGGTCGAACCCAAGGTGCGCGTCAAGCCGTAAAAGCAGCTTCTAGCTTCTAGCTCCCAGCCTTGATGCCGAGGCTGGGAGTTCTTGTTTTGGGGGCAGGGCACGAACCGGAACTGCCCGGTCTCAGGTTCGTCTTGGTAGGCCGGGGTTTTAACCCCGGCACATGAAGCCAATTAAGAGCCGTCGTGGGCTTTAGCCCCTGAGGCATGCTTTTCTCAATCGGCCATGGAAATTTATGCGCTCACCACCGTGACGCACCAAAGGCGTGTTCTCTTCACAAGAACTGCAAATGCCGAGTTACCAGGTGCCCCATCCATGCGACTCTTTTCTGTCGCAAGGGTGGGAAACTAATCCTCTCGATCGGCATCCCGGGAATCCGGGGCCGGCTTCCGCTTTTTGGCATTTACCGGTGCAGCGTTTCAAGCGCGGCGAACAACACGCGCGGATCGTATTGGCCCTTGTAGAGCGGGGAAGGCTTCTTCTTCAGTTTCAGCAGGGTGTTGACGGCGATCTGTGCCGAGCGCACCGAGTATTCCACGGTGAACACCACGTCGTCCGGCAACTCCGAAAACTGGCCCAGGAAAGCCAGGTTGGTCGATCCCCTGGGAACCACATCGGGCCGGTCGCCGCTCTTCCTCACCAGAAACTGGCTGGTGATGTAAGGCATCATGCAGGGAATCACGTTGGCCGAGGCGAGGATCTTCTCCCGGTGCTCCTCGAATCCCATGTGCCCAATGACCTCTTCGAGAATCTCTTTTCCTGAACACTCCGCCATGGCCTTCTTCACGTAATTTCCCACCCTGTCGTGGAACAGGCCGTAGCCCCACCACACGAAGGCGCCCTCCGGCTGGCCCAGATAGAAGGGCTGATGAAAGATCGACAGGGTCAGCAGCCAGTTCGAGTCCTTGAGCGTGAGCAGGCCGCCCTTGCCCGCTTCGCTGCCGCTGAACTCTTGCATCAGTTGAAAGAAAGCCGGGTCGTGCATCGTTACCGTGAACGACTCCCAGGATGACTCGTCGATATGACTGTCGAACGCCGCCGGGTTGCCGAATTCCGGCCGCCCGGCCGCAATCGTCTCCCACAGACGCCACGCCCCGCTGCGCCTGCCTGCCTCCATCACCGGCGCCTCGGTCATGGATCCGAAGGTCTTGTCCGCGGTCATGGACCCATTGGTCACAAAGACCAGATCTCCGTCCTCAATTGGGATTTCACCCTGGGTTCCGGCGTTGATGTACTGCAGCGACTTGACGGTGATCGCACTGCCCGCGGCCTTGAAGCCCAGGTTGGTTACCTGGGTCCCCAGGCGGAACGTGACACCCCGGACGCGCAGCCAGTTGACCAGTGGAACCGCCATCGAGTCATACTGGTTGTAGCGCGTCCGGAAGATGCCTTCCTGGGTATCGATGGTCGAGAAGTGATGCATGAAGCGGCGCAGATAGCGCCGGAACTCCATCGCGCTGTGCCACCTTTCAAAGGCGAACAGAGAGCACCACTCGAACCAGAAGTTGGTATTGAAAAAATCGGCCTCGAAACAGTCCGTGATGCGCTTTGAATTGAGCGATTTCTCCGATCCCGCGATGAGTTCGACCAGGTCGATGCGGTCCTTCCGGCTGAATCCCAGTTCATGCGAGTCGACGATCTTTCTTTCCCCGTTCACCAGCCGGGCCTTGTTATGCCACAAGGCGTCCTTCTCGGCCAGGGCGGTTTCCTCCTTCACTGACAAACTCGGGTCGCTGGCCGAGGGAATGAACGAGAACAGATCGAAGGTGGCGTTGTACTTGTGTTCGAACATGCGGCTTCCACTCATGAAATAGCCACCGGTTGCCGTTCCGTGCGCATCCAGCGCGCCGCCCAGCTGGTTCGACTCCTCGAAGAGGATGATGTCGGCTCCGTTGAAATTGTCATCGCGGATGAGATAAGCAGCGCCGGCCAGCGAGGCGATGCCGCTTCCTACAAAGTAGTATTTGCTCATTGCTGTCTCCCAGGAATTGAATAGTCCGGCTGCGGTTCATGCGGCTTCTTGCAAAGAGTCAACCGTCCATTGCGGCAAGAAGATTCCTTTGCTTCAGCCTCTTCCTATCCGCACTTCAAAGCAGAGCAAAATGGACCGCCATCGCCGCCAGGCGGAAAACTGGAAGCTGTTCCTCCATATAGACTGAAGGCGGTGCCGCCATGAAAGACGCGATCCACGTTTCGAAAGAGAACTACCTCAAAGCCATTCTGGAAGCTGAGGCGGAAGGCCGCCAGGTGATTCCCGCCATGCTGGCGCACTGGCTCGAGGTTTCAGCGCCGGCGGTGACCATGGCGCTCAAGCGCCTCAAGCGCGACGGCTACGCCGAGGTGGGCGAGGACGGCATTGTGCGGCTTACCACGGCGGGCCGGGAGACGGCTTACCACACCGCCCTGCGCCATCACCTGATCGAGCGCATGTTGAGCGAGATTTTCGGCATGGAATGGCATGAGATCCACGAGGAGGCAGAGCGGCTGGAGCACGCCGTTTCCCCGGCCTTCGAAATCAAACTCCAGGAAAAGCTGGGCGCGGGCGGCGCCTGCCCGCACGGCAACTCGGTGCTCCCCGAGAATCCTGTCGACCGCAAGCGGCGCGGTGAGGTTCCGCTCTCCGAGGCCGCCGAAGGGCAGCGCTATACCGTCGTCAGCCTGCACGAGCGCGATCCCAAGCTGCTGCTCTTTCTGCATGGGGCGGGCATCGGCCCCGGCCAGAAGCTGCTGGTTGTGCGCCATAGCTACGACCAAACCGTGTTGATTGAGATGGATACAGGAACATGCGTGCTGGGCAGGCCGGCCGCCGAAGCGGTCTGGCTTCGTCCGGAGCGTCGAGCGTAATTAAATTCAAGAAAAATAGTTAACCATAGTTAACTCGATGTGGCATACTCGCTGTATGAGCCCAACGGACTTCGCCCCACTGCCCGTTCTCCCCGGTCTGGCGCCGGGTCCCGAGCACCAGGTGCCTTCCCTGCCAGAGGTTCATGCCTCGGTGCGCCTCTCCCGCTCGCCTTTCTTCTGGCGGCGGCTGGCGGGCTTCATCGGTCCCGGATTCCTGATTTCTGTCGGCTACATGGACCCCGGCAACTGGGCCACGGACATTGCCGGCGGCGCGCGCTTCGGTTACACGCTGCTGTTTGTCATCATGGCCTCCAACCTGATGGCCATCCTGCTGCAGAGCCTGTCGCTCAAGCTGGGCATCGCCACCGAGCGGGACCTGGCGCAGATGTGCCACCAGAGCTATGGGCCGCGGATAAGCTATGCGCTGTGGATCGGCGCGGAGATCGCCATCGCCGCCTGCGACATGGCGGAAGTCATCGGTTCGGCCATCGCGCTGGAGCTGCTCTTCCACATTCCGCTCTTCTACGGCGTGCTCATCACCAGCCTGGACGTGCTGCTGATTCTGCTCATGCAGCGCTGGGGCTTCCGCTACGTTGAGGCGCTGGTGATTGCGCTCATCGGCACCATCCTCGGCCTTTTCGGCGTGCAGATGTTCCTTTCCCGCCCGGAGTACTGGCCCGCGCTGCACTGCCTGTTCATTCCCTCGGTGTCCATCGTCACCAACCCGGACATGCTCTACATCGCCATCGGCATCCTCGGCGCCACGGTGATGCCGCACAACCTCTATCTGCACTCCTCGATTGTGCAGAGCCGCAAATACGAGCGCACCCCCAAGGGCAAGCGCGAGGCCATCAAGATGGCCAACATCGACTCCGTGCTGGCGCTGACCCTGGCGCTGTTTGTGAACGCGGCCATTCTGATGGTGGCGGCGGCGGTCTTCAATCGCACCGGCCACTTTGAGGTGGCGGCCATCCAGGACGCCTACAAGCTGCTCAGCCCGCTGGTGGGCGCGGCCGGAGCCAGCACGCTGTTTGCCATTGCCCTGCTGGCCAGCGGACAGAACTCGTCGATCACCGGCACGCTGGCCGGCCAGGTGGTGATGGAGGGCTTCATTCACCTCAGGCTGTCGCCCTGGCTGCGGCGGATGATCACGCGCATGCTGGCCATTATCCCCACCATCATCGTGGTGGCGGTTACCGGCGAGCAGGGCACGGAAAAGCTGCTCATCCTGAGCCAGGTGATTCTCTCGCTGCAGTTGAGCTTTGCCGTGATTCCGCTGGTGCTGTTCACCGGCAGCCGCAAGAAGATGGGCGAGTTTGTGAACGCGCGCTGGCTGCAATCCCTGGCCTGGGTGGTGGCCGTTCTCATCGCCGGGCTGAATACCTGGCTGCTGGTGCTGATGGCGCAAGGGAAAGTGTAAGAACAGGGGCGGAGATCAGGGAACAGGGAACAGGGAACAGGGGTCAAAGAAAGGCGACTGCAGCTAGGGTTGTGTTCTCCCACCCTCGCGCCAGGAAGAAGGCGCAAGGATGGAGCACGGTTCTGTCTGCGCGGAGACAGGCTGGCACAAGCTGAATTCTCTTGGCCCCAGATCCCTAACCCCTAACCCCTGTTCCCTGTCGTACCATGGTTGCCATGAACGTTCTTTCCGCAGAAGAGATGCAGGCTTGCGACCGGGCCACTGCCGAGGAGTTTGGCATTCCGTCGCTGGACTTGATGCGGGCGGCGGCTGTGGCCGTGGCCGCATTTGCGCGTGAGCAGTTTCCCCGCGCGCGGCGGGTGACGGTTCTGTGCGGCCGGGGCAACAACGGCGGTGACGGCATGATGGCCGCGCGGCTCCTGGCTGCTGCGGGCCTGGAAGTGACCACCCTGCTGCTGGGCTCCCCCGAGGGGCTCGCGGGCGACGCCGCCGAGGCCTGGCGCGAGTTGGCGCATGCGGATTCCAGGGCGGCGCAGGGACTCTTCCACATCGTTGAGACGGCGCAGGATCTGGACCTGTTCAAGGACGCGCTCGCGGCGGATCTGATTGTGGACGCGGTGTTGGGCACCGGCTTCAAGCCGCCGCTGAAAGGGCTTCCGCTGGCAGCGCTGGAGTGGCTCAAGCAGAGCCAGGCGCCGGTTCTTTCCGTGGATTTGCCCTCCGGCTGGGGGGCGGATGAAATTGCAGCCGCGGCGGCCGGGCCGGTCTTCCCGGCGGATGCGGTCCTCACTTTTACCGCGCCCAAGCCGGCGCACGTTTTCGGGGCTTTGACCCGGCGCTGGGACCAGCCTATTGTGGTGGCGCCCATTGGCTCGCCGGAGGGGGTAATTGTCTCGGCTACGGGATTGGCCTGGGCCGGCTCGGCGCTGGAGCTGACCCAGACGCCGCGGGCGGCGGCGGCCAACAAAGGGAAGTTTGGCCATGTGCTGGTGGTCGGCGGGGCAGTGGGCCGCTCGGGCGCGGTGGCCATGGCGGCGTTGGCGGCCATGCGCGCCGGAGCCGGCCTGGTCACCGCGGCGGTTCCCGCTCCGGTGCTGCCTCAGGTGGCCTCGGTTGCGCTGGAACTGATGACCTGGCCGCTCAAGACAACGGCGGCTGGGGAAATTGCAGAGGCGAACCTGGCGCCGGATTTGCTCGAGACGCTGACCGCGGGGAAGACGGTGCTGGCCATCGGACCCGGCCTGGGGCAGGGCGCGGAGACGGTGGCATTCACCATCGGGCTGCTCTCTTCCACAAAGATGCCAGCGGTGATCGATGCGGACGCGCTGAATATTCTGGCTGCTCAGCCGGCGCTGCTGGAGAAGCTGGGCAAAGCCGCCGAGCAGGGCCGAACGCTGGTGCTGACGCCGCATCCCGGCGAGATGGCGCGGCTGGCGGGCATCACCGTGGCCGAGGTGCAGGCCAACCGGCTGGAGGTCGCCTGCGCCTTTGCCGAGCGTACCGGCTTCACGGTGGTGCTCAAGGGCGCGCGCACCCTGATTGCCCAACCCGACGGGCGGGTGGCAGTGAACACCAGCGGCAACCCCGGCATGGCCAAAGGGGGCAGCGGCGATGTGTTGACCGGGCTGGTGGCCGGACTGCTGGCGCAGTACCCGCCCGGACTCGATTCCATGGGGCCGGCGCGGGCGGTGGAAGCGGCGGTCTATCTCCACGGGCTGGCCGCGGACCTGGCGCTGCGCCAGTTTGACCAGCACACCCTGCTCGCCACGGACGGTCTTGCACAGCTTTCGCAGGCTTTTCGCTTTCGTTCCCGCGGCAAGAACGGTTATGTTTGGTTGCAGGGGCTGCCGGCGGAGTCGTCACCGGCCGCGGCCACCCACGAGGCAGCCGAATGAGCAACGCCGCACCTCCCGCCGCAGGCCGGATTCACGAGTTCACCACCCAGAGCGGCGCAGATACCGTCGAGGTCGGCCGCCAACTGGTCCGCCTGCTGGCGCCGCCGCAGCTCTTGATCCTGCGCGGCGACCTGGGCACCGGCAAGACCACGCTGGTGAAGGGTATTGCCCAGGCCCTGGACGCAGCCGAGCCCGACGAAGTGACCAGCCCCACCTTTACCCTGATCCACGAGTACGACGGCGGCCTGGACGGCAAGCCGGTGAAGCTCTTTCACCTGGACGTCTACCGCCTGGAAGGCGAACGGCAACTGGAGTCGCTGGGCCTGGACGAGTTACTAACTCCAGACGCGCTGGTGCTGGTGGAGTGGGGCGAGAAGTTCAAGAGCATCAAGAAGAAGGCCACCGGGGAGATTCTGATTACTTCCGCCGGCGGCGATGTGCGCAAGATTACGGTCACGCTGAAGGAATAGCGCCCCTGCCCACAAATGCGGAGGTGTCTGCGAAGCGGCGGACATACTCGCGGTCCAGGAAGCAGTTGATCCAGGCGACGCCCCGGCCGTAGAGGTTGACGATCTGTTCTCTCTGACGTAGCGGGAAGACAATGCGCTGATAGAAAGCGTCGGATCCGTTCGCGTTGAGCAGGCCGGACTGCCGGAGCAGATCGAAGGAATAACCCAGTGCCGTGAGATGACGGCGCAGACTTCCACCGGGGGCGCAGGGGGAGAAAACAGCGGAAGGAAAGTGAAGGTCATCCCGCAATCGACGCAGCGGCCGCGATGTATCCAAATCCAGTCGTGATGTTCGTCGTGGGCCTGCTTGCGGCCACGGCCATCACCGACAATCGAATCGTGTTCACAAACCGGGCATCGGCGTAGGATGATCTCGTCGCAGGCCTCTGCCCAGTCGGCCGCAAGCTTGTCCGCCTCGGCGGAAACTGAGACAAAGAGGATCGTACCTCACAGGAGTTCCGCCTCCGCCTTCGACCAGCCAAGATCACCGCCGGAAGCGGAGCCCCGCCTCCTGAAGAAAATCCAACTGAGAGAAAATATACTTCTTACCCGCAGGCTTTTGGGTGTGATCCAGGATATTGGCCGGTTATCTCACTGAAGTCGCCAGTTGACTTTCAGGGCGGCGACGGGGTCTCCCACCGTTGAGCGCTCCCGCTGAAATCGACGCCCATGGGAACCGACGGCGCCAAGAAGGTGTGCATGTCATGTTATGTTGAGGCAAAGGAGCAGTTTGACCCCAATCTATGCTCACCCTAATCAAAGTGTGTCTCCTCTTGGCCCTGACCTCCGGCCCAAGCCTGTTCGGCGCCGATTTTGCCATGACGGTGACCGACAAGAATTACCTAGATACTCAAGGTTTTAGCGTATTTCTCTACGACAGCACGTACCATCCCGTCTTCGTAGACCAGAAGAACACGGCCATGGAGATGATTCTCCACGGCCAGCGTATCGCCACGAACGGCGATGTGCGGCTGATGCCAACGCCCGAGCAGTGGGACCTGGTGGCAATCCTCAAAGGGCGCCACGCCGACAAGGAGAACAACCGGCTCACCGCCGACCTTGCTTTCCCGACTTTTGGTTTGAGCTACACCCTGGAAGTCGCGGCGGAACCAGGCGGCGTGAAGGTCAGCATCAATCTCGACAAGCCGCTTCCTCAGAAACTGGCCGGGCGAGCGGGCTTCAACCTGGAGTTCCTGCCCTCGATCTACATGGGCAAGACATACCTCGTGGACGGCACCAAAGCCGGCATCTTCCCGCGAACGCCGAACGATCCAATGGTCAAAGTATTGCCTCTGGCCGGCGAACCGAAAAAGGCCTATTACCTGGAAGACTGGGATAAGGCCAAGGGATACATGGAGCCACTGCCGTTCGCCCAGGGCAAGAGCATCACTCTGGGAGTAGACGACGCGCTGGCCCGGGTCAACGTAAAGTCAGATACGGCCGACCTCATGCTCTTCGATGGACGCAACCGCGCACAGAACGGCTGGTTCGTTTTGCGTTCGCTGATCCCTGCCGGCAAGACCACAGGGGCCATCGTATGGCACATCCGGCCGGACGTGATTCCGAACTGGACGCGTCCGCCGATGATCGCGCATAGCCAAGTCGGTTATGCGCCGGATTTCTCCAAGGTGGCGGTGCTCGAACTCGACCCAAAGTACAACGGCCCGAAAACGGCCAAAGTGCTGCGCCTGATGGAGAACGGTTCGTACAAGGAGGTATTCGATGGTCCGATCACACCTTCAACGCCGTGGCTGCGCTACGCCTATTCGAAATTCGACTTCACCCCGGTCAAGGACCCCGGCCTTTATGTCATCCAGTACGCAGACCAGCGTACGGCGCCCTTCCCCATTTCCAAGGACGCTTACGCGAACATCTGGCAGGACAGCCTGGACCATCACCTTGCCGAGCAGATGGATCACGTTTCCGTTCGCGAAGGCTACCGCATGTGGCACGGAGCGTCGCACCTGGATGATGGCCGCATGGCGCCTGTGGTCGGAGAGCAATTCGACGGATGGAATCAGGCTACGGCAACCGACGGGAAGTATAAAGGCGGCGATCACATTCCAGGGATGAATGTGGGCGGCTGGTATGATGCCGGCGACTTCGATCTCGAAGAGCCTGCGCAACTCAGCGTGATTCAGAGCCTGGCGCTGGCGTATCGCGAGTTTCATCTCAACTACGACGAGCTTACCGTGGATGAAGCCGCGCGTCAGGTTGAGATGCACCGTCCCGATGGTGTGCCGGATACAGTCGAGCAAGTCAAGCACGGGGCACTGCTTATCCTGGCGCAGTTTCACAATATCGGTCACGCGATCCGCGGCACGCACGAACCAGATCTGCGCCAATATACGCAATTGGGCGACGGAGCGTCGAAGACCGATGGCCGCATCTACGACCCGAAGCTAGGTCCGAACGAAGTGAAGGGCGACTACTCCGGCAGACCGGACGATCGCTGGATCTTCACGTCAAACAACCCGTACTTCCAGTGGAACGCCATCGCGGCGCTGGCTGCTGCGGCCGATGTGCTCAAAGGCTGGGACGACCCAATGGCGAAAGACTGCCTTGAAACCGCGATCAAGGCATGGAACGACGAGAAGGCTCACCCGACGCCGATGGGCGGCGCATTCGGTGGAGAGCCAACGGCTGGCTCTGGCGTTCTGGCTGCCTCTCAGGGTGTGGTATCTCACACGCAAGGCAGTCGTAACAGAAGTGGCAGCGCGGACGCTCCGGCAGGTTCTGCCTCAACGAACGCACCAGCAGCTCCGCCGGCCAGCTTCGACCGCGCCGCATTTGCAGCCAGTCTGGACTGGGCTGCGGCTCTGGAACTGACCATTGCCACGCATGGCGCCGAGCCTTACAAATCCCGTCTGAAGGAGTTGTTCCCTCAGATGATCACGCCGCGGCAGATGGGTTTCCGTGGCTGGACGGCGGTCCGAGCATTGCCTTATCTGGACGCGAGCGCGAAAGATCAAATGCGGGAAGCGGTGAAGACCTACATGGCGGGCCAGGACAAGCAGCTAAACGCCACGCCGTTCGGCGTGCCCCCGAGCCTGGGCACCTGGGGCGGATCGGGTGAAGTGGTTGACATGGCCATACGGATGTACTTCCTACATCGGGCATTTCCGGATCTTGTGAGCCCGGAATACACCCTGCGCGCCGTCAACTACATTCTCGGCACTCACCCGGTCTCCAGCACTTCGTATGTAGCAGGCGTCGGTACGGTCTCGAAGACGAAGACGTACAGCAACAACCGCGCCGACAACTCCTATATTCCGGGCGCGGTGATTCCTGGATACGTCATCATCAAACCGGATTTTCCGGAGTGCATCGACGACTTCGGATTCCTCTGGTTCGAGGATGAAGCCGTCGTAGCTGGGTCGGCAAACTGGGTCGTGGCTGGCAACGCTGCGGACGCGATCACCAAGGAATTGAAATAGTGCCGGTGGTAGAAACGCCCGGTGGCCCCGAGAGGGGCTACCGATTGATGCTCTTTTTGAGACACCTGCATTTATTTTTCATGATTGGGTGAAGGCGCCGGCTCTGAAACCGGCACCTATCTCCCGCGGTCCGTTAGAGGCTCGTTGCTCTTGCAGATCGCTCGTACCCGAAGCTGCGAACCAACAGCAACGGCTATAGCGCCTCCAGCACCGCGCAGAGGTACTGCCAGAAGGGCTCAACCGACGATATCTGCACGCGCTCATTGGGGCTGTGTGGGTTCTCGATCTGCGGGCCGAAGCTCACCATCTGCATGCCGGGATATTTTTCGCCGATCACGCCGCACTCCAGGCCGGCGTGCATGATCACCAGCTTCGCGGGTTCGCCGTAGAGCTGATTGTTCACTTCCTGCAACTTGCGCACAATCTCGCTTTCAGGTTCGGGCTTCCATCCCGGATAGCTGCCGCTGTGCTCGGTCTCGAAGCCGGCTAGCCGGCACGAGGTGGCCACCAGGCGCGCCGCTAACTGCTTGCTGCTCTCAATAGCGCTGCGCTGGCTGGTGACGATCTCGACTAGGCCTTCGCTCAGGGAGAGTGTTGCCAGGTTGGTGGAGTTCTGCACCAGACCGGGGACATCGGGACTCATGGCAAGCACCCCGTGATGCAGGCTGGCGAGCAGGCCCACCACGCGGCGGGCGTCCTGCTCGGCCATTACCTTCGGCGGCAGTTCGGCCTTCTCCACGGTGATGGCGAACTCGGGGTCAAAGGCGCGGAGGTCGAGTTGCTGCTCGTCCTTGCAGCGCGAAACCACCTGGCGCAGCTCGATTTCGCGACCCTGGTCGAGCGTAATCACCGCGAACGCCTCGCGCGGGATGGCGTTCTGCGCGCTGCCGCCCTGCAGATCGGCCAGTTCGGCGGGCAACTCGTCGATCACTGCCTGCATGGTGGCGCCAAGAATGCGAATGGCGTTGCCGCGGCCGAGGTGGATGTCCACGCCGGAGTGTCCGCCGCGCAGGCCACTGACCTTGATGCGCCACGCTTCCATGGCCACTGGCGCCTGCATGGAGACGCGGCGACGAGCCTTGGTCACTATGCCGCCGGCGCAGCCGATACACAGCGTGCCTTTCTCCTCGCCGTCGAGGTTGAGAAAGTACTTCGACTTGAGTACGCCGCCGGGGAACTCGGAGGCGCCGGTCAGGCCGGATTCTTCGTCAATGGTGAAGACGAACTCAAGCGGGCCGTGGTTGATGGCAGTGCTCTCCATCACGGCCAAGGCGGCGGCGACGCCGACGCCGTTGTCCGCGCCAAGGGTGGTGCCGTCGGCCTTCAGCCAGTCGCCGTCGCGCACGATGCGGATGCCGTCGGTATCGAAATTGAAGGGCGTGCCCTCGTTCTTCTCGCAGACCATGTCGAGGTGGCCCTGCAACAGCGCGGGGGTGGCGGATTCGCGCCCGGGGTAGGCGGGCTTGCTGACCACCACGTTGCCCGCCGCATCTTGAGTGGCCCTGAGGCCGAGGCGAGCGGCCTCGTCGAGTACGTACTGGCGAATGGCGGCTTCCTTGGTCGAGGCGCGGGGAATCGCCGCGATGCGGTCAAAGTGCTTCCAAATGGACTTCGGTTCCAGACCTTGCAAGGCTTGTTGCATGAGGGGCTCCAGCGAGATAGATTCGCAACCGACATGTTACAGCAGAAGGGCAGCTGGTAGCTGGCCCTGTCAATCCATGACGGAAGCGAGGTCCTCCGGCGAGCTGCCATGGTTGGCAAGCCATCTCCCACATGTCCCGGTCTCGTTCAATTGGAGAATTGGGCCGAAAACGCGGGAGGCGACGGCTCGGCCATAACCCACGATGTCCTTACTGATCCGGCATGAAACGAGTGCGACTTTATAGCATTTTTTCCGTCTAAAGAGGTATGGAAGAGGCAGACGGTAGGAAGCTATCGGAAGCGGTACTGAACGAGCATCGGCGACGGGCAGTAAAGATGCGTCTTTCCGGCGCGACGATTGCCGAGACAGCCCGGCTTTGCGAGATTGGTGAGCGCACGGTGTGGGCGGCCACCAAGGCGTATGAGAGCGGCGGTTGGGCAGCGGTGACGGTCCGCCATGGGCATCGCCCCAAGGGCACAGGCCGTGCGCTCACCCCGGAGCAAGAGCGCGAGGTACAGCGACTGATCCGCGATCATGTTCCCGACCAGTTGAAGATGAGCTATGCGTTGTGGACCCGGCAGGCAGTGCGCGAGCTGATTCTGCGTCGCTATGACGTTGTGCTGGCCGTCCGTGCGGTTGGCAACTATCTGAATCGTTGGGGCTTCACGCCGCAGAAGCCGTTGAAGAAGGCCTATGAGCAGTCGCCGCAAGCGGTGGGCAAATGGCTCGATGAAGAGTATCCGGCAATCGCCAAACGCGCTCACCAGGAGAGTGCGGAGCTTCACTGGGGCGATGAAACCGGATTGCGTTCCGACGATGTGCGTGGACGCGGCTATGCGCCCAAAGGGGAGACGCCGGTCCTGCGCATCAAGAACAACCGATCCAGCCTGAGTGTGATTTCTACAGTCACCAACAAGGGGCAGATGCGGTGGAGAATCTTCTCCGGGGCACTCGATGCCCGCATCCTGATCGACTTTCTCAAACGCTTGATCCGCAATGCGCCCAAGAAGATCTTCCTCATCCTCGACAACCTGCGGGTACATCACGCCAAGATCGTCCAGCAATGGTTGGCGGAGAACGCGGACAAGATCGAGGTCTTCTATCTGCCCAGCTACTCGCCGGAACTGAATCCCGACGAACTGCTCAACGCCGACCTCAAGCAACGTGTCACGGCCGCGGTGCCGGCGAAAACACAAATACAACTCGTCAAGACCACGTCCAAGGCACTGCGCAGCATCCAGAAACAGCCCGCCAGAGTCGAACGTTACTTTCTCCACCCAGACGTAAAATATGCAGCTTGATCGCAATCCTTTCTGGCCGGATCAATAGTAAACGCCATTTGCGACGGAATTCCTGAACCGCACTGAGAACGCGACATCCCAGTCGCCATGGCGGCTTCAGGGTTCCGATTCCGCCGTTGAAGATTGCCTCTGGAATTCGGCATCCATCGAGAATCGGAGTTTTACGGAAACCTGGTTGAGGTTCGTGCTCTCCCTCCCTTCCCAAAATGCGCGAAGGATGGGGCACCAATTTCAAGGGTCAATCAAGGGTGGGCAACCCGCCCAACAGTTAACCTGGTTATGGGTCCTATTACCGCCTCCACCCATAAACATGCATGTCTGTATAGCTCCATGTATCTTCAGCCGAGAGGTCGCGTGGCGATGAAGCACAGACCTCAGCAGTTTCCTCTGAGGCTATGAATCCCCCTTCGTCGTTCTTGAGAACGATCGCTTGGTTAGTATTACTCGACGCGTCAGAACGCGAGGTTCCGGCGCCACTTTTATGCTGGACCTGGACTGTAATTGTGATTCTGTCTATTATGTAACCCGGCTGAACTGAGCTATTAGAGAAGTATTTAACATAAGGATTCGTTATGTTTGCGGCTCTAAGCAGATTTTCCCGCTACCTATTGATGATGGCCAGTACCCCTTGGTCAGTTCGACGCTTGCGGGCACTTCCTGTGCCTCTCTGTCGAATGCGACA
>Ga0302187_10000978_pt1 | contig 25146 bp, 22 predicted proteins | sample II_Bog_E1_3_FD_202120 | JGI IMG/M metagenome (GOLD analysis project Ga0302187, IMG submission 202120) | Peat permafrost microbial communities from Stordalen Mire near Abisko, Sweden - II_Bog_E1_3 | ecosystem: Environmental > Terrestrial > Soil > Wetlands > Peat | place: Sweden: Abisko...
GGCGTCCTTCATGAAGATTTCGGGTGACTGCTTTAGCCAGTGCGCCTGCTTACGCGGCGTCCGGACACCAGTGAAGGTCTGCAACCCGGGTTTTCGCCCAGGACGCACGTACAACGCTGGCTCAATCGCACCTGAGCGTTAAGCATCAGGGAAGGGCGTTGCGCTGTCAAGAAAATCGCGGGGTTTCGCGCGGCGCGCGAGGGATTAGGGCTCAGGGATTAGGGATTGGCGTTGGTTATAGTCCTTGCATGAGGCGAACGGTCCGATGGCTCTCGATCAGCTTCGCCCTGGTGCTGGCGGTGGCAGTGGCGTTCTTTCTCTGGGTCTGGGTCCTGGCGGACACCTTCAAAGGCGGGATCTGACCCACAGTCCGCCCCCTCCGACCTAATCCCTAACCCCTAATCCCTAACCCCTAATCCCTAATCCCTGCCCCTTTGCTACCCTGACCCATGCCCGGAATGACAAGCATCCGTCGTGAGCTCAAGCCGCTGCTGGCCCTTGCGGCTCCGCTGATCCTGGCCGAACTGGGCTGGAACGCCATGAGCGTCGTGGACACCGTCCTCGTGGGGCGGTTGCCGCACTCCTCCGTGCCCATGGGAGCCGCCGCGATCGCGCAGGTGATGTTCAACGTCTGCACCTTTGGCGCAGGCGGCGTCCTGCTGGGGCTGGACACGCTGATTTCACAGGCCTTTGGCGCGAAAGAAATCGCCGAAGCCAACCGCTGGCTGCTGCACGGTCTGGTGCTGGCGGGAATCGTCGCTGCCGGGCTGACCGCGCTATTCCTCGCCGGGCCACACCTACTGGTCCTCATCCCCATGGACGCCGAGGTGCGTCGCCAGGCCATTCCCGCGATGCAGGGCCTCAGCTGGGGAGCCCTGCCGCTGCTGCTGTACTTCACGCTGCGACGCTACCTGCAGGCCGGTCACCACGCGCGGCCGATTGCCTTCGCGCTCGTCTCGGCGAACCTGGTCAACCTGGCCGGAGACTGGCTGCTGATCTTTCCCCACGCATGGCAGTTAGGCCGCCACACGGTGATCCTGCACGGCTTCGGCGTCACCGGCTCCAGCTGGTCGACCAGCTTTGCCCGGCTGTATCTCTTCCTGTGCCTGGCGGTTGCAGTCCTCTGGGCCGACCGCCGCCACGGCTATGGCCTGACCGCCACCCGGATTCGGATTGAAGGCCAGCACATGCGGACGCTGGTGAAGCTCGGCGCTCCCGCTGCAGCCCAGGTCTTCGTCGAGGTCGGAATCTTCGGCTTTGCCAGCTCCGCGATTGCCAGCTTTGGGCCCCTGCCACTGGCCGGGCACGAGGTCGCGCTGCAATGCTCGGCAACGACGTTCATGGTGCCCTTCGCCATCTCCGCCGCAACCGCCGTCCGCGTGGGCCACGGCATAGGACGTCTCCGCGCGCAGCCGGATGTCGCGCCGAAGGATGCCCCTGCCGCAGCCGGCTGGGCGGGCGTCATCGCCGGCGGAGGCTTCATGCTGCTGTGCGCGGTCGCCTTCTTCACGATCCCAACGCAGATCGCCCGCTTCTTTACGCCGGATCCCGGCGTCATTCGTGCCGCCGTCCCCCTGCTGGGGATCGCCGCCTGCTTCCAGTTCTTCGACGGCCTGCAGACGACGCTCACCGGAGCCCTGCGCGGCGCGGGCAACACGACCGCACCCTTCCTCACGCAGCTCATCTGCTTCTGGGTGGTCGCGATGCCGCTGGGCGGGCTGCTGGCCTTCCACTACAAGCTCGGAGCAGCCGGCGTCTGGATGGGCCTGGCGATCGCTCTGGCAGGAGCGGCCGTGGTGATGATCTACGTGTGGCGGAAGACGACGCTCCGGCTCGCGAAGTTCGCCTGATTCTCTTCAGTCCGGCAGCGACTCCGCGATCTGCTCCATCAGGTCAAATGCCTCGTTGATGCGGTCCGCAGCGACGTTGAACCAGACCGGCGCAGAGGCGTCCTCCTCGTCCTGATCAAGCACATAGGGGAGTCCGTGTTCGTCGAGGGCAGCCTTCACGACGGCCGCCTGCGCAGGGGTGAACTCGCCCAGCGGAGCGTAGTCCTCGTCGTCCATCGCATCATCGCCTTCTGGCGGTGGAAAGAGTCCAAGCGTGCGCTGCAGGACCTCGCGGGCGCGAGCGGCATCATTGTTGTCGACGATGAGTTCGAGGCGCGTACGGGAGTCTCCACCAACGTAATGCTGGGTGCGCTCGTTGATCCGATGGGGGAGCGCAGCTTCGCGCAGCGCCGCAATGGCCTGTGTGGCCTCCAGCCCGTCACGGAATGTAATGAGGGACAGTTCGCCGGGCTCGAGTTCCTCCGTAGCAGCGATGGCGAGGTGCCCGCGAACGACGCCCGCCATCTCAATCTCCTGGAGCGCGCCGGGCTCGAGGCCACGGTCCTTCAAGGTCTTTTCCAGCGCCTCTTGCGCCAGCTCAATGAGGTCGTTGCGGCGGTCGTGAAGCTCCAGCAGCTCTTCGTCGGCTTTGTCTGCGTAAAGGGCGAGCAGCCGCTGCCATTCGCGGTCGGTGTGTATGTCGGGCACGTCGATGAGGGTAGCATCCGAGGCGATCCTGGCCCTTACTCCTGGCTGCTGTTCGGCGTCAGATTGATCGACACACCGCTCACGTCCGTATCGGCCACGCTCAGAGAGCCGGTGTACTGCTGGTAGGTCGTTCCCGGCGTCGTGGTGCTCTGTCCGCCCCGGCGGCCCGCGTTGTTGCCGTTCGCCGGATTGCTGCTGGCGCCACTGACGGTCAGCGTGTAGTTCCCGGGTGGCAGGTAGCTGAGAGTGAAGCTGCCGTCGGAGCCGATGGGAGCGCTGCGATTCAGCGTGCCGTCAGTGGTATCCACCAGGCGCACGCTGCCGGACTGCGGCTCCGGGCCAGACGTTGCCCCCACGCGGCCGCTGACATTGTGCAGCGCGTGCAGGTCGATGACCCACTGCAGATCGTCGCGCTCTTCGCCCAGGTGGATGGTGATGCTCTGCGCGTCCGACCTGCGCAGCTTGCCTGGGGCGTAGACGGTTAGCATCTGGGTGCGCTGGAAGAAGGTGGGTCCGCTGCCGCCTGCCGGGGCCTGCAGGGACGCACGTACGACATACGTGCCAGGAGCAAGGCCGGTAAGGCGGAACATGCCGCGGTCGTCCGACATGGCGTTGAAAGCTCCGCCGATCAGGAGGGTTCGCCCCCCGGATTGATTGATGGCAGCGACGGAGTTGGTTCCAGCAGTCACCATCATCGCGGCCACCTGCTGTCCCGTGGCAGGCGAGCCATCCTCCCACTGAATCCGCCCGGCGATCGTGCCACCCCGCGTCAGCGACAGGTTGACGGTTGCGGTAGTTCCGACGGTGACGCGGGCGACAGGCAGACTCGCCAGCAGGGCCTGCATATCCGCGCCATCGGCAGCCCGGGCCTGCAGCACCGCTGTCTCGCTGATGTAGCCGGGCGACTGGCCAGCCACGTAGTAGTCGCCGACGGCCACGTTGTTGATGACAAACGTGCCATCAAGATCCGTACGGCCATTCCCACCCATGCCACCGAAGCCCCGAAACCCACCCGGACGGGAGGGATCAGTCTGGACCGATTCGACCGGGATGAGCACGATCGACGAGAAGCGAGCAGGCTGCTGGGTATCGCCAAAGACCGCGCGCCCGCTGACCGACCCTGTGGGGCCCGGTGCGGGTCGCTGGTAGACCTGTCCGGAGAGCTGAGGTGCCTGCTGGCCTTGGGAAGATTGCGACGACTGCGAAGAGACGGACTGCTGTCCCGCCGCAGACAACGCGAGCCAAACGAACGCAAAGAGGCCAAGCCCTGCGGAAACGCGTTCTGGCAGGCGCAAACGGCGCCGCACGGGCCTGGTGACGTATTGCTCCATCGCGAGCTCCATGGCGCAAGGATGCCATACCGAAACATGGTTGGGCGTGCGCTCTGGGTGGACTGACGTTTTCGCAGGGCGATTCGTCACGCGACAACGATTCCCCGGGGCAAAATATCAGGCCGCTTGACGCAGCGGTGGGAAGAGAGCAATCTTCGGCATACGGACTAAATTCAATGAGATAGGGGAATCGGCTCATGTCGCCCAACCCTGTACCCCCGCCGATCGAACAGATCAAGGCGGGCATGCGCGCCACGTGGATGGCGGGCGATTTTGGCATGATCGCGAAGACCATCGCCCGCGGCGGCGAGGAGTTCATCGCTGGCCTGGAGCTACCGCCCACACCCGCGAAGGTTCTGGATATCGCAACCGGCACCGGCAACCTTGCACTCCCGCTGGCGGAGCGCGGCTACGAGGTCACGGGCGTCGACATTGCGCCCAACCTGCTGGAGCAGGCTCGCGAGCGCGCCGCCGCCGCCGGGCTGACGATCCAGTTCGACGAGGGCGACGCCGAGGCGCTGCCCTATCCCGACGCCAGCTTCGACGTCGTGGGGACCATGTTCGGCGCCATGTTCGCTCCCCGGCCAGAGCTGGTGGCTGCCGAGTGCGCCCGGGTCCTCAAGCCTGGAGGCCTCCTCGCCATGGCCAACTGGACACCCGGAGGCTTCACCGGAAAGATGTTCCGCATGGGCGCATCGCACGTGCCCTCTCCACCGGGCATCGCGCCACCCGTCCTCTGGGGCGACCCGGTCATGGTGACAGAACGGCTCGAGGGCGGCTTCGACTCCATCGGGGTCGAGATCATCCCCATCGACTTCGACATGCCGACCCCGCCCAGTGGAGCGGTCGACTTCTTCCGCAAATACTTCGGCCCCACGCAGATGGCCTTTTCCCGGCTGGATGCCGCTGGTCAGGTGGCCTTCGCCGGCGACCTGACCCACCTGTGGGCCTCGGCCAATGTCAGCGGCGATCCCAATCGCACGCTGGTGAAGAATGAATACCTGAAGGTGACCGCCCGCAGACGCTAGCCTAGTCTCTCTCGTCCGGTGGTGGAGGCGGTGGAGGTGGAGGCGGTGGAGGTGGAGGCGGAGGCGGTGCGGGCGCACTGAACAGCTCTCCAAGGCTATCGCTAACGGATTTCTGAGGATGCGGGTCGATCGCCAGCTCAAAGTCCTGGCCTGTGAGATTTGTGTCGGTCACGATGACCTGGCGCTTGGTATCGACATAGCTGCGCAGGGTCTTCTCCGGCGGTCCAAACAGGTTGGACTTCGCCGTCGCCTTCCCGGGCTCGGTGTCCTCGCCATCGCCGACGTTAAGGGTGTAGGTCCCGGGCGGCACGAAATTGAGCTTGTAGTTACCCATCGCATCCACGGCGGCGGTGCGCGCGAACTCGGAGTCCTTCTCGTCGGTGAGGCGAACTGTGGCGGAGTTCAGGCCATGATGGTCCGCGACCGAAGCGATTCGGCCCGAGATCGTATGCAGCCCACCGAGACGAAGCGTGATGGTGACGTCGCGATGGTCGTCACCCTGCGTCACCGAGACAGCCTTCGCATCCGCGCGGTGCACGGCCTCCGGCGCATAGACCAGCAGCGGCGAAACCGAGGCCAGCTTCTTCAGGTTAGCCGAGGCACCAAAGCCCATCTGCCCGCTGGACTGGATCGTCGCCAGCACCACGTAGTCGCCCGGAATGAGACCCGCAACGCGATAGTGGCCGAGATCATCCGCGATGGAAAGCGCTCCCAGCGCGTTGGACATCGCCAGCAGGTTGAACTCAGCCGGAGGATGCGCCTTGCCGGCCTTGGGCTGCACGGTGACGATCGCGCCGGAGACCGGGCTGCCATCATCCCAGAGCACCGTGCCCGAGATGGCTCCGCCGCGGGTCATCGTGGCATCGGCGGTGAAGCTGTGGTCCGAGGTGACATGCAGCGTCTGGATGCCGGGCAGAGGCTTGGTAAGGTCCGCGCCACCATCGACGGCAGCCTGCACCTGCGCGAGCGGAGCCACGTAACCGGTAGCCGTCGCGAAGACGTAGTAGTCCCCCGGGGGTACGTCCGTTGCAGCATAGTTGCCGTCGGTATCCGTCTGTGTGTTGATGACGTTCATCTTGCCCAGGCTCGCGAAGGCCGAGGTCACGGCCTGGATCTGCGCATCCTCGCTGGCGTTGGGATCAGGCGCCTTGTACGCCGTCACCTTGGCTGGCACACCGAAGAGCGTGACATGCGCGAACCGCGCGGGCAGCTGCGTATCCCCGGCGGTGACATGCCCGGTCACCGTGCCAGTGCCTTGTCGCGAGCTTGGCTGCTGGGCTCCCGCGGGGATAGCGAGGGACGCAAAGAGGCCGAGTGTGGCGAAGCTGCTCAGTTGTCGCATCCGAGGAGTATGCCTTGCGCCTTGTGAGCGGGCAATGACACACGACATATCTTTCGGCTAACACCGGAGACGAAACCCGCAACATCTACAGCGCGCTGAGCTCCGCTCGTACCCGCGTCATCGTCTCCAGGTAAAAAGCCACGTTGTGGATGGAGTTCAGCATCGCTCCCAGTGGCTCATCCGAGACGTACAGATGCCGCAGGTACGCTCGCGAATACCGCTGGCAGACCATGCACTTGCAACCCGCGTCGATGGGCCCGTGGTCTTCGGCATTGTCGACGCGCTTGATGTTCCATCGGATAGGCTTCGAGGCACGGTCGTTGGGGTCTTCGCGGATGAAGACAAGACCATGGCGGCCGGCGCGCGTGGGCAGCACGCAGTCCATCATGTCGACACCCATCTTCGCGTACTCCTCGATCTCGTCCGGATAGCCGACACCCATCACGTAGCGCGGCTTGTCCTTCGGCAGGATCTCCAGCGAGAGCGCAATCATCTCGCGGGTCACCTCGCGCGGCTCGCCAACAGCCAGGCCGCCGATGGCGTAGCCCGGGAAGTCCATCTCCACCAGCCGCTCGGCAGACTCCCGGCGAAGGTCCGGATACATCCCGCCCTGCACGATGCCGAAGAGCAACTGATGCTGGCCGGAAAAGCGGCTGGGATCGTAGGCGCGGGCAAAGGCGGTTGATGGCCCAGGCTGCGAGCTGTCTTCTAATCCCTGTTCCCTAATCCCTAATCCCTGCCCCCACGGCACTTCATGCCGATGCTCCTCCCAATAAGCCTTCGACCGCGCTGCCCACTCGTGCGTGAGACCCATCGAGTCGCGAGTCCGCTCCCAGCTGGCGGGCGTCTCCACGCACTCATCGAAGACCATCATGATGTCCGCGCCGAGAGCGATCTGCACCGCCATCGAGTGCTCGGGCGAGAAGAAGTGCTTCGAACCATCGATATGCGAGCGGAACTCCACGCCCTCGGGCGTGACCTTGCGCAGCTTCGAAAGCGAGAAGACCTGAAAGCCGCCGGAGTCCGTCAGCATAGGGCGTTGCCAGCTCATGAACCGATGCACGCCGCCAGCACGCCGCACCAGCTCGTGCCCAGGCCGCAGATAGAGGTGGTAGGTGTTCGCGAGGATGATCTCGGCGTTGAGCGATTCGATGACGCTCTGCTCGATGGTCTTCACCGTCGCTGCGGTGCCGACGGGCATGAAGACGGGAGTCTGCACCTCGCCATGAGGGAGACGGAGAACGCTGCGGCGGCCGCCGGCGGGCGTGGTGTTGTGAACAGTGAAATCGGGCTGCATCCAGACTTCATTGTAGAAGTCGGGGCGGAGACGCGGGTTCTCCGTCCTCCGTTTGTCCTGGGACGTTGGCCAAAGGGCAAACGGAGAACTGAGAACTGAGAACTGAGAACTGAGAACTGAGAACTAGGAGCTAGGAGCTGCTCAAAAAGATTCCCCGGAACCTTGCGGCTCCGGGGCTCTCAATGGATCGTCCTCAGCGTTGCCTGTGCCGTCTAGATGCGGGACTGGTCGCGCTGCTCGTTTTCCTGCTTATCCTTCAACTTCTCTTCCTTGAGCTTCTCGTCCTTTTCCTTGCTTTTGAACTCAAACGAGTTGAAGCGCTGCATATCGATCTGCATGCGCTCCATCTGCTCCTTGAATTCAGACGAATTGATCCGGCTCGAGGCCTCAGCCATGCGCGTCTGCGCCTCGGCCATCCGCTTCTGCGAATCAGCCATCCGCTGCGCCATGCGCTCGGCGTCTACCTGAACATCAAGGTTGTCGAGGCGCACGTCGAGGCCATCCAGATTGTTCAGGCGCGCCAGCTGTCCATCCAGCCCGGCCAGGCGCTCGCCGTCGACCATCGCGATCATGGGGCCCATCGAGACCAGGCCGCTCGGCAAGCTCATCTCACTCGATCCACCCTCGCCATTCTGGCGGCGGATGTTGTGGATGAAGGTAAGCGAGCGGGGCTCCACCGTGATGATGGCGTTCTCCCGCATGCCGTCCGAACGGCGCTTGTTGCACACGTCGCTGGAGCTACCCGTCTTGAAGTTGCGGGTATGCACGGAGCAGGACCAGTCGCCGGTGTTCAGCTTGGCGCGGAACTTCTCGACCTCCGCCATGTCGTACAGGCCCGGCTTATCGTAGGTGTAGGTGCGAACCACGTTGAGCACCATGCTGTGGGCGCTGCGCCGGTTGTTCACCATGTCCAGCGACGAGGGATCCATGTTGATCTCGGTAACGTCGGTGGCGTTCTTCGCAAAGACTTCCGTGCCCTCGAAGAGATCGTCCTTGACCCGGGGCTCACTGGTCTGTCCCATCGCCCCGCCAGGCTGGCCTTCAAACGCTCCTTCGGGCGGCTCAGGAGGAGCAGGCGTCGGCTCGGGTGACGAGGACGACGAGAACGACGAGGCCGACGACGTCCGTACGTATACAGCAGGTGTGGCGCTTTGGGAGTACGCGTACCGCACGGTCACCCGGACGGGTGCCTTCGGGGCTGCCGGAGCGGCAGGAACTGCGGGAATCGCCGGCGCCGCCGGAACTCCCTCTACGGCCGGAACCGCTGGAATCGCGGGCAGAGCCGGAATTGCGCTGGGAGCGGGGGGGGCAACGGGCTCGACCTGGGCCGACGCCAATGTCGCGGAGAGGGCAAGCGCGGCAGCGAAGACTGCAGCGGAAAGTGGCTTGGTGGAGTGCATCGTCATCGTGGTTGTCCTTACGGTTGCTGCTGGCTTCTGCTGCTGAATCCTGTGTTGGCGCGTCAACGCAGCGCGATTTCTATTACTCGCTGCCGAGCGTAATTCCCTGCTCCGCCAGCTGCTGGCGAACACGCTCCAGGGCCTGATCCCGGATGCGCATGGAGGTATCGAACTCGCGTTCGGCGGCGGCGCGGCGTTCATGCTGCTCATGCACACGCTGGCCCGTGAAGAGACCCGCCACGAGCGTGGCCGCGATAGCTCCCGAGGCCCAGGCCATCCATTGGCGGCGAGGCATCACAAACAGGCGGCCGGAGCCGGACTTTGGTGAGGGTCCCGGGGAGCGGCCCGGGACCTCCACCGCTGGGACCTCGACGACAGTTGCCGTGTCCCCCTTCGCCGCCCGGTCCATGAGGCGGGCTGCGAAGCCTTCCGGCGCGTCCACACGCTGCAGAGCGCGCGCCAACTCCTGCTCAAACTCCGGCCCGGACGTCGAATCGTTCTCCAACTTGTTCCCGGCGCCTTCAAATACTTCAAACTTTCTGGTTTCTTCTGGCCCGTTCATCGCACGTACTCCTTCATCGTCACGGCCGCTTTGCGGCGCAGCAGTTGCAAGCCGCGCTGCAGATGGCTCTTCACCGTCGCCAGGGGCTGACCCAGCAGCGACGCAATCTCTTCCGGCATCATGTCCTCCTGGTAACGGAGCACAACCGCCACACGCAAATTCTCCGGCAAGGTCCGCAGCAGCTCTTCGAGCCTTGCCTCGACCTCGGGGCCGACGCTGGCAGTGCCAGAGACGGCAGCAGGGCTATGCACCTCGTCCATCCACTCGTCCGCGTCCGACTCCGGCTGGCGTTTCTGCCGCCGCAGCGCGTCCGTCGCCCGATGGACGGTGACCCTGCGCAGCCAGAAGCGGGCATGATCCTCGCCGGTAATCCGCTCGCTGCCCCGGTACAACTCCAGAAAAACGTCCTGCGCGACCTCTTCGGCCGTGCCGTATTCGCCCGTAACGCGCAACGCAAGGGAGAACACCATGCGCTGGTGCGCTTCCACCAGTCTTCGAAACTCGCCGCTCTCGATGGTCATTCTTCCCGCTCATCTTCCTATACGACCGGGAGGCCGTTTGCGAATGCAGAAAGTTTCGCCGCACCGGCGATACGAAATTCCATCCATGCGCCCGGGAGGAATCGTCATTCCTCGCTCGCTACGCTCGTTCGGAATGACAGACAGGTCCCAGCACCCAGCTAGAAGCCAGAAGCCAGAAGCCAGAAGCCAGAAGCTAACAAACCCTACTTCTCCAGCAACGCCACAGCTTCCGGGATCGTCAGGTTCGACTCAAGGTAGTGGAAGTCCCTGCGGGTCAGGTCCGTGCTCTTGCTGATCGTCTTGAAGATCAGCGCGTGGCCGCGAATATCGGTGTGCACCATCACGGTGCGCCAGCGGCCATCCTGGTCGGCGCGATCGCTCGCGAAGTTGCTGCCGGCGCGGATGTTGATGAGCCCCAGGCCCAGGGTGACGTCCTGCGCCAGCTTGCCTTCGATGTGCAGCAGGCGCATGTCACGCGCGTCGATGGTGAGCCAGCCGCTCATGCCGTGGAGGACGTGCTCCTCGATCCCCGAGGGCGAATAGGCCGGATTGGGCCTGTAGTCCATGCGCCACATGCCGTTGTTCAGCGTGACGTTGTCGAGCAGGAAGCCGCGCGGAAGGCTGTCGAGCATCTGCCGGGCGTGCTGCTCGTCGTTCTTCTGCGCGGCCTCGGCACGCTCAAAGGCTGCGGGATCGCTCGCGATGGAATCGAGACGCTTGCGCTCGGCCGCCATGCGTTCGGGGCTGAGAGGATTCCCGTCCTCGCCTATGAGCCTGCGAATCTTGCCTTTTCCGGTCTCTACAACACGCTCGGTCCACAGGTGCCCGCCGGTGCGGTCGGAGCGTTCATCGCTGGTGTACTCATAGAGGTCGGTGTGCGGGAGTCCCTCATGCTCGATCATGTCGTGAAGCAGCTGCTGCGGATTCCGGGGAGAGACAGACTCGTCCGCCTGCACCGCAGCACGAGGCTTTGCCGTGAGCACAGCCATCCCTGCGAGCGCCGCCATGGCGACGACTGCCGTCCGGATCACCTGCCCTGTGCCGCCTTGCTTCATCCGCAATCTCGCTCCTGCATTTCGCTGCTGGGTACACTCTTGCGATGCCAATTCGATGACCGATCGCTGCCTGATGTGCGCGTTTCTTCAGGATAGACGGTCGAAGACGGGTTCCGCCTCCCTCGATAGGGGGTCACGGCGAGTATCCCGCCGGCGTTGCCTCCACCAGGCAACGGGGGCGACGGCAAACAACAGGGACCAGAGGATGAAGCCGATGGCCCTCCAGAGGTCTTCCGCGTCGCCTTGCAGGCTGACCACAGAACCGGCAACCGCCATCAGTCCGCAGAAGAGGAAAAGAACCATGGCCACGGCGAAGACGAGCCAGTGCAGCCGCCTGCGGCCAAAGAGGGCGTCCAGCGCCATGCCGGCAAGCCACCACGCTGGAAGCGCATAGAGCGGATAGACCAGAGCTCGCCATGTCGCGAGAGCAATGGCGTCCGGCCGCCAGATCTCGGGCCAGCGGGGACCGATGGAGACGAGCGTCTCGATGCCCAGGGCGGGTGGGTTGATGTCCATCAGCGTACGGCTGCGCCAATCCATCGCCACCTCCAGCTGCTGGCTGGCGACCTCCTCGGGCTGCAGGTGCAGTTGCTGTGTCGCGGAGATGCTGTCCGCGGGAGGATGGTCCTGGCGAGCGTCCGCCAGGAACCCGAAGTAGTAGAGCGTCACCGGGATCAGGGCGAGAAAGACCCACAGGATGAGATCCAGCGCGGGCAGGAGCAGCGAAAATGGAAGTCGGGGTGCCCGCATTCCTGCAGCATAGAGGACTCGTCGGCTGTTCCCATAGGAAGACACAGGCATGACACTTCGCGAGGCATTGAACGAGGCTGCTGGAACCATCGCACGGCGCGACGCCGAGGTGCTGGCGCAGCATGTGCTGGCGCGCGATCGTTCCTGGCTGATGGCGCATCCCGAAGCGGAGTTGGGCGAAGACGACCTGTCGCAGCTACGCGCGCTCGTCACGCGCCGCGCCGCCGAAGAGCCGCTCCAACACCTCACCGGCGTGCAGGAGTTCTTCGGCCGGCCCTTCGAAGTGAACGGCGATGTGCTGATCCCCCGCCCCGAGACCGAGTTGCTGGTCGAAGCTGCGCTGGACTGGGCCCATGGTCACACCGGCGAGCCCCTCCGCATCCTGGACGTCGGCACCGGCTCGGGAGCGATTGCCGTGACGCTGGCGCTGGAGCTTCCTAACGCGGTGGTCACCGCCGTGGACCTCTCGCCAGCGGCGCTCGCCGTGGCACAGCGCAACGCGCAACAGCTCGGCGCAACGGTCCGTTGGCTGGAGTCGGATCTCCTTGCAGCGCTGGCGCCGCTTTCCGGGAGCTTCGACGTCATCGTCTCGAACCCACCGTACATCCCGCTGAGCGATGCCCCGACCCTGGCTCGCGAGGTCGTAGCCCACGAGCCGCACCTTGCACTCTTCGCAGGCGACGATGGGCTCGAGGTCTATCGGCGGCTGATCCCCCAGGCGCACACTGCGCTCAGCCCCGGAGGGCTGCTTGCCATGGAGTTCGGCTTTGGCCAGCGGAACGCGCTGCAGGAGCTGTTCGCCGCACAGACGAGCCCAGAAGGCAATGCACTTTGGACCGCGCCCCGGTTTCTGGACGACTACGCGGGGATTCCGAGAATCGTGCTGGCGGAGCGGATCTGAAGCAGCGTCTCTGCGGGAGAGAACAGCGCGTGGTGCAGCTTCCAGATCATGAACACCGAAAGCGCAACGGCGAACGCCGACTCCGCAACGCCGACAGGCCAGTCGCGACCGACCTTGCGCGCTCCCCACATCCGGGCGCTATAGCCAAGGAGCGTCCCGAGGGTGGCCCCTACGGCGCCGCCTATGATGCTTCCGGCGAGGGGCTCCCCCAGAGCATGCCACGCCAGCGAGGCACTCAGTGCACCGAAGATCACCCTTGCGGCGAATGGCCCCGGAGCCTTGCGGCTGGGAGTCTTCGGAAGCACGTCCCCGACCCACTCGCCCGCGGCACACAGCGTGAAGACGATGACAGCAGGCAGCGTGCCCGCCCACGCCCCCCATCCCGACACCGGGAGATACCCCAGCCATGCAGCCCAGCAGACAACAGCGATCGGGGTCATGGTGCGCAGGCCGTTGGCGAACCCCAGCAGGAGGACTACTTCCATACGATTTCCATTCGATGTTCCCGATGCTTCCTTCGTCTCACATCCAGATCGCTACAGCAGGAGCCCCGCCCGGCGATGCAAGCCAGCCGGGTGCAGGCAGTGACACTGCGACGCCAGATCATTTTCACTGTGAGTGTAGATCAGGGGCTGAAATCTCATAGGCGTTTTCTCCCGATGAAAGCGCCACGCGACCCGTCAGCGCGCGCAACTCTCGAGGAGCGCTGCAAACGGAAGCTTGTTTTTTGTGAGGCTGTGCTGAGGAAGAGTGCAGCCCGCCCTAGGCGTTGGCGGCGACGAAGGCACGCCAGTCCTTGAGCGCCTTCGCCAGGCCTACGATGGCCCCGGACGGCATGCAGATGGAGATCAGGCAGATGCGCAGGAGCGCTCCGCCGGTCGCGTTGTGGTAGATCGCAAAGAAGACCAGGAGCGGCAGCGTAAAGCCTGCCAGCACCCCGAGCACGATGTACCCGAAGCAGCGGGCGAGCACCTTTGCCTTTTCGTCAGCCATGCGGAACCACTCCTCTCCAGAAGTGGAGATACGAGCAGAGAATATCGCCGCTCCGCGCATGAGGCGATCCCACCTTCGGGGCGCTGCATGCCAAAAGGGCGGAGCCGAAGCCCCGCCCTCTCGAAACCAGAATCCAGCTAGCCGCGCAGGAAGCCATACAACGGAAACTGCTCGGCGAGCTCGGCAACGCGGCCGCGGATCTCGGCCAGCTTACCGGCGTCAGTGCGGTTCTCGAGCGCCTCGGCGATCCACGCCGCGATGGTCTTCATCTCCGCTTCCTTCATGCCACGCGTGGTCAGCGCGGGCGTGCCCAGGCGGATGCCTGAGGGCCGCAGCGGCGGGTTCACATCGAACGGAATCGCGTTCTTGTTCACCGTGATGCCAGCCTCGCCGAGAGCGAACTCCGCCTCAGAACCCAGCATCCCCTTCTGGAAGACGTCGACCAGCAGAACATGCGTATCTGTTCCTCCCGATACGATCCGGTAGCCCAGCTCCTGCAGCTCCGCGGCGAGTGTCTTGGCGTTGGCCACGACCTGCGCGGCGTAGGTCTTGAACTCAGGCTGCAGCGCCTCGCCAAACGCAACGGCTTTGGCGGCAACGATGTGCACCAGTGGCCCACCCTGCTGCCCCGGAAAGACCGAGCGGTCGACACCGGCTGCGAACTCCTGGTTGCAGAGGATCAGGCCGGAGCGCGGTCCGCGCAGCGTCTTGTGCGTGGTGCTCGTGACCATGTGCGCGTGCGGCACGGGCGAAGGGTGCGCTCCGCCGGCGACAAGCCCCGCGAAGTGCGCCATATCCACCATGAAGTAGGCACCCACCTTGTCCGCGATCGCACGCATGCGGGCGAAGTCGAAGATGCGCGGATAGGCCGAGCCTCCACCTACGATGATCTTGGGCTTGACCTCAATCGCCTGGGCCTCGAGTGCGTCGTAGTCGATGGTCTCGGTGTCCTTGCGGACCTGGTACCCGGCGATCTTGTAGAGCTTGCCCGAGAAGTTGAGCTTGTGGCCATGCGTCAGGTGCCCGCCATGCGCAAGGTCGAGCCCGAGGAGCGTGTCTCCGGGCTGCAGCAGCGTCATGTAAGCAGCGGCATTCGCCTGCGAGCCGGAGTGTGGCTGCACATTGGCGTGCTCGGCGCCAAAGATCTGCTTGGCGCGGTCGCGGGCGAGGTTCTCCACCACGTCCGTGACCTCGCAACCACCGTAGTAGCGCTTGCCGGGGTAGCCCTCGGCGTACTTGTTGGTGAAGACCGTTCCAGCGGCCTCAAGCACCGCGCGCGAGACGAAGTTCTCGCTGGCGATCATCTCCAGGCCTTCGTGCTGGCGCAGGATCTCCTTCTCCACGAGGGAGAAGATCTCCGGGTCCTCAACTGCGAGTGTGGCGTTCAGGTCAATGGGCATACACCGCTGATTTTACTCGCGCCGGAGTTGAGCACTGCGAGGGTTTCGGACAGCGGGTGAGAACCTCCGCAGATGTCTGTGCCGCCTTGGTGGGATTTTCGCCGCTCGCGCTATTGCCGATCCTGATTCTGGCAGCCCGCCTCCACCGTGAGGCGCTCGCTGCCTGCGCTGCGCAACACAGGACGCAATTCACGAGAGGAGACGACGATGGCCGACCGGATGCTTCCCTTCCCCGCCCGCTCGTCGTCTGCCGTCGACCATGCGCTCGACCCGATGCCCGAAGAGCTGATCCAGCCCGACGCTGCGCCTTCAGCATGGCCCCAGTATCGCGGACTTTTCCTGGTAAAAGGCGAGCACGCGGCATGCAGCACAGCGCCAGCAGCGACCCGAAGCTCCAGGATCTCCCAGACCCGGAGAATCGTGGCCCAGGTGGAGCAGGAGATCGCAGCGGTCGCCGCTCGAAGTCAGGCCGAACGTTTCGGGCACGTGCATCCGATCACAGCCCCCCGAAGCTCCGAAGCCGTCCGCGATACACCCTGGGCCGTCCTCACCCGCCTCGTGCGCTCGCTGCACAAGAGCTAAACCCCCACCCAAGCGACAGCCGGGACCAGAAACTCACACCTTCGCGGCATGACGAAGGTACTCCCCTCGCGTCAGGGGCCCACAGCCAACGTGTGATGGCGGAGGGCAGTCCGCTGGCAGATGCTTGCACTGCTGGACCGAATGCGGAGCGCGGCTTTGCGCCGTCTGCTTACGAGCGCCAGAGGAGCTGAACCATGTATGACATCGTTCTCTGCACAACCTTCTTCGCGATGATCCTGGTGCCCTGCGTCGTGACGCTGGCACGGGACAGCAAGTAGCCACAGACGGCCGCAGCTATCGCTGCGAGGCCATCTGTGGATCCGGGCTTTCCACTTCGCTCAGGTTTCCCGAAGCTCCGGCCTCGCGTGCCAGTTTCCGGAACTCCCGCCACACGAACGACCCCATCCACCAGCCGTCCATGTACTTGTAGGGAAACTCGCCGGTCACGTAGTGGCCGCACGGCAGTTCCTTGTGTTCATAGCTGACATGGTGCGCGTCGAAGTTGCGCAGCACATCCAGCGAGAACTCGTGCAGGAACGTCAGGTCATACGTCGCGTGGATGATGAGTGTACGGCGCTTTGCAGCGGCGAACTCCGTCATGTAGCTCATGGGGCTGATCCCCGTGAAGAGCTCGCGCGTGGTGTCCTGCGTGAGCCCCGCATGATCCAGCGCCGCCCGGATGTGCCGCGTGCTCTGCCCGGTGTACACCACGTCCCCGAACCACGTCGAAGCATGATTGAACGTGCACACGCGAATGCGCGGGTCCATGGCCGCGGCGACAAACCCATAGCAGCTACCCAGGCTCGTGCCCAGCACGCCGAACTGCTCATAGCCCTGCGACGCAAGCCAGTCGATGGAGGCACGGATATCCGCGACCGCCTGTCGGCACGCCGCGATGGTACGCCCGATGTTGGCGCTCACCGCATAGTCGGAGCGCTCGAGCTCCTCCGGACGACGGATGTCGTGATACGGCTTCGACAACCGCAACGAGGCCACGCCAAACTTCTGGAAGATCTCGCAAAGCGCATTGTGCGAGAAGGCATCCGCATTCCACTGCGGCATCACGATGATCGCTTGCTTCGGTTTTCTAATCCCTGATCCCTGTTCCCTAATCCCTTGCTCCGGGTACCACCGCGCATTGACGAGGTCGTTCTCGGGATACGGCGTGCGCACCGGCGACGTGAAGCGCAGGAACGGCTCACGCCGCAGCTCGCCGGCCTCGGCCTGGCGGTGCCACTCACGCTCGGCCTCCAGGGTCTCGGGGCGAACGTTGGTCGGGAAGAGCTCCGGGTGCCGCATCTCGACGCGGAAGTCGGTCGGCGTGACGTAGTCGAAGAAGCTGTGCGGATCGGCCACGATGCGCTGGTTCAGCTCGACCATGGCGTCGAAGTTCGTCAGCTCGCCACGCTCGACGCGTGCGGCAAGCTCGGTGCCGCCAAAGTCGGCCAGATGATCGAAACCCCACTCCAGCGGACGCTCGATGCGGTTCTCATCGCGCGTCGTCAGCGCGGTCTCCCAGGCAAACATCCACCTGGCGTAAAGCCCCATACTCATTGACTTAGTCTATCGCCCGGAGGGTGACGGTGGCGTTGCAGCGGCCGATTGCAGCACAACGCAGCGGCGGTTCTTCCCGCCCACTCGTAGCTCATGACTCACAACTCGCGACTCGATCATTACTTTTTCTGATTCACGCCCCGAGCACATGCTCCGCGCGAACACCACAAAGAATCTCGTAGCTAATCGTCCCGGCCCATGCCGCATGGTCGTCGGCCGTAACGCCTTCACCCAGCAGCGTGACCTCAGTGCCGACCACAGCTTCGGGGATGTCCGTAACGTCGACCACCGTCAGGTTCATCGACACCCGCCCCAGCACATACGCGCGCTTGCCGCCGATCATCACCCACCCACGCTGCCAGTCGGGCGGCGCAGCCGACGACGCCGAGCGCCGAAAGCCATCCGAGTAGCCGATCGGCAGCAGCGCCGTGCGCATCGGCAGATGCGCCGTAAAGGAAGAGTTGTAGCCCACGTGCTGCCCCGCAGTAAGCTCGCGCAACGCCATGATGCGCGTCTTCCAGCTCAGCACAGGCTGCAGCTTCGCCGCAACCGCACCCTCGATGGGAGCCTCATCTCCCTGCTCGTCGCGCTGATTTTCAATCGGCAGGATGTAGCCATACAGCGCGATGCCCGGTCGCACCATGGGCTGAATGCCGTATTGCGCGCAAGTCTCGCGCAGCCACCGGAGCGTGGAGCCTTCGTCGATGGCGTTGCTGTTGGCGAGGTGCAGATACTCCGGATGCAATCCTGCCGCGAGGACCTGCTGCAACGCGCCTTCGAAAGCCACGACCTGCTTCGCCGTAAAGCGGCCACGCTCGACCTGCGAGTTGGCCAGGTGCGTCATCAGGCCCTCAAGGACGAGCCAGCGCGAGGCTTTGAGCTGCTCGAGAACAGCCGCGAGTTCAGCGCCCGGCGCCGCACCCTGACGGGCCATCCCGGTGTCGATCTCGAGGTGAATGCTGATGGGCTGCTTCGCCGCCGCGCCAGCCTCTTCGAGCGCAGCAAGCTGCCCCGCAGTCCAGACGATGGACGTGAGCCGGTGCTGCAGCACGGCCTGCGCGTCCGCAGCCTCGATGCCGCTCATGATGAGGATCGCCGGCTCGGTGATCCCGCCCTCTTCTCGCAGCCGCGCTGCCTCTTCGACATCAGCCACGCCCAGCATGGTCGCGCCCACCTCGACCAACACACGGCCACAGATCACCGCATCATGCCCGTAGGCATTGGCCTTGATGACGCCCAGTGCGACGACACCTTCACCCGCCGCAGCCTTCAGCGCAAGGTAGTTGGAGCGCAGACGCGCGGCGGAGATCTCAGTCCAGGACTTCATTCGTGCCTCGAATCTGATTATCGAGGATGGCACCGGCGGGTAGCGAAAAGTGACGCGTGAGGAAGGCAACGCAGCCGTCCTTACTATTCACTTCCCACTTCTCACTTTTCACTGTCTTACCGGAAGCTCCACTGCCGCACCGGTCCCACGTCCACGTGGACAAACTGGCTGACGGGGTAGTAACCCACGCCACCAGCATGCAGACTCAGGGCAGCGTCGCGCAGGCTGCGCGTCCGCACGCCCGGGACACGGATGTCGATGGCCTTCGAGAGCATGTGCTGCGAGTGCTCTGCCACACCAGTCTGCGTGGGCGACACCTTGCCGCCCAGCGTCCGCAGGAAGCTGTTCGACTCCGGCGTGCGGTAGCCGCAGACGATGTCGATCTCCCCGTTGGGCTTGTGCAGTCGGCCCAGAAGGTTGTGCAGGAGGTCGAACTCCTTCGGATCGTAGTCGGCGGTGTCCTGGGTGCGGTGGTCGCGGAGGAAGTGGTTGAGCTTGTCCATCGCCGCCGGAATGTACTCATCGCCGATGCGGTACACCACGTCCAGCGTCTCGCCCGTGTGGAGGTGGTGCAGCCGAAGCTCATAGCGCGTGGCGCCGGGATGCGCGACGTGCGAGATCGACCCCGAGCCCGAAGGATCAGGCGAAGCTGGCGCCACGGCATGTGCCGGCTGAAGCAGCAAGAAGGTACCGAGAGCCAACGTAGCGATGGCCGTCGCGAAGCGACGTGGGGCGGAGCGAAGAGCGGAAAGCGGGGCCGAAAGGAACGTCAAGAAAGAAGTCTCCAGGGGAGGGGAGATAGCCGGGCAGACGTTCAGCCGCAGCTTCGAAGCCAGAAGAGCAAATCAATGTTCGCGATTGCCATTTCCTTCTCTTCATTCTATCGGCGGGGTTGCCTTCCGCTATTGCCTATCCGGGTAATCTCTTTGTCACCGGGGTGGGAGCCCCGATTCGGGAGGCGTTCAACCCTCAAAGAGCTTCAACTTGCGCCACAGGAGCCACGATTCCTGACAAATGTCAGCTAATTGCGCGCATTTGGCCGGGTAGGATCGTCTTCAATAACTTCCAAGGAGATCCAGATGGCATCGGCACCGGCAGGAACAGGATTTCTGGGTGGGGCACCACCCGCAGTAATGGTCACCGGTCCTGCGCGCTCCGGGCGGGGGGGCGTTCCCTGGTATCTCTGGGTCGGCGTCGTCGCGGTCACCTCCGCCTCCATCGGCGGCTCCTGGGACGTCTCCTGGCACCGCTCCATCGGCCGCGACACCTTCTGGACCCCCGCCCACATGGCAATCTACCTCTGCGGTGTCCTCGCCGGGATCGTCGGCATGGTGCTGGTCACGCGCGCGACCTTTGGCCGCAGCGCCGGTGCCGCGGAGCTTCGCTCCGAGTCGGTCACCATGTTCGGCCTGCGCGCTCCTCTCGGCGTCTTCCTGGCCGGTTGGGGTGGTGTCGCGATGCTGACCTCCGCGCCCTTCGACAACTGGTGGCATAACGCCTATGGGCTGGACGTAAAAATCGTCTCGCCGCCGCATACGCTGCTGATCTTCGGCATCCGCGCCGTGAGCCTGGGCATGATGTTCCTGATCCTGGCCGCGATGAACCGCGCCGCAAACTCCGATGCCTCCGTCTTTCCCCTGCTGCAGAAGCTGTTCCTCTACCTCGGCGGCATCGCCGTCGTCGGGCAGATGTTCTTCGTGCAGGAGTACACCTGGGACATCGTGCTCCACCAGGGCTCCGCCTACGTGGCGCTGGCCATCGCCGTTCCCGTGGTTCTGGCGGTGCTCTGGCAGGCCTCGCGCTACAAGTGGGCTGCGACGGTGTGCTGCGCCATCTACATGGTCTTTGTCATCGGCGAGATCCTGATCTTCCCGCTCTTCCCCGCGCAGCCCAAGCTGGGCCCTGTCTACTTCCCCGTGACGCACCTGGTTCCGGCCAAGTTCCCCGTCCTCCTGCTGCCTTCTGCCTTCGCCCTGGACCTGCTGTGGCAGCGCACGAAGAGTTGGAAGCTGTGGCAGATTGCCATCGTCTCCGGCATCGTGTTCATGCTGATTCTCGCGCCGATCGAGTGGAACTTCGCGAACTTCCTGCTCTCCCACCACGCCGACAACCGCTTCTTCGGCTCGGCGTACTTCGACTACACCGCGCGGCCGGGAGGCTATGAGCGGGCCCGCCGGTTCTTCAAGCCGATGTGGGGCGAGCATCTGGCCATCAGCATCACCCTGGCAACGGTGTACGCGATGATCTCATCGTGGCTCGGGCTGGCCTTCGGCCGCTGGATGCGTGGGGTGCAGCGATGAATTGCACCTCCGAAACCCAAGGCCCACGCGTCCATTCTTTGGCATTTGCCGCGTGGGGTGCAGCGATGAAGATCGTAGTAGTAACCCGGCTGATCGCACGCAGACTCTTTGGCTTCTTCTTCGCGCTGCTGGCTCTTGCCTGCGCCGTTCCCGCCCACGCCCACGTCGGCAACAAGGACATCTTCGAGCAGGTCAAAGCCGGCTCCTACACCCTCTTCGTCACCATCCGCACCCCGCAGGTGATTCCCGGCGTGGCGACCGTCGAGGTTCGCACGTCAGGCGCACCCATAACCTCGCTGACCATCACGCCGATGATGCTCACGGGCGAGGCCTCAAAGCATCCGCCAACCGCCGACCCGCTGGTGCGCTCGACCGACGACCCCAGCTTCTTCTCGGGCTCCGTCTGGCTGATGGCCAGGGGCTCGTGGCAGGTGCGGTTCACAGCCGATGGAGCGCAAGGCAGTGCGACGGCCAGCGTTCCCGTCCCCGCCGCCGCGTTGAGCATGCTGCGGATGGATAAAGGCATGGGCGCCATCCTGGCGGCGCTGGGTCTGCTGCTGATCGTGGGAGCGGTGGGCATCGTGATGGCGGCCACAAGCGAAGCCCGATTAATTCCTGAGGCGCAGCCCACGCCGGAGCGCCGCAAGCGCGCCATCCTCGCAGGCGCGGCGACCCTGGTACTGATGGTTGGCGCCGTCTGGCTCGGCGGCAAGTGGTGGAACGTGGAAGCCGCAGACTACGCCGACGGCATCTATCGCTCCAGCGAGCTCCGGCCGAGACTTGTGGGGGATCAGCTCACCCTCAGCATCGGCAGCCCTGACAAGACCGCCCACAACGGCTGGCACACTGTCGATGCCACCGATCTTCTCCCCGATCATGGCAAACTGATGCATCTCTACGCCATCCGCATGCCGGAGATGGACGCCGTATTCCATCTCCATCCCACCGTCAGCAACTCCGTTCGCCTCACGCAGGAGCAGACCGAAGCCCTCCGCCGCGCACACGACTCAGGCCACTCCGCAACGATCATCAGCGGCAGCATCTTCGGTTCGAGCACCAGCGTCCTGCAGGAGAACCTCCCAGCGATGCCGCCCGGCACCTACAAGCTCTTCGCCGACATCGTGTACCTGAACGGCTTCCCCGAAACGGAAACTGCGACGCTGACCGTCCCTGCAGGGATGTCAACCGCTCCTCTGGCACCCGAAGACGCATCCGCCTCCCCTCCGCCACTCTCCGCAGGCGAGCTCGGCACCAGCTACAAGCTTCCCGACGGCTACACCATGGTCTGGGCAAAGCCTGCCACCATCGACGCCAACCGCGGCTATGGCTTCCAGTTCACGCTGCTGGATAAGACTGGCAAGCCCGCCACGGACATGGAGCCGTACCTCGGCATGGCCGGGCATGCGGCATTCGTGAAGACCGACCTGACCGCATTCGCCCACACCCATCCCGAAGGTTCGGCGGCGATGCCCGCGATGATGCTCGCCAATGCCTCCACCAGCGCGGGCCAGACAGGTTCGAATATGACGGGTTCGGACATGACCATGGGCAGCACGGACATGCCCGGGATGGACATGAGCGCCATGCCCGGCATGGCGCACGCCGCGCTCTCACCCACCGTGACCTTCCCCTACGGATTCCCTTCCCCCGGCCGCTATCGCATCTTCATCCAGATGAAGCATGCAGGCACGGTGGAGACGGGTGTCTTCGACGCAGAGGTGAAGTAGCTCCCTCCAGGATCGTCATTCCGAGCGCAGCGAGGAACCCCTGTATTTTGCTTGTGTCGGTACTTGTCTCCCGGTGGGCAGATGGGTGCGGCAGACGAAATACACGGGTTCCTCCTTCCCCTTCGCGTCTCTCAGGGTCAGGGTCTCTCGGAATGAGGGCCTGGGGCCGCTACTCCTGTGGCCGATCCGGCTGCGAGAGATAGATCTCCTCGACCCGCTCCAGCGTGTCAATCTCGCTGACCGGCTTGTCGTCGCGCACACGCAGAATCCGTGGAAACCGCAACGCGAAGCCCGAAGCATGCCGCTCCGAGCGCATGACGTTGTTGAACGCCACCTCCAGCACGCGTAGCGGCTCCACGGTGCGGAAGTGGCCTTGCTCCTCCAGCGTGTGCGCTTTGAGCCAGCCGGTCAGCTCGGCGATCTCCTGATCGGTGACGCCGCTGTAGGCCTTGCCTACATTCAGCAGCTCCGGCTCGCCGTCGGGGCCGGCCGCACCCTGCACCGCAAAGGTGTAGTCGGAGAGCAGGCCCGCGCGCTTGCCGTGGCCGAACTCCGCGCCGGTGATGACGACGTCCAGCGTGGCGAGCTCACGCTTGAGCTTCACCCACGCCAGGCCGCGACGGCCCGGGAGGTAGAGCGAAGCAGCGCTCTTGATCATCACGCCTTCATTGGCCCGGGCGCGGGCCTCCGCGTACGCAAGATCGATCGCCTCCGCGCTCTCGACCAGCTTCGCAGGTGAGAGCATCAGGCGCGGCACATGATCCTCATCGGTAGCCAGCGCAGCAAAGAGACCTCCGGGAGCAAACGCCGTGTGCTGATCGAGCGGGGCCGTAGCCACCGGAGCCAGCCGCGCGACGACCTGCTCCAGCCGCTCGCGACGCTCTCGCAGCGGCCGGGCGAGCAGCAGTTCGCCGCGCTCGTAAAGCAGGTCAAACGCCATGAAAACCACCGGAATACGCGCACGCAGCTCGTTGTCGACCTTCTTGCGCCCGATGCGCTGACCGAGAATCGCGAACGGCAGCGCCCTTCCCGTTGCAATATCCCAGCCGAGGATCTCGCCATCGAGAATCAGGCCGCCACTGAGGCCGGCCGGAGCGTCTTCGATCACACCGTGGAAGGCCTCGACCAGCTCGGGATAGCTGAGCGTAATGTCTTCGCGGTTGCGCGAGTAAAGGACAACGCGACCAGGCGCGGCGGGGTCGCCGAGGTGGATTTGCGCGCGCATACCGTCGTACTTGTCTTCGAGAAACGCCTGCAGGACGGGGGTTGGCGCCTGGACTCCCGGACCCGGGCACTCCGCCTCGACCTCATCTGCGAGGGCGACTTCGGCGACGCCCTCCGCCGTCAACGAATCGAGTTCCGGGAGATCTTCGAAGTTCTCATCCTCTTCGGCGACAGGCTGCTCACCCGGTTCGATTGCCGCGAGCGCTTTCCCCTTCGCTGGCTTCTCGGTAAAGCGGGCAACAGCCTCTTCCGGGCTCGCAACGGGCGAAGCCAGCATGAAGCCCAGAGGATGGAAGAGCCTCATCCGTGCCTCGCCGAGCGCCCCGCGAAAGGCCAAAGCCGCAGCGCGCCCCAGATCGGCCTCCAGCATCACGGCGTGGCGAAGCTCTGCAGCTTCCGCTCCTGCGGCCACGGCAAGCGCCTCTTCGATCAGGCTCTGCTTCACCCCGATGCGCATGTCGCCCAGCATGAGCTTGATCAGGTACTTGGCCTCGAGCGCGGTCGCGCGCCGCAGCAGGCCCTCCACCAGTGCCGTGCGCGAAGACGACTCGCGGGCAGAGGCCATCGCCGTGAGGACCTCACCCACAGCGGACAAGGTCAGCAGCGCCTCGGTGGGTGCATTGCCATAGGGAGGAATCAGCAGATCATGCGCCGCCGAACCCAGGTCCCCGTGGCGGCGATAGGCCGTGGTGAGAGCATCGTCGGTACAGCCGGAAACCGCCTTGACTGCACGCGAGAGCAGCGCGCCCCCGGCATTGAGCTTGCGAGGATCGGCCTCCGAAAACGGAGCACCCGAGAGATACATGCAGAACCGCCCAAGGTCAGCTTCCACCTCCGTAGAGAGGACCGGCGGAGCTTCCCCGGGCCGCACCTGGGCCACGCCAGCTACCGCCGCGACGGCCTGCGCAATCAACGCGCGCTTTTGCAGCCGGCTGCTCTGGTGCGACAGATCTTCAGCCAGCCGCGCCAGTGCGGCGAACAGGGCCATCCGGGGAGTCCTCACAGCAACGGGCGGCCATGCGCGACGGGGTCGGCGGGATGCTGCTGCGCGGCGCACTTGCTCTGGGGATTCTAGCGTCTCGTCCCATGGTCGCGTGCACCGGAAGATGCAGACGTCGCCACTGCCCGCGAACGCACGCCCCGTGTAAGGTGGGGCAGGGGCTGCTGCAGAGCCCCTGAGTGGCTGACCTGGCGGAGAGATTGGCGTTGTTGAAGTCATCGGGGATTGGGTGGTTTGCAGCAAACAAGAAGGCCCTGCTGCGCTGGGTGAACGACCGCCTTTGGCATCGCTGGCCGTTGCTGCTGTATCCCATGG
>Ga0302187_10000979_pt1 | contig 25136 bp, 18 predicted proteins | sample II_Bog_E1_3_FD_202120 | JGI IMG/M metagenome (GOLD analysis project Ga0302187, IMG submission 202120) | Peat permafrost microbial communities from Stordalen Mire near Abisko, Sweden - II_Bog_E1_3 | ecosystem: Environmental > Terrestrial > Soil > Wetlands > Peat | place: Sweden: Abisko...
GCGATGAAGGCTGGCGTGAGATGGTGTGTGTGGAGACGGCGAACGCGTCCGAGGGTGCGCTGGTGCTGGAGCCGCGGTCGTTGCACACGATGGAAGCAAAGATCAAGGTACAGGGATTAGGGATTAGGGATTAGCGTCCAGAACGCCTGGGTCCAGTTTGCGGTTCGCGGGCTGTGGGTTACGAGTTGTGAGGGGCGAGTGGAGCGGGTGTTGATACTGGCATCGGGATCGCCGCGGCGGCGGGAGCTGCTGACGCAGGCGGGATACGTGTTCACGGTGAAGGCCGCGGACATCGATGAGTCCATCCGCGCGGGCGAAGAGCCGGAGGAGTATGTGCGGCGGCTCGCGCTGGAGAAGGCGAAGGCTGTGGCAGCGGGCGCTCCTGAAGCTACGGTGATTGGCTCGGACACGACCGTGGTGCTGGATGGAGAGATTCTCGGCAAGCCGGCGGATGTGGAAGAGGCTTCGGCGATGTTGGAGCGGCTCTCAGGCCGAGTGCACCAGGTGCATACCGGCGTTGCTGTCGTGGCACAGGGTGGGGCGCGCGCGGTCTCCCATGTGGAGACGACACATGTGACCTTCAACCTGATTCCGACGGCGGAGTTGGAGCGGTATCTCGCGACGGGTGACTCGCTCGACAAAGCGGGAGCGTATGGGATTCAGGGCTATGCCGCGCGGTGGATACCGCGGATCGATGGCTGCTACTTCAATGTGATGGGACTGCCGGTGGCGGCTACGGTGCGGCTCCTGGGGCAGCTGGAGCGGTAGCGCCAAACGCTGAAAGCCCACATCTCAAAAAGCGAGATGTGGGGCACCCGGATTGTTCAGCAATCAGGGCTGAGTGGCGATCATGGCGGCGAGCAGCTTCGTGCGCTCTTCGAGGTGCGAGAGAACGATGTGCTCGTGGTTGGCATGGGCTCCGGCACCGATGGCTCCCATGCCGTCGAGAGTTGGCACGCCGAGTGCGGCGGTGAAGTTGCCGTCTGAGCCTCCGCCGGTTGCGGCTTCATCGAGATCGAAGCCGATCTCGGCAGCGAGTTTGCGGGCGCGCTTGAAGAGGGCGATGGTGCCGGCCTTGCGCTCCATGGGCGGGCGGTTGATGCCTCCGGTGATGGTGAGCTTGCAGAGCTTGTCGGAGGGCTTGAGCGCGCGGATAGCGCGGTCGATGCTGGCGGCCTGGCGCATGGTGACGACGCGGACGTCGACCTCGGCGGTGCATTCGGCCGCGACGACATTGCTCTTGGTGCCACCCTGGATGACGCCGACGTTGACGGTGAGTCCGCGTGCGGGGTCGTTGAAGGCGGTGATCTTCGCGATGAGGCGGGCCATCTCGTGGATGGCGGAGTGGCCCTTTTCGGGCTCGACGCCAGCGTGGGCGCTGATGCCTTCGATGCGGAGGTCGTAGTGGCCGACTCCCTTGCGGGCGGTCTTGTAGGCGAGACCCTGCGCGGGCTCGAGGACGAAGACGGCTGAGCTGGCGAGGGCTAGCTTCTCGGTGATGGGGCGTGAGATGGGGCTGCCAATCTCTTCTTCGGAGACGAGCAGTAGTGTGACGGGGCGCAGTTGGCCGGAGCGGGTGAGAGCGGCGATGGCTTCGAAGGCCATGGAGACGCCGGCCTTCATGTCGAGGGTTCCGGGGCCATGCAGTTTGCCGTCCACTTCGCGCAGGGGCATCTTTGCGAGCGTGCCGTGGGGCCAGACGGTGTCGAGGTGGCCGAGGAGCAGGACGGGCTTTGTCCCGCGGCGGTGGCCGAAGCGGAGCTCGAGGACGTTGCCGTAGCGTTTCTGGCGATGGATCTTCACTGTGCCGCCGAGTTCGATGGTCATTTGGGCGGCGAGGTCCATGCAACGATCGACGGCGGCCTTGTCGTCGCTGGGGGATTCGATCTCGACCAGGCGGCGGAGCCGGACGAGCAACGATGGGAGATCTATGGAGCAGATCGAAAGATCGGCAGTACGACTGTTGGTGATTCTGGTCACAGGGAAAAGTTTACGCCGAGCTTGAAAAATATGTCTGGAGCATTCGCAAGCTATTGTTTTGGCGTGATTTATGGCAACTTTGTTGGCATATCAGGAGGCTTATTTCTGGGGGTGCGACTGTGGCACTGTGGTAAATCTGCCACAGCGTCCAAGAATGAGGCGGGTATAGGCTGAAGCTGATTTTCTGGAAGGGCACGACCACCTGGCAGCCGAGACACAGTTCGAGCAGACGATCGAAGCTCCCGTGGAGTTCGCGGGTGTGGGTCTGCATTCGGGCGTAAAGGTGCGGATGAAGCTGATTCCCGCGCCAGCTGGTTCGGGCGTTGTGTTTCGCCGATCCGACCTGGATGGGTTCGAGATTCCGGCCAACGGTCGCAACGTGGCGAAGGTGAGCTACGCGACGTCGCTTATGCGGCAGGGCGTGCTGATCTCGACGACGGAACATCTTCTCTCTGCGCTGATCGGCCTGGGCGTCGATAACCTGATCATCGAGATCGACAACCTGGAAGTACCGATTCTGGATGGCAGTGCTCGACCGTACGTTGAGGGCATTCTGAGCGTGGGACTGAAGCGCCAGCGACGCAAGCGGGAGTACATTCGCATCCTCAAAGAGGTCGAGGTGCGCGACGGGTCGAAGTTTATCGGCGTGTATCCGGGCGATGGATATTCGATCGACTACTCGATCGACTTTCCGGCGCCGATCGGACGGGACAATCTGCGCTGCGATCTTGAGGCCGGTGACTACGCGCAATGGATCGCTCCGGCGCGGACCTTCGGCTTCAAGGAAGATGAGCCGATGCTGCGGAACATGGGGCTGATTCGTGGAGTGTCGGAGGAGAGCGCGATCATCCTGACGCGCGAGGCGGTGGTGAATGGGCCGCTGCGATTTCCAGATGAGTTTGTGCGGCACAAGGTGCTGGATCTGATCGGCGATCTTGCTCTCGCGGGACGGCAGATATGGGGCCGCGTGGTTGCGGAACGTGCAGGACACGCGATGCATACGGCGCTCGTGCAGCGGCTGTTGCGGGACCGTTCGGCGTGGGAGCTGGCGCATCGGCCTATGCCGGAGAAGAGCGTGGCGCTTGACGGCTCGGCAACACCGGCATTGACGTTGTCACATGCCTGAGATGGGCTCGCAACATCTCGCGGCGGTTGCGTTGGGATCGAATCTGCCGTCACGGTACGGCAATCCTGAAGACAATGTACGTGAGGCGGTGAGCCGGCTCGGCGAGCTAGGCGCGGTGCTGCGCGTGGCGTCTCTTCGACAGACTGAGCCTGTGGGATATGTGGATCAACCGATGTTCGTGAACTCGGCCGCGGTGATCGAGACGTTGCTCTCGCCGCTGGAGTTGTTGCGTGGGTTGCTAAAGATCGAACACGAGATGGGACGTAACCGTGCGGGCGTGCCGGCGAAGGGGCCTCGGGTGATCGACCTGGACCTGCTGCTTTATGGGGATTGGGTGATGCAGGAGCCAGAGCTGACGCTGCCGCATCCTGCGATGCACGAACGGAGATTCGTGCTGGAGCCTCTGGCGGAGATTGCGCCGATGATGGTGCACCCGGTTCTAGGCCGAACAGTGGGAGAACTATTGATCGAGCTTTGAGTCTCGGGCTGCGAGTTTCGGGCTGTGAGCTTCGAGTTTCAGTAGAGCGAGATGACGGTCTCGCTATCTTTGCCGCGGTAGGCTACGGTCTTGCTGGTCATGTCCTCGATCGTGATGTTCCAGCCACTGCCAGCGAGGGTCGCCTGGTCCGCGTCGGTGAGACAAGCGAAGTAGTGCAGGCAGTGCAGTTCCTTCGGCGTGCCGATGTTGCCATGCTGAAGGAGGAGAACGTACATCGGGGTGTGGTCGTTCTCGATGAGGACGTCGTTGGCGTAGTTGATATAGACCTGGGCGCCGTTCTCCTTGACGCCGTTGTGCAGCACGCTCGCGAGCGGGTCGCGGACAAAGAGCCGTAGCCGGGCGAAGAGGGCAAAGGCCACAAGGCCGACGATGAGCAGCAGCACCACCTTCTTCATGACTTTTTCTCCTCGTGGTACTCCTGCTCGGTGTTGATGGACCAGAGTGTAGCTTTGTCGACGTGCCCGGCGGCCAGGCCATCGACGACAGCCATGGCGGTCAGCATCGAGTGGTCCTGGTTGTTGTACTTGTGCATGCCGTTGCGGCCAACCAGGAAGAGGTTGTCGAAGCTGTCTGTAAAGCTGCGGAGTTCGTCGAAGCGCTCGTAGGTACCGAAGTAGGCGGGGTAGGTCTTGGGGACGCGGACGACATGGGCGTCGAGGACCTCGGACGTGCGTAGAATACCGATTTTTTCGAGTTCCGCGGCTGCAAACTTCTTCAGGTCGTCGTCCGGCATGGACCAAAGCGGGTCGCTCTCGTAGCAGAAGTACTCGAGGCCGATCCAGACCTTCGAGGGGTCAGAGACCATGTAGGGACTCCAGTTGTTGAAGATCTGGAGGCGGCCGATCTGTACGTCAGGCTCCTGGATGTAGATCCAGGTGTCCTTGATGAGGGAGCCGTCGGGCTCATGGACGTCGAGCTTGTTGGCGAGGACGCCGACGGTGATGAAGTCGCGATACTGCAAGCCTTCGGAGACCTCGCGGACGTTGTCGGGGACGGGCGAGCGCATGGCGCGGACGAGGTCGCGCATGGGCATGGTGGAGAAGAAGTAGTCGCCTTCGAAGCGGCGGCGCTCGCCGGTATCGCTAAGGGCCTCGACGGCGACGACGTGCTGTCCATCGATCTCGATGGCATCAACGGTCCAGCCCATGTGGATGTGTCCGCCCTTGGCGACGATCTGATCGGCGACGTGCTCCCAGAGTTGGCCGGGCCCGAACTTGGGATAGAGGAAGCGCTCGATGAGTGAGGTGTCGGTGCCCTTCTGCGAGAGGTCTCCGGAGTTCGCTGGCGCCGAGCTGAAGGCCTTCTTGACGAAGTGCTTGAGCGCGGTGGTGAGGGAGAGGCCCTTGATGCGCTGGGCGCCCCACTCGGCGGAGATCTGGTCGCAGGGCACGCCCCAGACCTTCTCGGTATAGCTCTTGAAGAAGGTGAGATAGAGTTCCCTGCCGAAGCGATTGATGAGGAAGTCTTCGAGGGACTTTTCGTTCTTGATGGGCATGAGGCGCGAGCTGATGTAGCTGATGCCGATGCGCGTCATGCGGGCGGGGCCGAGGTTCTCGATGGTGCTCCTGGAGAGCTTGATGGGGTAGTCGAAGAAGCGGCGCAGGTAGTAGATGCGACTCTTGCGGGGACGCACGAGCATGACGAGATCATCGGAGGGCTTCGCGGTATCGACGGGTGCGACGACGGGAACGGTGTGCCCGACGGGTTCTGCGTCGCCTTCCGCGGCGCAGGCGCGCGCGCGCAGTGGGCCCATGCCACGCAGGGGTGGCTCTTCAGGGACATCGGCGGGCACAGGGACGACGCGCTGCCTGCCCTGGTAGCTGATGGCGATTTGCTCGGAGTCGGTGTGCTCGGGCGGCATCAGCTCCATCCACCACTGCATCACGCGGTCGGACTTGGAGAAGAAGCGGTGGCCCCCGATGTCCATACGATTGCCGTTGTAGCGGATGGTGCGGGAGATGCCACCGATCTCGTGGGAGGCCTCAAGGATGATGGGCTGAATGCCGGTGCGGCGGAGGAGCTCGAGTGCGGCGGTAAGGCCGGCGGGACCGGCTCCGATGATGATGGCAGTTCCAGGCATGATCTTCCGAATCTTGGACGAGAGTCGCTTGCTCGCGTTTCAGAGCGCGCGTGGCAGGCGGTTGGTCTCCGGAAAAAGAGGCGCCTGCGCACACAGCCCTATTTAGAGCCGAGTGTTTCTGATGGTGAACCTTCCACAGGGTACTGTACGGCTGTGTCGATCCGAGGCCCCAAAAGATATGAGAGCGGAGTGGATACCACCTATACGGGTGCAGAGGGCGAGGGGAAGTAGCGCTTTAGTGCGAGGATCGGGGCTTCGAAGTAGCGGAAGCTGAGCCACGCTACGCCCATCGTGGCGAGGATTGCAAAGAGGATCATGGCGCAGCAGATGAAGGGGTTGGGGTAGTCGCCAAAGACGGGGTTGATGAAGTGAGAGACACCACTGGCGACGAGCGTGTAGATGACAAGGTGGTAAACGTACATGCCGTAGCTGTAGGTTCCAGCGGCGACGAGGAAGCGCGTTGTGAGGATGCGATGCAGCCAGGGTGGACGATGCTGGGCTGCGGCGATGAGACCGGCGGACATGAGCGCGAAGGCGGAGACGCCGGTGGTCCAGAGGTGCCGGCCAGCGCCTCCCAGCTCGTCTGGGTGAATCAGGATGAGGTAGGCGTAGAGGAGCGCTCCTGCAGTGAAGAGCCCGGCAGCCCAGGACACGGGTGTGCGTTCGCCGGAGACGTGCTGGTACAGCGCGAGGGCAGCGCCGAGGAAGAGGCCGTCGAGGCGGGAGAAGGGCCACTGAAGGATGCCAAGCTTAAGGCCTAGTTGCTGGATCATCGCATGGCGCTCCACCCAGCCAAGCAGAAAGCCGAGGAGGCAGAGGCCCAGGAGAACCTGAGGCTTGAGGAAGCGAACGATGGTGGGCCACACCATGTAGAACTGCTCTTCGACGGCGAGGCTCCAATAGACGCCGAAGATGCCGGCCATGCCGGTCCAGCTTGCCCAGAAGACGGGCCAGTTCTGGATGTAGAGGAAGTAGGAAGCACGTTCGAGCAGCGTAGGAGGGAGGAAACGCCCGAACTGATGGGAGGCTGCGCCGATGCAGAGCTGGAGAACCAAGAAGGCATAGTAGATGGGAAAGATGCGCAGGGCGCGGCGTGCGTAGAAGGATTTGAAGTAGCTGGAGCGGTCTCGCGAGCGCAGCAGGATACCGGTGATCAGAAAGCCGGAGAGAGTGAAGAAGAGATCGACACCGCCCCAGAAGGGGAGAAAGGTGCGGTCCGCAATCAGACCCCAGGCCGTGTCCTTCGAGACCAGGCGGAGGAAGTCGACGCCATGAGATACGAGGACGGCGAGGATGGCGATGCCGCGAACGCCATCCAGTTCTGGAAGATGGCGGCTTTCACGAGGGATTTGTGCATCTTTCGCCGAGGCCGGTTGCGTCATTCGGATCTCATTCTTTGGATGCAAAGTTTGGATGTGGTCCCCGACTTTCATTCCTCGGCCTATTGCGTTCGGACGCTAGGACGAAGATCCCAGGGTCACAGGAGGTGGACTGATAACACCACGGACGGTCCAACGCTCCTTAAGGTCGAGGAAAGGGCTCTCGAATAAGTGGAAGCTGAGCCAAGCGAGGAGCCACGTGGTGAAGAAGAGGGAGATATTCGCCAGGAGGATCTGCGGACGAGTGTGGATATGAAAGAACCTTCGGTCGATCAGGCCCATGCCAAGAGGATGGAGAACGTAGAAACCGTAGCTAACGCGGCCGAGCTCGCGCAATGGTCGCCAACTGAGGATGCTGCTCACCAAGCGCTGAGTGAGGGACGCGTAGACAGCCGCCGTAGCCAGGACCCCGACGAGGGTGAAGCCGTAGGTGTTCAGCCAGAACTGGTTGAGGTCGAGAAGACGCCATTGATTCCAGTGGACGGCGGAGACGGCAATGACGAGTAGTGAAAAGGCCGCGAGGCTATAGACGAGTTTCGATGAAATTTCTCGCAAGCCACTCGGACCACGGGCGAGCATCGCGAGGAGCGAGCCCATCAGCAATTCATCGACACGGCAGGGCGTGAATCGGTACACGACTTCGATGTTGAGATAGGACGGAGGAAGAGTCTCTTCCAGGGCAACGCGACACAGCAGGCTCAAAACGATGCCAACGATGCAGGCGGTGATGATGCGACGGCGGTCGCGAAGCCACCAGATCACGACTGGCCAGAGAAGGTAGAAATGCTCCTCGACGCAGAGCGACCAGAAATGGCTGACGATGATCGAAGGGGCGAAACCATCTGCTCGCTGTTTGAACAAGAGACTCGTGTAGAACTCAGGATCCAGTCCTGCTCGGAGTGCATGCGGAGCGAGGAAGTTGCCCGCATAGAAGACCCAGGCCCAATAGCCCGATCGCCAAGCGATCTGGTGGAAGGCGGCCAGTAGAAGCACCCCCGCCCAAAACGCAAAATATAGAGGAAAGATACGTAGGGAGCGGCGGATGTAAAAGTTGCGCGCGCGGTGGATATCGTTGCGCGTGTCATACAGGATGCCGGTGATCAGGAAGCCCGACAGGACAAAGAAGAGATCAACCCCGGTCCAGCCCCACCAGGAAAGGCGTGGCAGGCTTGCGTAGTGGACCCAGAAGACCGCAAAAATGGCTACGGCGCGAAGGCCGTCAAGGGCGGGATAGAAGGCTCGATTTTCGGGCCGGGTGTGCTCGGTGTTGCCGGTAACAGGAAGGGTGGCAGCCAAGCGTCGTCTCCGTCCAGATAGTCTACCTGCACGTTGGCGCTGGCTCGTTCCATGCGAAAGATGATCGAGCGATTGGAATCGCGGCCTCTGGAGCGTGTGCATGCCCGTACAGATCGAGAGGATCGTGGACTCCCGGGCGGAGTACTGACAAAGACGCCGGAGCCATAGGCTCCGGCGCTTCGCTTCGCATGCTGTGAGTGTTCAAGCCGTCGGGTTCGTCCGGTTCACGGGTGTGAAGGTCAGCTTTCCGTCAACCGCGTCGATCTTCACGGTGTCGCCGTGGAGGACGGAGCCGTCGAGGATCTTCATCGCGAGGGGATCCTGGACGAGGCGCTGGATCGCTCGTTTGAGCGGCCTTGCACCGTAAGCTCTGTCGTAGCCGGCCTTGAAGATGGCCTTGCGGGCGGGCTCGGTGAGCTCCAGCGTGATGTGCCGGGCATCGAGCAGCTTGCGCAGGTCATTGAGCCGCAGGTCGACGATGTGTTCGAGCTGCGAATCGCCGAGCGGGTGGAAGACTACGACGTCATCGACGCGGTTGAGGAACTCGGGACGGAAGTGCTTGCGCAGTTCGTCCATCACGCGGCTCTTCGCGTCTTCAAAGCCGTCCTCGCCCTGGGCCCAGGCGGTGGACAGGTTCGACGCACCGATGTTGGAGGTGAGGATGATGACGGTGTTCTTGAAGTCGACGGTGCGGCCTTTGCTGTCGGTCAGGCGACCGTCGTCGAGCACCTGTAGCAGGACGTTGAAGACGTCCGGGTGGGCCTTCTCGATCTCATCGAAGAGGACCACGGCATAGGGGCGGCGGCGGATGGCCTCGGTAAGCTGGCCGCCTTCATCAAAGCCGACGTAGCCTGGAGGCGCTCCGATGAGGCGTGCTACGGCGTGCTTCTCCATGTACTCGGACATGTCGATGCGGACCATGGCCTGCTCGTCGTCGAAGAGGAACTCGGCGAGCGCGCGGGCGGTTTCGGTCTTGCCGACGCCAGTGGGTCCGAGGAAGATGAAGCTGCCGATGGGGCGCTTGGGGTCGCTGAGGCCGGCGCGGGAGCGGCGGATCGCGTTGGCGACGACGGTGAGCGCTTCGTCCTGGCCTACGACGCGGTTGCGCAGGCGGTTCTCCATCTGCGTGAGCTTCTCGACGTCTCCTTCGAGCATCTTGGCGACGGGGATACCGGTCCACTTGGAGACGATCTTCGCGATGTCTTCCTCGTCGACCTCTTCCTTGAGCAGACGGCTGGAGGAGTCCTTGTTGAGGCTTTTTTCGGCGGCAATGAAGCCGTCCTGCTCGGCGGTGAGGAGCTGGAGCTGGTGCTCGAGGTTGGGAATCTCGCCGTACTGGAGCTCCGCGGCCCTTTGGAGGTCACCTTTACGAGTGGCCTGCTCGGCTTCGAAGCGGAGGGCCTCGAGCTTCTCCTTCAAGGCGGCGATGTCGCCAATGGCGCCCTTTTCCTTCTGCCAGCGGGCGCGGAGGCCGGCGGCGCGTTCTCGTACTTCGGCGAGCTCGCGCTCGACTTCTACAAGACGCTCACGGCTGTTGGCGTCGGACTCGCGGGTGAGGGCGTTCTTCTCAATTTCGAGCGAGATGGCGCGGCGCTCGAGGTCGTCGATCTCGACGGGGACGGAGCCGATCTGGATGGCGAGGGCTGCGGCGGCTTCGTCGACGAGGTCGATGGCCTTGTCGGGGAGGAAGCGGTCGGAGATGTAGCGATGCGAGAGCTCGGCCGCGGCGACGATGGCGGAGTCCTTGATGCGGACCTTGTGATGGGTCTCGTAGCGCTCGCGGAGGCCGCGGAGGATGGCGATGGTGTCCTCGACGTTGGGCTCGCCGACGTAGACGATCTGGAAGCGGCGCTCGAGCGCAGCATCCTTCTCGATGTACTTGCGGTATTCAGCAAGGGTGGTAGCGCCGATGGCGCGAAGCTCGCCACGGGCCAGGGCGGGCTTGAGCATGTTGGCGGCGTCGATGGCGCCTTCGGCGGCACCGGCGCCGACGAGGGTGTGGAGCTCGTCGATGAAGAGAATGACCTGTCCGTTGGACTCTTCGATCTCCTTGAGGACGGCCTTGAGGCGGTCTTCGAACTCGCCACGGAATTTGGCGCCGGCAAGCATGGAGCCGAGGTCGAGGGAGATGACGCGCTTGTCACGGAGAATCTCCGGGACGTCGCCCTGGAAGATGCGGCGGGCGAGGCCTTCGACGATGGCGGTCTTGCCTACACCCGGTTCTCCTATCAGAACCGGGTTGTTTTTCGTCCGGCGCGAGAGGACCTGGATGACGCGACGGATCTCTTCATCGCGACCGATGACGGGGTCGAGCTTGCCGCGGCGGGCGAGTTCGGTGAGGTCCTTGGCGTACTTGGCGAGGGCCTGGAACTTGCCTTCGGGGTTCTGATCTGTGACGCGCTGGGAACCTCGGACGGCCTGGAGAGCCTTGAGGATGGCGGCATGGTCCGCGCCGTGGGCGGCGAGGGCGTCGCGGACCGGGTCCCCTTTTTGCTGGGTCAGGGCCAGAAGAAGGTGCTCGGTGGAGACGTAGTCGTCCTTGAAGTTGTCGGCCTCTTTGAAGGCCTGATCGAGGACTTTGGTGAGTGCGGAAGCCAGGCCTGGCTGCTGCGCAGCACCCTGAACTTTGGGAAGCCGCTCAATCGCCTGATTGGTCTGCGTGAGGAGCTGCTGGGCGGGGACGCCCACCTTCTCGAGGACTGGGAGGACGACACCTTCCTTGTCTTCGAGCAAGGCCGCTGCCAGGTGAAGTGGCAGAACCTCCGGATTGCCGTTTTCGGCGGCATGCCCTTGAGCGGTCTGGAGGGCTTCCTGCGATTTGACTGTGAGCTTATCCCATTTGATTGCCATAACTTGACCTTCTTCTTGCTTGCCGACGCACAGGTTGGAAGCAGAACGCTACACAGTGTTTGACGGCGAGCTAGGGATTAGGATGCAAAACATGAGTGCAAGACACTCATGTTTTATCTCACAATCGAGAGCTGATGTCGTATGTCCTGGCTGCAAACACGATCAGGGAGGTTCGACAGGGCGAATGTTTGTGTTCGTATAGCGAACCTCCTTGCAGGAAGGATGACGCGAGACGCGAGACCGGAGGTATAGTGAGCGAATCACGAAAAGAAATTTACTGCGGATTCACCCGCCCTTGATGGCGGGACACCGTATTTTCCAGCTGCTACCCAACCTTCAGGAGGTTCGATGCGGTTGCTTCGGCGCATTTGCATGTTGTTTTTTGGATTGCTGGCGTGTGGTTTTGCGTCGGCACAGAATGCCACTACCTCACTTCGGGGAACGGTGACGGACACTACCGGAGCTGTCATCCCCGGGGCAACGGTAAAACTGGTGGACCCCGCGATCGGGTACACCACCACGATCAAGTCCGACGGGCGTGGCGAATATTCGTTCCAGCAGCTTACGCCGGGCAGCTACACGGTGACTTTTGACGCGCAGGGTTTCTCTGAATACCAGGTAAAGACGGTGCTGCAGATTTCCCTGCCGGCGACGGTGAATGCCAAGATGCAGGTGGGCGCTGCGGGCGTCGTGGTTGAGGTGCAGACCACGGATACGGGCGTGAATACCACCGACGCGTCCATGGGCAACGTGCTGAATAACGAGGCCGTGATGCAGCTTCCTTCGGAGGCGCGGCAGCCGGAGTCGCTGCTGGCGTTGCAGCCGGGCGTGCTGTTCATCGGCGGATCGGATTCGACCGAGAGCCGGAACGGTGTGGTGAGCGGCGCGCGTGCGGATCAGACAAACATCACGCTGGACGGTATTGACGATAACGACCAGGTCTTTCCATCAGCGTTCTCCGGAGTACTCCAGACGCCGCTGGACTCGCTTGAGGAGTTCCGCGTGACTACCTCCAACGCAAACGTGGATGAGGGACGCAGCTCCGGCGGACAGGTAAACCTGCAGACCCGGTCGGGCACGAACACGATTCACGGCGCGGTATACGAGTACAACCGTTCGAGCATCGGCGATGCGAACGACTGGATCTACAAGAACTCCGAGATCCAGAGTGGCCTTGCGAACCGTCCCACGAACCTGATCTACAACGTCTTCGGCGCGCGCATCGGCGGGCCCATCCTCAAGGACAAGCTCTTCCTTTTCGCCAACTACGAGGGCGAGCGTCAGCGCCAGCCGGATACATCGAGCCGCGTGGTTCCGACCACAAGCTATCGTGCTGGCAATGTGATCTATCCGGACGTGAACGGCAACCTGGTGACGCTTTCAAAGACGGACATCGCGGGAATGGATCTGAACTGCTCGACGGCCGGCACGTGCCCCCAGGGGCCGGGTGACGATCCGTCCGTGCTCGCTCTCTTCAACGGCAGCTACCCTAAGTCGAACACGATTCTCAGCGGCGACGGTTACAACACCGCGACGTACACGTTTGCGACTTCGGTTCCGGCGATCAAGAACGTATATCTGGCGCGTATCGATTTCAACCCGAATGAGAACCATCGGTTCTTCGTGCGTGGCAGTATACAGAGCATCGCGAGTTCGGCTGCGCCGTTCTATCCTGGCCAGCCAGCGAGTAAGAAGGACACAGATAACTCGAGGGGAATCACTGCCAGCTACACCTGGCAGATTGCCTCGAACAAGACGAACAACCTGCGCTACGGCTACGTGCGGCAGAGCTATGCGAGCACGGGTGTTGGTAACGGCAGCTACGTGAACCTCCGCACGATCGATCTGCCAGAGGACGACACGCGCAACAGCAACACCCTGGTTCCGATGAACAACATCATCGACGACTACACCTACACGAAGGGCCGCCACACCATCCAGGTGGGTGTGAACTATCGCCACTACCAGTATGGCAACAGTGGTACGAGCATCTCGTATAACTCGGCGACCGCGAACGTCTACTGGATGGTGAACAGTGGCATCGCGGATACAGGCAGCTCGTTCGATCCGGTCGCCTATGGTCATCCGGACGTCAACCCGAACTTCACATCCAACTATGACTTTGCGATCTCAGACATCGCGGGGCTGGTGAACGAAGAGACCGACCACTACAACTACCATCTCTCGTCGGATGGGAAGACGGGGACACTCCTGGCGACAGGGGCTCCCGTAGCGTTGACCTACCGGTCCAACGAGATGGAGTGGTATGCGCAGGACGCGTTCAAGCCTGTGCCGAACATGACGATGACGCTGGGTGTCCGCCATACGATCCAACAGACGCCGTACGAGATTTATGGCCAGCAGGTGCAGCCGACGATCGATATGCACCAGTGGTTCATGACGCGCGGTCAACAGGCCGCGATCGGCAACAGCGTGCAGCCTGATATCTCGTTCGCGCCGTCTGGGCAGGCACGCGGCGGGAAGCCGCTCTACCCGATGGCATGGAATAACTTCGCGCCCCGGTTCGCGTTTGCCTATTCCCCCAATGCCAGCGATGGCCTGATGCATGCGATTTTCGGCGGAGCAGGCAAGAGCTCGATCCGAGCCGGTTGGGGCATGTACTATGACCACTTCGGTCAGGGCCTGGTTGCGAACTACTCTCGCAAAGGTTCGTACAGCCTGAACACTTCCCTTACCAATCCAGCGAGTGTGCAGACGCCGGACACATCGCCGCGCTACACCGGACTGCACAGCCTGCCGGGCCTTGTGGGCAGCCCGACGAGCTCTGTTTCCTATCCACAAACTCCGTCTGACGACCCCAACACAACAGGCTTTGCGATCACCAATGGTCTGGACGACCACCTGAAGACGCCCTACTCGTACGCGATGAATCTCTCCTGGCAGCGTGAGCTGAAGGGTGGATTCCAGATCGAGACGGCGTACGTGGGTCGCCTTGGGCGGCACCTGGTCCAGTCGATGGACTTTGCCCAGCCGTTGAACCTAGTGGATCCGAAGAGCGGCATGGACTACTACACTGCTGGCACGATCCTCTCGAAGGCGGTTGACGCCGGCGCCTCAACGGTAGCGGCAATCCCATACTTCGAGAACCTCTTCCCGGATGCGGCTGGGCTGGACGTTTACGGAGATGGCGCTGTCGGTAATTCGGCGACGCAGAACATCTACAACGATGTGTGGCAGTCCTCGCGGGGCAATGAGACCGCAGCGCTGGACGACATGGATATCTACTGCTACCCGGGCTGCGGCGGCAAGATCGGCCGTTACTGGCCGCTTCAGTACTCGTCCCTCTATGTGACATCCACAAATGGCACCAGCAACTACAACGCGGGTCAGTTCATCCTGAAGCACAACGCGACTCACGGCGTGCAGTTCGATGTGAGCTACACGATCTCCAAGTCTCTCGACATCGGATCGGACAGCGAATCGAACGTAGATGGTTCGGGCAACACGTTTGGATTCATCCTCGATGCCTGGCATCCGCGCAAGAACTACGCGGTTTCCGACTTCGATACGCGGCAGCTGATCACGGCGGATTATGTGCTCGCACTGCCGTTCGGTCATGGACGGACATTTGGGGGGAATTCCACGAAGCTTGTGGATGCTTTCCTCGGTGGCTGGACTCTGGCGGGGCTGATTCGAGCTTCAAGCGGCCTTCCGTTTGGCCTGTATGACGGCGACGGCTGGTCGACGAACTGGGAGTGGGAGAGTGCCATGGTGCAGACGGGCTCGATCAAGATGCGCCTGCACCAGAACACGAACGGGGCACCGCAGGTGTTCGACGACCCATTGGTTGCCCGTGCAAACCTGCGTGACCCATACCCCGGTGAAGCTGGCGAACGCAACCACTTCCGCGGGCAGGGCTATTACACGTGGGACTCGGCCCTGCACAAGCAGTTCAGCGTCACCGAAAAGCTGAAGGTCCAGATGGCATGGGAGGTCTTCAACGTGACAAACTCGGTGCGCTTCGATCCCCACACGATCGATAGCGGATCCACAGACGGTACGCAGATGGGTGTCTACAGCGGGACGTTCAATGGGTCTGGTGGCAACCAGATGGCGCGTCGCATGCAGCTTTCGGGACGCATCGAGTTCTAACCCGCAACCAACGAAGCAAAGAGGCGGGTGTGGTCCTTGTGACCATACCCGCCTTCCTTTTGCAGACGATATTCTCTGGCTATGGTGGGAGAGGTTGTTCCAGAGATACACCGAGCGCGATCATTGCCGGTGGCGATGCTGCTGGCGGTGGCTGGGGGATCGCTGGATGCGTTCCTGTACCTCAATCATGGCAAGGTCTTTGCGGCGGCCGTGACGGGCAATGTCGTGCTAGCCGGGATTGGCCTGCTAAGTCACGACACGCGTGCGACGGAGAATCACCTTGTGCCGCTGGCGTCGTTCCTGGTGGGACTTTGGGTGGCTAGTTGGCTTGGTGAGAAGCTTGGGCGAAGGGCGGTACGGGTGGGGCTGATCGCCGAGATGGTGGGGTTGGTGGTCGCTTCGCTGGCGCGGGGTGTGCCGGAGCATCTCTATGTTGCTTGCATCGCGGTGCTGGTGGCCTACCAGATCCGCACCTTCCGACAGGTGGATGAGTTTACGTACAACTCAACGTTCATCACCTCGAACCTGCGCACGATGATGGATGGCCTGTACGAGGCGATGGAACCGAAACGGCGTTGCGGAGGCCTGCGTAAGGCGCGGGAGCTGGGGCGGAAAAGTTTTGAGTTTTGAGTTGCCAGTTGCGGGCGAGGCTGGCTACTGCACGGTGTCTTCCGAGGAGTCGGGCGGTGGCGGGTCCAGGAACAAGATCCGCAGGTTCTCGGGAGCTTTGAAGTCTCCGTACTGGAGATGAGCCACCCAAGAGAGCAGATGATAGCGGCGAGCAGCGAGGAGGCGGGCGTGGAGGATGTCGCCGTCGTTGGCCTTGCTGACGATGGTGTCGCCGAGGACCAAGTCTTTGTGTTCGTTGCCACGGTATTCGTCAACGATGCGCTGGGAGTTGGTGGCTTCCTCTTCCGTGGCGGGCTTCATGAGGCCGCGAACAACGGCCTCGGCGAAGCAGCTATGCATGAAGCCCGATGTCGAGCGGAAGGCGATGTTGAGGGTGTCGTAAGAGATGAAATCCGAGCCACGGACCAGGGAGTCGGGATCCTTTACGGTCTCCGAGGAGAGCTTGTAATCAAGCCGCAAGGTCTCACCGACGGTGGGCAGGTAATGGTCAACGCGGAGGCACCAGCGGAGGATGCGGAGGGGCTCGAGGGCCAGTGAACCGTCGCTGCAATCAGCGGGCGTCCAGTGGCCGTCGGCGCGCAGGAGCAGGTTGCGAACGTCGGGATGGAGGCGGTCGTAGAGACCGCGATCGCGGAGGAGATCGAGCTGAACGCGCCGGGTGATGATCTCCATGCCTTCGGGCAGGACCTTGGTGTGTAGGAACAGCTCGCTGCCGGCTCGGTCCGCGAAGACGGCGTGGAGGAGGGCCAGGTCGGCGAGCTCGCGGCGGAGTTCGGGTGAAGGTGGTGGCGGAGGGGGACGGCGATCTGGATTGGCGGCGAGTTTCAGGCGTTCCTTTGCGAGTCGCCTGCGGCGGCGGACGATCTCGGTGAGGATGGCGGCAGCGAGGAAGAAGACCACGCACGCGATACCGACAACTCCTGCGCCGAGGATGACTCCGGCAAACCAGAAGAGATAGACGAGGAGGAAGAGCGGAGCGATGAGCAGCACGAGCGCTCCGCGAAGCTGCTTACGGGCACGCCGGTCCTTGTGCGCCCGCGGGAGGGCCTGGGTGATGCGGCGCCAGAACTCGCCGGAGACGAGATTCCTCCAGTAGCCGCGGGTGAACAGGAGTTTGACGAGGGAGTACATGGGTGTTCTTGGTAGTGTCTCGTATCGGGATCAAATGTCGAAGCGGCGGTGGATGGAGGCTCCAGCCTGGAGGGAGGCATTCCATGCGGTCCCGAACCCATGCAGGAAGCGGAATTGCAAGGAAAGTGGCCTAAATGCAAACGGGCGCGACCCCGAAGGATCACGCCCGTTGCGTTTTCGCCTGTTGCCCAGGTGAGTGTGGCGGTTAGTCTCTGAGCGCTGAGTTGGAGGCTGCTGCCTCTACCTGCTTCGCGGCCTCGGCGACTTTGATTGCGACCTGCTTGGGCCGGGCTTCGGGCTTCTTGCCGAAGGAGAGGCTCAGAACGCCGTGCTCGGTTGTGGCAGCGACCGACTCCGTGTCGATGGTGGAGGGCAGGCTGAAAGTCCGGGTGAAGCTGCCGAAGCGGCGCTCGATGCGATGGAAGTTTTCTTCCTTTTCCTCGGATTCGAACTTGCGCTGGCCCTTGACGGTGAGATTGCGGCCCTCAACCTTGACGTCGAGATCTTCGGGGCGGATCCCCGGAACTTCGAGCTTGAGGACGAGTTTCTGCTGGTCCTCGTAGATATCGACGGCAGGAACGAAGTTCCCCATGGAGAGGGACTCGGAGCTTTCGGCTTCGGGACGGGCAAAGTCGCTGAAGATGGCGTTCAGGCGGTTCTGGAGGACGGCGACGTCGTTGAGAGGAGCACGGAAGGGAGCGAATCGAGTAAGGGTCATGGCTGCAACTCCTTGAAACGATGGAAATGATTTGGGTGAGCCGGAGACAATCCTGCATCACCCTTGTTGTGATGATTGTAGCACAATCAATTCATGTAATGTGAGCTTAAGCCGCTAATATTTTCTATCCACCCTGGAGTGCCCATCTCGGCCTCATGGACGAGATGCGGAGCGTCCCGGCAAGAGTAGGCTAGGAGTCACCGAAAAACTTGGAGGATGGACGAGATGGTACTTCGGGGTTCGCTTCGCCGGCGTGGGTGCCTTGGTGTTTCAGTAGTGGCTTTGGTTTCATTTACGAGCGCTTCGAGCTGGAGCCAGGTGGCACCCGTGAAGAGCGAGAAGCCGGTGACTGCGCAGCATGCGATGGTGACGTCGGTGCAACATGACGCGACGGACGCGGGGTTGGAGATACTGCATCAGGGCGGCAATGCTGTGGACGCGGCGGTGGCGGTGGGGTTTGCGCTGGCGGTGGTGTTCCCGGCGGCGGGGAATATTGGCGGTGGCGGCTTCATGCTGATCCGCCCTGGCTCGTCGAAGATGGATGGCGGCAAGCCTACGTTCCTGGACTACCGCGAGAAAGCTCCTGCGGCGGCGACGGCGGACATGTACCTCGATGCGAAGGGGAACATCATCAAGGGGCTTTCGACGTCCGGGCCGAAGGCTTCGGGGGTTCCGGGCAGCGTGGCGGGGCTGGCGCTCGCAGAGAAGAAGTACGGCAAGCTGGGGCTGAAGAAGGTGATGGCTCCGGCGATCCGGCTGGCGCGCGAAGGGTACGTGCTGAGCGAGCAGGAGGCGAACTACATGAAGAACTCGCGCAACCTGCCTCTGTTCGAGGAGTCGAAGCGCGTGTATCTGCGTGGAGGGAACCTGTACAAGGCGGGCGATCGCTTTATGCAGCCGGACCTGGCCAAGACGCTGGAGCGGATTGCCGAGAACCCGGATGACTTCTACAAGGGTGCGATCGCTGCGCAGATTGCGGACTTCGAAAAGAAGAACGGCGGGCTGATTACAGCGAAGGACCTGGCGGACTACACGGTGGCGGAGCGGACGCCGCTGGTGGGGCATTATCGCGGGCTGGAGGTGCTGACGTCGCCTCCTCCGAGCTCGGGCGGGATTGTGCTCATCGAGTCGCTGAACATTCTTGAGGGTTATCCGCTGACGCATCTGGGTGCAGGTGGGGCGGCGACGGGAGACCGGTCGGTGGACCAGGTACACCTCATCACGGAGGCGTTCCGGAGGTCGTATCTGGATCGTGCGGACTTCCTGGGCGATCCGGACTACAACCCGAAGATGCCGCTGAAGGAGATGGCAAATCCCGCGTATGCAGCTGCGTGGCGGAAAACGATCGACCCGGTGAACGCGACACCGAGCGACAAGCTGGTACGGCCTGCGGGATTCATGCCGGAGCCTCCTCCGATGACAGAGGTGCATGAGGGCAATGAGACGACGCACTTCAGCGTGGTGGACTCCGAGGGCAATGCGGTTGCGAGCACGTACACGCTGAACTTCTACTTCGGCAATGGCATGACGGTGGATGGGCTCGGGTTTGTGCTGAACGACGAGATGGATGACTTCGCGAGCAAGGTCGGCGTGCCGAACGGCTTTGGGCTGATTCAAGGACCTGCTAACGCCATTGCGCCCGGAAAGCGGCCCCTGAGCTCGATGACGCCGACGATGGTGAGCGAGCCGGCGAAGAACGGCAAGCCGGGCAGGCTGCGGCTGGTGCTGGGATCGCCGGGTGGGTCAACGATTATCACGACGGTGGCGAACGACATCATCAGCGTGGTGGACAACGGGCTGAATGTGAAGGCGGCTGCGGATGCTCCGCGGTTCCACCACCAGTGGATGCCGGACGTGCTGCAGATCGAGAAGCTGTTCCCGGAGGATGTGGCGAAGACGCTGGGAGAGCGTGGCTACACGGTGAAAGTGTCGGGCGCGGCGGATGTGAAGAGCCCGGGTGTGTGGGGCGCGAGCGAAATGATTGCGGTGGACCCGAAGACGGGGATGCTGTCGGGCGCGAATGACTACCGGTATCCGATGGGGAAGGCTGCGGGGTACTGAGGGGCAGTGAGTAGCGAATAGCAATTAGCGAGAGTGGTGGAGTCCCTGAGTACGTTGTGCGAACGGAACCCGGGTTCAAGAGTCTGGACCCGGGGCACGACGTTCTCTCCTAACGCGATGGTCCATGGCAGAAAAGCAGAAGCCTAAGGCTTCTGCTTTTCTGCTTTGGCAATGGCAGCTTCGGCGAGTGGGGCCATGATGGCGTAGCCGGCGTCGGTGGGGTGGACACCGTCGGAGCTGAGGCCGGGCTTCATGCCGCCGCTGCCGTCGTTGAGCGCTGAGTAGTAGTCGAGGTAGGTGTAGTGGTGGGCCTCGCAGTACTGCTTCATCCAGGTGTTGAGGGCGAGGATTTTGGGGACGGGATTGCGGCCGTGACGCCATTTGTAGTCGGCCGCGGGAAGCACGGACGCGAGGATGACGCGGATCTTGTTGGCGCGGGCGAGCTCGGCCATGGAGATGAAGTTGTCGGCGATCTGCTGCTGGCTAACGTCGCCGGTGTTGCCGGCGATGTCGTTGGTACCGGCGAGGATGACGACGGCGTCGGGGTGCAGGTCGATGACGTCCTGGCGGAAGCGGATGAGCATCTGCGCGGTGGTCTGTCCGGAGATGCCGCGACCGATGTAGGGCTTGCCGGGGAAGAAGGTGTGTTTGCCGCCTGACCAGGCGTCGGTGATGGAGTCACCGTAGAAGACGATGCGGCTCTTCTGCGTGGGCGGAAGGGCTGTGTTGGCTGCGGCGTAGCGGTCCAGCTGGGCGAAGTCCGTGGCGAGCTGGTGGAAGCGGGCGAGTTCGGCGGGCGTGGGGCCCTGCGCATAGAGGCTCAATGCGAGGCCACAGGCGGCGATTGGGACGGCGATCGTAAGGGCGCGGAGGAGGGTGTGGCGTCGTGACATGGGAGCTCCTGCGGGGTTTGGGCTGCGGGGCCATTCTACTTGCGTTGGCAGCGGCTGGGCGCAGGGGAGGCTGCGCGGGAAGAGAAGGCATTCGGGCAGAACAGCAGATCCTCTCCGAGGATGACAACAAGAAAGGCAAGGGCGATGAGCAGAGACATCCGCTTTGGGGCCATGAAGAAATGTGGCGACCAGCCCGGGTCCGAGGGTCTGGACCAGGGGCAGCCAAGTGCGTAGACGGAATTCCGGAGGCGGGCTGAGTACACTGGACAGGCCATGAGACACGGAATCTCGACCCACGTTTTCTTTCCGCAGCGGTTGACCTCGGCCCTGCTGGATTCACTACGCGATGCTGGAGCCGAGGCGATTGAGGTCTTTGCGGCGCGGCACCACTTCGACTACACGGACCGCAGTGCGGTGCGGGATGTGGCTGCTTGGTTCCAGTCGAATGATGTTGCGCCGACGCTGCACATGCCGTTGTTCACGGCGGAAGACGAAGCCATCTGGAGCCGCCACACGGCGCCAACGATCAACCTGATCTCGATGCAGAAGTCGACGCGGATTGCTTCGATGGATGAGGTGAAGCGGGCACTGGAGGCGGCGGAGCAGGTGCCGTTCACGAGCTGCGTGCTGCACCTTGGGCGGCGGGATGATGAGTGGGATACGCGGGCGATCGACGACTCGATGACGGCGATCGAGCACCTGAAGGCGTTCGCGGGGCCGCTGGGCGTGAAGCTGCTGCTGGAGAACCTGACGAACGACGTGGCGACGCCTGCTCACCTGGCGGAGATCGTGCGGGTGGGTCACTTCAGCAATGTGGGGTTCTGCCTGGACCTGGGGCATCTGCAGATGACCGAAGTTGGAGAAGAGGCGAAGGCTGAAGGCGCGAAGAGTCTGACCGAAGAGGCATTCGAGGTCTTTGGCGATCGGCTGGTCGAGCTGCATCTGCACGACAACCATGGGCAGTTCTCGGGTAAGGGCGATGAGCACCTGTGGCCGGGCGCGGGCAGTGTGGATTGGGCGCTGGTTGCGAAGAAGGTAGCCGCGATGAAGACGCAGCCGGTGGGCATGCTGGAGGTCGCGTATGACCTGGGCGATGCGTCGGTGGTGACGGTGGATCGTGCGAAGGATGCGTGGGCGCTGGCTAGTGGCATGGGGCGGTAGATTGATTGCCGCCGCGAGCGAAATACCGGGGTTCCTCGCCGACTGCTCGGAATGACGGTTGAAAGTAGTGGCGAGTAGACTTAATGCTGTTATGTCGAGCGAAGTCACTCTCCCCGTTGTTGAAGCTGTGAGCGCGAACGAAGCGCCTGTATCCACCATCGCCACGATTGGCCAGCATGAAGGGCAGCGGGTGACGCTGCGGGGCTGGCTGTATAACCTGCGCAGCTCGGGCAAGCTGTTGTTTCCTACGTTTCGCGATGGGTCGGGAACGATCCAAGGCATTGTGCCGAAGGCGGCGGTGTCTGAGAGGGTGTTCGAGACGCTGAAGGGGCTGACGCTTGAGTCGAGCGTGGTGATTGTGGGCAAGGTGCGTGCGGATTCGCGGGCACCATCGGGCTATGAGCTTGATGTCGAAGACGTAACGGTGACGCAGCGCGTGGCTGATGACACTCCGTATCCGATTCAGCTGAAAGAGGCGGGCGTTGAGTTCCTGATGGAGCATCGGCACCTGTGGGTGCGGACGCCGCGGCAGTCGGCGATTCTCCGGGTGCGGGCGACGATCATGCGCGCGGCGGCGGAGTACTACGACACGAATGGATATACGCGGACCGATCCGCCGATTCTTACTCCGAACGCGTGCGAGGGAACGAGCGAGTTGTTCGAGATGGACTACTTCGACGACGAGAAGGCGTACCTGACGCAGAGCGGGCAGTTGTATATCGAGGCGACAGCGCTGGCGTTGGGCAAGGTGTACTCGTTCGGGCCGACGTTCCGGGCGGAGAAGTCGAAGACGCGGCGGCACCTGACGGAGTTCTGGATGATCGAGCCGGAGGTTGCGTACATGGACCTCGACGGGCTGATGGAGATGGCCGAGGGGCTGCTGCGGCACATCGTGACGAAGGTGCTGGAGACACATCGCGGCGCGGACCTGAAGCTGATCGGCAAGGACGAAGCGAAGCTGGAGGCGATCATCGCGGAGGGAGCGTTCCCGAAGCTGACGTACGACGAAGCGCATGCGATGTTGAACGAGGCATTTGCGGCGGGGAAGATCGAGAAAGCGCACGAGTATGGCGATGACTTTGGCTCGCCGGATGAGACGTATATCTCGAGCCAATACGATAAGCCGGTGATGGTGCATCGGTATCCCGCAGCGGTGAAGGCGTTCTACATGCAGCCTGACCCGAAGGACCCGACGAAGGCGTTGTGCGTGGATGTGTTGGCCCCGGAGGGATACGGCGAGATTATCGGCGGGTCGCAGCGTGTGGACTCGTATGACCTGCTGAAGGAGCGCATCGAGGCGCACGGGCTGCCGCTGGCGGCGTTCCAGTGGTACCTGGATCTGCGGAAGTACGGCAGCGTGCCGCACTCGGGATTTGGGATGGGTATTGAGCGCTGCGTGGCGTGGCTGTGCGGGCTGGAGCATGTGCGCGAGACGATTCCGTTTCCGCGGACGCTGAACCGGATTTATCCTTAGGAAAATTCCTGACAGCCTTGTGATCTTTTTTGGACGACCCTGCGATGCTGCGGGGGCTGGCTGGCTACTCCCTGTGTTGGAGCATGGCAAGTGCCCGTTCTTCGCGATGTCAACGAACCCGTTGTGAAGCTGTCCTGCTCCGGCCGGATCTTCCGTGAGGCCACGCAGGAGTTATGGGCTCTGGGCCTGACGGTCCTGAGCGGGGCGCTGGTCTGCGCGGCTGTCTACAACGTTGCGATTGCACCTTACTGGGATTACAACGCGCATCGTCTTTTGCCGGCGTTTCTTCTGAAGAAGGGCATGACACTGTTTCCGGCGAGGCACAGTGGCTTCGAGCTCAGCACGTTATATGGTCCGGTCACATCGGTGACTTATCTGCCAGCGACGCTGGCGCACACACCCAATGCCGCTGTGCTGATCGGCTCTTTGCTGACGGCGGTGCTGTGTTTCTCCGCCATGCTGCTGCTGCACCTTCGTGTTGGTGCAGGAGGGCGGCGGCTGACATGGCTGGCGTTTGTGACGACGGGCTTGTTCGTGTGCCTGATCGAATCCACGCGGTATTCCTGTTTCAGCATTCATGCAGATGGCGTGGCTTTGTTTTATGGAATGCTCGCGGTGGCTGCGGCTACATGGCGGAAATCAACGGGCGAGACGGAGATGATTTGTGCCGCATGCCTCGCCTCGCTGTCGGTATGGGCGAAGCAACCGCTGGTGGGGGTCGCGTTGGGGCTGGCGGCCTACTACCTGCTGAGCACAGGTGTGAAGGCGGCGATTCGTTTCAGTGCGTATGCTGTGGCGTCAGCGTCGGTGCTGGGAGCGATCTTCAGCGCAGCATGGGGCTGGCGCGAGCTCGCGTTGAACCTGCTCGTGCTTCCAGCGCATCACTCGTGGAAACACTCGTCGAGGTTGCTGGAGCTGATGTATTCCTACCGTACCTTCGCAATCGCAGACATGTTCCTGGTAGCGCCGCTGGCAGCGTACGTGCTGCACCGCATGGTTGCGTGTGAGGGCCGTTGGAGCAAGATACGGGAGGAGACGCGCGGCAAGCCGTGGGTGGCAGCGATGCTGGTTGGCGTGTGCCTGATTCCGCTATCGCTGGTGAGCCTATCGAAGACTGGCGGCGACGTGAACAACCTCAGCTTCTGCACGTTGTTCCTGTTGCTGGCATGCACCTTGCTGCTGCAGGAGCTTGCAGGTTCCGGGGAGAAGCGCGTGGCCAGTTTTGCCTTGTTGGTGATGGTGTGCAGCGCTGCGATGTGCGCGACGCTGGAGGCCCCGCTGGTGGTGGCTGCCAAAAAGAAGCTTCGAGAGCTCCCGAGCAGCGATCAAAATGTGGTGTTCCTGTACATGCAGAGGCATCCGGGCGACGGGTACTTCCCCTGGTTTCCAACGGCCCAGGTGCTTGCGGATGGGAACGTCTACAACGGTGTCTCGGGGTTGAGGAACCGTGTGCAGGGTGGTGATGTCCCCACCGATGCAGAGTTCCGCCAGCACATTCCCGCAGGCGCGAAGTTTCTTGCATTCGCGGCGAACCACGGCCCATGGGCGGGGCAAGTGAACTTCATGGCGTATCTGCCGGAGTTCCTGTGTGCGACGACAAGTCGGGAGTTGCCTGGATTCACGTTGTATTACACGAGGGAGTCGGCAAAGGCGGCTGGATTTGCGTGCGTGGTGCAGCCTCCTGCGGATCCGGAGGAGGACACTCGTGGCGGCGGCATGGAGTAAGGGGGAGCCGTGCTGCTCTC
>Ga0302187_10000988_pt1 | contig 25048 bp, 33 predicted proteins | sample II_Bog_E1_3_FD_202120 | JGI IMG/M metagenome (GOLD analysis project Ga0302187, IMG submission 202120) | Peat permafrost microbial communities from Stordalen Mire near Abisko, Sweden - II_Bog_E1_3 | ecosystem: Environmental > Terrestrial > Soil > Wetlands > Peat | place: Sweden: Abisko...
GGCATCGAGGATGGATGGTTCGCCTATGACCGATCGGGATTTCTGCATTGGACGGTGCAGGGCAGGGAGCGCTTTGCCGCTGGTGACGCGGCAACCTTCACCACGGCCAACGGTCAGGGCGCGTTTGCGTTCTGACCGGCATGCCACGCGACGAGTAGCGTGGCCGCCCCTTGGGGCGGCCATATTGTTTTGGCCCACCCACCGCCCTGGGGCGCGGCATGCCACCGGAGATGATTTCCTACAGCGCGGCTTTGGCCTACACTGCTCATTGACAGTGGAGATGGCCGCGCGTTGCATCCTGAAGGATAGCCGATAACCGCTATGGAATTGTTAGATATTGATAAGATGAGGGTTTTTCTCTCGTTTGTGGTGCCGGGACTTGTCGTGCTTTATGTGCGCGCGCAATTCCTGACCGGCCGCTTACCCGCGTTCAGCGAAGGCGTCATCGCCTACGTCGCGGTATCCTGTGTCTATTACACCATGGCTCTGCCGCTTCTCATCGCCATACAGCATGTCACAGGAATCTGGCGTTTGCTTGTCTGGATCACGCTGACGCTGATCGGGCCGGCGGTTATGGGCTTCCTGCTTGGCCTCAACATTCGCATGGGATGGTCGCAGAAGATGCTGGCGAAATTCGGGGTTGGCACGATCCATCCCGTCGATACCGCCTGGGACTGGCGTTTTGCAGGAAAACCCGGGGGCTGGGCGATGGCCGTGCTGAAGGACGGGACCAAGTGGCATGGCTATCTGGGGACAAGTTCGTTCATGTCTTCTCATCCGGCCGAACGGGACATTTTCATCCAGCAGGTTTACGAGGTAGATGAGAACAATCAGTGGACACCGAGGGTCAGCGGTGTCTGGATTGCCCATGGCGAACTGCAATCGCTGGAAGTCTGGCCGGATACGCAACAAGGTGAGGACGACCATGACAAAGAATGATCGAACCGTCATTGGCATCGCACGACTGCAAGGCATTTCCACACACGGTCACCAACCGATCGCGGTGCACCCCATCAACAATGCCAGCGGCGGTCACCAACCCACGACAGGACAGGGTCCGGTGGGTGCGCCGCCAAACCAAGGCGGCGGTGGTCAGGGTGGCAACAAGAAATAGCGACCGGGGCTCGGCTGCGAACGCGAGCCAGCCAGCCAACGTGGAAACATGTAGAACAAAAATGGAACATAGCTTGCGCGCGCCGGATGCCTCCTCCAAGATGATGGCATGACCCGGAACCTCGCAGCTCAAGCTCTGTCCAACGTGGTGCCTCTGCGCAAGCTGACACCGGTTGCGCGCGAGTCCATTATGCCCGCACGGGCTGGATCCTACCCGGACCTGCGCTACATGGGGTCCAAAGCCCGCCTGCTGCCTTGGATATTTGAAACCTTGAACGCGCTCGATTTCGAGAGTGCGCTTGACCCATTTTCCGGCACGGGCTGTGTGTCCTACCTGATGAAAGCTATGGGCCGGCGTGTGATCGCTTCGGATTTTCTCAATTTCACCAGCACGGTTGCACGTGCCACCGTTGAAAACAATCACGTCCATCTTGATGGCAAAGCCATCAAGCAGTTGATCAGTCGCGCGCCGGCAACGCACCATTTTATCGAGAAGACGTTCGATGGTGTGTTTTACACCCGCGAGGATCTGCGTTTCCTCGATCGGGTTTCCGGCAATATCGGCCAGTTGCAGGATCCCTACCAGCAGGCGCTGGCTTATGCGGCACTGTTTCGTTCCTGCCTGAAGCGGCAGCCGCGTGGCGTGTTTACGATTTCGGGCGACCTGTCGCATTACGACGATGGCCGGCGCGATCTGCGGCTTTCCGTCGAAGAGCATTTTTTGGAGCAGATCGAGGTCTATAACGCGACCGTGTTCGACAACGGGCGCAAAAACCTGGCGCTCCGTTCCGACCTGTTCGATCTGTCCACGCGCAAGGTCGATCTTGTGTATCTCGATCCGCCGTATGTCCCGCGCTCTGATGATAATTGCTACATCAAGCGGTATCATTTCCTCGAAGGGCTCTCATGCTACTGGCAGGGTTTGCCGATCGACATGACGACCAAGGTCAAGAAAATTGCCAAGCGTTATACGCCCTTCAGCTATCGCCGCACCGCCGTCGAGGCGTTCGATCGCATGTTCGCGCGCTTTGCAAAAAGCACGATCGCCCTTTCCTATAGTTCGAATGGCTTCCCCGACCTGGATCAGCTCGAAGCGCTGATGCGCAAGTACAAATCCAAGGTGCAGGTATTCGAGAAGCCCCACCGCTATCATTTCGGCACGCACCAGGGCGTTGAACGTGCCTCGGTCACCGAATATCTGATTGTGGGCAGCTGATGCAGATAAAGGATCAGACCCTTGATGAGGTAGTCGAGGGCTTAAGCCCCCTCACCGTCGAATGGATGGATGACACCGCCGCTGAAGCTATCGCGGCACTCACCACCCTGCCGAAGAAGGATGCCTACAGCCGCGATGATATCGCGGCCCTGCTCGACGATGATTTTGAGCGCGGGATCCTGTGCGCGCGGCTGTTCCTTGCCATGTCGAAAGACACCATGGAAACCGAACTGCGCCGGGAATTGGGCGAAGGCGGCATCGGCGTAAAACGCTACAAAGCCGATAAAGATGGATATCTGGCGGTTCTTGAAGGCCTTCTCCTTCTCGAAGCAATGGCCACCACCATCAACTACGAGCCGGTCTGGAGCGATATCCTAGTGGAGCGCTTACGTTCGGGTCGGGGATCCGCCATCCAAGGACAAAAGCGCGGCCGAGGATTGGAGGATTTTGCCGAAGCCTTGGTCAAAGAAGTTTTCGGCGACGCCTATGAGACCCGCTGCACCTTTACGGGTGCGGATGGCAAGACTGCCAAGTGCGACGTGGCCGTGCCTGACAGGGGGCGCCCACGGATTGTGATCGAGGTGAAGGCTTACAACGCCACCGGCTCGAAAATGACCGATATCATCGGTGACCTTGATGCCATCATCGACGCCAAGCGGCATGACACCATACTGCTTTTCGTGACCGACGGCATGACGTGGAAAGCGCGGATTTCCGATCTCAAGAAGATCATCGAACGCCAGAATCAGGGCAAGATTGCACGGATTTATACGACGAAAATGCGCGAAGCCTTTCTCGATGATCTTAGAAGCTTGAAAAGCTCCGTGAGAATTTAGTCACTTATCCGCAAAACACTGTGCATGAGACGGTGCGCCAGCTGCGCTTATCCTGCACCGAAAGGTGATGCTGCCTTTTTGAACAGGTAGGCGCCCTGCCCCAGGCCAAAGGTTGCAAGTAACGCTGAGTCAACATCAGGTAGAATTACTGATTTGCTTATTGGTAGTGAGGTCAAATACCAAAAACTTTGGCAAATAAAAATTGCTACTGCCGCCAGCGTCACGAGTATCATCTGTATATCCCCGAGGTCAGTTGTTTTATTGTCGTTTTGAACAAGATCACTCACACTGGGCGGGTTTGGGTTAACAGCCAGCGGTTTCGGAACTGCCGCATCCGTCGGAGCATTGGCTGCGGCACCAGCTTTCTGGGTCGTGATCGCCCTGGCGGCGCCGAACGTGAACGCGCTCAAGCCGGTCAGCACGATCAGATTAGTGGGCAGGCTAACGCCCCCTATATAGTCTCCCCCCAGCAGAAACCCTCTCAGAATATTTGCTGATAAATAAACAACTGCGACTGCGGAAAACCATAGGCCCATTTGTGCCTGTGAATTGCTAATCCGGTTATCTAAGCCGATAAATGGATTATTTCCACGAGTCATCAATGCAATAATTAATAGAATAATCACTAATGATCCTGCCAATGCCCCTAACGTCTTTAAAGTGGGCACGGGTCTGGCCAGGTATGTCACGCCGATAATAGTCTTGGGATTCGTTGCGTCGTCAGCCTGAAAATGAATTTCGTCGCCCGGTTGTGCGGGGACGAGCTGCGCCTGAAGTCCGGCGTTCACAACGCGCAACGGCGGTAGGCCCGGAAAATCGGTAACGGCGACGCTTACCAAGGCCATGCCAGGGGCTATAGAAGTGATCTTACCATCAAAGGTTCCTGCGGTCGGAACACTCGCCGCCGAAAGCGCTGACGTCAACGTCAAAATGGCAACGGCGGTGGAAAGAAAAAGATATTTCATCCTTAATTACCCTGCCGATCTGTGAGACAAAGATATGTTGTTGTTAAACGAGTTTTATTTTAAGCCCCAACACCCACTCATTTCGGTTAAGTTTCCCAGATAAGGGGTCGTCACCATGCGCATAGGATGCCCCAAAGGAAGGAATAACATGTGACGACTTGTCGATGCTCAGATTAGCGAATTCATAGTCAATTGAAGCGCTTTCAAGCGTGCTGTGCAAAGGAAATGCAGCTTGACGTGGTGCATCGCGCACAAACAATTCCGTTTGTTGGACTGACCCGCGCAATGTTATCTTATATCCGAGAATGGGGGGTTGCAGCGAAAAAGCGATTGCGGCTGTCCCACCGGTGACATTACCCTTAAGCTTTGTTCCACTAGCCGCATTGATTTTTGTATCGATTGCTTGATCCGTGAACAGGGAAAAAGTGGGCGTAATGGCGTAATATTTTACAAGCTTGATCGGATCTGAGCTGGACGCCGAATCTCTGTATCTGGTTAAACTACGTATATAAGGTGAGACTGTCCATTTTGCTCGTAGAGAATTAGTATGGGATCTCAAGCAACTAACGACAGCGGGAGTCGATTTGCATGCCGAGGTCTGATCTGCAAAGTTGGTTTGGTAATTAAATCCGATCGAAATATCGTTGGGGAACAAGATATTTTGATTATTGACAATGTTGTTTATATTGTCGCCAATCTTTGGTTTTGGAGGAACTTTTTTCTCTAAAAAACCAATTCCATCAAAATGTAACCCCACTGCTAGGGCGTAGCTCTCCACCTGACTTCCGGTCGTTGTATCTCTATGAGCTTCGGCGGAAATTTTCCCTTGAACTGTTGATTGTGTGGGATCGATTCGGAACTTGTATTGCGCTGCGGCGTCTGCGACCACAAATGTTCCAGATCCCGCATCATGTTTGAGCGAAATGTCGGCGGGATCGGTCGCTGGTGACGTCGCCGGCGTCGAACTTGCGTTCAATGAAAAATCCGGGCCGTCTGCCCACGCTGAGTCCGAGGTAACCGCTAATAGGGCAGCGGCAGTATATCCGGCAAAGCGGTACGGCAAGCTGCAATCGTTCAAAAACTGCGTCATGCTCCTAGAACCTTTGTCTTGAAATCACCCCACGTCGCAGTGTTAACGAGGTCACCAGAAGCGAATAGACGTTTATTGTTTGGCGTCCTGAACCAGGCATTGATTATTTTACGTATGGGATTGTCAAGATCATCCTGAGATATACCTATATTTTCGAGAGTGGTTTTGTCGGCGGGGATATTTTTTGTGATATCGCCGGCTGAGACTGACGTATAGGCATTAAGAAGATTCAAAAGAATTGTGACATCATTTGGGTCAATAGCGTCCGCCATAATAGCCCCCTTATAGAACGCCAAATCAAAACCGCCCCCAAGGGCATCGATTCGGTTCGGCATGATTTGTTCATACCACGAACCGCAAATCAAAATATCTGCAATATCCCAAGTTAAATGGTCGTTGCGATATGGTTTTACGTTGCTCCGTTGTTCATACATATGATAATGTCCTTTATCATATGTAGGAAAAGGCGAGCATGGACGACGCGGATTTGAGGGGCGAATTGCTCAAGACTTTTTACGAGCTGCGTTTCAATGCCGGTGGATGGGTGCCCACTGAGGGCCTCAACCTGAATGGAGCCACTGGCCCTATGGGTCCGCATGTGATTGGGTCCGTCTGTGAACAGTTGGCGGGAGCCGGTCTAATCGATTGGAAGCCACTCCACGGGTTAGGATACCCCGCAGGAATGGCCAAAATCACGGGCCTTGGCGTCGATGTCACGACAGGAAGCCGAACGTCGAGCATAGACGTTCGCCGTCCCAACGCAGGGCAGCCCGCCCCGCCGCCGGTTTCCGGTTCTCTCCCTAGGGAGCCCTTTGGGCAGGAGGTTGTAGGAATGGCGCCGCCAAGCCAGAAAATATTTGTTGTCCATGGCCATGACGAAGGCGCGCGGGAGGCCGTTGCGCGCTTCCTAGAGCGTCTCGGCTTTGAGGCAATCATTCTGCATGAACAGGCCAATCAGGGCCGCACTATCATCGAGAAGATCGAGGTCCACGGGGATGTTGGCTTCGCGGTCGTGCTTCTCACGCCCGACGATTATGGGGGTAAGGTTGATGGCGAAGCCAGGCCGCGTGCCCGACAGAATGTTGTGCTGGAGTTGGGCTATTTTGTCGGTCGCCTTGGTCGTGGCCATGTGTGCGCGCTGCTTCGTGGTGAACTGGAGATACCCAGCGATTTTTCCGGGGTGGTGTATCAACCGATGGATATAGCCGGGGCGTGGAAGAATGCGCTCGCCAAGGAGTTGGAGGCCGTCGGGTACAGCATTAGTTGGAGCAAGGTCATGGCATGAACCAGCTCGCCCGCCTCTCCCCTGCTCTGGCGCTGCCGGCACTGATTACCTCGGCCGACGATCGCGCCCAGCGCCGTTTTCTCGAATTCTTCGCTGTCACGATCCGCAACCCGCATACGCGGCGGGCCTATGCGCGCGCCGTGGCCGAGTTCTTGGCCTGGTGCGACGAGCGTGGCGTGTCTTCGATCGTGGCGGTGCAGCCGCTGCACGTCGCCGGCTACATCGAGGAGCTGACACGCGAACGGAGCGCACCGACCGCCAAGCAGCGCTTGGCGGCAATTCGCCACCTGTTCGATTGGCTTGTGATTGGCCAGGTGGTGACAATCAATCCCGCCGCGTCAGTGCGCGGCCCAGCGCACAGCGTGCGGCGTGGCAAGACCCCAGTTCTGGCACCCGAGGAGGCGCGCACGTTGCTCGATAGCATCGATGTCACAACGGCCATGGGATTGCGCGACCGCGCGCTGATCGCGCTGATGGTGTTCAGTTTCGCCCGTATCGGGGCGTCGCTACAAATGAGGGTCGAGGATGCGTTCGTGCAAAATCGCCGCCTCTGGATTCGACTGCATGAGAAAGGCGGCAAACGGCACGAGATGCCCTGCCATCACGCCCTGGAGGACTACTTGCACGCCTATATCGACGGATGTGGCCTTGGTGAGAATCCCAAGGGGCCGCTATTTCGCACGATAGCGCGCGGAACCGGTCGGCTCAGCGACACCCCCCTACCCCAGGCCAATGCGTTTCAGATGGTGCGGCGACGGGCGAAGGCGGCCGGGATTGCGACGGCGATCGGCAACCACTCGTTCCGGGCGACAGGGATCACCGCCTATCTCAAGAACGGCGGGACGCTGGAAAAGGCGGCCGCGATGGCCAACCATGCCTCGACCCGCACGACTCAACTCTACGATCGGCGCTCGGACGAAATTAGCTTGAGCGAGGTCGAACGCGTTTTGATCTAGCGTTACTTCTCTTTGGGCTTGTGCACCGGCAATGTCGGATGCTTGGGTGCGTTCGGTGGATTCACGTGATGCCGCCGATCGTCTTGTCCGTCATCGCGCTTTGGTTTCGGCCCCGGTTTCAGGTGATTTGGCATTTAGGCCCCCGTTGATTGATAGAGTCGGGATGTAGGAATCGGACTATAGCTTTCAAGAGATATCGACGAATGCGCGCGGTGAGCATCGACTCGTGTGCCCGTGTTCGGGCTAAAAACCCTGCGCGCCAGTGCGCTTGTGCACAATTGCGCTAGTGCACAAAAATGTCATTAAAATGTCACACAACTCCGTCGGAAAAACTGTTATACTGTCTCGACTTAGATAGCGCAAAAATGACAGATGAGCCCACAGACCAGCGCCTGCCCACCGAGAATTCTAGCTACGAGGCAGAGCGTTTCTCCCCACGCTTCGACAAGCACGAAGGCATCAAGCACGCCTTGTGTGCAGAGCGCGACCAGGTGCTTGTCACGCTTCGCCATGCCCGAGAGCGGCTCAATAATATTTCCCATCGGATGGGTGCCGCATCCGAAACACAATCTTTGATCGATCGCGCCCTTGGCGATCTTGATGCTGCTGAAGGGCGCTGCGTCGAAGGCAGGATTGATTTCATGTCCCTCTCCGCCTTGACCGCAGCGGTGAGCGCGGCCGACACGCTTGCCGCCAGCCTTCAGGGGGCAACAGGGGCCACGGCAAAAGGCCGTGAGGAAGCACTCAGCGAGGTTCGCACGTCTCTTCTCGCCGTGCACCGCGACCTGTTCGAGAAGAAGATTTTTGATCCCTATCTCAAATTTACATCGGCTGACGACGAGCAGGAATATCGTCGGCGTGAGAAGGAGCGCAAAGACGAGATCGAGGCGCTACAAAAAACTGGCACGCCTGCGTCGCTACGTCGTGCAGCGCAGCTTATGGGGGATCAAATCAACGATGCCGGCGAGCACGGAGCGACGGCTTCGCCAGATTTCACGCGGATGCAATCCGCGATCGCAACAGACTTGAAAACCCTCGACAACATTACGCTGCCTTCGGCACAGAAACCAGAGAAGTCGCCGCCCAGCAGCATCGTGGCCAACGACGACATTGGCGCTGCCCTAGCGGCCGCAGGCGTCTGCACCTCGCCGATTGGCGACGGTACGCCCACCCCTGCAACAACGCCCATCGCTAAGTCGGGCGTTCGCCAACTCAGCTAACGAGACCATAGCGCTGACACCGAGCGCGCCACTGATCCATTGTCGTCGCGTCATTGCGCTGGTTGACTCCGAGCACGTTTGCAGCCTCTATCATGTCCGCCGACTGCCTTTCATATGAATAGCCAAGCACCGCGCTCATTCTGCGAAGGGCATCCATGGACTTCGCAATACCGGGGTCATCATGATAATATGATGCAACGCCAGTGCAGGTAAGCGCCAAGGTGTACGCCTTTTCGTTCGTGCTCTGCGCTTGTGCCGGTAGAGCGGCACCGATCAAAATCAAAGAAGGCGCGGCAGCGAGAAATATCGTCGAGCTACGCATCGCAGGAGACCTCCATTGAGAATAGAGGAATCATGCCATCATGCGACAATTCTCTCAAAAATGTCGCTTATGGATCGATATATATTAGTGACTTAGATGCACCAACTGCCGATTTTTGCTTCGTAGGTGCGCAGAATATGGCGGAATTCCGTGACCTGAAAATTTTTTGGCGCAACGGTATTGAGAGAACCGTTGCAGCAGAGGTCCTATGCCCCTTCCCCACGCAAGCGAATGGCAGGTGCATGATTGCGCCGGCCGCCGCAAATATCTCAACCCCGCCGAGCGCCAGGCCTTTCTGGCGGCGGCCGATCGGCGGGACGCCCCTACCCTCGCCTTGTGCTATGTTCTAGCCTTCACTGGCTGCCGCATCAGTGAAGCCCTTGCCCTCCAGCGCCATCAATTCGACCCACACCTTCTTACCCTCCGCTTCCGAACCCTCAAGCGCCGCCGCCTGATCTACCGCGATGTGCCCGTCCCGCTGATCGTCGGGACCGTACTCACATCGCTGCCGCTTCTGCCCGATGAGCGCTTTTGGAATATGCACCGTGCGACAGCGTGGCGCCACATTCGGGCGGTGATGGAGGAGGCGAAGATCGCCGGCCCCATGGCCTGCTGCCGTGGATTGCGGCACGCCTACGGCGTACTTGCAGCGGCGCACTCCATACCGCCAGGGCTTCTCCAGCGCTGGCTTGGCCATGCCGATATCAGCACCACGCTGATTTACGTAAACGCCGTTGGTATTGAAGAACGGCGTTTGGCCGAGCGCATGTGGAAGTAGTGCACATGCGCACTTGCGCAACGAGGTTAATCGAGAGCTGATAGCCGTTAGGCCCAGGCAGAACAGGAGCCTGGGAGTGTCTGTCAGTGGTTCGACGATTTTTATGTGCATTTGTGCGCAAGTGCATTAATGCAACAGCGCGCAGACGCATAGGTGCGCTTATGCACCGACGCACATACGCGCAGGTGGACAAGTGCACCGGTCTTGCTATAGCCTCCTAGGAAAGGGAGTGCCCCATGCAAACAGTGGCCTTAATCGCGCAAAAAGGCGGTGTCGGAAAAACGACACTCGCCATCCACCTCGCCACGGCATTCGCCGCGAGTGGCAAAAACACCCTTCTAATCGATCTGGACCCGCAGGCGTCCGCCACCGAGTGGAAAGACCATCGTGCGGCCGACGCTCCGGCCGTGCTTTCCATTCAGCCCTCGCGTCTGACGAAGGTTCTGGAGGAGGCTAGAGCGATCGGCACCGAGATCGTCATCCTCGATACCGCGCCCCATAGTGAAAGCACTGCCTTGGACGCAGCGCGTGCCGCTGACCTCGTGTTGGTGCCATGCCAGCCCACCATCATGGATTTGCGGGCCATGACCAAGACCGTCGAGTTGCTGCGCCTAGTCGGCAAGCCTGCCCATGCCGTGCTCAACAGCGTCCCACATCAAGGGACGGTTGGTGACGAAGCGGCCGACACCATCGCCAACAATTTCGGCTTGCCCGTTGCCCCAGCCCGCTTTGGCGACCGCGTGGCGTTCAGTCGCTGCATGATTGCTGGTGAGGCCGCGCAGGAAGTGGAGCCAGAGAGCAAGGCAGCAAGCGAAGTCGCAGCGTTTTACCGCTGGGTTGTCACACAACTGCACGAGTGCGATGGTGCATCTGTGCACAGGAGCGCCCGCAAGAAGTCGGAGGCCGCATGACCAAATCCACAAGCCGATTTTCGCAAGGCCTTGGGAAACTCGAAACCATCGGCGGAAAGGCGGCCCGCCCCACGGTCGTGGAAGTAGCGAACGAGACGGCCGCACGTCCCGATGAGGGCAGGAGAGTCACAAAGCCCGGAGGTCGCGATGGAAAGGTGAATATCGCCGGCTACTTCGATCCTGCCGTGCGCAAGCAGCTCGCCATGCTCGCCATCGAGCATGAGACCGACCAGGTGAAGCTGATGGCTGAAGCCCTCAACCTCTTGTTCGAAAAATACGGACGATCACCGATCGCTTCGGCGTAGGGAGGGCTGCAAACCCACGCCGCACACCAAGCAGCTTCATGCCTGGGAGGTGCCAAAGATTGCCCAAAAGCAGATATCACCGGAAAGAGGCAAGGTAAATGTTGCATTTTCTTGATGAAAATCATTCATATATTAAGATAATTTAGAATCCATCAAAAACGCCATTGGGGATGACTGAGTGCATCCAGCAAGTACCGTCATGTAGATCTTTTTCGATACAATCGAAAGTTGGTTTTTTGTGGTTTGTGGTCGGAGATTGATTTGAATTTTCGGCACTATATTGCGGTTTAGTCCGCACTGGCGAGCAATTTCCCTGATTATCCCAGTACTCTAGGCACTGTACAATCCCGCCTGATAATTTAGCTTCTAGCCATCCACTCTGCCCATCATTGTATGTGTAAATCCCGCGAATTGTGGTCATGGAAGGAGTGGACTTTATAATGATCACACCCCTCAGACTTCCCCCATCATAACGGTTGTACGACCAAGCAGTCGAATCTTGGGCAAGCGCACGACTTAACGCTGAAGTCTGCGCTCCATTAGCTTTAGGTCGGCTTGCTAAAAAGGCAGCCTCCTGTTCTGCCTTTTGCTTTTCAGCGGCTTGTGCCAACGCCGCTTGACGATCCCGCTCGACAAAATCAACCATCGCGGTGCGATTGGCTTCAGTGCGAGTCTGAATATGCTGCCCTTGAGGGTTGGTATAATCCTCATCAGTAGCAAACATTGACATAGTGCAATGGTTTGTGGAGCGTCGACCATCCTGATCCGAAACAAGATAACAAGTGTCACCGTCGCGCGTCCCGGTAAATGACCCAGTCCCATTTACGTTGCCGCGAATGGCGTCTGTACCGCGCAAATTGTTACCGTCATAAATGATGACGGCATGATAGTGTGCTTGGACGGGAATATGTTGAACACTCGGAATATTAATGTTGAAGCCGCCAAAGCCGATGCGATTGGATGATCGCGATTGCGCTGTGGCAGAGCCCTCGACCGAGCCATCATAGGTGATCTGCCCCCGAAAATTGGGCGGGATAGAATCATCAGTTTGCGCATGAACGGCTGAGGACGCGGCGAGCGCCAATGCCGAGACGGGGAGAAGATACAGTAGTTTCCCAGCAACAATGCGCTTCATTGAATGTGCCCCCACGCAGGTATTTGAAAGCTGATTACCCGTCCTTGAGCGGTCAGGCTTCTGCCGAAACCAACACATATTGCCTGTTTTGGTCAAGACGGTGAAGGTCTGACACATACTGATTTTCTGCGCCAAGCAGAGCGATAATCTCCGCCGCTGTCATGCGTGCAGCCCAGGCACCCCAATCAATCTGCTTGCCCTTAAGCCTGCCCGCCTCGATTTCCCGCATCAGCCAAAGGATGCTGATCCCGAAGCTTTCGTGGGGCGCTGACGGCACCAGGCGGCGCGGCAGGTTGATGTGGCGGTGTGTCGCCAAGGCGGGATCGTCCCACTCGAAATCGGGGTCATCAAGATCGCCGACATAGGAGAAGTAGGCGGTCATACTGCGTCACCTTTGCTTGCCGCAATCATGAACCGGCCAGCATTTTCGCGTGCATAGGTCCACGCAGAGAAGCGGACCTCCGGAGCGCCGCGCGGGCTGTGCACCGTAGGATCATCCCCAAACGCGGTGTAGCGGCCATAGATCATATCGGCGTCAAAGCCCGGCTCTGCGGCCTCTTGCAAGCAGCCATCGACCATCTGCTTGCAGTGCGAGAGCGCAGTCTCGGCATCTGCAAACCCGAAGATGGCATAGGCTTCTTCGGCGTTGGCGTGATGAAAATTGTCATACACGATGACGCTGTAATCGGTCCGATCCCGCAGCCGATCCCAATCAATCGTCACGTTCTCACGCTCCCACGGATTTTGAGGTCCCGCTCAATCATGATCGAGCGGGGCAGGGGGTCACTGCGGCGCGCCTCTTTTGCCAAACCAGCTCTGGCAAAATTTGATGAAGTTTTTTTCGGGCGCGCGCGGGGTGATGCCTTTTGCGCCCAGCCACCGACGCCACTCACCTTCGAGATAGTGCATGTCCCAGCCAGGCGCATGTTCACGCGCCTGGTGCATCACGTCGGGTGACATGCGCCCTTGCCACGGCGCAGCATCGATCTTCGGCGGTATCCCGCGATTGGTAAACCGCACCCGATCGGTCACGTCATCGAAGTGCACCTGATAGTCGGGCAAGTGATTGCCTTCGGCCAGGATACGCACGGCGCGACGAAACTCCTTCAGATCACCCTTCGAGCCAGACTTCTTATGGAGGGTATCCACCCGGATTTCGATTTCCGGCTGCGCCCCGCAATGCTTGCGCGCCAGCTCGTAAATGCGCCGCTCGATCGGCTTGCGCAGCCGGAAATAGTCGCGGTGAAGGGTCAGCACCTCGTTGGCGCAGATGGCATTGTAGAGCCAGGCGGACAGCGTGAGTTCGCAGGAAATCAAACGGCCGTCACCTCCATGCGCCCGTTTGATGTTGGACGTGTCGATCAGCCCGAAGCCCGTGCTGTCCTCAACGTCTCCCGTGATGATGTTGGTGCGGATGCGCGTCCCCTCAAGGCGATCGAGCGAGTCGATTAGCGCCTTGTAATCCTTGCCTGCCGTTCCGCGATTCGTGAACATCAGCAGTTCGCGCCCGCTAATGCGAACGGTGCGCGGCACGGATTCGCCGCGCCGGATTTTGGCCATGATCTGACTGATGCAGTAGATCAGGATATCCTTGTCGTAGATCGTCGCCAGACCCTTCACGCTGGGCGTGATCGTGATCCATTGGCCGTTATGCTCATAGCGCCGGATCGCCGTCTCCGGCTTCTTGGTGAGGGAATAGAAGGGGTGCTCCATCTGGGGCATGACATCCTTCAGCACCGCGTCGGCGACATCGCAGATGAACAGGTCATGCTGCGGATAGCGCTCCGGCTGGAGATTGCTTTCAGGATTCGGGGTATCGGCCACCATAGGGCTATCCTTAGGGTTTCTGCGCCCAAAGCAAGAAAATTCGGGGTTTCACCCACCGTAAATAGGTCGGGGCTTCTGCGGTGCGCCAACGGCGCCACACAATGGCGCAAATTAGCGTTACTCGCCCAACGAGAGGGCCAGGTAGGGAAGGGGCAGTCGGACACCACATCGACCAGCCAACAACCTTCGGTGGGTGAAACCCCGAAAGGCCAGCGCTTTGCTCGCCTTCCGTGGGTAAAACCCCGAACTAGCGCCTCCTGAGGACGCTTCCGTGGGTGATACCCCGAGAAAGCCCTCCTCAAACGAGCGATCCGAAGCTATTTCGGCTCAAGCCAGGCCCAAAAAGCGGGGTTTTACCCACCCAACTGTCCATTCGGAGCCAGATCGAGTGAAACGCGCTGCAAGCGTCAAAACGATTCGGGGTATCACCCACCAATGTTCGGGGTATCACCCACCGAGATTCGGGGTATCACCCACCGCGAAGGCCCTGAAAAACGTCGATTCAATTCAGGATTCCAATTAGTTGGCAGAGCTGTCCCCGAGCCGGTAACTCTATAATAACACATATATAACACCCAGTGCCCTGTGGATAAGTCTGTGGTTTAGGCAAGGCAGCTGGCCATCAGGGGGGGAAACCGCAAGTTTGTCCCAAAATCCAGAGCAGAACACGCATCCAAAACCAGCCAAGGGAAAAAGAGAAAAAGAGAGCTTTCCAAAAAGACCCAGATCGAGATCGGCCGCGCGAAATAGCCTTCAACCGACGCCCAAAAAAGGTATGCTGCCCCTATCGACCAGGGGAGCGCCAGCCCATGTCACGTTTTTGGAAAGTCTACGCGAACATCAATGATGATATCCGGCACGAGTTGGTGGAAAAATCGTGGTTTGGCAAAGAGGTAACGCCCAACATCGACGCTGGCGATATTCCCGCCATTGCTGATACCGTCGAAGTCGGTGAGCGGGTTCAGGAAATCAACGATTTCTATGGCCGCGCCCGCCAGAATGAACCTGATCCTACCGATCTTTACGGTCAGCCATCCGTGTCCCCGCCGGAAAGCCCCTCAGAAGACCTGGAGCAAGAGCTCTAATCGGTGGGTGCGCCACCTTTCCACGCGGCGCTCGATACCCCACTGCTGAGTTTTGGCGGCGAGCCATGGTGCATCCGTGATGCTGCCGAAGGAACTGCGGTATGGGGTGCTCCCGGCTCCGGAAAATCCAGCGGCAGTGCCAAGACTCTGGCCCAAGCGTTTCTAGGCGCGGGCATGGGCGGCTTGGTCCTCTGTGCCAAGGTCGGTGAAGCCGACACCTGGAAAGACTATGCCGCGAAAGCTGGTCGCGGTGCCGATTTGATCATCATGGATGCCAGCGGCAAACAGCGCTTCAACATCCTCGACTATGCCTCGAAGCATCTGGCGGAACCCGGTTTCGAGAACAACCTCGTTGATCTGATGGCCCGCATGGCAGAGGCGGCGCGCGTGGCCGACAGCCGCGGCGGAGGAGGGGGTGACGGGGAAAACCGCTATTTCGTGGATAATGCCCTGAAATGGGTGTCGCACGCGTTCCCACTCCTGTTGCTTGCCCATGACACGCTACGGATGCGCGACCTCAACGAATTCATTGCAACCGCGCCGCAATCGATAGCCGAAGTGCCGGACGCTGGAAAAATGGCCGAGTTTCGTTCCGGCCACGCCGATCGCCTGCCATTCTTTTTCAAAACCATCATTCTGGCGGGCGCACGTTGCGATAGCTACCGGCAAGCCGTGGCGGCCTACCCTGGCGACAGAGCCCGCAAAGCCCAACTCAACCATGCCTTGAAGATCATCGACGAGCATGGCGATTTCTTTTTCGACGAATATCCCCGGCTCGATCGCAAGCCGCGATCGAGCATCGAGTCTACGCTCACCAGCCTGATTTTTCCGTTCATGTCAGGCAAGCTGGCGGAGCTGTTTTGCACCACGACAAGCTTTTCCCCGATGGATTGCCGGGACGGCAAGATCATCATCATGGACCTGCCGACCCATAAATATGGGGCAGGGGGGGCCACCGCCCAAACCCTGATGAAATACCTCTTCGGCGTTGCCGCGCAAAACATGCGGGTTGATGATCGGACCAGGCCGGTATTCCTCTTCGCCGATGAAGCGCAATTTTTTCTGAACAGTGCTGACGCGGACCTCCTCAGCACGGCCCGTTCGGCCAAAATCTGCACGGTCTACATCACCCAGGATTTGCCGACCTACTATGCCAAGCTGGGCAGCAATGCGCGCGACGTGGCGGAATCGATTTTGTCGAAATTCGGCACCCGGATTTACCACGCCAACAGCTCGCGCGAGACCAACCAGGCCGCTGCCGATCTCATCGGGAAGGTGGAGAAATTTCACTTTACTCAGAATATCTCTCGCGGCCGCTCGTCTGGGACGGGGGGTAGCATCCATGACGCCGGTCATGGTGGTTTCCAAGCTCAGGGCGGCGCGAACAACAGCATTGGCGAAGGAATGACCGGCTATCTCGATTATGAGATCACACCGGACTTTTTCGCGACCAAGCTGCGCACCGGCAGCAAAAAGCACCATTTCAAGGTCGATGGGATTGTGGTGCGCAATGCGCGCACCTGGAGCAAAACCAAACGCCATTGGATCATGGCGGAGTTCAGCCAGACATGAGATCCGTGGTCAGTGCGCTCAAGTGGTTGATATTTTTGACCCGCTACGCGCTCTACGCTGTCTATAGCTGCATCCAGTTCGTCAGTAAGCCAGGCACACGCGTTCTTTTCCCGGTCGCGTTGCTCGCCGTCAGTTTCTGGCAACGCGACCAGATCGAAACCTTTTTCAAGGGATTCGCTCAGGGTCTGTTCGGCAGCCAGGATAGCGGGCCGATTTTCGCTGTGGTGCTCGGCAGCGTCGTGATCGCGATCGTGGGTTTTGCCTATGTTCTCGTCTCGAAAACAGTTGCCGTGGTTCTTGGGACATTCCCGCCTATCACGCGACCGCTCAAGCCGCTCAAGGATTTGCGGGCCGCCAAGCCTGCGCCCGTCAGCCCGGTGGCCGTTCGTGTAGTGGTGCCACCACTGCCACGGCGGAGATAGTCGCGTCGCTCAAACCCCAAGGAGGCAGTCATGGAAAATCGTACTGGAGGCCCGCAAAATCCACGCCAGACTGGCATTGCCCACGGCAATCATCAGAATGTTGCCGCGCACAAAGGGGGGCTTATCCAAACCTTCGGCCTCGACATCCGGGTCGCTGGCCTCGCCATCCTTGTGGATGTGCTCGCCTTTAGCGGGGACGTGGTCAGCGCTGGCCTTCTCTATCCGGTGGAGCTGATTTCTGCCGTTGTCCTTTCCGTTATCACCTACAAAATTCAAAAGCACTGGTATGGTGACGATCACCAGTCGGCCCTCATCAAGGCGCTGCTGATCGGCCTCATCACCGCGATCCCGGTTCCGATTTCGCCCTTGTTCGCGGGGCCTGCTGGGGTGCTCGGCATGGTGCGCGCGTTGTTCGGGAAGAAGTGAAATTGCCTAGCTTCTACCAAGCGAATGTTTGGACTGGCCTACGGTGGAAGTGACGCCAATATCGTCAAGGACCGCTTCGATCGCCTGGACGGGGTGCGCTAGCCGCCACTTGTCTGCTGCAAATGGAATTTTTACGGCGTCGCGTGCCGCTTCAAGATATTGCCCATTTTTCACGGCATGATCCTGTTGGCGGTATAGTTCTTTTGCTTCATGCCCGCCCAGGCGGCCAACTCTGTTAAAATCAATATTATTTGTCATCAACTCCTCCTGATGGTGTATTCGAAATATACAACATTAAAGCGAGATATTGTGTTAAATATTTATGACAATTGGAGAATATCAGCGTGAACTGGATGATTCTGATCGTAGCAATTCTTGGAGTTGCTGTTTTCGTCTATGAGACGATGATTAAATCGAAATGGGGCATCAACCTTTCCCCGCCAAAAACGTGCGCCAAATGTGACGCTACTTTGCCTAAAGGGCCACGTCGGCCAACCGACAAGCACGAAGCTATGTGGGGTGGTTGGACGTGCCCCGGTTGCGGCGCGAAAATGGACAAGTTCGGCAAGCTCCGCCAGTGAGCGGCACGCCCTATGGGGCGGCCCCGCTTGCCGAATGCAATCCTTGCCAGAAGTACCAATGTTTGGTAGTATGCGGGCAGAGGTAGGCATTATGGCGCAGGCACACAACACGTCGGTTTCGCTCGGCGAGCACTTCGCGGAGTTCATCTCGGCATCGGTGAAAGAGGGGCGCTACAGCTCCGCCAGCGATGTTGTGCGCGCCGGATTGCGCCTGTTGGAAGAGCAAGAGGCCAAGCTGAGAGCGCTGCGTCAGGCGATCGAGGAGGGCGAGAAATCGGGCTATCCAAACGAGCCGTTCGATTTCGATGCCTTCCTTGGCCAGATGCAGACGCGACATGCCCCGCAGGTTTGACTCCTATCGGTTATCCCGCCGCGCTGAAATCGACCTCGCAGACATCTACGCCTACACCGTGGCGCATTGGTCGGTTGATCAGGCCAAAAGCTATATCGCCGACATCCGCACGGCGATCACTGGCCTGGTTGAAGGCGCCAAGGTAGGCCGCAAAAGGGCGGAGATCGCGCCGGGATTCCTTTCCTACAGCGTCGGCTCGCACCTCATCTTTTACCGCGAGACCGAGCACATTCTTGTGGCGCGCGTGCTCCATGCGGCGATGGACTTACCCCGCCACTTGGGCAGTTAGCGCACCTCAGGCAGGCCAAACAGCTCCCGCTCTTCCTTGCGGCTCAGGAAGCCCGCCAGGATGCCGTTGAGATGCTCCTTGAACGCGGCATCCTGTTCAGCCTGATAGAGCACCGCTGCGCCCGCCAGCACCTTTCGGCGCGTGTCGAGCTTGCGATTGCGCGCGCGCGATTTGGCTTCCTCCGAGCGGATACGCGCGTCGATCGCCGCGCGCTTTTGTTTGAGTTCCTCGATCGTCGGTTTTGGCATTGCGTGCCTTCCATCGGACGAAAAAAGTTAACAGAATCCTAACATACTTTGTGGTATAATGCGACGTGGTTTTCCAAGTTTTGAGAGTCGGCCATGTGGCAACAGATCACGAAGTGCGCACTTACGCAAACTCTGGCGAGTTTGGTGCGTTCAAGGCTTCGCCCTGAAAACCCACTAGGGAAATCTGCATCCCCTAGACCCCAAGCATCAGGCTTTCGCGCCCGACACCACGACAAGGAGCGTTCCTGCCCCTTGACCCAGACCAACCCTCTGCGGATTGGATACGCAATCGGGGCTATGTCACCCCCCGATACCCCGCGAGCAGGATTTCCCACCCTGCACCCTGGAAGGTGCGCCGCATGACCGAGGCCAGTTGGTATCACCTCAGCGTCAAGCGCATCGGTCGATCCACCGGCCGTTCCGTCGTTGCGGCCGCCGCGTACCGGCTCGGGTCGCGGCTCGAAGAGCACACCGCCAAAGTGGTGCACGATTATCAGCGGCGGTCAGGGGTCGAGACGGCATTTACAGTAGCGCCGGCAGATGCGCCCGTATGGGCGCATGATCCCGAGCGCCTGTGGAATGCCGCCGACCAGGCCGAAAAGCGTTCCAACTCGCTTCTCGCCCGTGAAGTCGAATTGGCGCTTCCCGCCGCGGTGCCGCCAGAGGCGCGGCAAGCGGTAACAGAGGCCTTCGCCAATGAGCTGGTGGCGCGGTACGGTGTTGCCGTTTCCGCCGCCATCCATCTGCCCGATCGCGAGGGGGATCAGCGCAACCACCACGCCCACATCCTGTTCACCACCCGCGTCATGGGTGCCGAAGGGCTGGGGGCGAAAACACGGGTGCTCGACGATCGCGTGACCGGCCCAGAGGAAATCAACTATCTGCGGGCTTATGCCGCCGACCTCATCAATGGGGCGCTCGCCGATTCCGGTTCGGACGAGCGCGTCGATCATCGCAGCTTCGAGGCGCGCGGGATCGATCAGGAACCGACCAAGCATCGCGGCCCGTTTGCCAATGAGCTGGAGCGGGCAGGGGAGTTGAGTGACATTGGCGACAGCAACCGCGAGATCGTCGCCGACAACGAACAGCGCCAGGCCGTCGAGGAGCTGGCCGACGTGCTTGCAGCGCTCGATGCACAGATCGCCGAATTGGAGGTCGAGGAAGACCGCTTCCAGGCGGTGCACACGGACACCGTGGAAATCGCGCAGCCGGAGCTGGCAGAGGGCGCGGCGCCCGCACAGGACGTCGATGCCATATTTGACGCCGTGCATGAGGAAACCATCGCCGATGCCCGCACCGAGCAATCAGAGATCGCGGAAGATCGGCGCAGTCGATGGGCATCGGCATTCGAGCGCGTCAACGGATGGTGGGGCAACATGCGGGAGCATTTCGTCGAGTGGCGGCACCATCTGCAAGAGCGTGTCGATGGCTATTTCAGCCAGCCAGAGGTCACGCCAGTGGTTGCCCCAGAGGCGGACCCATCTGATACTGGATCAATCGATCCAGACGGCATGGAGCCAGAGCTATGAGCAGGGCGATCAATCGCATCCTTGGCACGGGCAGCAAAGGGTTGGGCGAAAGTACCAAGTACGAGCCCTTTGTGGACAGCGGCGGCCGGCCTCAGATGGGATTCGTCGTTTCACGCGGTGCCCGCACGAAAGACGGTTTTCTCTATCACAGCCTCGATAACATCCGTTTCCTGGAGCACGAGGGCGCTGAATTCCTGACCTTCACCCACCGCGCTACCGCCGTGACCATTCAGGGCCAGCGTCTCTCCGTTATTTTGCGTGCCATCATGCGGCACACCTTGATGGAGATAAACGCTCCCGATGGCCGGGACGAGCTTGAGGACGGCGAATTGCCGACCATCGAGCGGATCGCCATCACCTACCCGAACGAGCTGCCGCCTGCGGCGGACTAGCGGCCAGCCTTTTCGGCATGACTTTCCCTCACTCTCGCATCCGCGATCATGTTACGATATCCGCTATACCCAAATATAGCGGTTGATATTGCTATCGTCATAATGGAATTACTTAAGACGTCTCGCGCCTTGGGAAAGGTAAATGCATGTTTTGATGTTGATAGCGACAGGGTGTCAAATGCAGTAGTTGCGCCAAGGCCGCAGACAACGCCAGCTATAATGCTGGAAAAAACCAAGTGTGGTAGCGTATTGGAGGCATTTTTATCCAAATACGGATTTGAAAAATCATTCATTACTAAATAATGACACGGTGACTTTATAAGTAAAGAGAAGTTTTTGTTACAATTTACAAGATTAGCGAAAAATAGCCGCAATCCACCTTACAGGATTGAGGATGCCCTCAACCGATCCAGTAATTACCCCATCTGCAATTCGCTGTGTATCAGAAGATTTCTCTTTTTCCGTCTTTATGACAGCATCCTGCTTATCGTACCCCTTCTGAAAACCAGCTTTAAACGTAGCGAGAAACCCGCCGTTGTCCGATTCATCAGACATCGCGCACCGCAAAGCTGTCAGTGTCGGGGTTATAAGTATAAACTTTTTGGTTTATACGTAGATATTCGTGCCCGTCTTTGCAGTGATAAGCGTCGCCGATATGCTCCTTTCCATCGTAAAAATGATACCTGAGGTAGGCTACGGCTCGATGCCCTAAGGGGCTAATAACCGCCATAGATATGACCTGCTTCTGCGTCTCGGCGGTATACCATTTTGGGTCTTCCAGATTGCGGAAGATTTTCCCCATGGCTTCGCTGAATTTTGACGTAATCCCCAAGGTGCCCACTCCTCTAGAAACTGCTTCGCAGGTTACGGGACTTCGGGGCAATTATCAATTAGTCTGTATTCGAAAATCAAGAATTTCGGGAATCCTATCATGCGGTTTGGCTGTGCCGGCGCGGCAAAAATGGACGCCCACCCGAACGTGATCCTGTTGGGGGTCGTGCATTGGCAAGTGGCAGGTCGATTGCCCAATCCCCAGGGGAGGGATGTCCAGCACGCCTGTGAACTTCTGGCGGATCGTTCTGGAGCAGGCCCGCAACGGGTAAAGCCAGCTCGCTTCCGCACTACGCTTGTGCAGCAGCGCTCCTTCCAGGCGCATATCATGCGGGCTGTGACCCGCCGCTTATCGGCCCACTCCTCTTCGCTCCTCACGAAGCCGCAGCATGGTGCTGTGGCCCACACCGAGGAGGATTTATGGAACAATCAAAAACCCCAGGCCGCAAGCCATCGCACCGCATCTATCGCGTTGCAGGCGAGGGCGAGAAGGCCATCTGGACGCCGATCGGCGCAGCCTGGCCCAACCGCACCGGAGACGGCTTCACCCTAAGCTATGATGCCGTGCCGGTCACTGGCCGCATCGTCATGCAGCCGATCAAGGATCAGCCCAAGGCGGGAGGTCAGCAATGACCTCCCCATCCACTAGCGAACAGGTCCGGGCGCTCAATGATGCGTTCCGCACCGCCGGTTCCATCAGCGGCGATTGGATCATGGCAGCCGGCGTCAGCGCCAAAGGCGTTCCCTTCGCTACCGCAGCCATGGCGGCCGTGCGACGCTTCGATAATTTCACCGAAGACAATGATCCTTATGGTGAGCACGATTTCGGCGCGTTCGAGCTGGCCGGCGAGAAGCTGTTTTGGAAGCTGGATTACTTCGATCGCGATCTTCACTTCGGATCGGATGATCCGGCCGACCCCGCCGTCACACGGCGGGTGCTGACGATCATGCTCGCCAGCGAATACTGATCCGAAAAGGGCGGCTGCGCTTGCGGCCGCCCTTCTCTTTTTCCAGACGATCGACCATCCCCGCGACCCGGTGGGAAGGGCAGGGGGCAGGGTTTACCTGTCGCCCCTCTCACCGTTGTACGGTGGCCGCTGCGCCGTGTGGGGTGCAGCGGGGCGCTGGTATTGTTTGCCACGCAGCCGGTGGCGCCGGTTCTGCTGAGACCGTCGTTTTACATCATCATCGTCCAAAGATTGTGCTCCAGGTTCTGTCATCAAAATTGATGAGCAACCCAGAAGGCTTTCGAGGCGATTTTCCGCTGTTCGGTCGGCACGCCCGTGCGGCCGTCCTCTCCAGTGGAGTGTGTGCCTGTGCACAGGCGCACAAGTGCATATCTAATTAATCAAAGGGTCTTGGCTGTTTGCGGCCCCCTTCGGGACGGGCTCTAGGGCTTGTCGCCCCCGAACCCGCTGCGCGGTTTCTGCCCATGCGGGTGACGATCCCTGGCCGGGGGATTGCCGCCGTAGGCGTGTTCAATTTGCTCAGTGGGGATGGCGAGACTCTGCCTCCCCCTCCCCAGCAAGGGACCGCCTTGAGGCCGAGGCTCACTGCGTTGCGCCCGCACCAACCTCGGCGCCGGCCCTTGCCCCCCTCCCACTCCGCCCCTCGCCGGGTCGGCAGGGGTCATGCGCGGCATGACCCGCTGCGCGGATCAGAAGGAGGAAGAAATGGCCAAGCCCACCGTTCAGACCGACCCCCACATCCGTATCACCGACCGCATTCTTGCCGAGCTGGAGCAGAGCGTGCGCCCGTGGTTGAAACCATGGGCAGCCGATGCCCTCGCCGGTCGCGTCACCCGCCCGCTACGCGCCACCGGGGAAGCCTACCGGGGAATCAATGTGCTGTTGCTATGGATGGAGGCCGTGGCCAATGGCTACACGAACCCAACATGGATGACCTACAAGCAGGCGCAGGCGCTTGGCGCACAGGTGCGCAAAGGCGAGCATGGTGCACCGGTTGTCTATTATGGTCAGACCAGCAAGACCGAAACCAACGCCGACACAGGCGAAGAGCGGGAAGAGGGCTTCCGCTTCCTGAAGACCTACACCGTGTTCAATGTCACCCAGATCGAAGGCTTGCCCGAGCGGTTCACGATCGAGCCGGAGCAGCCGGAGCCGACCAACCCCATTGCGCGCATCGATGCAGCCGAGGCCTACTTTGCCGCTATTCCGGCCACCGTGCGGCATGGTGGCAACCGCGCCTTTTATATGATCGGCGATGATCGCATCCAGCTTCCGCCGTTCGAGGCGTTCACCGATGCCCATGGATATTACACCACGCGCGGGCATGAAACTGTGCACTGGACTCGCCACCAGTCCCGCCTTGATCGTTCGTTTGGCCGTAAAACATGGGGCGATGAAGGCTATGCACGGGAGGAATTGGTTGCCGAGCTGGGCGCGGCATTTCTCGCCGCCGACCTTGGCCTTGCCTTGGAACCCCGACCCGACCACGCCAGCTATATCGGCAGTTGGATTGCGGTTTTGCAGCACGACAAGCGGGCGATCGTGCAGGCCGCAGCCCATGCCGAGCGCGCAGTTGCCTACTTGCACCAATTTCAGGCGGCATCCGCTGACAAGCAGGAGGCGGCATAATGGACAACATCACCACCGCCATCGTGGAGCGCGGCTTTGCCGCCTCCACTTATACGCTCAATCTCAATGGCGGCCTGTCCGTGCCGCAGGCTTTCCCGCTGGCCTATCCGTGGAATCTGCCGTCACGCCTGTTTCGTTTCCCCATCGAAATCGGGGAGGCGAGCGCCGAGCAGCCACGCCGCATCGGCCTCTTGCATCCCTTGCTCAAGGATCACCCGTTCGTGCAGCATGTCGAGGTAACGCTTGGCATCGCGGCCGATCCTGATGGCGCACCCAACGCCTATGGCGTCAGCAAGGCACGCACTGGCCTATGGTGGCACGCGGTTGACCTTATCAGCGCCGGAGAATGGCAAGCGCTCCTCGCCACGCGGCAATTCACGACCGAGGACGATATTGCCCGTGCGGTTGCCTATGGCCTCACCTATTCCGACCACGAGACACCGCAGCGCATCGGCTATATCACCACGGTGCAAGCCCGCACGATCATGCAGGCGATCGAGGCCACCGAACCCGCCGACCGGTGCGGTATGTTGCGATTTTCCGAACCGCGACCGTGCAAGCCGGACACCGGCCCGACACACTGGCCGATCAATCATGCCGCTTTGGACGCCGACGAGGTCGCATGGGCGATGATTCACGGCATCGAGGATGGATGGTTCGCCTATGACCGATCGGGATTTCTGCATTGGACGGTGCAGGGCAGGGAGCGCTTTGCCGCTGGTGACGCGGCAACCTTCACCACGGCCAACGGTCAGGGCGCGTTTG
>Ga0302187_10000991_pt1 | contig 25043 bp, 22 predicted proteins | sample II_Bog_E1_3_FD_202120 | JGI IMG/M metagenome (GOLD analysis project Ga0302187, IMG submission 202120) | Peat permafrost microbial communities from Stordalen Mire near Abisko, Sweden - II_Bog_E1_3 | ecosystem: Environmental > Terrestrial > Soil > Wetlands > Peat | place: Sweden: Abisko...
AAATCGCTGTTCAGGGAGTCCACTCAGTGGGGAGGGGGAGTGGTCCGTCAGCGGTCTGCGCACCTGCATGCGCACCTCGAATTCCGGATCATCCTGGGCCTCGGCCAGGGCTGGAAGGTCCTCCCGGCCGCCCTGCTCGAACAGGAATCGGGCGGCGCGCCAGCGGACCAGTTTATTGGGATCCGCCAGGGCGGCCGCCATGGCGGGAAGGGCGGCCGGATCGCCCAGGTCGTTCAGGGCGTCACCGGCGGAGCGGCGCACCATCACCGCGGGGTCCTGCAAGGCCTGGCACAGAGGCTTCAGGGCCCAGTCTTCTCCAGCCTAAGCCTCCCGGCGGGAATCGCCGGTCCCGGGGGGCCAGGACCTGGCCCCACCATCGATGGTCGGATGGGGACGGGTCCGGCCCGGTTGGGATCCCGACGGGGTGCTACAAACGGGCCCCTGGCGGGACCCCGATGCGGATCCGGATCAGATGCCGGCCGGCGCGGCGAACGCCAAGGTTCCCGCCAGCCCCAGCATCACCACCCCGATCATCCCGTCCAGCGCCCGCCAGGCCATGGGCCGGCCGAACAGCGGCAACAGCACCCGGGCGCCGAAGCCCAGGGTCAGGAACCAGGCCGCGGATGCGCTCATGGCGCCCAGCGCGAACCATAGCCTGCCGACCCCCGCCTGCTGGCCGCCGATGGAACCGAGCAGGACCACCGTATCCAGGTAGACGTGCGGGTTGAGCAGCGACAGCCCCAGCACCAGGGTCAGCGCCTGGCGCGGGGCCAGCGCGACCGCGCCCCCTGCCACCGCCAGCGCGCCGCCCTCCCAGGCCGCCCGCCAGGCGCGCAGTCCGTACCAGGCCAGGAAACCGGCCCCGCCCCAGCGGGCCAGGGCCAGCAGGGCCGGGTTGCGCCCGATCAGCGCCCCCATGCCGGCCACGCCCGCGGCGATCAGCAGCACGTCGCACAGGATGCACACGCCGACCGTCAGGGCCACATGCTGGCGTTTCAGGCCCATGCGCAGCACGTGGGCGTTCTGCGCGCCGATGGCGATGATGAGGCCGGCCCCCAGACCGAATCCCTTCAGGTAGACCGACCCCAGTGGCATGAGCTTCCTTTCACGTGTATCAGCCCTCATTGTCAAGGCCGGGACCGGCAGAACCAAGCAGTGTTAATATCTTTCAGGTACCCTTAATTTCTCTTCATCTGGATCCGGGAGCCCGCCTTGATACTGGACAAGAAGCAGGGCGAGGCGCTGCTCGCCGTGACCGACACCGGCAGCTTCGGACAGGCTGCGGCCCGTCTGCACCTCACCGCCTCGGCCGTATCCCAGCGGGTGCGCGCCCTGGAAATGCAGCTGGGCCAGCCGCTGGTGGTGCGCAGCCGGCCCTGCCGGGCGACCCGGGCCGGGCAGCGGCTGCGGCAGTACCTCATCCGCGCCGCCCTGCTGGAAGCCGAATTCCGGGCCGAAACCGCCGCCAGCCAGGCTGCGCCGCTGTCCGTGGCCCTGGCGGTCAACGCCGATTCGTTGGCCACCTGGTTCCTGCCGGCCCTGGGCGATTTCCTGTCCAGGGAGCGGGTGCTGCTGGACCTGATCGTGGACGACCAGGACCACACCTACGCGCTGCTGGAAGCTGGGCTGGCGCTGGGCTGCGTATCCACCGAGCCGCACCCCCTGCGCGGCTGCGTGGCCGAACCGCTCGGCACCATGCGCTACCGCGCCCTGGCCGCGCCGGCCTTCCGCGGCCGCTGGTTTCCCCATGGGCTGGGGGCCGATGCGGCCCGGCGGGCGCCGGTGCTGGTGTTCAACCGCAAGGACAGCCTGCAGGCCGACTTCCTGGAGCGCCAGTTCCAGCTGCCGCCCGGATCCTACCCCTGCCAGTACATCCCGGCCTCCGACCCCTTCCTGCGGGCCGTCCGGCTCGGGCTGGGCTGGGGCATGGTGCCGGATCTGCAGGCTGGCGAGGCGCTGGCCAGCGGCGAACTGGTCGATCTGGCGCCGGACGCGTCCATCCAGGTGAGCCTGTTCTGGCACGCCTGGAAGGTGCAGTCGCCGCGCCTGGAGCGGCTGTCGCGCACGATCCTCACGGCGGCGCGGCGCGTCCTGGGCGCCTGAGGCTGCCCCGGCGGGAGGAGGTTGCCGGGAAGGGTTGGCGCCGGACCCCGGACCTATCTACCATCAACACAGGACAGGCCCAGCCAGGGTCCCGGGCCGGCGCCGGGCCGGGTGGCACCTGCCCCCCATCCAAGGAGGATCCATGCCTGCCACCACCCTCGATCCCAACACGGCGCTCATCCTCATCGATCTGCAGAAGGGCATTCTGGATCGTCCCACCGTCCACCCGATCGACGGCATCCTCGCCAACGCCGCCACGCTGGCGCGGGCCTTCCGCCGGCTCCGGCTGCCGGTGGTCCTGGTCCACGTGGCGGGCGCGGCGCCGGGCCGCACCGAGCAGGGGCCCGGTGGCGGCCGGTTCCCCGCCGATTGGCTGGAACTGGCTCCCGAACTGGAGGCGGCGCCGGAGGATCTCCGGGTGACCAAGCACCGCTGGGGGGCCTTCACCGAAACGGGCCTGGAAGCGCGCCTGCGGGACCGGGGCATCACCCAGGTGGTGATCGCCGGCGTGGCCACCAGCATCGGCGTGGAATCGACCGCCCGCCAGGCCCACGAGCTGGGCTTCAACGTCACCCTCGCGCTGGACGCCATGACCGACCGGGACCCGGATGCCCATGACAACAGCGTCACCCGGATCTTTCCGCGCCTGGGCGAGACCGGCACCACCGCGCAGCTCCTGGCCCTGCTGAGCCAGCACAGCCTGCCCCAGGGCCGGCGCGCCTGACACCTGCAGGGAGAGCGGTCAGGACCCGGATGCCCTCGGCCACGATCCGCCACCCGGAGTATGATGGGCCTCTGGAGCACGCTTTGCCGAATCTGTTCTCAAGCTCGTACTGGTCCAACCTGTTCACCTCCGATCTGGCCATCGATCTGGGCACCGCCTCCGTGCTGGTGCACACCCGTCAGGCCGGGGGCATCGTCATCTACGAGCCATCCATCGTGGCCCTCAACACCCGGACCCACGAGGTGGAGGCGGTCGGCGACGAGGCCAAGCGGCTCCTGGGGCGCGCCCCGCAGGGGGTGCAGACCGTCCGCCCCATGAAGGACGGGATGATCCACGAGGTGGACGCGGCGGAAAAGATGCTGGCTGCCTTCATCACCAAGGCCCGGCCCAGCCGGAGCCTCACCCGCACCCGGATCGTGGTGAGCGTGCCGCCCAGGGCCCACCAGGTGGCGCGCCGGGCCATGAAGCAGGTCTGCTACGACGCCAAGGCCGGCGAGGTGTTCCTGGTGGACCAGACCATGGTGGCGGCCATGGGAGCCGGGCTGTCCATCAACGAGAAGCGGGGCTGCATGATCGTGGACGTGGGGGGCGGCACCACGGACGTGGCGGTCATCTCCTTCAACGGCAAGGTGTTCGCCGATTCCATCCCCATCGCGGGCGACGAGATGGACGAGGCGATCCTGGCCTACATCCGCGACAAGTACAACGTGCTGATCTCCGAGGTGGCGGCCGAGGAGGTGAAGTGGAGCCTGGGCTCGGCCTATCCTTCGGACCGGGTCCGGACCATGACCATCGCCGGCCGGGACCAGTTCGAGGGGCTGCCCAAGACCCTCACCCTCAATGATGTGGAGATCCGCGAGGCGGTGGCGGAACCGGTGAACGCCATCGTCGCGCTGGTGCGCAAAGCCCTCCACGAAACGCCCCCGCAGCTGGCCGCCGACCTCATCGACCGCGGCATCTGCCTGACCGGCGGCGGCTCCCAGATCCAGGGGCTGGACATCCGGCTCAGCAAGGAGACCCACCTGCCCTGCTACCGGGCGGAAAACCCCGAGACCGCGGTGGTGCGGGGCACCGCGATGCTGCTGGAGGACATCCCCTTCCTGAGGCGCATCCAGGTACTGGACTAGGGACTGTCGGCAAACCTGACAGCCATCGCCAGAATCAGGGTCCAGCGCCGGGCCAACAAATTGTCATCCTGCATTTCCCCGGTCATCGGTGTTCATCCCCGTTCCCCAAGCCCTGGCAACAGCCTTGGCGCAAGTTCCGGGACGTCTTGGGAGTCGAGCTCCATGGAGCCTTGGCCGGGAGCCGGATGGACTGGCCTCCAGAACCCTGCGTGACGGCAAGCCGGGGCTGAGTTTGAACAGGGATTAACGCCGATATCCAGGGAAAAGCAGGATAAAGAAAGCCTGATCATTGGCTCAGCCGGATTTGCCGACAGCCCCTAGCCGAAGGCCGAAGCCGGGGGCCAAGCCGCTTGCCTGTTTGGCTGGCTTGCCCCCGGGCGACCGTGTGGCTGCCGGGCGTGGGGGCGGGTGGCCCGGGGAATCAGGCCGCAGTATTGCTCAACCATGAAAAAGGTGGGCGTCGGGCCGAGCCCGGACGGCGGGATCCAACCTGAATAGCTCATCCTGGTCTTTTGATCCGGGCCGACGCTCCGGCCCCGCCGACGCAGGAATGGTGTTCCAGGCGGTTCCGGGGGCTTCGGCGCGCCACGCGGGGCCGGCCCCGCCCGGGATCCGGGGGGGACCCGCGAGCCCGGAAATGGGGTGCAAATGCATCCGAAAATGATGAAATAATCTCTATAGGCAAATAATACCATAAATTTCTTATTGACTAAATTCGAATTCGCAAGAAATTGAGGGGGCGGGGTCTTCGGGATCCTCAAGGGGTAGATAATGAACAATCAATCAGAGGTTGGGTTGAACCTATCGACCATCGGGATGCTGATCGTCGCCGCCCGGCGCTCCATCCGGCAACTGATCGCCGCCAAGGTGGTGCCCCTGGACATCACGCCGCATCACTACTGGATGCTGATCGTCCTGCTGCGTGGGGCGCCCATGTCGCTGGGCGAACTGGCCCGGGCGATGTGGATGGACAACCCGACCGTGTCGCGCATGGTTCAGCAGATGGGGCTGCGCGGCTACCTGAGCGTGGGGCCCGACCCGACCCACGGCCGGCGGATCCGCATCCGGCTGACCCCGGAGGGGCTGGTCCTGTGCGAACAGCTCACCCGCATCGGCGAGGATTTCCAGGACAACGCCCAGAAGGGCATGACTCCCGAAGAGGTGACCATTCTGCGCGAAGGGCTGTGCAAGTACATCCGCAACCTGGACGTGATGGTCGCCAACGAGCTGCCGGGCATGCCCATCCGGCCCCAGCACCACCACACGGCCCCGGCGCCCCAGGAGCGGGCCGCGGGCAGCTGAGCCCGCTGGAGCGGCCTGGGCTCCGCAGATCTGGGTTGAGAATCGCGGCCTTGGCTGCGATCCTTTAGTGTTATGAGACTCGATCCGCTTGGCGACTTCCAACGAACCCACCGCAACGGCCAGCTGAGGCTGGAGCACACCGGCCAGACGGTGCGCTTACTCGGCTGGTGTAAGCGTGTCCGCAATCTGGGCTCCCTGGTCTTTCTGGATCTGCGCGACCGCTGGGGCCTGGTCCAGCTGGTGGCCAACGAGAACGAGGTGTCCCCGGAGCTGCTGGCCAGGCTCAAGGCCGTGCGCAGCGAGTTCGTGCTGGGCGCCGAGGGCGTGGTGGCCGAGCGGGAGCAGAAGAACCCCCAGATGCCCACGGGCGATATCGAGGTCCGGCTCAGCGGTCTGCGCATCCTCAATTCGGCCCAGACCCCGCCCATTCCCCTGGACGATAGCGCCGAAGCCAACGAGGACCAGCGCCTGAAGTACCGCTTCCTGGACCTGCGCCGGGAAAGCCTGCAGCGGAACCTGGTGCTGCGCAGCGAGGTCATGAACATCGTGCGCAACTACTTCCGCCAGAACGATTTCGTCGAGGTGGAAACGCCGATCCTCGGCAAGTCCACCCCCGAGGGGGCCCGGGACTACCTGGTGCCCAGCCGACCCCATCCGGGCCAGTTCTATGCCCTGCCCCAGTCGCCGCAGCTCTACAAGCAGCTGCTCCAGGTGGCCGGCTTCGAACGCTACGTGCAGATCTGCCGGTGCTTCCGGGACGAGGACCTGCGGGCCGACCGCCAGCCTGAATTCACCCAGGTGGACGTGGAGATGAGCTTCGTCCGGCCGGTGGATATCCAGAACATGATGGAGCCGCTGCTGGTGGAGCTGGCCGCCCTGGTGGGCAAGGACGTGCAGGCGCCGTTCCCGCGGCTGCCGTACCGTGACGCCATGGAGTGGTACGGTTCCGACAAGCCGGATACCCGGTGCGCCGTGCGCATCCAGGACGTGACCAGCGTGTTCGCCGGCAGCGAGTTCGGCCTGTTCCGGGCCGCCGCCGACAGCCAGGGCGCCTCCCGGGTCCGGGCCCTGTTCTTCGCTGGCGAGGCGGCGGCGGCCCACAGCCGCAAGCAGCTGGACGAGCTCGGCGATCTGGCCAAGCATCTGGGCTCGGGCGGCCTGCCCTACGCCAAGTGGGGCAAGGACGGGCTGTCCTCCAGCTTCAAGAAGTTCCTGGACCCGGCCACCGAAGCCGCGCTGCGGGAGCGGCTGGGCGCTACGAGCCAAGGGAGCGAAAGCGGCGAAGGCCTGGCGGTGTTCGCGGTGGGCAGCTCCCAGCAGACCTCCAAGGTGCTGGGCGAAGTGCGCCTGCGGCTGGCCCGGGCCCTGGGCCTGATCGACGAATCCAAGTTCGAGTTCCTGTGGGTGGTGGACTTCCCGCTCCTGGACTGGAGCGAGGAGGACCAGCGCTTCGTGGCCTGCCACCATCCCTTCACCGGACCGCACCCCGAGGATCTGGCTCTTCTGGAGACCGACCCGGGCAGCTGTCGGGCCCAGGCCTACGACGTGATCCTCAACGGCTTCGAACTGGGCGGCGGCTCCATCCGGATCCACGACGCGGAGATCCAGTCCCGGCTGTTCAAGGCCATCGGCATGAGCCCCGAGGAGGCCCGGGACCAGTTCGGCTTCCTGCTGGACGCCCTGGCCTTCGGCGCGCCGCCCCACGGCGGCATCGCCCTGGGGCTGGACCGCCTGGTCATGCTGCTGGTGGGCGCCAGCAACATCCGCGAGGTCATCGCCTTCCCCAAGACCGCCCAGGCCCGTTGCCTCATGACCAACGCGCCCTCGCCGGTGAATCCGCGCCAGCTCAAGGAGCTGGGCATCGGGATCAGCTAGCTTCCGGCGGGACTGACCTCCGGTGCCCCGGCCGGCGCAGGCTCGCCCTGCACGACCGCCCGGATGGTCTCTTCCTCGGCGGCCAGGAACAGCGGCGTCGCGCCGGGCAGTTCCGATGCCAGCCGGAACGTCGACCGGCCGCCCTTCTTGGCCGCATACATGGCGGCGTCGGCCAGCTTGAGCAGGATGGCCGCCTCGGTGCCGTCGGCCGGGGCCAGGGCGATGCCGATGCTGGTGCCGATCTGCAGGCTGGCGCCGGCGATGATGAAGGGGGTCGCCAGGGTCTGGATCACCTTGGACGCCACCAGGGCGGCGGCTTCGGGGCCACCCAGATCGGACAGAATCATCACGAACTCATCCCCGCCCAGCCGGCCGATGGTGTCGCCCTTGCGGGTCACCGCCGCCATGCGGTGCGCGGCCTCCCGCAGCAGGGCGTCGCCCGCGTCATGGCCGTGGAGGTCGTTGACCTGCTTGAAGTGGTCCAGATCCAGGAACAATAGGCCGAGCGAGTGGCCGCAGCGGGCCGTGCGGGCCAGCCCGTGTTCGAGCCGGTCCAGGATCATGATCCGGTTGGGCAGCCCGGTGAGGCTGTCGTAGAAGGCCTGTTTGCGGATGATATCCACCCGCTGCGTCTGCTCGGTCACATCGTGCACCGCCAGGACGACCCCCTGGAGCACGCCCTGCTGGGTCAGGGGGGCCATGCGGAACTCGAAGACTCCCTCCTGGTGCGGCATGGGCCCGGTCCAGCTGAACGGCCGGGTGGGATCCAGCCGGATCGATTCCGGCCAGAACCGGGCCGGATCCCGTTCGCCCAGCAGCAGGCGCTTGGCGTCCTGGCCGATCGCCGCCTCCGGGGCGATCCGCAGCCAGTCCGAGGCGGTCCGGTTGAGGCGCACCACCCGGCCTTCGGCGTCGATGCAGAGCATCGCCTCGGTGACCGCGTCGAAGGCCATCTCCCATTCGGCGGCGGCCCGGCGCAGCTGCAAGATCGAATGGCGCTTGGCCATCAGCAGTTCCCGGAAGGCCCGGGCGAAGGTGCCGATCTCGTCCGAGGCGTCCGTGGCGCCCAGCATGCCCAGCACATCGTGGCCGTACAGCTGGTCGTCCGGGAGCCGGATGATGGCGCGCACCGCCTGCTCCAGGTGGTGGAGTGGCCCGGTGGCCTTGCGGATGACCAGCATGGCGACGCCCATGAGCACCAGCATGCCGAAGGTGGTGCTCAGCAGCAGCATCCGGCGGAATCCGGCGACGCCCTGTTCGGCCTCCGCCTGGGGAATCTCGAAGCCGACGATCCAGGAGGTGCCCACCACCCGGGCGAAGGAGGCCAGCATGGGCACGCCCCTGGAGTTCACCGTGGTGCCGCCGCCTTCGAAGCCCGCCAGGGCCCGGTCCAGGAGCGGGTTGGCCCCGGGCGGCACGTCCCGCTGGAGGACGCGCTCCGCGTCCGGATGCAGCAGCATCAGGCGCGAGGTGTCCATGATGAAGGGGAAGCCGTTGCGCCCGGCCCGCTGCTCCCGGATGGCCCGAAGCACGCCCGGGCCGAGCAGGTCGTACGAACAGCCCACCATCGCCAGGAAGTCCCCACCGGCGCTCAGGATGGGCGCGGTGAAGGTCAGCACCGGCCGGCCGGTGCGCTCGGAGATGTACGGGTCGCTCATCACGCCCCGGTGGGTGGTGCGGGTCCACTGGAAGTAGTCCGGGAAGGCCACCGGGTGGTCCCACAGCTCCCGGTGCTGCGGCGCGTCCAGGATCAGGCGGCCCTGGGCGTCCAGCAGGAAGATCCCGCTGCCGAAATCCAGGGTCTCGTTCAGGCGCGTGAGCCGGGCGGCCAGACCCGGGCGGGCCCGGGGCTCCAGCATCTCCGGGGTGATGGCGGCCGCCACGGTGCCGGCCTTCATCTGCGCGTCCTCCACGAAGCTGCGCACCAGGGTGGCGTCGCCGTTGGCCAGGTCGTCCAGGGCATGCAGCATGCCCCAGCGGATGTGCTGCGTTTCCCGGTGGATCATGATGCCGCTCAGGGGAGCGAACAGCACCACCGCGAGGGCGGCGATGACCAGGTTGGCCTTGGTGCTTAGCTTCATCAGGGCGTCCGTTGCAGGAGGTCGGGGTGGTCCACGTCGGCACCCCTCCGGAAGGGGATCCGCAGATCCTTGATCGGCCCGGGAAGGCCGCAACGTTACTAGGATTTTTTCCTGGCCCGGTTCCGCGTCGTCAGGTATGGATGAGCGCCAAGATGCCGGGCAGGAGCTCCGCGTCCACCGCGTCGAAGGTGCCGAGCCGGTCGCTGTCGATGTCCAGCACGCCGACCACCGCGCCGGTCCGGTCCCGGAGCGGCACGCAGATCTCGGACTTGGACCGGCTGTCGCAGGCGATGTGGCCGGGGAAGGCCGTCACGTCCGGCACCACCACCGGCGCCTCCTGGCGGATGGTGGCCCAGCACACGCCGGTGTCCCGCTTCAGTTCCATGCAGGCGATGGGCCCCTGGTACATGCGGACGATCAGCCGCCCGTCTTTCAGGCCGTAGAATCCGGTCCAGAAGAAGTGCTGCATCTTGTGGTGCAGCAGGGCCACCACCGAGGCCATGCGCGCCTCCGAGTCCTCGCAGCGGAGCAGCAGCTCCGCCAGCTGGTTCCGGATCCGATCGTAGCGCGCCCGCTTCCTGGCAAGGTCCATGTGTCTGCTCCGCGTTCCATTGAGGGGTGCCGGGCGGGAATTGTCAACGGGGCAGCCCTGGCCGGCTCCGGCTAAGCTGGAAGCATCATGGACCCGCACCCCTTCGAGCTCACCCTGACTCTGCCCGCCTGGACTCCCGGCCATCTGGCCGGCCTGCCGGACCGGATGCCGGCCCCGGAGCAGCGCATGGCCCTGATCCTGGACCTGGCCCGGCTCAACTTCGAGCGGGACACGGGCGGACCCTTCGCCGCCGGGGTGTTCGAGCGGGACAGCGGCCGGCTGGTGGCGCTGGGGGTGAACCGGGTGGTGGCCAGCGGCTGCTCCGGCGCCCACGCCGAGGTCCTGGCCCTGGGGCTGGCCCAGAAGCGGCTCGGCCGCTACGATCTGGGGGGTCCCGGCCTGCCGGACCACGAGCTGGTGGTGAACTGGCGGCCCTGCGCCATGTGCTACGGGGCCCTGCTCTGGTCCGGAGTCCGGCAGCTGACCATCCCCGGCAGCGGCCCGGAGCTGGAGGCGCTGACCGGGTTCGACGAAGGGCCCCTGCACCCGGACTGGGAGCAGGAGCTGGCCCGGCGGGGGATCAGCACCCGCCAGGGCGTGCTGCGGGCTGAGGCCGTGGCGCTGTTCCAGACCTTCCAGGAAAGCGCGCGGCTGGTCTACAACGCGCGCCGGGGCTGAAGCATGGCCTTCCCGCCGCGGGCGTCGACCCGCACCCCGAAGACCGGCCTGGCCAAGACCAAGGCCAAGGCGCCGCGCCGGGCCAAGGCCGGGGCCCCGGCGAAGCCCTTGCGCCCCCGCCGGGCGAGCGGGCTGGGGCAGGCGCGGCGGGGCGGGACCACCGTCCTGCACACCTGCGGGCACAAGGAAAAGCACGCGTTCACCGGTCCCAAGTGGAAGAAGGCCAAGGACGCCGAGTGGCAGAAGGGCCAGGCCTGCACCGCCTGCTGGTCCCTGGCCCAGGCCGAGGCGCAGGAGGCGCTGTGCGCGGTGGCGGAACTGCCCGAACTGGACGGGGCCCTGCGGCAGGTCACCTGGGCCCGCTCCCTGCGGGCGGCGGCGATCGGCCGGGTCCAGCTGGAGGCCTGGCGCATGGACCAGGAAAGGAAGCAGAAAGGCCTGGAGCCGGCCAGGGAACGCTACCTGGCCCTGGTGCTGCCGCGGCTGCTGGCCAGGACCGAAGCTGCCTGGTGGATCGACCACCGGGAAGCGGACCCGCTGGCACTGGTGCTGGACTTCCAGACCGAGGACGATCTGGAGGCCCTGCGCCAGGAGGCGGCCCAGGCCATCCCATGCCCCTTCTGAGCCCCACGGCGCCGCTGCGCCGGCTGGCGCAGACCGGCCTGGAGAACGCGCTGGGCGACACCCCCGTGGTCTGCCTGGCCGGGGCGGGCCGGACCGGCAAGGCCACCCTGGTCCGGGTCCTCCAGGCGGATCGGCCGGAGGCGTCCCGCCACAGCTTCGCCGATCCGGCCACCCTGGCCGAGGCCAGTCGGGATCCCGCCGGCTTCCTGGCGGGGCTTCCGGCCCTGGCGTTCCTGGAGGACGTGGACCGGGCGCCCGACCTGCTGGCCCTGCTGCCGTCCGTGCTGCCCGCCCTGCTGGCCGACGGCCGGAAGTTCCTGCTCACCACCTGCCGGACCCTGCCTGGCCTGGCGCCGGGGGACTCCCGGGACCTGGAGGTGGTCCCCCTGTGGCCCCTGGCCCAGGCCGAACGCGAGGGCACCTTCCCGGGCCTGATCGACGCCTGCTTCCTGGGGGATCCCACCCGCCTCCGGTTGGCCCCGCTGACCCGCCAGGAGCTGCTGGCGCGGATCCTTGCGGGCGGCTACCCGGAGGTCGGCGATCTGTCGGCGGGCCGCCGGGAAAGCTGGTTCCACGGCTATCTGGGTGCTCTGCTGATGGGCCGGCTCCGGGTGCTCACCGAACTGCGCGAGGTCCGCCAGCTGATCCGCCTGCTGGTCCATCCCGAGGCCGATCCCGCTCCGGCCCGGCGCTGCGGCGACCTGCTGGAGGAGCTCCTGGTCATGGTCTCGCTGCCATCCGGGCCCGGCGTCCGCTACCGGTGCTGGAATGACGCGGGGCTGCAGGCCCACGTCCTGGGCCTGCAGCCCGCCGCCCTGGAGACCCGGCCGGGGCTGGCGGCGCCCCTGCTGGAGACCTTCGCGGTCATGGAGCTGGTCAAGACCGCACCCTGGAGCGGATCCCGGCCCACCCTCGCCCGCCTCCGGTCCGGCTCCCAGGACCTGGTCGTCCTGGAGGACCGCCACCGCCGGCTGGCGGCCTTCGCCACCTGCGCCGCCGCCACCGTCCAGCCCGGGGACTTCCGGGGCCTCCAGGCGCTGCGCGACCGGGTCGGGGAGCGCCTGATGGCCGGCGTGGTCCTGCACGCGGGCGGGGAGACCCGGGCCGCTGGGCCGGGCCTGTGGGTGCTGCCATTCTCGGCCCTGTGGGCGCCCAGGGGGTGATCGGCCATGCGGTTGGTGCCGCCCCGGGACCCGCCCTCAACCTGCCAGCCCGGGTGGGGTCCAAGGAAGCATGGCCACCCGTCGTCCGATCTGGAAATCCTGCCTGTCCGCCCTGCGCGGCCTGGGCTGCTTTCCGGTCGCCGTGATCGTCGCCCTGGCTCCGGGGTTCAGGGCCGAGCGCGGGTCCGCCCCGATCCCCCGGCCGGTGGGGCATCTGCTCCAGGCGGGGCGAAACGAAGCCCTGGAGCGGCGCCTGCGCTGGTCCAGGGTCCGGCTGGGGGCGGTCCTGGAAGCCGGGACAGGCCCGGCGGGGGCCCGGATCCGAGGCGCGGCTAGACTGTAGACATGCCCTTCACCCTCCGCCAGCAGGCCCAAGCCATCCTCGCCGCCGCCGGATGGGATCTGCCGCCGTGCCCGGTGGCCTGGTCCCCGCGCCTGCTGCGCTGCGCCGGGCTGTTCGTGGTGGAGCGGGACCAGCGCAAGGTCTGGCATCCGGAGATCCGGCTTTCGATCCCGCTGCTGCGCCGCCGGGACTGGCCCTGGCCCCAGCAGGTGTGCGGGATGAACTGCCGCAGTCCCGAGGAGATCGTCCGGCGGATCCTGGAGCACGAACTCATCCACTACAAGCTGTGGAAGGACGGCCTGGACTTCGGCCACACGGCCCGCTTCCGGGAACTGGCCTGGTCGGCCTTCGGCCACCAGTCCATCACCCATGGCATCGGGGTGGAGCCCTAGACGTGTCCCAGACTTGCGTCAGAGTCGTCCCGGTCGGTTGCTTCGCAACCGCCGTGATGGGATCTCGGTTTTGAACCCTCGCCGGTGTCGCAATTCACAGGAAAGCCGATTCGGGAGGTTTCCTGAGGCTTCCAAAGGGCCAGACATGGCTCTCGGATGCCCCTTACACCGAATGCCAAGGCTTCGTATGGCCTCCGACGTTGGGCGAAGCACAGGCCACACCCGCCCTTTAGCCTGCTTTACGCTACGGCAGTTTGCGAAGCGAACTGCCATAGCGAGCGGGACGAACGTCTGGGACACGCACGATTACGTAGTCAGGCTCTAGTCCGGCTCGTCGCCGCCCGGGGTCTTGAGCAGGCGCTTCTCGGACAGCCGCAGCCAGTGTTCGGTGGCCAGCACGGCCTCGCCCTGGCGAGTGCGCTGGAAGTGGCCCAGCAGGTGCTTGAGGGTGCGGGGGATGGCCGGGGCGAAGTGCGGCCTGTCCCGGTGCAGGATCTGGTGGGCGAAGGTACCCAGGGCCTTGAAGTTGCGCTGGATGGCGCTGAGGTTCAGTTCCTCCCACAGCAGGGCCTCGCTCCAGCCCAGTTCCTCGCGCACGCCGCCGACCAGGATGTCCCGGGCCTCGTCGGACCAGTCCCAGTAGCCGTCGAACAGCAGCGAGGCCAGGTCGTAGGTGGCGGCGCCCTTGCGGGCGTCCTGGAAGTCCAGGGTGGTGAGCCGGTCGCCGTGCACCATCAGGTTGCGCACGTGCAGGTCCCGGTGCACCAGGAAGTGGGCCCGGGCATCCAGGCCGGCGTGGATCTCCTCCATCATCCGGTCCAGCCAGAGCGGGGCGTCCTTCTGGAGGAAGTCCTTGAAGAAGTTATCCTTGCAGAACTGCCACTCGAACCGGAACTTGTCCAGGTCGAACCGGCGCAGCATGAAGAAGGCCCGGGCCGGGGCGGCCTCGGTGAGCAGCCCGAGCCAGGTGGCCATCTGCCGGGAGGCCTCCCGGGCCCACTGTAGCTCCTCTTCGGGATGGGCGGTGAGGCGCAGTTCCAGGGTGGTCCGGCCCAGGTCCTCCACCAGCATGGTGCGCAGCGCGTCGTCGTACTGGATGATGGTGGGCACCCGCACCACCGGGTCCAGGTAGGCCTGCAGGGCCCGGTACTCGTAGTAGGCGTCGTCGCCGGTGACCGGGTCCGCGGGCGGGTACAGCACCACCAGGGCGCTGCCCAGGAGGGGGTGCTCCACCCGGAAGTACTGCCGCGTCCCGGCATCGCCGCTCAGGGCTTGCGGATGGGTGCAATCCCACTTCGATAGGGCGGCCTGCAATCGGGGATCCATGCCCTAAGTCTATAGCGCAAGCCGGACTTGGTGATCGCCTTCCTGGAACCAGAATGCATTTTCATCGATCACGGCCGGTGGCGGGGCGGCACCCGGGCCCAGGACGCACCGGTCCAGTCGCCCGGCCGGTACGGCGGTGGGATGGATATAGCAGCCTGGCACCCGGCCCTCCTCCAGGGGCGCATACCGGCGGGCGGCCTCGATCAGCTGGTCGGGGGTGCCGATCTCCAGGCAGGGGAAGGGGTCCACCACGATGCCCAGGGCCCGCTCCAGGTGGGGCAGCACGTGGCGCTTGGTGTCGGCGGGGCCGCTGTCGGGCAGCAGGGCCAGGGCCCGGGGCCCCCACAGGGCCGCGCCCCAGAAATGGTAGGGCCCCTCGCCGGTCATTCCGGGCGGCAGGATGCGCCCGTCCCGGTCCAGCCAGACCGGGTTCCAGGGCCCCCCCGGGTGGGGCACCAGGAGCCAGCTCAGATCGGCCCGAAGCCGCCGGTGGGCCTCCAGGAAGGCGGCCCAGGGGGCGTCCGCAAGGATATCGCCGTTCCAGACCGCCAGGGGCTCGGTACACTGGCCGCGCACGTGGCGCAGGCCGCCGGCCGAGCCCAGCAGCTCCGGTTCCGGGAACACCCGCAGGCCGGTGCCGGCCAGGGCCAGCTCCAGCTGGTCCGGCAGGTGGTGGGCGTTGCAGGCCAGGTTGCGGAAACCGGCCCGGCGCAGGCTGTCGGCGCACCAGGCCAGAAGGGGCCGGCCGCCCAGGGGCCAGGCCGGCTTGGGCAGGGCCTGGGACAGGGGGCCCATGCGCGATCCCAGGCCGGCGGCCAGGATGAAGGCGTCAACGGCCGGCGTCAGGGCGCTCTCCTTCGCCGCGGGACCCCTCCGGGCCGCTCAGATCGGGTGGGACGGGCTTGAACAGGAACTTCCAGGGGGCCATGCCGCGCATCTCCAGGACCCGGATGCGCCAGCCCTGGAGGCGCAGCTCGTCGCCGGCCTTGAGGATCCGGCCGAGCCGCTCCTGGAAGCAGCCGCCCAGGGTCACCGAGCCGGCCTCCACCTCCAGATGCAGGCCCAGGGTGGCCTCCAGGTCCTCCAGGGTGATGGAGCCCTGGGCCACCCAGGCGCCGCCGCGGGTGGGGTAGAGGGGCTGCTCCTCCCGGTCGAACTCGTCCTGGATCTCGCCCACCAGCTCCTCCAGGACGTCCTCCAGGGTGACCAGCCCGTCCACGCCGCCGTGCTCGTTCACCACCAGGGCCAGGTGCTGCTTCTGGATCTGGAAGTCCAGCAGGAGGTCCTGGATGAGCCGCATCTCCGGCACCAGGAAGGCCGGCCGGGCCAGGGCCTTCAGCTGCAGCTCCGGGCCCTGGTCGTGGAGCGCCCAGAGCAGTTCCTTCATGTGGATGACGCCCACCACGTGGTCCAGGTCGCCTTCCACCAGGGGCAGCCGGGTGTGGGGGCAGTCCCGGGCCAGTTGCAGGTTCTCCTGGAGGGGCCGGTGCAGGTCGAAATGCATCACCTGGGCGCGGGGCACCGCGATCTCCTTGGTGGTGCGCTTGGAGAAGTCGAAGACATTCTCGATCAGGACCTTGCGTTTGGGCTCCAGCTTGCCGGTGGCCTGGCTTTGCACCAGCATGAGGCGGAACTCGGCCTCGGTGAAGGTGGTCTCTTCGGTCTCCGCGCCCTGCTCGGCCAGGCCCATGATCCGCTCCATGCGCCGGGTCAGGGCGACCAGCATCCAGGTGACGGGGCGGATGAGCCGAGACCACAGCAGCAGCGGCTTGGCGGTGGCCATGGCCATGGTCATGGCCGAGCGGATGGCGATGCCCCGGGGCAGGAGCTCGGCCAGGACCACCTGCAGCAGGGTGATGGCCAGCAGGCCCAGGCCGGTGCCCAGGATCAGGGCCAGCCCCGGCCAGGGCAGGAACCCCAGCCCGCGCTGGAAGACATGCACGAACAGGTGCTCGCCCGCCGCGCCCAGGGAGATGGTCAGCAGGGTGATGGCCACCTGGATGCTGGACAGGTGGTGGCTGAGGTTGCGATGCACTTCCAGGGCGGCTGCCGCCCGGTCGTCGGTATCCTGGACGGCCTCCAGCTGGGTGGGGCGCACCCGCACGGCGGCGAACTCGGCCGCCACGAAGAACCCGGTCAGCAGAATGAGCACCGGGGTGGCGATCAGGGGACCTGCGCTCATAGGGCTGGCATCTCGGACCGGGCCAGGTCCAGGACCTGGCGGGTCTGCTGCTCCAGGTTGGCAAGCTGGTCCTGGAGCTGTTCCAGGCGCCGGGTGCGCACGAGCAGCCGCTCCCCGGCCGCCGCCTGCTCCCGTTCCAGCCCCTCGATCCGCCCGGACTGGGCGGCCAGATCGGCTTCCAGGCCGGCCAGGCGCTGGTCCCGGGCCTGGATGGCGTCCAGGAGGTCCAGCTGCTGGCGCTGCAGGTCCGCTTCCGCGCCGGCGCGCTCCTGCGCCATCCGGTCCAGTTGCACCTGATGGGCCTGCCCGGTCTCGTCCAGGCGGGCCTGATGGGCCTGCTCGGTCTCGTCCAGGTGGGCCTGGTGGGCCTGCTCGAGCTCGCCCAGGCGCTCACGGTGCTCCTGTTCCGTCCGGGCCAGCCGCACCTGGAGCTCCTGGAGCTCCCGGGCGGCCTGCTCCTGCTGCGTCTGGTGCTCGCGTTCGAGCTGGGCGCGCTGGTCCAGCTCCTCCAGTTCCGCCTGGGCGCGGCGCTCCTCGGCTTCCAGGTCCATGCGGAGCTGGTGCTCCTGGGCCTCCCGTCCGGCCTGGGCCTGCTGTTCAAGTTCTTCCCGCGACTCGGCCAGCTGGGCCTGCAGCAGCTGGTTGGCTTCCAGCATGTCCATGTGCTGCTGGGTCTTTTCGGCCAGCAGGGCCAGGGTGGCCTGGTGCCGCTGCTGGAGCTCCTCCATGGCCTGGGCGCCCTGGCTCCGGGCCGTTTCGGCCGTGGCCAGCCGGGTTTCCAGGTCCAGGCCCAGCCAGGTCTTTTCTTCCAGCAGGCCCTTGGTGCTGTCGGCCCGCAGGCGGCACTCGGCCAGCTCCCGCTCCCTGGTCTCCGCTTCGTCGGCCAGGGCCACCAGCTTGGTCTCCAGGTCGTGGACCCGGGCTTCCAGCAGCTCCACCCGGCCGGTGTCCCTGGGCACCGCCGGGACGGGCGGCAGGGGCCGGGCCAGGCCCAGCAGGACCGAGACCGGGGCCGACACCGGGGCGGGGGCGGGCGCCGGCTCGGGCTCCGCCAGGATGTCCATCTCCAGCTCGCTGCGCAGGCTGTCCAGCCATTCGTCGCCCAGATCGGCGCCGCCCAGATCGCCCAGAGGGTTGTCCGGATCCTCGACCCGCTGGGGCACCAGCGGGGTGAGCACCGAAACCAGGGCGCTGGGGCGGATGGGTTTGTGCAGGTAGAGATCGGCCCGGCCCTTGAGGCTTTGGTGCCGGTGGTATTCCTCCTCGGTGGCCTTGGCGCTGATGAGCGCCACTTTCAGGTCGGCCAGGAACGGGCTGCGGCGGATGGCCGAGCACAGTGAATAGCCCTTGTTTTCCGAGGCCTCCACACAGAGCAGGACGGCGGCGTAGCTGCCGCTTTCCAGATGGGCCAGCGATCCCTCGGTGCCTTCCCGGAAGTCCACGTCGAAAGCGGATTCCAGGGTGGCCTTGTGCTCTTGGAGGAATCTCCGATCGCTATCCACGACGAGGAGACGGTGTCCCATGTGCAATCCTTGCTCGTAGTGTTCAGATTAACTCAATTGCCTGATCAGCGGTGGGGGATGGCGAGGGTGGCCTGGGCATTGTTCTGGGGGTCCAGCACCAGGAGCAGGAGCGGTTTCCGTTCCTCGGGCGCTGTCGTGCGCTGGAGCTCCTGGCTGAAATCCTGGAGCCCTTCGACGCTCCGGGTGCCCACGGCGACGATGACCAGTCCGGCCCGGAGCCCCTTGTCGGCGGCGGCCGAGCGCTGGGCCACGTAGGTCACCACCACGCCGTTCCAGTCGTTGGCGATGCCCAGCTGGTGCCGGACGGCGGGGGTGAGGCCGGCCACGGCGAAGCCGAAGCTCTTGACCAGGTTCAGGGTCTTGCCGGGCTGGGGGTTCCGGGGGGGCGCGCTGTCCTCCCCGTCGTCGTCGCTGGTGGCCTTGAGCATGGCCAGGCGGTCGCCCAGAACGGCCTGGATGGACCGGGACCGCCCTTCCCGGAACAGGGTGATCTGGACCTGATCGCCGGCTCGGTGGCTGGCGATGGCCGCCACCAGCTGATCGCCGTTGCGGATCCGGGCGCCGTCCACCGCGGTGATCACGTCCAGCCGCTGGATGCCGCCCTTGTCCCCGGGGCCACCGGGCACCACCTCGGACACCACCACGCCCTCCTGGACGCCCAGGGAGTCCTGGAACTCCGCGTCCAGGTCCCGGGTGCCCACGCCCAGGAAGCCGCGGCTCACCGGGCGGCCGCTGCGCAGATCGCCCAGCACCTGCTTGACCATGTTCACCGGCACGGCGAAGCCGATGTTCTGGCCATCCGTGCGGATGGCGGTGTTGATGCCGATGATCTCGCCCTTGAGGTTCAGCAGGGGGCCACCGGAGTTGCCGCGGTTGATGGCGGCGTCGGTCTGCAGGAAGGACTCCAGGCCCGGACCGGAGATCTGCCGGCCCTTGGCGGAGATGATGCCCTGGGTGACGGTGTGGTCCAGGCCCAGGGGGTTGCCGATGGCCACCACCCATTCCCCGACCCGGATCGCGTCGCTGTCGCCCATCTGGGCGAACGGCAGGTGGCTGGCGGGGATCTTGATCAGGGCGATGTCCCGTTCCTTGTCCGCTCCCAGCAGGCGGGCCTTGAACTTGCGGCCGTCGGAGATGGTCACTTCGATGGAGGTATCGCCGCCCTTGACGCCTTCGATCACGTGGTGGTTGGTGAGGATCTCGCCGTCGGCGGAGATGAGCACGCCGGAGCCGCCGGCCTGGATCCGCTGCTCCTCCTCCTGGGGGCGCCGGGCGCCGGGGCGCTGGGAGCCGAAGAACCAGTTGAAGAAGTCCTCGCTGAATGGCTGCTCGTCTCCGCCGCTGGTGCGGTTCTTCACGAAGCTGGTGTCGAGGATGGCCACCACGGTGGGGTTCAGCCGCTCCGCCACCTCGGCAATGGGCGGCAGACTGTCCGGCCCCTTGGCGGCCACCAGCACCGGCATTTTTTCGTCCCGGGGCTGGCCGGCCCAGCGGAAGCTCAGCGCCATCCCGGCGGCCATGCAGACCACGGCGAAACCTGTCAGGAAGGCGAACTGTTTCACGGGGCGGTTCATGCAGGGTCCTCGGCGGTTCACGGAATGGTAGTGCTATGTTGACATGCTTCCGGCCTTTCCCGGCGGCCCAGGGCGCGCTTCAAAGGGGGCCGCGAAGGCGATCTGGAGGTCGACGGTCGCTTTGCCCTATCCAAGCGCCCAGGGTCAGGCTATTCTATGGAACCCAACGGCGGATGTAGTTCAGTTGGTTAGAGCACTGGATTGTGATTCCAGACGTCGCGGGTTCGAGTCCCGTCATCCGCCCCAAATTCCTGGCCCCGCTTGCGGGGCCAGGTTCTTATCAGGCGCGGATGGCGGGACTCGAATCACTGAAAGGCTGGCAGGCTGACTCGGCCCTCCGGGCGGCAATGGCCCTTGCGGGCCATTCCGTCCTATTCGCCTTCGGCGAATGGTGGGCCAGCGCAGGACGCACCGCGTCCGGAGCGGTTCCGCGCAGCGGAAAGCCCGTGCCAGCCTTTCGTGCGCCCCGAAGGGGAGTCCCGTCATCCGCCCCAAATTAAGCCAACACGCCGATGACGGAAGGCCGGGTCGAATTCAAGCCTGCCAACCGGCGGGACACGCTCAATCCAGCTCCATGTGAGAAGATGCCGATATGGATCACATTGGCGATGGGGTTTCGGGCAGCCTCGATGCCACCTGGCGAGTCAGGGAAGGAGGAGGTGGAGCCATGAGCACACCGCCAAACGAGCCAAAGATTTATCACATCACCCACGTGGATAACCTGGCAGCCATGGCCGCGGAAGGTTGGCTGCTGTCGGATGCGCGGATGATCGAACGTGGCGGACCCAGGGCTCCGATCGGCATGTCCAGGATCAAACAGCGGCGGCTAGCATTGCCCGTCGCCTGCCATCCCGGTACCTGCGTAGGCGACTACGTGCCCTTTTACTTCTGCCCCCGTTCGGTGATGCTCTATGTGCTGCACAGGAGCAACGCCCCTGACTTGGCCTACCAGGGTGGGGAATGGCCGATCGTCCACTTGGAGGCCGACCTTCATGCGGTTGTTGATTGGGCCAAGGGTCAGGGGTTCCGCTGGGCCTTCAGCCTTTCCAATGCTGGGGCCTTCTATGCTGGCTTTCGGGCCAGTCTTGATCAGTTGTCTGACCTGAACTGGGAGGCGATCCGGGAGATGGACTTCAGGGACCCAGATGTTAAAGAGGGCAAACAGGCAGAGTTCCTGCTCCATGGCGCCTTCCCGTGGCACATGGTGTCCCGGATTGGAGTCATTTCGCCAATTATCCAGGCGACCGTGCGGGAAACCCTTGGTTTGGCGCCCCAAATTCCCCCAGTGGTCGTCCTTCCGGGATGGTATTTTTGATGGGGGGTCGTGCCATGGTCAAACTGGAGACGGGCGACATCCTGGGAATGGACGCGGAAGCGCTCGTAAACACGGTCAACTGCATCGGGTTCATGGGCCGCGGTTTGGCCCTGCAGTTCAGCAAGGCCTACCCGGCCAACCTGAAGGCCTATCAGGTTGCCTGCAAACATGGGGAAGTCGTGCCCGGCCGGATGTTCATCCATGCCACCGGGCAGATGACGAACCCCAAGTTCATCATCAACTTCCCCACCAAGCGCCACTGGAAGGGCAAGAGTCGCATGGAGGACATCGAAGCGGGCCTGGTGGACCTGGTGGCCAAGATCCAGGACCTGGGCATCCATTCCATTGCCATCCCCCCGTTGGGCTGCGGTCTAGGCGGTCTGGATTGGGGTCAGGTTAGACTGCGCATCGAGAAGGCCCTGGTGGGGCTCCCCAACATCGAGGTTTACCTGTTCCCTCCAGAGGGTGCCCCCGAGGCCAAGGACATGGTCCAGTCCCGCGAGGTGCCCGGGATGACCCAGGGAAGGGCGGCCCTGGTGACCTTGATGGACCGCTACCTTCGGGGATTGATGGACCCCTTCGTCACCCTCCTCGAAGTCCATAAGCTGATGTATTTTCTGCAGGCCGCCGATGAACCGCTCCGGCTGCGCTACGTCAAGGCCCTCTACGGGCCCTATGCTGAGAATCTGCGCAACGTCCTGGCACGTATCGAGGGTCATCTGGTGTCGGGGTACTCGGATGGAGGGGATTCCCCGATGAAGCAGCTCGAACTTGTGCCGGGTGCAGTAGAGGCTGCGGAGCGTCATCTGGCGGCCCACCAGGATACGAAGGCTCGCCTGGCGCGGGTGGAGGACCTGGTGGAAGGGTTCGAGACGCCCTTCGGACTGGAACTGCTGGCGACCGTTCACTGGCTCGCCACCCATGAGGATGCCCGCTCGCCGGAGGAGGCTCGCCGCCTCGCCTACGCCTGGAATGATCGCAAGAAGCGGTTCACGCCGGACCAGATCACCTTGGCCTGGAACACCCTGGGCTCGAAGGGCTGGGTGGGGAGCATGGCGCAGGCCTGAGCACCAACCCAGGGGCGGGGAGTGGCGTAATTGTGGGGACGCCTCACCCGATGCCTTGGGAACCCGCACCGGATCAGGCTCTCTGAGGACCGGTAGCTTTCTTGTGATTGCAGACGTCGTGGGCCCCGGAGGTGAGTCCCGTCATCTGCCCCAGGTCTTTATCAGCTCCGGGCGCGCAGGGGGATGACCAGCACGCTGGCCCGGGTGTGGTGGCGCAGGGCCTCCACGGTGGTGCCGTAGATCATGTCCGACAGGCCCCGGTGGCCGTGGCCGCCCAGGATCACCAGCTCCGCCCCGGCCGCGTCGGCCATGCGCGCCAGTTCCGGGGCCGGGTCGCCGGCGCCCAGGGCGACCTGCACCGGGTAGCCCATGCCACGCAGCGCGGTGGCGTAGGCGTCGATCCAGGCCTGGTCGCTGCCCGTCTCCAGATCCTCCGCGTGGAGGCCGAAGGCCCGGGCCGAGGGGCTTTCCACCACGTGCAGCAGCACAAGTTCCGGCCGGCCCGGGGCCAGGAAGCGCAGGGCCGCTTCGATCAGGGGCACCTCCTGGCCCGAGAAGTCCAGGGCCAGGGCCACCCGGCCCAGGGGCCGGGGCCCGGGGGCGCGCAGCACCGGCACCGGGGGCGGGCCATGGATGGCGGCCGCGGCCCGGGCCCGGCGCAGCGCCACCCGGGCCAGCCAGGGCTCCAGGGTGATCCAGGCCAGGAGGGCGCCCAGCAGAAGCAGCAGGGGCAGCAGCAGGAACCGGATCCAGGGGCCGGCCGGGCCGGCCATCCAGTCACTGAGGGTATCGGCCACCAGCTTCACGTTCAGGCCGACGATGATGGCGGCCACCAGCCAGGCGCTGGCCCGGAGGCCCTTGCCGATGGCGTACGCGCCCATCTTGTTCCGGTCGGACACGAAGTGGATGAGCGGGATCATGGCGAAGGGGAGCTGCAGGGACAGCACCACCTGGCTGAGCACCAGCAGATCGCCGCTGGCTCGGTCGCCGAACAGGATCAGGGCCCCGGCGGCCGGAAGGATCGCCAGCATCCGGGTGATGACGCGCCGCAGCCAGGGCCGGATGCGCAGATCCAGGTAGCCCTCCATGACCACCTGGCCGGCCAGGGTGCCGGTGATGGTGGAGCTCTGGCCGGCGGCCAGCAGGCCCACGGCGAAGGCGATGGGGGCGATGGCGGCGCCCAGCACCGGTTCCAGCAGCCGGTGGGCGTCCTGGATCTGGGCCACGTCCCGGTGCCCATGGGCGTAGAACACCGTCGCCGCCATCACCAGAATGGCCACGTTGACCAGGAAGGCCAGATTGAGGGCCACCGCCGAATCCAGGGTGTTCAGCCGGAGCGCCTGGCGCAGTCCGCCCTTGGGGTCGTAGAACCGGGTCTGCACCAGGGCGGAGTGCAGGTACAGATTGTGCGGCATCACGGTGGCGCCGATGATGCCGATGGCCACGTACAGGGCGCCGGAATCGGGCAGGGCGGGCAGGAACCCGCGCAGCAAAGGGCCGGCGGCGGGCGGCGCCAGGAACAGCTCCACCACGAAGGCCAGGCCGATGGTGACCACCAGGCCGAGGATCACCGCCTCCAGCTTGCGCATGCCCAGCCGGGTGAGCACCAGCAGCAGCAGCACGTCGGCGCTGGTGACCAGCACCCCGGCCAGTAGCGGGAGGCCGAACAGCAGGTTCAGGGCGATGGCCGAGCCCACCACCTCGGCCAGATCGCAGGCGGCGATGGCCACCTCGGCCATGAGGTAGAGCGCCAGATTCACCAGCGGCGGGTAGGTTTCCCGGGAGGCCTGGGCCAGGTCCCGCCGGCGCACCAGCCCCAGCCGCGCCGCCAGGCACTGCAGCAGGATGGCCATGAGGTTGGACATGAGCAGCACCCACAGCAGCCGGTAGCCGTAGCGGCTGCCTCCGGCCAGGTCGGTGGCCCAGTTGCCCGGGTCCATGTAGCCCACCGAAATCAGCAGGGCCGGGCCCGCCACCGCCAGCCACTGGCGCCAGCCCGGGCCGGAGGCGGGCACCCGCACCTGGTCCTGGGGTTGACCGTTCGACAGCTCGCTTTGCGTCGGACGCGGGTCCGGCGCGCCGGCGGGCGGCTCATGGGGGTCGGGACGGGGCATGGCGAATAGTGTAGGCTACGCGATGCGGCCGGTGGGGAAAAGAAGCGCTCAGGCGGCGCCGAAGGCCCGGGCCAGGGCCAGGTGCATGACCGGCACCGGGGCCTCCAGGCCGGTCCACAGCTGGAACCCGAGCACCCCCTGGTACACCAGCATGCCGAGGCCGTCCACCACCTGGGCGCCGCGCGCCCCGGCGGCCCGGAGGAAGGGCGTGTCGGGAGCGGGGATCACGTCGCAGACCACCAGGCCGGGACGGATGGACGCCTCGTCCAGGTCAGGCCGGGCGTCGGCCCGGGGCGGCAGGCCGATGGCCGTGGCGTTGACCAGGATATGGGTGTCGGCCGGCACGGTGTAGGGGCCGGACCAGGGCACGAACCCGGTCGGCACCGGGGTCCTGGTGGCCAGCAGATCGGCCAGTTCCTGGCCCCGGGCGGCACTGCGGTTGACTACGGTGATGCGCCCGGCGCCGGCCAGGGCCAGTTCCACGGCGATGGCCCGGGCGGCGCCACCGGCGCCCAGGATGACGATGTTGCGGCCCCGCGGATCCACCTGGGCGCCGCGGGTCAGGGCGGTCAGGAAGCCCTTGCCGTCCGTGTTCTCGCCCACCAGCCGGTCCCCCCGGCGGACCACGGTGTTCACCGCGCCCATGAGCGCCGCGGCCGGGCTGAGTTCGTCCAGGTGGGCCAGCACCGCGACCTTGTGCGGGATGGTCAAGTGGATGCCGCGGAAGTTCATGGCCCGCAGCCCGGCCATGGCCGCCGCCAGGTCCGCTGGCCGCACCTCGAGGGTCAGGTAGCGCCAGGGCAGCCCCAGCTCGGCGAAGGCGGCCGCGAACATGACCCCGGTCGGGTTCTCGGCCACCGGATGGCCGAATACGCCGACCAGTTCTTCCAGGTAGCTCGGGGCATCGACCATGGCCATCTCCTTCAGGTGGGGGGGGT
>Ga0302187_10000992_pt1 | contig 25009 bp, 21 predicted proteins | sample II_Bog_E1_3_FD_202120 | JGI IMG/M metagenome (GOLD analysis project Ga0302187, IMG submission 202120) | Peat permafrost microbial communities from Stordalen Mire near Abisko, Sweden - II_Bog_E1_3 | ecosystem: Environmental > Terrestrial > Soil > Wetlands > Peat | place: Sweden: Abisko...
AGCGAGACGTCGAAACGGTTGTCGTACTTCACCTTGGCCAGCGGATCGATGGCAATGTACGTTCCGTTGGTAGAGGTTGCGGGCGCTGTGCTGCTGGTCTGGGCGGCAGCGCGAGTTCCAACGCTCACCGAGAGCGCTGACAGAACGGCAAAAGAGGCGAAGATTCTTACGGAAAGGCGCATCACTCCACAGCTTACAGGACCATACCAGCGCCGGACAACGCACTGGAAGGATGAATTTTTTACGGTTCGCATCGCTCCGTTAGACGCGCCCAAACCAGAAACCGCATTGTCTTGATCACTTCGACCTTCTCGTCGATCTTCCAGCGGGTTACAAAATCGGGCGTCAGGGGGGGCGCAGCGTGCATGCGCCACTCGATGGGAAGGGGTTCAAAGATCATGGCCGCACGGGGCAGGTGGGCCGCCGTGGAGACCACTTCGGCCGACTTCCATCCGTGCTCACGCATCAGCCGCACGGAGTAGCAGGCGTTCTGGATGGTGTCTAACGCCTTTCCTTCTATAATGATGGCGCTAGCCGGAACGCCCTCTGACTCAGCCGTGCGCGCCATCACCTCGGCTTCTACAAAGTGGTTATGGGCGGCGCCGCCGGTCATCAGGATGTGTGGAGCAACGCCGCGCTCGTACTCGCGCACAGCTTCGTTCACGCGCGCTAACTGCAAGGGTGAGGGGTTGCCATCGTAGTCGGCAGGGTATCCCAGCACGATCAGCGTGTCAAAGCGGGTAAGGTCGGTGTTGGATTGGGGCGCAAAATGTCGGGCCAGCGCCGACCAGCCGGCCAGCAACAAAATCGCAAAAAAACCTGCCAGCAGTAGGCGCAAGGCCCAGCGCCTGAGCGGCTGTGTAGGCGTGGCCACGCGCTTTCTCGTCTGTAAGTTGCGCTTTGACGCCTTCTGCGGGGACTTTACCGTGCGGTTGGGGCTCATGGAGTAGCGCCTCCTGACTCCACTCTACGCGAGGTCTGGAGCTGTGATGCAGTCTGGAACTGCCTGGAGAATGCAGACGATCAAGAGGTTGTTCCTTAAAGATCCGGCCCTTGAATAGTATTTAGCCCTCCCACCCATTTCGCGATGAAGCCTGCGAAATGGATGGGGCACGGCACTTCAATTTGAATCGCCGCAAAAGTGGAATGGAAAGGAACACTCACCAGCAACAGAAGAATAACTCTGGCGCGAAGGGCTCAACCTAGATGTGCGCTCGTGCCCCAGGCGTCAAACACCAGCTCGTTCAGCGGCTTGCGGCTTCGTGGCGTTATCTCAAGCTCCTGCAGGCGTTCGTTGGTCAATGCCGCAGGGTCTCCCTGGTAGCCAAGTGCAATCGCCGCTCCCAGCAGGTAATCCTCGGGGATGGCGAGCAGCTTCCGGGCCTTATCGTGATCAAAACCGGCCATCTGGTGGGAGGTCAGGCCCAACTCGGCTGCTTGCAGGGTCAGCAGTGCGGTGGCCGCGCCCAGATCGTACAAGGCATAGGCGTTGGCCGCGCCATTGTGGCTGAAGGTGCTGCGCGCCACGCCCAGAATCAGAACCGGAGCGCGTCCTGCCCACTCCTGGTTGAAGCCGATCAGCGACTCGAAGATCGCTTTGTGCGTCGCGGAACCCTGCCGCCCCACAACAAACCGCCAAGGCTGTTCGTTGTAGGCTGACGGGCTCCAGCGAGCAGCCTCAAAGCTGCGATGCAGGTCGGCGTCGCTAACAGCCCGATCGGAAAATGCGCGCGAACTCCAACGATGGAGCACGACAGGCAGAACGCCTTCCACAGCAGGCGCGAGCTTCAGGGTGTGTACTTCAAGAGCAGACAAAGCCATTTGAACGTTCTCCAAAGAAAAAAGTCGGGGGAATCCCAGTTGTTGATTGGATTCCACCCGACCCTTTGAAGATTCGTTCCGTTGCGTCTACGGATAAATCCTGTGCAGCGTGCGAGCGAAGGGAATAGTCTCGCGGACGTGGTCCAGACCGCAGATCCATGCCACCGCGCGCTCAATGCCCATGCCAAAGCCCGAATGCGGCACCGATCCGTAGCGGCGCAGGTCCAGGTACCACTGGAAGGCTTCCTTGGGCAGGTTGTGGTGCTCGATGCGCGCGTTCAGCAGCTCAAAGCTCGACACGCGCTGGCTTCCTCCGATCACCTCGCCGTAGCCCTCTGGCGCCAGCACATCCACGCAGAGCGCGTACTTGGGGTCCTTCGGGTCCGGCTCCATATAGAAGGCCTTCACGTCGGCTGGATAACGGTGCACCATCACGGGGCGGTCATACTGCGAGCTAAGCCAGGTCTCATCGGGCGAGCCAAAGTCGTTGCCGTACTCGAACGCGTTCTCCAGCTTGCCGTCCTTGTGGGCCTGGTTCAGCATGTCGGCGGCCTCGTCGTAGCGCAGCCGTGGGAAGGGCGGCACAATGGCCTGGAGCTTGGCCACGTCGCGGCCGATCACGCCCAGCTCTGGCGCGCGGTTCTTCACCACGCTTTGCACAATGTGCGAGAGGAAGTTCTCCGCCAGTTCTAGTAGCCCGTCCAGGTCCAGAAACGCCACCTCGGGCTCGATCATCCAGAATTCGGTCAGGTGGCGGCGGGTCTTCGACTTCTCCGCCCGGAATGTTGGTCCGAAGCTGTACACCTTGCCCAGTGCCAGGGCCGTTGACTCAATGTAGAGCTGGCCGCTCTGCGTCAGGAAGGCCGGATCGCCGAAGTAGTCCACCGGGAACAGGGTCGAGGTGCCTTCGCAGGCCGCCGGGGTCAGAATGGGCGGATCGGTGCGTATGAAGCCATTGGAATCGAAGTACTCAGCCGCCGCGCGCATGATCTCCGCGCGAATGCGCAGAATGGCTGACTGACGCGGAGAGCGTATCCACAGATGGCGGCGCTCCATCAGGAAGTCAACGCCGTGCTCCTTGAGCGTGATCGGGTACGGATCGCTCTCTGGAACGCGCTGCACCACCTCGATATTTTCAACATCCAGCTCGTAGCCGCCCGGTGCGCGCTTGTCGGCGCGCACTTTGCCGGTCACAATCACCGACGACTCCTGCGTAAGGCCCTTGAGCGTCTCGAAGACTTCGGCCGGCACACTCTTGACGTGCGCTACACCCTGCACCGTTCCGGTACCGTCGCGGAAGATGGGAAACAGCAGCTTGCCGCTCTCACGCGAGTTATAGAGCCACCCTTTCAGGATGACTGACTGGCCTTCATAACAGCCCAAAGTGGCAATGGTGGCAACGGGCGCAGGCGTTGAACCCGGCAGGATCTCTTCTGGCATGGCACTTTTCCCCACAGGCCGCCTCAGTTAGAGCAGCGACCGGACTCTTCAGGATAACGCGCGATTGCCAGCCGTGGCATTGCCCAGTGCAACCGCAAGCGCCGCATCCACAGTGGTGTGGTGAAAGCTGAAGCTGGCATTGACGAGCTTTGACGGAAACACGCGCGTACTGGAGAGCAGCGTTTCGCTGGCCATCTGGCCCAGTGCCAGCCGCAAGGCAAAGGCTGGTGTGCGCAATACGGCGGGCCTTGCCAGCGCATGCGCCAGCGCGCAGGTAAAGGCAGCGTTGGTTACCGGCTCGGGAGCGGTCAGGTTCACGGGCCCCTGCAACTCCGGCCTCTGCGCAGCGAACAAAATGGCCCGCACTGCGTCTTCGAGCGAGACCCAGCTCATCCACTGGCATCCGCTGCCGAGAGGTCCGCCCAGACCCAGGCGGAAGAGGGGCAGCATCTTTGCAAGCGCGCCGCCGGGGCCCAGAATCACGCCCAGCCGCATCTGCACTACGCGAATTCCAGCCTGCCGAGCGGGCTCGGCCGCCTGCTCCCAGTGCTGGCACAGCTCGGCCAGGAAGCCCGAACCGGCAGCCGAGCTCTCGTTGAGCAACTCGCCACCCCTGTCCCCGTAGATGCCTACTGCCGAGGCCACGATCAGCGTTGCCGGCGGCTGGCGAAGCCCGGCCAGCATCCGCGCCAGGGCGCGTGTCGAGTTGACTCGGCTCTCGGTCATCTCGCGCTTGTAGGCCGAAGTCCAGCGCTGCGCACCGACGTTGGCGCCGGATAGATGCACGGCGGCGCGAATGCCCTCAATGGGAGTGGTGGAAGCCATGGGCGGCTCGCTGGCAGGGTTCCAGAGCAGTTCGCCGGTCGGGTTACGAACCGTGCGGACCAACTGCGCCACTGGTTCGCCGCGCCGAGTCAGCTCAGCCCGCAGAGCGCTTCCCAGCATCCCCGACGCTCCGGAGAGCAAGAAACCGTTCAGGAAAGCGTGATTGTTCATTGAAGGAATGAAATTTTCCTCCTGATCAATACAAATAGCAGAATTCCGTGAATAGGTTTAGCTTGAGAGGAATTTATTTTGATGTGGACAAAAATAGTACATTCGATTCATCCTAGCTACAGACGCAGGAGCTCCCCATGACCATTCCGGCAGACCCCACCACAGAGCAGGTTCAGAAAACCCAGGCCGATCCGGAGACGGCCGAGCGCTTCATCGAGGAGAAGCGCATTGGTGAGCGCATCCGCCGTCTGCGGCTCAAAAAGTCAATGGGACTGGTAGAACTGGGCCGGCACACGGGCCTTTCCGCCAGCTTTCTCTCGCAGCTTGAGACCGGCCGTGTGGTTCCAACCCTGCGCAATCTGGCGCGTATCTCCATGGTCTTCTCGAAGGATCTTTCTTACTTCTTTGAGCCCGAACCTACAGCCATCTTCCGCATTCATCGCAAGGCCGAGCGCGTCCGGATGCCCCAAACCGGCGTGGAGCAGCCCACCTACTTCTTCGAGAGCCTGGCCTACATGGTGCCAGACCGCAACATGGACCCCTACTTTGCCGAGTTTGTTCCCCTGCCCGAGGAGACCGAGCCCAGGCCACACATGCATGTGGGCTTTGAGTTTCTCTACATCCTCGATGGCGAGCTGGATCTGGCCCACGGCGACCAGAAAGCGACGCTGGGACCGGGCGATTCAGTCTACTTTGAAGCCGGAACGCCGCACTCCTATCGATGCGTTGGCAGCCGTCCCAGCACGGCTCTGATTGTGACCATGAGCCAGCCACCCTCGCCGGTGGTGCAGCGCGCTCAGGCGCACCCAGCACCGCGCCAGCCCGAACGCAAGAACGCGGAAAGCTAAGCTCTTCGCGATTCGGCTGGTCATGATTGTGTCTTGAACGCCGCGCTCCCAGAAGCCAACGAAAGACGGGTGGCGAGAAGGGCTTTTTGGTGGACCGATCTGCGGTCGGGATGGACCCGTTCGATCCCAGGTCAGAAAGTCACCCCCCATCCTTTTACGGAGAATAGGCTTTAAGCCACTTGCCAAACTCTCAATGCTTGGTCTCCTGTGTCTTCATTGCTTTGGGCGAATTACTTTCTTCCTGCTTGCTCACTTCGAGCACGGTAATTGACGTCTCTTGATTTCCCTGGACGAGTTCCAACCCCAGAGTCTCTTTAAGTACGGCGTTCAGGCTGCCAATGTCTCCGCCAGCAACTTTGAATCGTGTGTCGAAGGTTCCTTCGATACCAGTCTCATCGATGACTGGATTCTCCAGCCCTGTAGCCAGAATATAGGCGAGATCGTCCATCGTCCCGTTCATCAAAACGAAGATTCCATGCCAGTGGCCACGTTTGACTTTGTGTGTCGAAGCGGATGGACTTAGCAGCTTCTTGCTCGCGACCGTTGCCCGGAGAATATACGCACTCCTGGTCACGGTCTTCGGCTGAATCTGCAAATGTAATGCAGAGAGAACGGCTTGCTGGACCACCGACGTTGACACGGTATGGGGCACGTCAACGAAGTTCATGCGGAGGTCGTAGCGCCCATCTGGCAGCGGGTCCTTCAGAACATACCGATTGCCGAAAACGTCAAACGCGTTCGTGATGAGGCCATCGGCATCGTTCCCAAGGAAATCCGTGCCGGTTGGTGGATGATTTATCTGAGAGGACTTGGCATCCGATGCGGTCTGGCTGACGGACACCGCAAACAATGGCGCAACGGCACCCGGTGTGGATGCACCGCTCGACACAGTAATCTCCGTGGCCGGCTTGAATGCTACATCCTTCCCTTCCGCTACCGCCTGCAGATCGGCGGCGCTCACCGATTCAATCTCTGTAACCGCGACAATCTTCCCGTTTCCATCAACGATGACGGACGTTGGCCTAGAATTGATTCCATACCAGGCAAAGACCCCACCTGATGCATCGAGACCAACCCAGCCGGACATCTTCTTCTTGGTCAGGAATATCTGTACGTCCTTCAGCTCTTCATCGTCGATGGAGATGAACTGGAACTTCGCCTGGTCAAGCGACTCCACAAGCTGATTGAAATGCGGAAGGCTCGCCACGCACGGAGAACACCAGGTGGCCCAGAACTCCATCACGACGACCTTACCCTTCAGGCTTGCCCAATCCGCTCTGGATCCAGAAGGAGCTTGTAACAGTTTCAGAGAATCCAACGGAGGAGCAGGCGTGCCCTTTTCTGGATGCGCCCACAGCGAAACCGCTCCAAGCAAGGTAGCAACAAGAGCAATGAGGATGCCTCGCAGGCCTGCGCGAATATACACACGTCCCCCGGTAAGCAGCATTCTTTCCCTCTATGATCCAACAGCCGGAATCCTACGCTTGGACACGATTCAACGCAAAGCGGATGATCCTAAAATCCCGATGAAGCGCCTGCGCGGACGCGGCTTGCAAAGCTGTGCCGGCGCGCACATTCCCGCCTTTCCGGCAGTGCTACTCTCAGCATCCGCAAGAGGGCTGAAAAGCAGGAGTAAGCCTCACCGATGCCATGCTTGCCTATGCTTTGACGCCGGCAAAGTACGCGGCCACATCCTGCCAGTTGTTCACGCGTACAAAGCCGGTCGCCGTCAGGTTGTGCGGCGCAGTATAGAGCAGGCCCTGCCCCTCGAAGTGGAGCAGGTTCCGGGCCTGGTCGTCGATCAGGTAATCGGCGCGCAGGATACTTTTGTCGCCACAGAAGACGTAGTTTGTGGGCGGGATGAAGGGGAAATGGCGTTGCAGCCAGCGGTACTTGGGCCCTAGCGAGTTGGGCACCACCATGGCCTGGGTGGCGATGAAGATGTCGTAGCGCGGAGCCAGATCTTTCAGCACTTCCTGCGCGCCGGGCATCAGGTCAAGGTTTTCAAAGAAGTCTTCCGCGTCGAGGAAGGCGCGCAACTGTTGCTGGCGGTCGAGCGGAGCAATCTCCCACAGACCCTTGCCGGTCAGGTCGCCGGTGGTTACGTCCTCGTTGAAGGTCTGGTTGTAGCGGCGCAGGAACTCGGCCAGCGTATCGGCCATTACCTCGTCCATGTCCACGCAAATCCGTTGCACCCGCGCTTGGTCCTTTGTCGTCATCACCAAAAAGAGTAGCAGGGACAGGGGGCGGTTTACTCGCTCGTCAGGCCCATGATCGTCTTCGCAGGTGGCAGAAAACTTTCTCCGCTCACCACACTCTGACCGGTTTTGCCCTCCAGTTCCTTCCGTGCCCGCTTGGCAATGCCCCCGCCTACGTGCGCTGCGCTGGCATTCTCCTCAAGACCGACGGCACTGTCTGCCTCTGCCACCTGACGGGTTGACATTTCAGCCAGCGCGGTAAAAATCAGCTCGGCTTCGGTCATGTGGTCGCGCAGATTCTGCCGTTCCAGCCCCTTGATCTTCTTGTGTTCCTTGACCGAAACCTCCGACCATTCCTCGTGAATCAGGTTGGTCGGTATGGCAAACTCCTCGCCGGGTTGCACCTCGTGCCCGGCTGAGCGCAATCGGTCAGGCGCTGGCGGCCATCCTCGGCTGTCATCTTCAAACCATTACAGTTTGTAATGGCTTGACTGCCTTCTTTCTTGAGGCGGCTCTTCAATACGCGCCAATAATTGGCGGCGACCTGCGTGTCTGGCTGCTGAATCAACACCTTGACGATGTCCACCACGGAGAACCACCAGGTTTCGGTGGCTTCGTCGTAGATGCGGCGGATGGGCTGATTCTCGAAAAGAGCGCTGACATTCGGCATTGTGGCAGCCTCGGGAAGGGTCTTCGGCCATTCTACTGCGGTAAATGGCGGTGCAGTCCGCGATTCGTGCCGCATTGCATGTAGGCGGGTGGCCCACCCTTTGATTGAGCAGAAATCTGTGGGTGCCCCATCCTTGGCACAGCTTCATTGTGCCAAGGGTGGGGGAGCACGAACCAATCGCAGCCCGAGTTAAGCTGTTTGCTGTCCTATCCTTGCCGCAAAAAGTGCGTCAAGGATGGGGCACCCGGCCAATGAAGCACGAGTGTGACAATCCAACACGAATCCTTACCGTGGGTTTTCTTCGGCCATATGATCTGTGAGATTTTCGACATGATTGTCGATTTTGTCGGGAATCATCCTATCCACACCGAGCGGTCACCGTTGAGAAGCCCTTTTATATCTTGTATCTGCCGGATGGCCCACAGCGTGCAATTTGAAGTCTGAAAGATCAATTGCGGCTCGCGATGACGCGACCGCTAACGCCAGTGGAGAACGGAGTTTTATTTTGGCTAACGTCACTTTTTCCTCGCCCATAATGAAGAAAGATCTCACTGTGTATGCGGTCGCGGGAGACCGCGGCACGATTCTTGCGATAGCCCGCGCAAACAAGATTCCCATCCCGTTCGACTGTCAGGACGGAGGGTGCGGATCGTGTTTGGTTAGGGTTGAGCATCTGACAAAAAACGTGAGTTGCGCGGTCTCACTCACCGAAAAAGAGAAAGAGATGCTCCGCCAACTCGGGAAGATTACCAGCGAGGAAATCCGTGAGGCCGAGGTGAATGACATCGCCCCACGCTACCGGCTCGCATGCCAGTGTTTTGTCCGGGACGAAGACATTCTGGTTTCCTTTGAGGGCGATCAGACGCTGCCAGTACAAAGGCCTCACCTTTCAACCGCTGCAAAGATCTTCAAGGGCGGGATTGAAATCGAGAATCTCGATCAGTTCCTGGGCTTCGCCGTCCGGCTGGAGGAAGATTCTTCGATTCACTATGACGAACTCGGGGCCGCGATGGCGGAGTGCGGGAACGAGAAAGTAGCGGCGCTGTTCAGGGATATGGCGCGTTACTCGCGGATACATCTGGCACAAGCACGCGAACGCGCCGGGTCAATCGACGTCACGGCACAGTTTCCCCCCGATTACGTGTGGCCCGATCACGCCACGCCGGAGAGAAACGCTCTCTGGGCTGGCGATCCGGATCTGTCCCGGTTGGACGCCCTGAAAACGGCGTTGCAGGGCGAACGCCGGGGCTACGAGTTCTATTATTCCGTCGCGGGAACCACAAAGGATCCAGAAATTGCTGCGATGGCAAAGGAGTTCGTCAAAGAAGAAGCTGAGCACGTCGCGATTCTGGAGCGGTGGATTCAGCGTGAGGCTTACGTCGTAAAAACGGCGAAGGAAGCGGCGGCGCCGGATTCCCAGGGCTGAGTCGATTCATTTCGATCTGTAGTGCTATTGATCTGGCCCGCGAATACTGACACTTGTGCGCCCCATCCTTATTGCTCGGGTGGCCCGGGTCCCTTGCATTTTGGGACCCGGGATTTGAATCACGCTACTTGCCCTTACTGCCCGAGCCGTCCACTTCTGCTGCGCCTTGTAGCATTTTGGCCAGCAGCACGTTGATCATTCCGCCCGAATCTGCGCCACCCCCGGCCACAATGTCAGGAACGATCTTGACGTGGTTGGTGGCCAGCGCCTGGGCAATCTGCACAGCAGCATAGTTGCCGGACTCCATCGAAGCGATCTTCATCTTGATGACGTCGGCCTCGGCCGTACCCACGGCGCGCGCCTTCTCGGCATCAGCGTTGCCAACGGTGATGACCACCTTGGCGTCGGCGTCAGCGTTGATGGTCTTGGCCCGCGCTTCAGCTTCGGCGCTGATGGTGCGTACGCGCGCATCCGCCTCGGCGTTGATGGTCTTTGACTGGCCCGCGCCGCTGGCCTGCTTCACCTGCGCCTGCGCGGCAAAGTCGGCGATGGAGACGCTGCGCTCGGCGTCCACGACGCGGGCCTGAGTGTCAGCCATGGCGCGGGCCTGTTGAAGATCCTTGCGGGTCTCTTCGGCCAGCTGCTGCGTCTTGTAGGTCACCTGCTCCTGCTCGGCGATCTTGCGGTCGGTGAGCGTCTTCATCAGCGCGTCGGGCGGCGTAATGTCGCCGATCAGCGTGTCGATGGCGTTTACGTTGTACTCCACCAGCGCCGCCTGAATCGAATCCTTGGCTTCCTTCTGCCGCTGCGTACGGCCCTTCAGGAACTCGATCACGTCCGAGGTCTGCGCCGCGTTGCGGAAGTAGTTGCCGATGGTCGGCTCCAGCACCTGCGTCACCAGGTTCGCCATGGTGCCAAAGCGCGCAATCACCTTCGGAGCGTCGTTGCGCGGCACGTGGATAATCTGGCTCACGTCGAGGTTGAAGGTGAAGCCGTCCGACGAGCGCACGGAGATGGTCGAGAGCCGCTCGTCGAGCTTGTGCGCCTCGGTTTTGCCGGTGGCCCAGTTCAGCACGATGTTGGCCGTCGGCACAATCTCCACCTTGTGCGTATAAGGGTTGATGGCGTATTTGCCCGGATCGAGCGGGTCTACCCACACGCCCTTCTGGCCCTTCTTCACCAGGTTGCCATGCTTGAAGGCGTCGCCGGTCTGGTCTACGCCCTCTTCGCCCACGTAGGCAATCACCACGCCCACGTTGGCGATAGGCACCTCCGTCATCGGCTTGATCTCAACCGTGGCAAAGCGCGGATTGATGAAGTAGCGCCCGGCCAGAATCACCTGCTCCTGCAGGCCTTTGTGACCACCGGCCTGGATGAAGGCTTCGCCGTCCTGGAACAGGTTGTGGCCCGGAATCTCCTTGCCGGCAATCTCGCCGGTTCGCAGCGGAGCGCCGTCCTTAGTGGTCACAATGCCCACCTGGTTGTCGGGAATCTCCAGCACCTCTGCCGCGGCCACGGTAAACATGGCGGTGTTGATGCGGTATGTGCCCGGCGGAATGATGAGAATCTGTGGTCCGCGCTCGCCACCGTTGGCCAGGAACTGCCGCGTGTTCTGGAAGGAGTTGCACTCGACCGTCCTGGCCAACACGCGGCCTTTCGACAGCGGCTTGCCGTCGCGCGCCTCCACAATGCCGATCTGGTTCTTGTCGATGGTGGTGAACGGAGCCAGCGTAACGGCGTATTGCCAGGGCCACAGAGCGAAGTGGACGCCGGGCGCCAGCGTGTCGGCCTGCAAACCTGCCTCGCCGTTCAGCGCAACGATTGCGCCATCGGGTAGCGTGCGGTTCTTGCCCAGCAGAACCCACTTCTTGTTCACAATGCCAATCTGATCCTTGGCCACGATTACCATGCCGAAGCAAAGGCGCAGAATCGCCTTGTACAACACCGCGATCAGCACAAGCACTACGAGCCATCCGTAGTGCACTAACAAGTCAGAAGCGTCCATGACGGAAAATTCCCCCTTCTCCCTGCGGAGCAAAGCATACTACGGACGGAAGGGCGGGAAAGTTCAACGCGTATTGCAGGGTGGATTTGCGGCAAGAATTATCTCTGGAGTTACCGCCAAGTTACCGGCCTGAGTTTTAATCGGTATTCCTTGCGGAATGATGACTTAGCGATGGACCGCACTGAATAACTCCCAGGAAGCGCGCTACCGAAACAAATGCGGTACAAAGCTGCTGGTGTTATTCGTCACGAGTCCCTTTGACTCGCGGACTCCCATGCCCGCAGGCTCGCCATCCACCAGCCATGAGCCGAAGACAGCCGTTTTGCCGCCGCCGGTAGCCATTGGCGCCAGCGCCTGGTAGACGTAGCCGGAAGCGCTCTCCCCGCTGAGAACGCCTTCCACAGTTACGCCGTCCTGCACCACGGACACGCCGCCGCCCTCGCGGCCCAGCAGCGGTTTGCGCACGTAACTGGTAAGCTCGCGCGGTCCGTCCAGATAAGTCGGCAGCAGCAGCTCGTGCCCAGGATTCAGTTCCCACAAGATCGCCAGCAGAGCCTTGTTGGACCACATCATCTTCCAGATGGGTTCAATCCACAGCATCGGTCCCCACTGGCGATGATCGTTGTGCGGGCCGTACTGCTGGAGCGGGCTCAGCGGTGGCAGCGTGCTGAGGGCTTGCGCGCCAAACGGCTCGGCCAGCAGCCACTCCCACGGATAGAGCTTGAACAGCGTCCCGATGGGGTGGCTCTCAAGGTCGACAAACCGTTCGCGCCGCGAGTCCCAGCCAATCTCATGCATAGCCAGGTGCCGTGTCTTTAATCCGGCTTGCTCGGCGGTGTCGCGCAGGTAGACGGTGGTCATCCGGTCTTCTTCGCTACCTGCGTCGGCAAAGTACACCGGGCTGGTCACGTAGTCTTTCAGGTCTTTCCACTTGGCAATCAGCTTCTCATGCAGCGAGTTGAACTGGTCGGCATCGGGGAAGCAATCCTGGAGCCAGTACCACTGTGCAACCGCCGCTTCCACCAAGCCGGTGGGCGTATCGGCGTTGTACTCCAGCAGCTTGATTGTGGCGCCGTCGTAGGCCAGGTCCAGCCGTCCGTAGAGCGCTGGCGGTTCGGCGTTCCATGCCGCGCGGATGGCCGGAGCCGCCGAGGTGGGAATGCCCATCTGCGCCAACCGGTCCTGGTTCAGGATCACGTCGCCCGCGGCCAGTACCAGCCGCTGAACCTCAGCCGTCGCTGCTTCCAACCGGTCTATCTCCGCCGAGGAAAACTCCCAATAGGCGCTCTCATCCCAGTAAGGCGTGCCATCCGCCAGCGTGTGAAAGGTCAAGCCCACGCGGGATACGCGGTTCTGCCAGTCATTGCGGGGATTCCAGATAAGCCGGCGCATCTACTCGCCTCCGCCTTCGCCGCCCGAGCCGCCGATGCCGCCAAAGCCACCGCGCGAAACGCTGCCACCCACCACCGCGTCGCCCACCCGGCCGCCGCTTGAGCCACCGTAGATGTAATGGGCGCCGTAGTAGCCCCCCGACGGAGGAGCTTGGCAGCTCGAATCCGGGAGCAAACGTTTTTGGGAGTCTACGCAACTCCGCCGCTCATCGCGGCAGGCGGTGATGGACAAGGCAAGAGCAGCAAGCAGTGTGAGTTCTACTTCTCTTGATCGACGCATCGGTTATCTCTTCGTTGCGCAGCCCAGAATAACATTGCACTGTAAATCGCAGAACTGTGGATCGCTACTCGTCGCTCGGCTTTGGTTTGCGCACAGCCCTGCCCGCGCCGGGCGCAAGCTCAGGCCGTAGCTCGACGACAGGCGGTCGCATGGCCGGGTCCCAGTAGAGCAGCCTGCCGCAACTGTCGCAGTTCAGCAGCTCGCCCTCGCGTAGCTGGTTCCACATCTGCGGACGCACGCCCATCCTACAGCCGGAGCACTGCTGATTGTCAGCCCGGGCCAAACCTGTGCCGCGCGAGGCCGACAGGCGGTCGAACCGCACCAGCGTAGTCTCCTCAATCAGCGGACGCAGACGGGCTCGCTCGGCGTCCAGCACCGCCAGCTCCGCTTTGTACTCATCGGCGCGGCTGGTCACGCCGGCCCTGATAGTTGCCAAGTTGGCGCTCATCTCGGCTGCTTTTGCGCTGGCGGGCTTGAGAGCCGCTTCCTCGGTTTCGGTCCGTTCCAGGCTCTCGAACTCCTCGGCTTCCAGACGGTCAGCTTCGGTGGTGGCGAAGTTGATCTCATGTTCTACGGCAGCAGCCTGCGCCTGTGTCTTTACTGCATCCAACTGCGTACGGAAGCGCGCCGCCTTTTGCCGATGGCCTTCGATCTCCTTTTCGAGCTTGACGCGCAGTTGTTCCTCACGCGCCATGGCAGCCGTAGCGTTGGCCACCAGCTTGCTGGCCACGGCCAACGCGGCTTCGGCCTGGGCAACTTCGACCGGCAGCTTTTTCAGCTCGCCGTTCAGCCGCGTACGTTCTAGCTCCACGGCCTGCAGTTTCACAAGGTGTTCAGTCTGCTCTAGCATCAGTGGAACAAAGTCTAAGTCATCTGCCATCCATTCAAGAAATCATCTGTTCCGCGAACTGCTGCGAAAATGGGATCAGAACGGGTAAATGGCAAGGGGGGAGAAGATGAGGAAACTGCAAACGCGGCGCTGGCGTTGGTTCCTTTGGCTGGGTGGGGGTCTTCTTGCTGTGCTGGCCCTGGTGGCTTGTGCCGGCCTGGTTGCCGCCCGCCGCGCCGAGCCTTGGCTCCGCGCCCGCATTGTAGCCGAGTTGACGCAGCGCTTCCAGGCCCGCGTTGAGCTGGACGGCTTCAAGGTCTGGTTTTCTGACGGACTGTGGGCCGAAGGTACGGGCCTGCGCATCTGGCCGCCGGCCAACGTGGAAGGCGTGATCGTCCCCGCGCCAGGCGGCAATCCGCAGTCGGGCAGCTCCTCGTTGTCCGGGCCGATGATCAGCCTGGCGGGGTTCCGCTTCCACGCGCCGCTGCGCTACAAACCGGGCGTTCCCATGCACATCTCCATGGTCGAGCTGAAAGGGCTCACGGTCGATCTGCCGCCGCGGACGCACTTTTCCCACGCCTCTGCCGCTCGGCCCGCTGCAGTCAGCCACTTGCTATTGCGCTTCCAGGTGGATGCCATGGAGTGCGATGGCGTGCATCTGACGCTTGAGACCAGCAAACCGGGCAAGCTGCCGTTTGAACTGGACATCCAGCATCTGCGCCTGACCAGCAACGGCCAGAGCGACGTCATGGCCTATGAGGGAGGGCTCACCATCCCGAGCCCCAGCGGAGAGATTCGTACCTCGGGCATCTTCGGCCCCTGGCAGGTTCAGGACCCCGGTCTTACCTCGATCGCCGGCCAGTACCGCTTCATTGATGCCGATCTTTCCACGCTGCGCGGCATTGCCGGCAAGCTCAATTCCGCTGGCCAGTATCAGGGCACGCTCCGCGACCTTACCGTGCAGGGCGAAACCAATACGCCTAACTTCAGCCTTACCCACTTCGGCTCCGAACTCCCGCTGCACACCCGCTTCCACGCCACGGTGGACGGCACCACCGGCGATACATGGCTCGACCCAGTCGAGGCCATGCTGGGCCACTCGCACTTCAGGGCCAGCGGAGAGGTGGTTCGCGTACTTGAGAATGGTCAATCCATAGGCCACGACATCAACCTGAAGGTCAACGTCGACGGCGGCCGTATCGAGGACTTTTTGCGGCTCACCAGCCATTCCGGCACGCCTTTGCTGACCGGCGCGCTCAGCATGAAGACAGACTTCGATCTGCCGCCCGGCAAGGAGCCCGTGCACCAACACATCAAGCTCAATGGCGCCTTTGCGCTGGATCAGGTGATGTTTACCAGCGTCAAAATCCAGGATCGCATTGCCGAGCTGAGCGCGCGCGGCCAAGGCGACCCCGCAGCCGCCAAATCCCCTGAAGCTCTTCAGACGCACTCGGCCATGCACGGCAACTTCGCCATGGCCGCTGGCGTCATCCAACTGCCCGATCTCGCGTATACCGTGCCCGGCGCGGAGGTGGATCTGAAGGGCACTTACGGCGTGGAAGGCGGCGCGCTGGACTTTGCAGGCAACGCCAAGCTGCAAGCCACCATCTCCCAGATACTGGGCGGCTGGAAGGGCGCGCTAGCCAAACCGCTGGACGGCCTGTTCCGGCATGGCGGCGCGGGAACGGAGGTGCCCATCCACATTCGCGGCACCCGCGAGCAACCTGACATTGGCGTCGACTTCGGCCATTTCAGCATCTCTGCGCCGCACCATGCCGCCCGGCAGCCCTAAACTGGTGTGTGCGCTTTCAAGCGCGCTCGCCGCTGCAAACTCTGCAGCGCTAAAGACCAGAAGATAAGAAGACCAGAGGAGACGACCCATGTTTTCACTCAAGCCGCTCGCAGCCATGGCTGCCAGCAGCATTTCTGCCTTGTTCCTTGCTACCAGCCTTCTCGCTGCGCAGGCCCCGGCCGCGAAGCCCTCGCCAAAGCCCCACGCCACCGCCGCGCCCGCAGCCAGTCAGCGCGACTGGTGGAAGAACGCAGTCATCTACGAGATTTATCCGCGCAGCTTTCAGGACTCGAACGGCGACGGCATCGGCGACCTGAACGGCCTCACCAGCCGTCTGGACTACCTGAAGGCGCTGGGTGTTGACGCCATCTGGCTGACGCCCTGCTTCCCCTCCCCGCGGGTCGATTTCGGCTACGACATCTCCGACTACAAGAACATCGACCCGCAGTACGGCACCCTGGCCGACTTCGACCGCCTCATTGCCGAGGCCAACAAGCGCCACATCCGCGTCCTGATGGATATGGTGATGAACCATACCTCTGACAAGCATCAGTGGTTCCTGCAATCCCGTTCGTCGAAAACGAATCCCTACCGCGACTGGTATGTCTGGCGCGATCCCAAGGGCTACACCGCTGACGGCAAGCCCATTCCGCCCAACAACTGGCAGTCGCTCTTCGGCCACTCGGCATGGGAATGGGATGCGGGCACCAAGCAGTTCTACTACCACAAGTTCTATATCCAGCAGCCCGACGTGAACTGGGACAACCCCAAGATCCACCAAGCCTTCAAGGACGTAATGGCCTTCTGGTTCAAGCGCGGCGTGGCCGGCTTCCGCTTTGACGCCATCACTACTCTCTATGAAGATCCCTCGCTTGCCGACGAGGGCATCGTCAAGGACAAGAACGGCAATCCTGTCATCAACGCCTACGGCGATCCGCAGCTCGACAACTCGAAGACCGACAATCTGCCTGCCCTCCATCTCGTCATGCAGGAGATGCGCGCCGCCAGCGATAAGTTCAACGGCCCGGCCTTTCCCGGTACCCGCCTGCTGATCGGCGAAACCTATGTGCCCACCATTCAGGATCTGGCGCGCATGTACGGATCGCCCGAGAAGCCGGAGTTCCACCTGCCCATGGACACCCAGGTGGCCATCATCAACAAGCTCGACGTGGCTGCCTTCCGCGCCAAACTTACCGCTGTTGAAACCCAGATCGGCCCCAACACGCCGCTGCTGCTCTTCGACAACCACGACAACCCGCGCATGGAAGCGCGCTACGGCGATGGCATTCACAACACTGAGATTCAGCGCATGTTAGCGGCGGTGCTCTTCGCGAGCCGCGGCGCTTCGCTGTTCTACTACGGCGACGAACTTGGCATGAAGACCACGCCGCCCACGCGCAAGGAAGACGTCAAGGACCCCATCGGCATCACCGGCTGGCCCAAGGAGAAGGGCCGCGACGGCGAGCGCACGCCGATGCAGTGGGACGCAAGCGCCGAGGCTGGCTTCTCCAGCGCTACGCCGTGGCTGCCCGTGCCTCCCACGGCCGCCACCGTCAACGTCAAGGCCGAGCAGGCCGATCCTAACTCGCTGCTGGCCTGGTATAAGAGCCTCATCCGGCTCAAGAAGACGGTGCCCGTTCTCGCCCATGGCGACAACGCCATGCTCGACACAGCGAACACAGCCGTCCTCAGTTGGGTGCGCACAGCGCCAGGTGCTGGCTCTGTTGTTGTAGCCGCCAACTTCACCGCGCAGCCACAGACAGTGGACCTCTCAGCCGCATCGAGCAAGCTGGCGCAACTGCGTACGCTACTCAAGAGTCCCGGCGATGTCGATCCGGCCTCGCTCGGTAAGATCGAGCTGGCTCCCTTCGGCGTTTACATTGGCGAGCTGCGGTAAAGATTCCCGTTGCACGGGGACAGCTTTGGAGGAGGGGAATTTGCGTCGTCCCGACGGGACTCGGGGACGTGTTGTGGGCATTCTTCCCAGCACTGAAGTGCTGGGCTAACTTGCACTGCGCCTACGGTGCGGGGATTCCTGCTAGGAGTCTGATCGTTTGCTCATGTACCTTTCCGTGCCTCATCCTCTCCGCGCATTTTGCGGAGAGGGTGGGAGAGTACGAAGGCTGGTTTGGTATGAAATCCATCCCGCCCTTGCGCTAGCAACCAGCACCTGGCCATGGGGACCCCAGCAGGCGTAAGGACGGGGCACGGGAGATTTGTCGCTGACGATAGGTTGAGTCCGAAGCACCCCATTGAGTCTCAGCCGTTTGCATCTTCCCTGCGCTGCCATCTTGATTGCGCTTTGCTTACGCTGTCATCTTGAGCGTAGTTTGGCCGGCCCTTTGGGCCAAACGGAGTCGAAAGATCTGCGGTTGCTCTTCGGCCTTGTTGGGGTGACTGCACGGTAACTTCCGCTTTGGCGAGTACACTCCAGCGACGTATCGGGAACTTCGGGGGCGCTCAGCGCGTAAAGTCTGCATATGCGGATGAAAAGCAGATGCGTACGAACGGTCGTGGCTGTTGCGATCGTGCTTTGCTTATGCGTTGCACTGCATGCGCAGGATGCGGCGCGCAGCGAGACAAAGCCGCGAATGATGGTGAAGGACGCGGACCCTGAATGGGAGGTGGTGACGGTGAAGCCGGGGAATTCGTATGCCACGAGCGACCACATTGATCTGCATGGACGACACGTGACGCTCGAGAACGAGACCGTAGAGATCCTCATGCTGTTCGGCTACAACGTCCAGAAAGACCAGATTGCCAGCGCGCCGGATTGGGTGAAGACGGAGCGTTGGACCGTGGATGGGCTCGCGGACGTTGATGGAGAGCCCGATGTGACGCAGTTGCAGGCGATGTTGCGAAAGGTGCTAGCCGAGCGGTTTGGGTTGAAGCTGCGTCACGAGCAACGGGAGATGCCAGTGTTCGCGTTGACGGTAGCCAAGGGTGGGCCGAAGCTGACTCCGAACACGAGCGATCCGAACGGACTTCCGGACCAGCATGGCAATCGCGGCGTTGGTTGGCAGATGTACCAGTACAGGAACACGTCCATGCCGGAACTGGCGCTGGAGCTGTTGTCCTCGGTGGACCGGCCGATTGTCGACCAGACGGGGCTGAAGGGGCGGTATGACTTTCAGTTGAAATGGCTCACGGATGATAGCCATGTCTCCGATCCCGATGCACCGCCAGGATTATTTACGGCAATCCAAGAGGAGATTGGGCGAAAGCTGGTGCCGATGAAGGCGCTGGCGGAGGTGTTGGTTGTGGATAAGGTAGAGCGGCCAGGCGCGAACTGAGCCTCAAGGCAGCAGCATGATCGGCCACTTCGGGACAGTCACCGCCTACCCGGTAGCTACAACTTCAAATCGCAACCAGCACCCTCAGAGAAACTCCACCAGCCGGGTCATCGCGTCTTCCTGCTGCTCGATGGACTCGACCAGCTTGAACTGCGTGCGGCAGCGGTCTAGATTATGCCCCTCGCGATGCACCTTGAAGTAGGTGTCGCCGGTGAGGTAATCGGTAAGGAAGCGCAAACCGATCTCGAAGGTGATCAGCTTGCCGGAGAAGGCCAGCAGATCCTTCTCGGCCTTGGTCAAAAAGCCCCCCGCAGTTTCCAGATAGCCGCGCACCAGCGCCTCGAACATGTGGAATTGCATCGTGACTTTGCTCAGGTCTTGTTCGTCTTCGAGCGCCGGGCTGGTGGTGGTGCGCACCATGTCGCCGAAGTCGTAGAGCGCCAGACCGGGCATCACCGTGTCCAGGTCGATCACGCAGAGGCCTTCGCCGGTGGCGTCGTCCAGCATCACGTTGTTGAACTTGGTGTCGTTGTGCGTCACCCGCTCCGGCAGACCCGCATCCAGCAGCACGCTGGCCATCGGCTTATGCGCCAGGGCAAACTCGATCTCAGCGCACGCATCCTTGGCGCGGTTCACCGCATCGGCGGCGATGGCGGCTTCGAGCGCCGCAAACCGCTTGGGCGTGTTGTGGAAGTCAGGAATCGTGTCGTGCAGCCGCGGCTCCGGAAGACCGGCCAGATGGCTCTGGAATTGCCCGAAGGCTCGCGCTGCCTGAAAGGCCTGCGTGGTCGATTCCACCGCGTCGAAGGTGCTGGCGCGGTCAATGAAGCGGTACGCGCGCCAGAAGTTGCCCGATTCGTCGCAGTGCCAATTCTTGCCTTGGTGCGAGGGAACCAGCGTCAGCACCCGCCGCTCGGCGTCGGATTGCCCGGCCACCTGATCGGCAAGGTGCCCGGTTACGCGCTCGATGTTCTCCATCAGAGCGGCAGGGTTCTTGAAGATATGGTGGTTGATGCGTTGCAGAATGTAGCGCTGCACACTGCCATTTTCGCGATACGCCACCCGGTAAGTGTCGTTGATGTGCCCATTGCCGTAAGGCGTGGCACTCAGACACTCACCGGGCAGTTGGAAATGGCGCAACACCGCGCCCACTCCTTGTTTCTCGGTCATGCCCACAATCTTTCGGGATATTTGCCCGCACTCACCTGTGCGCGAATGCTGGCCACTACGTTTGGATGGTCCTCGCGATAGGTTACACCGAACCACGAGTCATTGGTGTGCAGCACCTTTACCCTGGCCTGACCGGCCTGCACCAACTGATTGACTGTGTTGGGGATAAAGCACTCCTTCTTCAGGTCAGAGGCGCTGGTCTGGAGGAACGCTTCGAAGTTCGCCTTCAGCTGCGGGAAGATCTCCGGCGTAAACGCCCACATGTTCATGGAGACAGGCTCTGTGCCCTTGAGCTGGGTAATCGTGCCGCTGCCGTCGGTGTTGCGCGCATGATCGCCGTCGCGCTCAATCGCCGTCAGTTCCACAACGTCGGTCAGGAAGCCGTTCGCATCCACCTGGCAGACGCCGCGCGCCACTGAGCCGAATTCTGAGAGCGTATTGCGCAGCACAAAGCCCACCATGGCGTAGTCGGGCGTGCCTGCGGTGAGGTGGCCGGCCAGAGCGCGATAGGCTTCGGCGCCGTAGAAGTCGTCGGCATTGATGGCGGCGAAGGGCTCATGGATGGCGTCGGCGGCCATCAGGATGGCGTGGGTGGTGCCCCATGGCTTGGTGCGGCCGGCGGGAACGCTGTAGCCGGCGGGCAGTTTGTCCAGCTCTTGGAGCACGTACTCCACCGGAACGCGCTTTTCAAAACGCGAACCCACCACCTCGCGGAACTGCTCCTCGATGTCCTTGCGGATGACGAACACCAGCTTGCCGAACCCGGCGCGCAGTGCGTCGTAGATGGAATAGTCGATGATGGTTTCCCCAGAGGGACCAACGGGCTCAATCTGCTTCAGGCCGCCAAAGCGGCTCCCCATACCGGCCGCCAGAACCAGCAAAGTTGGCGATGTCGTCGCTGTCATTGTCTTTCGTCCTCGATCCTTGTTGAAAAAGTCCAGAAAAAATGGTGTGTTTCCGCCTCCAGGCAATCCATTGAGCAGCTTCGCACATTTACCGCTTCCCCGGCACGTGCACCAGTAGGCCGCTCCTGCTTCTCTGATGGAGCTGGAGGCACGGGCAAGAAATGCGCAACGTTTACAGCGTCCGTTCCCGCTCCCGAACGCCGCTCCAAAAATCATACCCCGTGAGGCCTGCAGCCGCGCGCTCGGCAGGGTTGACGTACCTGCCCTGCTTCCCCGTATAGTCGCCACAACGCTTCATTCTTTAATGCGGAGCGGCGTACCCCAGGCGAGCGATACTCCTGCCCTCAAGGAGACAGGCACAGTGAAGGGCACCATAAAAAAACGTCTCGCTCGGCTGCTGGTCAGCAGCATTGTGGCCATCGCCGCGGCCATTGTCCCGTTCCTCATTCGCGAGGGGCTGGCGCATGCTTTTGGCTTTATTCTTCCGCCCTTCTTGCTGTCGTACGGCGCAGTACTGCTGGTAGCCCTCGGCCTAGGCTTTTGGGCTGGCTTGCTTACCGCCCTGGCCGCCATCATCCTGGCCAACATCTGGACGCTCCCGTTCGCCGCCCATTGGCACACACAGTATTGGTCAGACGCTGTCGCTCACTTTGTCTTCGTCTTCATCTGTATTCTTGTCTGCGCCCTCTCTGAGACCTATCGCTCCACGCTCCGCCGCACCGTAGCCTTTGAAGGCGAACGCGAACTGCGCGCCAGCGAAGACCGTTTTCACTCGGTTCTCCGCGACTCCCGCGATGTGCTCTACCGGTTCAACCTCCAGTCTGGCCGCTACGAGTTCGTCAGCCCCTCTGCACAAGCCGTCATCGGCTACACCGAAGCCGATTTCAACAGTATGGGAGAGGAAATGGCTGTCGCTCTCGTCCATCCAGACGAGAGAGCTGCCCTCCTCGAACAGTTCAAGCGTGCTGAGCCGGGCAGCCAGATCGAAGTGGAATACCGGATGCGTGGCAAAGACGGCAACTACCGCTGGGTTTCCAATCTGCTCTCCGTTCATTGCGGCACAGGCGGAACTCCGCTGTATCGCGAAGGCACCCTCCGCGACATCACCGAAAAAAAGACCGCCGAGCAAGCTCTGCTGCGTAGCGCCACGCTGGCCTCAGCGGGCCGCATGTCGGCTGCTATTGCGCACGAGATCAACAACCCTCTGGCCGCCGTTACCAATCTGTTGTTTCTTGCCCTGCACCATCCCGACCTCCCCGAGCCGGTTCGCGAATACATTGCGACTGCCGACGCCGAGCTCAATCGAATTGCCCTCATCACCCGCCGCGCACTTGGTTTTTACCGCGAAGCCAATGCACCGGCTCTAGTATCGATCGATTCCATCCTCGACTCGGCCATTGACCTGTTCAAGCATCAGATTCACGCCCGCCAGGCCCACATTGTCAAAGATGGAGACACCGGCCTCGAACTGACAGCCGTGGGCGGCGAACTCCGCCAGATCTTCTCCAATCTCATCTCCAACAGCCTCGATGCCATCAGTGAGCAGGGGCAAATCCACATCCGTGCGCGGCGTGGCCGAAGTGCGAGCAACGGCAACGCCTACATCCGCGTCATCGTGGCTGACAATGGCCGTGGCATTTCAGACGAGATCCGATCACAGATTTTTGAACCTTTTTTCACCACCAAAGGGACCGTCGGAACCGGCCTGGGCCTGTGGGTGAGCGGCCAATTGGTGGAGAAGAACGGCGGCACCATCCGCTCGCGCTCCTCGACCAGTCCCGAACGCCATGGAACGGTCTTTCTGGTTGAACTGCCAGCATGAATGGGCTGCTCGCGTGATCGACCATCCCTCACCTTGCCCGCTCTGCCCCCAGCGTGATTGACTGATGGCCGAAAGGTTGAGGTTTTCCTATGCCCTACATACTCGCTCTCGACCAGGGAACCACCAGTTCGCGCGCCATCCTGTTTGACCAGGCAGGCGCCATTGCCGCCGTTGCCCAGCACGAATTCGCGCAATTCTATCCGCGGCAAGGCTGGGTTGAGCACGACCCGATGGAGATCCTGACCACCCAGATGGCCTGCGCCGTGGAGGTGCTCGGCAAGGTCTCCGCGCGACCGCGCGATGTGGCGGCCATCGGCATCACCAACCAGCGCGAGACGGTGGTGGTGTGGGAGCGCTCGACCGGCAAACCGATCCATCCGGCCATCGTCTGGCAGGATCGCCGCACTGCGGACCGCTGCTCCGAGCTCAAGCAGCAAGGCGCTGAGGAAGAGGTTTCCTCGAAGACCGGCCTGGTGCTCGACCCATACTTTTCCGGCACCAAAGTGGCCTGGATTCTTAACCATGTAGACGGCGCCCGCGAGCGCGCCAACCGGGGCGAGCTGGCCTTTGGCACCATCGACAGTTGGCTCATCTGGCACCTGACCAGCGGCTCCCGTCACGTGACCGACGTGACCAACGCCTCCCGCACCCTGCTCTACAACATCGTCGAAGGCAAGTGGGATGCGGAGCTTCTCAAGCTCTTCCGGGTTCCCGAAAGCATGTTGCCGGAGGTGGTGTGGTCAAGCCAACTGGTGGGCGAAGTAACCACCACGCTCGGTCTGGGCGGCGTGCCCATTGCCGGCATTGCGGGCGATCAGCAGGCCGCGCTCTTCGGCCAGCTCTGCTGGAATCCCGGCGACGCCAAGAACACCTACGGCACCGGTTGCTTCCTGCTGCAGAACATCGGTTCGCAGTTCATCCGCTCCCGCCACAAGCTCATCACCACGCTGGCCGCGAGCGCCAGCCAGCGGCTCGAGTATGCCTTCGAGGGCAGCATCTTCATTGGCGGCGCTGTGGTGCAGTGGCTGCGCGACAACCTGAAGATCATCGGCTCCTCGGCAGAGGTTGAGACGCTGGCGGCATCGGTTCCCGATAGCGGCGGCGTGGTCTTTGTGCCAGCCTTCGTGGGCCTGGGCGCTCCGCACTGGGACCCGCACGCCAGCGGCATGTTGATCGGTCTTGGCCGCGGAACCCAGGTCGGGCACATCGCCCGCGCCGCTCTTGAAGCCATCGCCTTCCAGGTGGCCGACGTGCTGGAAGCCGTGCACAGCGAGACCGGTGCTTTTACGGCTCTGCGCGTTGACGGCGGCGCTTCGGTGAACAGCCTGCTGATGCAGTTCCAGGCCGACATTCTGGGCGTTCCGGTGGTGCGGCCACGGGTGACCGAGACAACGGCCCTTGGCGCGGCGTATCTGGCCGGGTTGGCCACCAGCTTCTGGCCCAGTGCCGACGAGTTGCGCACCAGCCGTAGCGACGACACGCGCTTCGATCCGCAAATGTCTGCTGCCGAGCGCCTGCGCCGCCGTACCCGCTGGCAGCAAGCCGTGGATCGAACGCGCAGTTGGAACGAATAATCTGCTGCACTCAAACCGAAGCAAGAAACAACGCCGCTTGCAGAGTGCAAACGGCGTTGTTCTTTTTGGACAGAGGAACGGGAGGTCTGTTCCGGCTTTGAATGGGAAAGTACGTGGAAACGGTCGATGAAAAGCACTTCAGGACGGGCTCGGCACATCCACCATGTCGAGCTCGCTGAACTGAAGGACGGCGATGAAGATCCAGAGTGCGCCAAGAGGAAGATTGCAGACGAACGTAATCAACGGCCACACCAGGTGGCTGCGCAACAGTGCTGCATCGGCGAATGCAAAGTTGATCTGCGGTGTGATGCCGGTGATGTATGCAGACACGCTGAGAGAAAGAACTGCGCAGGCAATCGCGGCCAGCCTTCCCCACAGTTTCCGCTCTTTCGTGATCTGTGCCGCGCAGCTGTCGGCCATCAGCCGCTGACCGAACGGCGTCATGATCCATGCCATCACGGCCACCACCAGCAGCGCTGTGAATCGAACCATGGTGAGTGGACCATAGCTTTCTTGCAGAGATTGAACGAGCGGAGAATCCGCCGCAGC
>Ga0302187_10000998_pt1 | contig 24910 bp, 19 predicted proteins | sample II_Bog_E1_3_FD_202120 | JGI IMG/M metagenome (GOLD analysis project Ga0302187, IMG submission 202120) | Peat permafrost microbial communities from Stordalen Mire near Abisko, Sweden - II_Bog_E1_3 | ecosystem: Environmental > Terrestrial > Soil > Wetlands > Peat | place: Sweden: Abisko...
TTGCCATGGCAGACAAGCTCTACGACGCCGGCCAGATCGATGGCACAAGTGCGGAGTTCCTCTCTCTGGCGCGAGCGATACAGACCCGGGCGACACTCCACGACCAAGCCGCGGTGGAAACGTACGTCCATGAATATGCCAAATATCAGGCGGACATCAACAAGGCAATCGCCGATATGCGCGTAAGGGGTCTAAGCGCTGAGGGACAGGCTGCGGTAGACGCGATCGAGACGGCGGAACGCGACAGCGATCCTGTCTACCAGCATTTCCTGGCCGCCGCCCGCGCCGGACAGAGCGATGAGAGCTGGAGCATCTTTACAACTGAACTAAAGCCAAAGCTCCAGAAACTGGACGACGCGGGCACCGACCTTCTGAACCTCGAACACCAGGTCATGAGCAAGGTCAACGATGAAGCACAGCAGGGTGTGACGCATGCCTACTGGCTCACCCTCACGCTGCTCGTGCTCGGCGTTATCGTCGGCATTGTCGTAATCTTTGTGATCCGCGGGCTGGACTCGCATCTTCGCCGGGTCGTCAACGAGTTGAACGACGGTGCGGCTCAAGCTTCGCAGGCTGCGAGTGAAGTGGCCTCAGCCAGTCAGTCACTGGCCCGCGAGAGCTCCGAGCAGGCCGCCATGATCGAGGAGACCTCGGCCTCGGCCGAAGAGGTCAACTCGATGGCGCGGCGCAATGCAGAGAATGCTCGCAGCGCCAGCGGGCTGGTCACCGAGGCCGTTCAAAGCACCGAACAGACCAACATCGCCGTCGCCGAAAGCGTCGAAGCGATGAACGCCATCGGCGAATCAAGCGCACAAATTGCCAAGACCCTGCAGGTGATCGACAAGATCGCCTTCCAGACCAACATCCTCGCGCTGAACGCCGCTGTCGAAGCCGCACGCGCCGGTGAAGCCGGCATGGGCTTCGCGGTGGTCGCCGAAGAGGTTCGCAACCTGGCGCAGCGTTGCTCCGGCGCAGCGGCGGAGATTAGTGGACTGATCGAAGCTTCGCTCGCGAACTCCGATATGGGCCGCGCCAAGATCACTGGGCTGGTGGAAGCCGGCGAGAAGGTGACCGTGGTCTTCCAGAACATGCGCGTCATCATCGAGGAGATCTGCACCTCCAGCGAGGAGCAGGGTCGCGGTGTCGACCAGATCCGCACGGCAATCCAGAAGATGGAGCAAGGCACGCAGAAGAGTGCGGCCAATGCCGAAGAGAGCGCAGCAGCAGCCGAGCAGCTCACGGCACAATCCGACGCACTGACTGAAGTTGCCGGCACCCTCGGAACGATGGTCGGCAACGTCGGCACACAGAGCTTGCGAGCGACGCCACGGCAAGCCCCAGCGGCACGTCCGCAGGTGAAAAAGGCGACCTTCCAGCCCGCTCCGCGAATGCCGCTGCTCAAGCAGGTTGCGCCCCGTCTCGCGACGGCTGGAGCTTCTCACGCCTCCTCCTTCCCTCTCGACGACGACGACATGAACTTCAAAGAGTTCTAGGACGTCTCAGTCCCTCGAATCCCACGTCAGCTCGTTCCACAGGTAGAGCGCTGACGCAGGATGATTCTGCACTGATGTGAACACCCTCGACAGCCGATATCGTGTCTGCCACCAACCGGATACAACCGGCACAAAGCTCACTCCGACCTGTTCCAGCATGAGGTAATCATGGAGATTCAATCGATTCAGACCACGGGCACGATCGCTACCCCAGCGCATCGTGGCTCCGCCGACAAGCACCTGATCTTCTCACTCGGTAAAGAGGAGTTCGGCATCCAGGTACTGGCCATCAAGGAAATCATCGGCATCCAGGAAGTCACCCCTGTACCGAAGATGCCCTCCCACATCAAGGGTGTCATCAACCTTCGCGGTCAGGTGATCCCGGTGGTGGACCTGTCACTCAAGTTCATGCTCACGCCGCAGGAGTACACCTACCGCACCTGCATCATCGTGGTCCGGACGCGCGGAGCCAACGGAGATCGCCTCATCGGCGCCATCGCCGACGGTGTCAGCGAGGTTCTCACGATCGCGCAGGCAGACATCGAGGACAGCCCGGACTTCGGCAACGGCAATCCCACGCCCTACCTCAAAGGCATCGCCAAGGTACATGGCAAGGTGAAGCTGCTGCTCGACATCCATGAGGTCTTCCGCACGGATTCGGTCGTCGGCCTCAACCTGAACTAACAGTCGCATCTTCCGGCCGATTTACCGGCCCCCCACACACTCACCGTACAGGCAGAGGATCATGGAAACGCAAGCAACTCCAGAGAGCGCCGCAATGCTACAGGCCGTCGACGATCTGGCCCTGCAGGTCATGCTGAAGGGCGCCGCAGCCTTCCGCTCGAAGGCCATCGCGTCGATCCTGGAGGTCGCGCGCAAGACGAGTCCCGCGGACTTCGTCGAGGAACTCGCCCGTCTCGTAAAAGAGGCGAAAGCAAAGACGCTGACCGACGACGAGGCCCGCGCCGGAACCTCCGCGCTGCAGGCGATTCTCTCCCCGCCACCCGCTCCCCCCGTGGAAGAGCCGACGGCAGCTCCTATCGCGTTTGAAGAGGATGCCGAACTGCTGAACGACTTCGTTCTGGAGGCCGACGAGCACCTCGTCTCCATCGAAGAGCTCATCCTGCAGCTGGAGAAGGACCCTTCGCTCACGGACGCGATCCACGCGGTCTTCCGCTCGTTCCATTCCATCAAGGGCCTCGCGGGCTTTCTCGGCCTCGATGGCGTGCAGGCTGTGGCGCACGAGGTGGAGACGCTGCTGGACCACGCCCGCAACGCCAGGGTCTCCGTCGATTCGGAGATCGTGGATCTGGTGCTGGAAGCTGCCGAGTACCTGAAGGAAGAAGTGGAGGCCGTCAAGGCGAAGCTGGCCGGCGTCCCTGTTACGCCCATCAAGAGCAACTCTGCCCTGCTCACCGCTGTACGCAAGATCAATGAAGAGATTCTTTCCGGCAGCCGCAGCGCTAAGACCGCGGAGCCCCCAGCGCCTGAGGCAGCTCCAGTTCCAGAGCCGACTCCGATCGCGGTGGTAGCAGCCCCTGTGGCCGCGCCGCCACCAACGGCCGTGACCGAAACTGCGCCCTTTGACGAGGACGAAGAGCTGATGGCGTTCACCCTCGATTCGGAGGAAGAGGCTCAGGCAACTGCGGCCGCTCCCATCGTCGCTCCGACTCCTTCCGTGGAGGCTGCACCCGTCGAAGTCAGCAAGGCCCCAGTCGCTCCGCCCGTCACCCAGCCGACCGCCCAGCCCAAGGCTGCACCTGCTGCGGCGGTGGTCCCTGCAGAGGCCGCCACGCGTGCCGACCTGGCCAGCACCTCCGTACGCGTGGAGACATCGAAGCTCGACCGCCTTATGGACATGGTCGGTGAGATGGTGATCGCACAGTCGATCCTGATGAACATGTCTCGCTCTGCACCTTCCGGGGACACCCGCATGGCTGGTGAACTCGCGCAGCTCGCGCGCATCACCACCGAGGTCCAGCGGTGCGCCATGAGCATCCGCATGATGCCCATTGGTCCCCTGTTCCAGAAGAACGCCAAGATGGTGCGGGACCTCTCGCGCCGCTACGGCAAGAAGGTCAACCTGGAGCTGATGGGAGAGTCGACCGAACTCGACAAGACCATCGCCGAAGAGCTTGCCGATCCGCTCCTGCACATGATCCGCAATGCGCTCGATCATGGCATTGAATCCACGGCGGAACGTATCGCCGCCGGAAAGCCCGAAGTGTCCAGGCTCTGCATCTCCGCCGAGCACGAAGCCGGACAGATCGTGGTATCGATCTCCGACGATGGCCGAGGACTCGACGCCGAGAAGATTCGCCGCAAGGCGCTGGAGCGCGGTCTGATCGACGAGAACCAGCACCCCAGCGAGCAGGAGATCTTCCATCTCATCTTCGCGCCGGGCTTCTCCACGGCGGAGAAGATCACCGACATCAGCGGGCGCGGCGTCGGCATGGATGTCGTCCGGCAGCACGTGGAGCACCTCCGCGGACGCATCGAGATCGAGTCCGAGCTCGGAAAAGGCACCACCTTCTCCATTCATCTACCGCTGACGCTCGCGATCATCGAAGGCCTCGTGATCGTAGTCGGCGACCACCGCTACATCATCCCGCTGTTCAGCGTGCGAGAGATGTGCCGTCCCACCGAGGACATGCTCTTCACGGTCCAGGGACAGGACGAGATGATCCTCATGCGTGGTTCGCTGCTTCCGCTCGTGCGTCTGCATCGCCGGTTCTACATCGAGCCGAAGAGCGAGAGCATCACCGATGGCCTGCTGGTGGTCTGCGAGTTTTCGGGCAAGCGCTTCTGCCTCTTCGTCGACGATCTGCTCGGCCGCCAGGAAGTGGTCATCAAGAGTCTCGATGAAGCGTTCAAGAACGTCCGGGGCCTGGCCGGTTCGGCGATTCTCGGAGACGGTCGCATCGGCCTCATTCTTGACGTCGGCGGCATCTTCTCGCCGAACGGTTTCCAGGAGCTTGCCGCATGAGCGCTCTAGCCATTTCCATCACGCCAACCCGTTCGTCGCTCACACCTCGCGACTTCGATCGTATCCGCAAGGTTGCCTTTGACTACTGCGGACTGGACATCGAGCCCGGCAAGGAAGAGCTCGTTGCTTCCCGCCTCGGCAAGATCATGCGCAAGCTCAACATCGCCACCTACGCGGAGTACTACGACTACGTCCTGGGCGACAAGACCGAGCAAGCGCTGGTCACGATGATCGATTCGCTGACCACGAATCACACCAGCTTCTTTCGCGAGCAGCAGCACTTTGAATTCCTGCACTCCACGATTCTGCCTGCACTCGCTGGCAGACCCCAGATCGATATCTGGAGCGCGGCCTGCTCGAGCGGAGAGGAGCCTTACACCATCGCCTTCTCGGTGAAGGACTATTTCAATGGCGGCGGTCCCGCGCTGAAGATCGTGGCCTCGGATATTTCCACCCGCATCCTCGAGAGAGCGCAGCGCGCCACATATTCCAGCGACCACGTGAAGGGAGTGCCGGTTCCGACCATGCAGAAATACTTCCTTCGCGGCCATGGAGCGATGGAAGATCAGTTCCGGGTCAAACCGCAGATCCGATCCCTGGTCGAGTTCCGCAGAATCAATTTGAGCGAACCGTTGCAGAACATGCAGACGCAGTTTCCGCTCATTCTCTGCAGGAACGTCATGATCTATTTCAACGCCGAGACCCAGAAGCAGGTCGTCGATAGCCTGGCGCAGCAGCTCGAGCCAGGCGGGTACCTCTTCATCGGGCACTCGGAGAGTTTGAACCGCATTAAACATTCGCTGGAGTATGTACGTCCGGCTATCTATCGCAGGCCGGGGACACTTCGTACTTCGGGCCCGGCACGAAGGAGCGCCGCGTGAGTCAACTAGTCGTCGGGATTGGGGATTGCCAACTAAGCGGAGATCCCCAGAACACACTCATCACCTATGCCCTGGGATCCTGCATCGCGGTCGCCATCTATGACCCCGTTGCAAAGATCGGAGGACTGCTCCACTACCTCCTCCCAGACTCCAACATCGACCTCGAGAAGGCCCAGCGAAATCCGTTCATGTTCGGAGACACGGGCATACCGGAGCTCTTCCATCGCGCCTATCGCATGGGAGCGCAGAAGCAGCGGCTGATCGTCACAGTGGCTGGCGGAGCACAGGTGATGTCGAGCGAGTATTTCAACATTGGCAAGCGAAATCAGCTTGTCGCCAAGAAGATCCTGTGGCGTGCCGGAGTGCTGGTCCGTCATGAGGAAACAGGGGGCGAGAGCTCCCGGACACTCCGCATGGAGCTGGCTGCCGGACAGATTTTCCTCCGGACAGCCGGGCGATTCGAAGTGGCCTTAGGCACAACCTCAAACCCAGAAGTAAAGAAAGGAGCCCAGTGTGCGTGACATTCTCATAGTCGATGATTCAAAGGCGATGCGGAACTTCCTTCGCCGCGCCCTCTCCATGACAAGCATGGATATCGGCGGTGTCATTGAGGCGGAAAACGGCCTGGATGCCCTCGAGAAACTAGAAAAACAGCCCGTTGATGTCATCTTCTGCGACATCAATATGCCCGTGATGGACGGCGCCGTTTTTGTCGGCGAACTGGCCAAGAGCGACACTCGCCGGAATATCCCGGTCATCATCGTTTCCACGGACTCAAGCGTGGAACGCAAGACCCAGATGCGGGCTCTCGGAGCCAAGGGCTATATCGCCAAGCCCTTCTCGCCTGAAGCCCTGGAGCTTGAAGTTGCACGCTTGATGTGGGAGGCCTCCGATGACGACGAATGAGATGGATCAAGCACTACTCGCCTCCTCGGCGGACGTGCTCGAAACGATGTTCTTCTCGGAAGCCGCTCCTGCTACGGCCGAGGGACGGATGCACGACGATCCCATCGTCTGCCTGCTGCACAGCAGCGGAGCAGCTGAAGGAACGTTCAGCATCGCGGTCGACCGCGACGCTCTGCGGATGCTCTGTGTCTCGTTTTATGGCGAAGACACTCCTCCGTTGATTCGACAGGAAGAGTTGGCCTGTGAACTGACGAACATGATCGCCGGCTCGACGCTGAGTCGTCTGCTCCCGGAGCGCTATTGCTCGCTTACGGCTCCGCAGTTGTGCTCTATCGAAGGTCACGAGATGTTGTCCCGAAGCGGAGAAGAATCAACCTCCGTGCTGATGGAAGTGGAAGGTGGTCTGCTTTCGGCCGCCTGCCGTTTGAGGGTGTAATGAATCCAGTCGGTCCCATTCGCGTGCTGATCGTCGACGACTCTGCTCTCGTGCGCAAGTTGTTGACGGCCGCGCTCGCCGACGAACCCCAGATCGAAGTCGTGGGCACGGCCGCTGATCCGTACGTGGCCCGCGACAAGATCCTGCAACTCAATCCTGACGTCATCACGCTTGACATCGAGATGCCGAGGATGAATGGCCTCGCCTTTCTCAAGAAGCTGATGCAGTTTCGCCCCATGCCCGTGGTCATGATCACGTCACTGGCGGCTACGAACTCCAACACAACGCTGGAAGCGCTTCGCGCAGGTGCCGTGGAGATCCTCGCAAAGCCGGACGGCCCAAACTCCGTCGGCGACCTGAAGCTGATCCTTGGCAACAAGATCCGCTCTGCGGCGGCCGCGCACATCCGTACACGTCGCGACGACACACGCCCCGCAATGGCCGGGCTGATGCCATCGCATCTCACGCCAGCGTCAAACGTCCTGCCGGTTGCCTCTTTCGCGCCCGGCGCAGTGCTGGCCATCGGTGCATCCACCGGCGGTCCTCCCGCACTCACGGAGCTACTGGGATCGCTCCCGGCCGATATCCCACCCATCGTGATCGTGCAGCACATGCCCCCGGTCTTCACCAAGCACTTTGCCGAACGGTTGAATCAGGAGTGTGCCTTCCAGGTGAAGGAGGCGGTCGATGGGGACGAGCTTCTGCCCGGCCGAGCGCTGATCGCACCCGGAGACTTCCACATGATCGTGGAGGCAGGCGGTCGTATCCCGCGTGTCCGCGTCATGCAGGGACCACCGGTATGCTTCAGCCGCCCTTCGGTCGATGTGCTCTTCACATCGGTTGCAGAGGTACTGAAGAAGAATGCAGTGGGTGTGATCCTCACCGGCATGGGTTCCGACGGAGCCCGGGGCATGCTTGCCATGCGCCAGGCCGGATCCGCGACCATCGCGCAGGACGAAGGCAGTTCCGTGGTCTATGGCATGCCCAAGGAGGCCGCTCGTATCGGAGCTGCGGGCACCGTCCTTGCCCTCGGCAAGATCGCTCCATTCGCCATAGAGAAGCTAAAGCTAGCTGCGAAAGGCCGCTAGGCGCCTGGGCAGGAACCACGCGCCAACATCCTTCACTGGAAGAGACGTCCGGAGCGAACGAACCGCCGCACGCTGGCAAACTGATGCAGGATGAAGTTATCTGTCATGCCTGCGATGTGGTCCGCGATCGTCCGTGGCAAGCCCTGGCTCGCAATGTCCGGGAGATACCCTTCGGGAAATTCTTCGGGATACGTCATCCAGAAGTCGAAGAGCTCCGTGACGACCTCTTCCGCCTTGCTGTGCTCCTGCTCGAGTGCGTCGCAGGTGTAGAGCGTGGCGTAGAGGTATCGCTTCTCCTCCATGCGCTCGAACTCCGCCTGATCGGAGAAGACCGCCACTCGCTGGGGAAGGTTCCGAATGTCCTCGAGCGTCTCCGCACCCGCGGCCTCAACCTTGGCCGCAATCGTGTCCACCAGATCCGTCACCAGCGTCTTCTGCATTGCCTGCAACGCGTCATGAAAGATGTGCTGCTCTTCCGCGCCAGGATGCGCCGCCTTCACCGCATCGTACGAACGCCCGAGGATGCTGACGTGCTCCCGGATGTGCCCGATCTCAAGCAGCCCGGATTCGACACCATCATCCAGGTCCGCAGTCAGATACGCGATCTCATCAGCCAGATCAATCAGCTGAGCTTCGAGCGGTGGCCGCTGATCGAGAAAATACTCGGCAAGCTCCGGGTGGGCTGCGGCGGCGTAGTCGCGAGAATGCTTGACGATGCCCTCTCGTGTGCCCAGCGTCAAGTTCAATCCCCGATGGCCGGCATAGCGCTGCTCAAAACGCTCCACGATGCGCAAGGCGTGCAGATTGTGATCGAAGCGCAGACCGTATTTCTGCAGACAACGGTCCAGGGCACGCTCACCTGCGTGCCCAAAGGGCGGGTGCCCGATGTCATGCACGAGCGCGAGCGTCTCCGTCAGGTCCATGTTGAGCTTCAGCGGCGAAGCTACCCGGCGAGCGACCTGCGCGACCTCGATGGTGTGTGTGAGTCGGCTGCGAAAGTGGTCTGAAGCGCGGCTAGTAAAGACCTGGGTCTTTCCGGCAAGGCGGCGGAAGGCACGCGAGTGAACCACTCGTTCCCGATCGCGCTCGAAGGCATAGCGCACGTCACCCGCGGGCGCCGGAAACTCGCGCGTCGCAAGGCGAATGGCCTCCTCGTTGAAGACGCCACAGTGATGCAGGTTCTTGCTCATTCTTCGTTTGAGTTTATTGGAGTCGGGGCAGAAGAGCTCGGCCCGAATCGATGTCTGTGCGAAAAGCAAACAGGGCGGGCCCTGGAGCCCACCCTGCTGCTGTGCATTTTCGAGAATTACTTACCAGGCGCACCGGCATGGGCCACGCGCACGCGCGCACCTTCGAGCTTCTTCTGCACCTTGGCCACATCAGTCGGATCGGCCTCCGGAGCCAGCGACGTGGCATAGAAGTCCAACGCCTTCTGCCACTCCGCGATGGCCTGTTGCAGCTTGCCGTTGCGGGCGTAGATCTCGCCAAGATGATCGTGAAGCGCCGGATCGGTCCCCAGCCGCATCACAGCCTTGCGCTCGTAGTCCTCGGCGAGCGCATACTGCCCCTGCTTGTAATATGCCCACGCGAGCGAGTCGAGAAACGCTCCGTTCTGCGGATCGTAGTCCACGGCCTTCTTCAGCATCGTCACGGCTTCGTCGAGCTGCTTGCCACGGTCAGCCAGCATGTAGCCGAAGTCGTTCGAGATCGACGCATTGCTGGGGTCGATGGCGAGTCCCTTGCGATAGTCCATCTCCGCCTGATCGTAGAGCTTCTGCTTCTCGGCGAGGTTTGCACGATAGTCGTTCAGGAACACCTTCTCGGCAGGCTTGGTCGATAGCGTCTCGACCTTTGCCAGTGCTGCCTCGGCATCCTTGTAGCGGCGCGCGCGCGCATCAATGTCCGCGATGGTGAAGTACACCTCGCGGTCGGTCGGGGACCCGTTGAGCTGCGCGTTGGCGAGCTTCAACGCCTCGTCCAGCTTTCCTGCATCGCCCAGCTGGCTTGCATAGGTCAGCTGCACGTCATGATTCGCAGGGAGCGCCTTCGCGGCCTCGGCCGCAGCCTCCAGCGCCTTGGCCCACTGGTGAGCGTCACGATAGGAAGAGACGATGCCGTCATAGCCGCGGGCACGGTAGTCGCCGCCCAGAGCCACCATCTGGCGATAGGTATCGACCGCCGTGTCGACGTTACCCGACTCGCGGCTTACGATGCCGAGGCGGTCGAGAAACAGGCCACGATTCGTCGCATCCTGATCCTCATACTTCCCGTCGGCCGAAGCCGTTGCCTTCAGCATCTGCTTCAGGGTTGAGGCGGCTTCCTCGTAACGACCCAGCGCGTCGTAAACAAGCGCGAGGTTGTAGTTGAGTTCCAGGTTGTCGCTGGCAAGCGCCTGGGCCTTCTTCAGCGTGGTCAGAGCCTGCTCGTAGTGGCCCTTCTGGCGCTGTACGTCGGCCTCCCGGATCAGGGCCTGTGCGTCCTCGGGGTTCGACTTCAGGATGTCCGCGTACACCTTCGCGGCTTCGTCATTCTGTCCGGACGACAGGAGCGCCTGCGCCAGTCCACGCTTGGCGTCGGTGTTGTCCGGGTCCTGGGCGAGTGCGCCCTTGTATGCCTGCACGGCCTTCTTCGACTGGTGCAGCTGGTCGTAGAGACCAGCGAGAGCGAAGTCCATGCGGACGCTGCGATCGTCTTCCGGAACCGCGGCGATCAGGTTGGCAGCCTTATCGTTCTCGCCCTGCTCGGAATAGAGGCGTGCGAGGTTGAGGACGACATCCTCGTTGTTCCCATCGATCTCCTGCGCCGCTTTGAACTGCTCTTCGGCCTTCAGGCTGTCGTGATTGAGCCCATAGAGCTGGCCGAGCAGGACATGAGTCTCCAGGTCCTTAGGCTTCAGCGTGGCGATGGTCTCGTATTCCTTGATCGATGCGGCGAGCATCTGCGCCGACTGCGCGCCCTGTCCGTCGCCAAGCGAACGCAGGAAGACGCGGCCCAGCAGCTGGTGTGCGTCCACGTCCTCGGGATGCTTGTTGATCTGATCCTGGGCCGAAGAAACAGCCTCGCGGATCCGGCCCAGGCGGAAGTAGAGGTTCGCCAGCCCGTCCTGCAGCATGCGCGAGTCCGGGTCCGCATCCAGAGCGAGCTTGAACTGCTCGATGGCCTGCGTCGCCAGGTCCTGCCTGCCGGTAGCTGCCGCCTGGTTTTCATATACCCGCGCCAACCCATAGTGGTAATACGAGGAGGAGTGGTTTGGACTATCGGTGGAAGCTGCCGCAGCCTCTGGAGCCGTGCGGATCTTGAGGGTCTGGGCCTGTGCCGCAGGAGCGAACGCAAGGCACGCCGCCAGCAGCAGGCAACCGCCTGCAACCATGGGCTGAAGAAGGGAGAACTTCGGGCGCGGCACAACGAGGCGAAGAATCATCTATGGGGGTCCTGTCCAGCCAGGAAGCCGCATACGCCACCGGCAGACTCCGCTCCGGCGCACCGGGCGAAGGGCCGCCAGCCGGTAGGGGCTCGCATGCGGCGCTCGCTGTTCTTTAGACGGTACACCATCCCACATGGATGCTGGCGGGAGAACAACCTCCCGCCAGCCCTGTATTTCCCTGCCGTGCCGAGGTTTCCGGGAACCCGGATCAGCCGTGGCGGAAGTGGCGCACGCCAGTAAGCACCATCGCGACACCCAGCTTGTTGGCCGCTTCGATCACCTCGGCGTCGCGGACAGAGCCTCCCGGCTGGATCACCGCGGTCGCTCCGGCCTTCGCCACGGTCTCAAGGCCGTCAGCGAACGGGAAGAACGCGTCAGAAGCCGCCACCGTGCCCTCCAGCGGCAGTGCCGCCTTCATCGCACCAAAGCGGGCTGCATCCACGCGGCTCATCTGCCCTGCACCGATACCCACCGACTGGCCAAAGCCGTCCTTCAAGCGCGCATAGACGATGGCGTTCGACTTAACGTGCTTGCAGACCTTCCACGAGAAGAGCAGGGCCTCCATCTCGTCGGCGGTCGGATGGCGCTCGGTAACAATCTTCACGTCGGCAGCTGTGATCGGATGGAAGTCCTCGTTCTGGACCAGGAACCCGCCGGAGATCTGCTTGACGCGGTCGACCAATGGGGCGGGTTTGAGTTCGAGCAGCCGGAGATTCTTCTTCGCCGCAAAGGCCGCCTTGGCCTCATCCGTGAAGCCGGGGGCGACGATGGCCTCAACGAAGAGCTTCGCCATCTCTGTCGCAGCCGCCCCATCCACGACGCGATTGACACCGATCACGCCACCGAACGCCGAAACCGGATCGGCTTCGAGCGCACGGGCGTATGCTTCAGCGACGGTCGTTCCCTGCCCGACACCGCAGGGGTTGGTGTGCTTGATGATCGCGACCGCCGTCGCTTCAAACTCCGTGGCCAGCGCCCAGCAGGCGTCCAGGTCGACGAGATTGTTGTAGCTGAGTTCCTTGCCCTGCAGCTGCGTCGCGTTGGCGATGCCCAGCTCGGTACCGTCGGTATAGACGGCTGCCGCCTGGTGCGGATTCTCGCCATAACGCAGCGAGGTCTTGCGCGGAGCGACGATGCGAAGCGTCGCCGGAAGCTCGGTGGTCTTCACGAGCGACCCTGGCTCGGCAGGCAGAGCGTCCAGCGTGGAGGCGATGGCCGAATCATAGGCCGCAGTCGTCGCGAAGGCCTTGCGAGCCAGCTTCCAGCGCGTCGTGCCGCTCAGGGAACCAGCGTTGGCGTCCAGCTCGGCGGCGAGGTCCGCGTAGTCCTTCGGATCAGGCACAACCGCCACGTCCTCGAAGTTCTTGGCCGCGGAGCGCAGCATCGACGGGCCGCCGATGTCGATGTTCTCGATGATCTCCTCGAAGTGCACGCTCGGCTTGGCTGCCGTCTTCTCGAAGGCGTAGAGGTTGACGACAACCATGTCGATGGGCAGAATCTCGTGTTCATTCACGGCAGCGACGTGGGCCGGGTCGCTGCGGCGGTGCAGCAGGCCGCCGTGGACCTTGGGGTGCAGCGTCTTCACGCGCCCATCGAGCATCTCGGGAAAGCCCGTCAGCTCGGAGATGTCCTTGACGCTCAGGCCAGCTTCGCGGAGAACCTTTGCCGTCCCGCCGGTGGAGATTAGTTCCACCCCATGCCTGGCCAAGGTCCCGGCAAACTCCACTAGGCCGGTCTTGTCGGTAACGGAGAGGAGGGCGCGCTTCACTGCTTTCAGGTCGTTCAATTCGTTCATCACACGTCTCATTGTATGCGGCATGGGATGAGGATTTATCCCTGACGCGGCTCCGGCACACCCAGATCCGCGAGCATCCGCTCGCGCAGCAGCTGGTTGGCTCGCGTCTGATAGCCCTCGCCATCCTTCTTCAACCATTCGATGACATCCGCGTCCAGTCGCAAGCTGACAGCCTTCTTCACCGGCCGATAGAACTTGCCGCGCACGGCATTCGCCCATGCCTCAGGAGGCAGGGCCGGTGCGTCGGAGAAGTCGATTTCGCTGTCCGGCATCTTTGCCAGAGCTTCTAGCCGCCGCCTCTGTTCCGCTGTAGCCGGAGTTCCCGGCGCCCACTTACTCACCCGCTTCATACCGTCTCCTTTCGTGAGGCTCTGCCTTTCGTGCCGAGATCAGGCGCACATAATGATCTTCCTCGCCTGTTTCCAGGGTGTGCGCGAGCAGCATCACCAACACGCCCTCTGCCATACCGATCGTTTGCCAGCGCTGTTCGCCTTCCACGATCCTGTCCGGCATGGAAATGTGGAACGGATCATCGAAGACAAGGGCGGCATCCTCAAACGCGATGCCGTGTTTTCGCAGGTTGGCTGCGTTCTTCTTGTCGTCCCAATCAAAGATCACGCGTACACCTCAGCTGCGTCTATACGACTTAGTATATACATCCGCTCGGTGGACCGAGGTCAATTTAGAATGACTTTTGTATGCTCGATTTAGCCTTTGTGCGGGCGAACCTCCCGCTTGTAGAAGAAAAACTGCGCCAGCGTGGCGCGGACCCCGCCCTACTGGCCGGTTTCGCGGAACTCGATCGCGAGCGCCGCGCTGCGATTACCGAGTCTGAAACCGTCAAGGCCCAGCGCAATGCGCTCTCGCAGGAGTTCGGCAAGCTGAAGCGCGAAGGCAAGGACGTCACCGCGATCTCGCTGGAGACGAATTCGCTGAAGGACAAGCTCGAGTCCCTGGAAGCCACCGCCACAGCGGCCGACCTGAAGCTCCGCACCCTGCTCGAGGCCATTCCCAACCTGCCCAGCGACTCCGTCCCTGCCGGCAAGAGCGAGCACGACAACCGGGTCGAAAAGAGCTGGGGCGAGCCGACGAAGTTCGACTTCGAGCCCAAGGATCACGTCGCGTTGGCCGAGGCCCTCGGCATCGTCGATTTCGAGCGCGCCGCCAAGATCTCCGGCTCGCGGTTCGTCGTGCATTTTGGCGCAGGAGCCCGTCTGGAGCGCGCACTCGCGAACTTCATGCTCGACCTGCACACCCGCGAGAACGGCTATGCCGAGGTCCTGCCGCCCGTCATGGTCAACTCCAGGTCACTCTTCGGCACCGGCCAGCTACCCAAGTTCGCCGAAGACCTCTTCCATTGTGATGACAAGGGACCTTACGTCCCCGGCGAGCTGGCCGACAGCGATCACTGGATGATCCCCACCGCCGAGGTGCCGGTCACCAACCTCTTTCGCGACGAGACCATCGACCTGAGCAGCGGTCCCATCAGCTTCTGCGCGTACTCCTCGTGCTTCCGGTCGGAGGCTGGCAGCTACGGCAAGGACGTCCGCGGCATGATCCGCCAGCACCAGTTCCAGAAGGTCGAGCTGGTGAAGTTCGCCACGCCCGAAACCAGCTACGACGAGCACGAGAAGCTGACCCGCGACGCCGAGTCCGTGCTCGAAAAGCTCGGCCTTCCCTACCGTCGCATGCTGCTCTGCACCGGCGATATGGGCTTCAGCTCCGCGAAGACCTACGACCTTGAGGTGTGGCTGCCGGGGCAGAACACCTATCGCGAGATCAGCTCCTGCTCCAACTTCGAGGCCTTCCAGGCACGGCGCGCGAACATTCGCTATCGCCCCGCGGGCGCGAAGAAGGCTGAGCTGGTGCACACGCTCAACGGCAGCGGCCTCGCCGTGGGCCGTACGTACCTGGCAATCCTCGAGAACTACCAGCAGGCCGATGGTTCGGTAAAGGTGCCTGAGGTGCTGATTTCCTACATGGGCGGACTGACCGTCATCGAGCCCGAGACCTTCGGGCGCAAGCGCGGGGGTACAGCGTAATGGGTTTGATCAAGCGGTACATCTTCTGGACCTACCCCCGTGGCAGCTTTCATTACGACGTCATGGTGACGCTGATCCTGGCATTCATCTTCATCACGCCGCGCTTCATCGACTACAAGGACAAGCCCGCGCCTGATGTTCTCTTCGCCACGAACGAAGTGCTGGTGCGACCGGCAGGCATGGCCGGCACGCAGGCAAAGTTCGTCTACGAGGTGCGCAAGGATGCCCTGCACGGGGCTACCAACGATGCAGCCATTCGTGCCGAACTGCTGCGCGTGATTCAGCCCGTTGCCGGTGCGCCGATTACCCTTACCGGCTACCAGCAGGTGCTCAACACCCACGGCATGCTTGTCGCCTATGACGCCACCGTTCTTCGCTAAAGTACCGGTCACAGGGCGACATTTCCCCCGAAAGACCATCTAAATCTCCGGGACCTCGAAAATCGAGGCCCGGATACGCGCGGACACCTCATCTCAACGCGCGAGGAGCCACCCTGACGATGCGCCTTCGTTCTCTTGCCTGCAGCCTCTTCGCTCTTGCAATACCCGCAGCCGTTGCACACGCACAGAACCAGCTCCAGAGCGTGCTTGCGCAGATGGACAAGGCTAGCGCAAGCTTCCAGAGCGCCCGCGCGGATGTTCACCAGGAGTTTTACGAGCGGGTCATCCGTTCCGTATCCACTGTGCAGAACGGGGCCATCTACTTCGTTCGCAAAGGCACACAGACGAGCATGGGCGCGGTCTTCAGCGAGCAGGGCTCGAGCGCGAAGCCGCAGGTCATCCAGTTCTCGGACAATGTGCTGAAGGTCTACAACCCCGCTCTGAACCAGATCGACGAGTTCAAGGCCAAGGCGGGACAGACGGATAGCTTTCTCACGCTGGGATTCGGTGGCAGCGGCAAGGACCTCGCCGCTAACTGGAACGTCGTCGATGCCGGCACGGAGACGATTGCCGGTGTGAAGACCGAAAAGCTGGAACTGACCCCGAAAGATGCGAAGGTAGCAGCAAACTTCGACAAGATCACCCTGTGGATCGACCCCACACGCGGCGTCTCTCTGAAGCAGATCTTTCACACCCCAGAGGGCGACTACCGAACGGCAACCTACTCGAACATCAAGATGAATTCGAAGATCGATCTGGCCGCCTTCTCGATGCATCCGGACAAGGCGACGAAGACCGTCGCGCACTAGAGCTATCAAGGCTGCTCTGGCATGTTCGACAGCAATTTTTCCCTTCGAAACGCGAGCGCAGCAAAGACAATCAGCACGGGAAAGCACTCCAGCGTGTAGCGCGGCTCTGAGTTGTCCAGCGTGAGCAACAGCGCGGACCGTAGCACGACAAAGCCCAGCATGCTCGCCTGGACAGCATCCAGACGGCAACGTTGCGTCCACACGCCGGCGCCCACAACCATCAGGAATCCGAGATTAAGCAGCGCCAAAGCGGCGGCCACCCCGGAGCCCTTGGCGTGCGCCCTCCAGTTCCACCAGTCGAGGGGAAGCTCCATCAGCTCCGTGCGAGGCCGCAGCCACATATTCGCTACGCGAGCTATAGGCAGCACGAGGTGCGACCGCAACGGGTGCAGACGATCGCGCTCCTCGGCGATCCACTCGAACTGGGTGTCGAACTGCGGGCGGGCAAGCTGCACAACGTTGTACTCGGCAAAGACCTTCTGTGTCTGAGCAAGCTGCTCCTCGTTGTCAAACGCCCGAAGCGGCAGATCGGTGAGCGCCATCCCTGCGCCGTCGTAGTTCCAATACACGTCGTAGGTGGATTTGAAGTCGACGCCCCACGTCCGATACCAGTGATTGAACCCCAACGGCACCTGCTCCCCGGGATCGGTCGCCGACTTCGGAGCCAGCGGCTCAAAGTGCCCCATCACGCGGGCGTTGCGTATGCCCCAACCGAGCAGTGGCAGCAGAACGATCGCGCAACTCAACGCTGCGGGGGAAATAGCTTCCCGCACGCCATGCATTCCGAGAGTCGACCGGGAGCGCCAGCCGACCCAGAGCATCGCTGGAGCTACTGCAGCACTCAGAAGTCCCTGCTCCGGGCGCAGCAGCACGGCAAAAGACAGTCCTGTGCCCACAACGGCGGCCCACCGGAACTGTGCCCCCGGGGACTGCTCCAACCGCTGCGACCCGTAGAAGGCAACCGCCACGCATAGCAGGCTCGGCGTCTCTGTCAGCGCAACGGCGCAGTAGTTCGCTGTGAAGGGACAAAGCACCGCGATCCACAGGGCTATCAGCCCCACGCGCCGCCCGCCCAGCCGCTCGGCGAGCGCTCCAATCAACAGGCAGGTACCAAGATCGAGGACGACGTTAACCCACAGGACCGGGTAGTAGTTCCCGACGCCAAACAGCAGGAAACATGCGGCAAGAAAGAGGGGATAGCCAGGGAGGCGAATCCAGGTAGCATGCAACGAGTCGGTGGTGCGGCCATAGAGATGATGTTTGAGGACGTTCTGGGCGATCTCGCCGTAGAGCAGCGTGTCGCCGCTCACGTCGGGCCGCGAGTGCACGAACGCCGCACGCAGGATCAGCCCGGCCAGCAGGGCCCAGACCACCGGAAGTCGCCGCTGTAACCCCAAGCTCACTGAACTGCATCATACTGGCGGTTGGCCGAACCGGTTCCGTTGCAATCAACTACTGAAGGAAACGCACCCGCAGCCTGAGATAATTCTCCTGAATGAACAAGCAAGTCTTTTACGATCCGCAGCGCAAGCGGTGGAAACGTCTGCGGAAAGTGTTCGACGCCTTCGCACTGTTCCTCTCAGTGCTGGGAGTGCTGTTCGTCATTGGAGTTCTGCGCACCAAACCGTTGCAGGGGCTGGATCTTCGCTCCGCGACGAAGCGGTACCGCGCCATTTATACGCCTCCAGCGCCCGAGACCAGGCGCAATGAAAAGCTGAACCACAGCGCGCACCGGAAGAGCGACCTCAAGCCCTCGGACGTCGTCCTGAACACCGGCGAAGGCCTGCGCGCGGCCGTCGACACGGATGCCGACCCCGCCAGCTACGCTTCGCTCAAGGGACACATCAAGCAGATCGATCTGCTCTTCCCCGAGTGGCTGCACGTTCTATCCAGTGACGGCACGCTGACCGCATACAACTCCGATAACGTCCCCTTTGCCGTGGTGGATTCCGCCGGCGTGCATGGCGTGGACCGCGAGAACAAGGTCGCCAAGACGATCCTCGGAGCCAAGGAAGATACGGAAATCTTCCCGCTGGTCAACAACTACAACTTCTCCACCGGGAACTTCGAGTCCTCGCTGGGCAGTTTCCTGAACGACCCAAATGCGCGTGCGACCTTCGTCAGCCAGGTCGATGCCTTCCTGAAGACGAATACCCTCTATCGCGGACTTACGCTGGGCTTCCAGGATATTCCCGCCGACGCGCAGCCCGGCTTCAATGCTCTTGTGCAGGCGCTCTACGCGGACTTTCATCCGCGCAATCTGCGGCTCTATGTCACGGTGCCCGTGGAGGACGCGGACTACAACCTTGCCCTGCTCTCGACCAACGCCGATGGCGTCGTCTTGATGAACTACGGGCAGCACCAGTACGGCACGGACGCCGGCGCCATCGCGGGGCAGGACTGGTTCGAGAACAACCTGCGGGCCGCAATGAAGATCGTTCCGAGGGAGAAGCTGATCTGCTCCATCGGCAGCTATGGCTATGACTGGACCAGCCAGCTGCACCTTCCTCCCCCCGTCGACCCGAAGCACAAGAAGCGCAAGCCTGCTCCTGCGGAGAAGCCGACGCCCCTGAACGCGTCCATGGTCACACCGCAGGACGCCTGGCAGGCAGCCTCCGACTCCGACGCGCAGATTGAGCTCGACGACGCTTCGCTCAACCCTCACTTCGCCTACGACGACGAGGACACGCACATCCGGCATGAGGTCTGGTTCCTCGACGCCGTCACTGCTCTCAACCAGATGCGAGTAGCCCGCGCACTCGGCCTCGAGACCTTCGCCTTGTGGCGGCTCGGCTCAGAAGATGCGACCCTCTGGAATATCTGGGACAAGCCTCTCAAGGCCGACCCCGGGAAGGACCTGGCGGACATTGCGCCTGGCCTCGACGTAGATACCGAGGGCGATGGCGATATCCTCCGCGTCACGGGCAGACCCCGCAACGGTCACCGGACTGTAGCGCTCGATGATGACTCGACGATTCCGAAGCCGTACCTCAGCGTGATCTCGGAGAAGATGGACTCCTATCCGCTTCCGTACACGTTGACGCAGTACGGATATCACGCGAAGAAGATTGCCATCACCTTCGACGACGGCCCCGACCCGACCTGGACGCCGAAGATCCTCGACGTGCTCAAGCAATACAACGTCAAGGGCACGTTCTTCATGATCGGCGAGGTGGCCGAGGACAACGTCGGTGTGATGCAGCGCGTGTACCGCGAAGGCCACGAGATTGGCAATCACACCTTCACGCATCCGGACATCAGCGAAATCTCCGAGCGGCAGGTCGATCTGCAGCTCAACATCACGGAGCGGCTCTTCGCAGCCAAGCTGGGCGTCAACCCGGTGTACTTCCGTCCGCCCTACTCGATCGATCAGGAGCCTGACACCAACGATCAGGCTGCGCCGATCGACCGCATCGAGAACACGCTGGGCTACGTGATCGTCGGCGACAAGATCGATACCGAGGACTGGAACGAGCACCCGAAGAAGAGTCCGCAGGAGATTGTCGATTCGGTCTTCCAGCAGATCAGCGTCTTCGACGCCAAGCCCTGGACCCGCGGCTCGATTCTTCTGATGCATGACGGCGGCGGCGACCGCTCGGCCACCGTGGCCGCATTGCCGGTGCTCATTCAGGCTCTTCGTGATCACGGATATGAGATCGTCCCGGTCTCCGAGCTCATTGGCAAGACTCGCGACGAGGTCATGCCGCCCCTGAAGCCGCATCAGCGGTATCAGGCGGTCGTGGATTCGGTTGCCTTCTTCTTCATCGGCTTCTTCAACCACTTTGTCATCGACGTCTTCTTCGTCGGCGATCTGCTGATGAGCATGCGCCTTGTGATCATCGGCCTGTGCGCCATCATTGACCGCTTCCGCAAGCGCAAGGACTTCGCTACACCGGACTATCAGCCGCGTGTCGCTGTGCTCATCCCGGCCTACAACGAGGAGAAGGTCATCGCGCGCACCGTGCGCTCGGTGATGATGTCCAACTACAAGAACATTCGCATCTTGGTCATCGACGATGGCTCCAAGGATGCGACCTCCGAGATCGTGGCGACCACCTATGCGAAGGAGATCGCTGAAGGCAAGGTCACGCTGCTGACCAAGCCCAACGGCGGCAAGGCCGAGGCACTGAACTATGCCCTCGACTTTGTTGACGAGGAGATCTACGTCGGCATCGACGCCGATGGTGTCATCGCGCACGACGCGATCAGTCGTCTCGTCTGCCACTTCGCCAACCCCAACATTGGCGCAGTCGCCGGCAACGCCAAGGTAGGCAACCGCGTGAATCTGTGGACACGGTGGCAGGCGCTGGAGTACATCACGTCGCAGAACTTCGAGCGCCGCGCACTCGATCTGTTCGATGTCGTGATGGTCGTCCCTGGCGCCATCGGAGCGTGGCGCACCGCAGCCGTAAAGGCCGGAGGCTGCTACCACCCCGATACCGTTGCCGAGGACGCTGACCTCACGATGAACCTCCTCGAGCAGCGCTATGCCGTCATCTACGAAGACCAGGCGCTTGCGTTCACCGAGGCACCGATCACCGCCGATCAGCTCGCGCGGCAGCGGTTCCGTTGGTCCTTCGGCATCCTGCAGGCTGTATGGAAGCACCGCGCGGCCATACGCAATCGCCGGGCGATGGGCTTGTTCGCTCTGCCGAATATCGTGATCTTCCAGATCATCCTGCCGCTGGTGTCCCCGCTCATCGACCTGATGTTCGTGGTGGGTATCATCCACTACTTCGTCGATAAACACTTCCATCCCGAAGCAGCTTCGAACGCCGATCTCGTAAAGCTGTTGACCTTCTTCGGCGCCTTCATGCTCATCGACTTCGCCGCTTCGGCGCTCGCTTTTGCGCTCGAGCGAAAGCATCCGGCGAGCCGCGGCGACGCGTGGCTGCTGGTCCACATCTGGGTGCAGCGCTTCACGTATCGCCAGCTGTTCTCGTGGGTGTTGCTGAAGACGATGAAGCGCGCGATCGACGGCAAGCCCTTCAACTGGGACAAGCTCGAACGCACGGCCCAGATGTCCAAGCAAACCGACATGACACAGCAGTAGAGCCTCGCGATCAACATGCTGCCGCCCGGACAACTGGGCGGCAGTACACTGGTCTTCCTGTGAAGACCGCTTCCCTTTCAACCTCTCTGGCTCTGGCTGCTGCGCTCTTGCTGTCGGCCAGTAGCGGCGCGCAGTCTGCTCCGCAGGCCGATGTCATCTTCGTGCGTGGCAACATCCTCACCGGCGCGCATCTTCGCGCGGAGGACCGCTCTGCAACGCCAGCGCGCGTCAGCGGCATCGCCATCTTCGCGGGCCACGTGCTAGCGATCGGAAGCGACGACGAGGTGCTGACGCGCAAGGGACCCAACACCCAGGTGATCGACCTGCACGGAGCCTTCGCCATGCCAGGCTTCAACGACGCCCACACGCATATGGCTGGCGCAGGCCAGCAGAAGCTCACCGTCGACCTCGACAATGTGGCCTCGCTGGCGACGATGCAGGAGAAGATTCGCGCCTATGTAGCAAATCTTGCCCCCGGAGCCTGGGTGCTGGGCGGCGGTTGGGACCACACCAAGTGGGCCTCGAAGACGCTGCCGACGCGGCAGGATCTCGACGCGGTCACGGGAGCGCACCCTGCCTACCTCGAGCGCACCGACGGCCACATCGCCGTCGTGAACACCGCAGCCCTCAAGCTCGCGGGTATCGACGACACAACGCCAGATCCCCAGGGTGGCAAGATCGACCGCGACACGCAAGGCCACGCAACGGGCATTCTGCGCGAAGACCCGGCACGGAAGGCGGTTGAGACAAAGATTCCGCCCCCCGACTTCGCGACGCGTCGCAAGGCGCTTGAACTGGCCATCGAAGATGCACTCTCGCACGGCGTGACCAGCGTGCAGGACTTCTCCGACTGGGATGACTGGCTCGTGCTGGAGTCGATGGAACACGAAGGCAAGCTGCCGCTGCGCTTCGCCGAGTGGGTGGCCTTCGACACGCCCGTTGGCGCTCTGGAGCAGCGCCGCGCCAGCCATGATCCCAACGATCCCCTGCTGCACCTCACCCAGTTGAAGGCGTTCATGGACGGGTCGTTGGGATCGAGAACTGCGGCGCTGGCCGCTCCGTATTCCGATGATGCGCCCAACGAAGGCATCCCCCGCTTCGAGCAGGACAAGCTCAACGCGATGGCGGCCGAACGCGCGGCGCAGGGCTTCCAGCTTGGCTTTCACGCCATCGGCGACCGCGCGAACGAGATGGCTCTCGATGCCTTCGCTGCAGCGGAACAGGCAGGGGCACCAGCGAACACGCCTCCACTTCCGAAGAATCCCGACGCCGAGATCGTGTCTGTCGCCGCAACTTCGCCGAAACCACGCGACTTCCGCTTTCGCATCGAGCACGCACAGGTGGTGCTACCCGATGCTTTCCAGCGCTTCCGCGACCTCGGCGTGATCGCCTCCATGCAGCCCTCCAACCTTCTCACCGATATGGCGTGGGCTGGCCAGCGGCTTGGGCCGGAACGCGTGAAGTATGCCTACGCCTGGAAGAGCTTCCTCGACCACGGCGTCAAGCTGGCCTTTGGCACTGACTACCCCGTGGAGTCCATCGACCCCATGCGAGGGCTCTACTCCGCGATCACACGCCAGAACGAGGCCGGGACGCAGACCTTCGAGCCGCAGGAGAAGATCTCTATCAACGAGGCGCTCTACGCGTACACGCAGGCTTCGGCGTTTGCCGAGTTCCGAGAGACAAGCAAGGGGCGCATCGAGCCCGGATACCTTGCCGACTTCGTCGTGCTGGATCGCGACCTGGCGAAGGCCACACCACGCGAGATCCTGCACGCCAAGGTGCTGCGAACGGTCATCGGCGGCAAGACCGTCTATATGCCGCAGGTCGAGGCCAGGCATTGACAGCGGCAACACCTCGATCGAGCCGGTCCAATCAACTCGCAGCCCACCTCCTGCTGCTGGGCGTCGTATTGGTCTGGGGAGCGACCTTCCCCGTCGTCAAGGCAGCGCTCGCCTATTCGACCCCGCTCGCCTTCAACCTGGCGCGCATGACGCTGGCCACCGTCATCCTCGTCGCCATCAATCACAAGTGCCTCGGCGGTCTTCTCACAAAGGCAGGCCGCCCTGCGCTCGCGTTCGGCCTCGCAGCCGGTCTCCTGATGGCACTCGGCTACCAGCTTCAGACGGTGGGGCTCAAGTACACGACGCCCTCGAAGTCCGGCTTCATCACGGGCCTCGTGGTGGTGCTGGTGCCTCTGTTCAGCGCGATACCCGGAATCGCTCGCACGGGTGACACCTCGCCCGGCTGGGCCGCCTTTGCGGGCGCAGGCATCGCCTTTGCAGGGCTTGTCCTTCTGACCACACCACCGGGCTCAGGCTCTGACGTGCTCCGCGGCCTGGGCCTCGGCGAATGGCTCACCTTGGGCTGCGCCGTAGCCTTCGCCCTGCACCTCTTGACGCTGGCGAGGGCCACAGCCCACGTCGGCGCGCGGGTCCTGGGAACGTTGCAGGTGGGCTTCTGCGCCCTGGCCATGCTCGTGACGCTTCCGCTGGGCGGTCGTCCCGCGCTCCACATGAATCTCATCGTGGCGGGTGCGCTCGCAACGACGGCGCTTCCTGGAACTGCCGTCGCCTTCACCGTGCAGAGCTATGCGCAGCAGCACCTGCCAGCCACGCATACCGCTCTCATCCTCACGCTGGAGCCGGTCTTTGCGTGGCTCACGTCGCTGCTCTTCCTGGGCGAGCGAATGGGCCAGCGGTCGCTCCTGGGGGCGGCCCTGATCCTCGCCGGGATCGTGCTCTCCGAGCTCGGTCCAAAGATGCATCCGGAGCAGGCCAACTTTGCGGCCAATCCTTAGTATCCAATCCCTTGTATCCTAATCAGGTGGAGGCGAGACGCCACGGTCACCGCCAGCAACCAGCGAACCAAGCCGATTGATTCGCAATCGTGGGCCACACTCTCCGCATCTTTTGCCCATCAGGCACGTCTACCTAAGCGCAAGCTGAAGTGTTCGTGTCAGGTAGCGGCCAGACCGTCATGCTGAACTTGAAGCGCCGGTGACGGCCTCAGCTCCCGCACCAGAGGAATGAACGAAGCTATGGAATCGCAGCAGTCGTCGAAGAACCTGCCCAGCCGTCTTCTCGGCCACATCCGTTCGGGTCGCCTCTCCACCACCTTTGCGCTGTTGTCGGCGCTGACCATCGGCGTGCTCGCCGGGTCTGCGCTGACCGGTCGCGTCAGCGCGAGTGGCCAGAAGGTCGACTCCACCGACGCCCGTCCGCTCACGATCCCCAACCCGGTTCAGCTCTCCAACGGGTTCTCGTCGATCGTGAAGCAGGTGGGTCCAGCGGTGGTGAACATCAACACCGAGTCCCTCCCCAAGAAAGCCGCTTCCCCTCACGGACGCCGCGGCCAGAAGAACGATGGCAACGACGATAGTGACAGCACCCCGAGCGGGAACGGGAACGACATGCAGGACTTCCTCAACCGCTTCTTTGGCGGCGGAGGAGGAGGAAACGGTGGCGAAGATGCCGGTCCCGACAGTGGGCCGCGCCGCGCCCTGGGTTCGGGCTTCATCGTCGATCCGCGCGGCTACATCATCACCAACAACCACGTCGTGGACAAGGCCGACCACATCTATGTGAAGCTGGCCAGCGATCCCGACAGCGATATCC
>Ga0302187_10001003_pt1 | contig 24827 bp, 17 predicted proteins | sample II_Bog_E1_3_FD_202120 | JGI IMG/M metagenome (GOLD analysis project Ga0302187, IMG submission 202120) | Peat permafrost microbial communities from Stordalen Mire near Abisko, Sweden - II_Bog_E1_3 | ecosystem: Environmental > Terrestrial > Soil > Wetlands > Peat | place: Sweden: Abisko...
CTTCAACGCCAATGGTTCACTCAGCGCGGCGGGTCTGGCCAACGCGGCATTTCCGGTCGATCAGTACGAACTCGGCCTAAAGAACCGCGGCGATCTGGCGGGCGGCCACTACACCGTGGAATTGACCGGATACTATTCGAAATACAGCATTTCTTCGCAGGAAATTTCGCAGACCAACTGCGAAAACATCCTGGGTATCAACGAAGAAACCTGCATTATTTCGGGCAAGTATCACGACACCGGGGTGGAGCTGTTCACGACGTACCACAACCACGGTTTCAACCTGGTGCTGAGCGCGACGTATGACCACTCGCTCGTCGCGGCTAGCCAGAATGCGCCGTTCCTGAAATCGCCTAACATCCCTGATCTGACGTATTCGGCACTCGTCAGCTACAAGATCGACAAGGCCGAGGCAGGCTTCAGCGTCAACGGTCAGACCAGTACGCTGGGTGGCGATGGCAACACGTATGCCGGATCGGCCCTGTTCGGCCTGTTCGCCAAAGTGCGCCCGGTGCCGCATATCCAGCTCGGGCTGGATATCTACAACTTGTTCAACACTTATGCGACGCAGGGCGCGTCGAACTTTGTCGGCGGCACCACCAACCTGCTCAACGCGGGCGTGGCCCAGGGTCGCGCGGTCAAGGGTTCGGTCCGCTTCTCGTTCTGATCATGACTTCACACCGGGTGTGCCCCTTGCATCCGGCGTGACCTGATGGCGGGTGGAGGATCATGGATCCTCCACCCGCTTTTTTGCCGACTGTTCGACAACTGCGGTGCGGGCTATAGCCGCTGCCAGACCAGAGGTGGGAATGATGCCGTCGCCAGACACTGACCGCGCCATCCGTTCGATCGTGATTGTTGGCGGGGGTTCGGCAGGATGGATGACCGCCGCTGCGCTGTGCCGCACGCTGCAACGCGACTGCACGATCACACTGGTCGAATCCGAAGAGATCGGCACGGTCGGCGTGGGCGAGGCGACCATTCCGCCGATCCGCCTGTTCAACGAAATGCTCGGCATTGCCGAAGCGGATTTCGTCAAGGCGACGCATGGCTCGTTCAAGCTGGGCATCCAGTTCGTTGGGTGGCAACAGCCGGGGCAGACCTATTTTCACCCGTTTGGTACATATGGCAAACCGTTCGATACGGTCGGCGTGCACCAGTTCTGGCTGGCGCAGCATCGCGCGGGCGCGATCGATCCGCTCGACAATTATTGCATGGCCTGGGTGCTGGCGCAGGCCGGAAAGTTTGCCCCGCCGTCGCGCGATCCGCGCAACGTGCTCAGCACGTATGACTATGCCTATCACTTCGACGCGGTCCGTTATGCCGCCTTTCTGCGCAGCTATGCCGAGGCGCGGGGGGTGATCCGGATCGAGGGCAAGGCGGTTTCCGTCGCGCTCAAGGGTGAAACCGGTTTTGTCGAAAGTGTCACGCTGGCCGATGGGCGCGTGATCGCCGGCGAATTGTTCATCGATTGCTCGGGCTTTCGCGGCCTGCTGATCGAGGGTGCGCTGCACACCGGGTATGAAGACTGGTCGCACTGGTTGCCGTGCGATCGCGCGCTGGCGGTGCCCTGCGCTCCGACCGCCGATTTTATTCCCTATACTCGTTCGACCGCGCAAAGCGCGGGATGGCAATGGCGCATTCCGATCCAGGGACGCACGGGCAACGGCTATGTCTATTCATCGGGGTTCATCGACGATGACCGCGCGGCCAGCGATCTGCTGGGGCGGCTTGACGGCACCCCGCTGGCCGATCCGCGCCCGTTGCGGTTTGTCACCGGTCGTCGCCGCAAATCGTGGAACCGCAATGTCGTGGCGGTTGGGCTGTCGAGCGGGTTCATGGAACCGCTGGAATCGACCAGTCTGCACCTGATCCAGGCCAATATCTCGAAATTGCTGGCGTTTTTCCCCGATCGCGATTTCGATCCGCTGGTCATCGATGAATTCAACCGGGTGGCCAGTGGCGAAACCGAGCGTATTCGCGATTTCCTGATCCTGCACTATCACCTCAACCGTCGTGACGAACCGTTGTGGCAATATTGCGCCAACATGGCGATCCCCGACACGGTGCAGGCGCGGATCGATCATTTCCGTCGGTTCGGCCGGTTGATTGTGCGCGACATGGATCTGTTTGGGGCGCCGTCATGGACCGCAGTGCATATCGGCCAGGGCAATCTGCCCGAACGGCTGGACCCGGTGGCGCACTATCGCGAGGCCGATGGCGCGGCCTGGCTGGCCAAGTTCAAGGCCGCGATGGCGGCAGAGGCGCAACGCCTGCCCAGCCATCGCGACTATGTTGCGCAGCATTGCCGGGGCGATGTCTGACATTGCGGCATCGCGCGCTCTTGCCGAAGCGATGGCGCATCGCGGCGCGCAGCGCATGGATCAGGCCGATGCCGCGCTGACACTCGCGCACAGTCTGGCGCCCGCCGATCGGCGCATCGCCTTTCTGTTGGCGCAATTGCGGTATGAACGCGGGCTGCCGGCCGCAGAACTGTTTGCGCGTGCCGAAGCGCTCGATCCGGCCAACCGCGATGCGCGGCGCAATCGTGCAATGGCACTGGCCGCCGAGGGCGATCCGGCAGGGGCACAGGCCTTGCTGATCGACGCGATTGCCGCCGCGCCCGATTGGCTCGATGGGTTGCGCGTACTGGCGTCGATGCGCTGGGTGGCGGGGGAGGTGGCGGATTTCGATCGCGACTGGGCCGGGGCGGCGCGGGCACATCCGGCGCAGCAAGGCCTGTGGCTGGGCTGGTTCGGCGCGCTGGCGCAGATACGCGATTGGGACCGGGCGAGTGCGGTGCTTGATGAGGCGCAGCAGCATCTGGGCGAGACACCTGCGCTGCTTTCCGCGCGGGCGTTCGTGGCGGGCGAATCCGGTGCGCTTGACCGGTGTGGGGCGCTGCTCGACCGGTTGGCGGGCGGTGCCGATCCGTTTGTCCATATCGCGCGGATGCGGCTGGCGCTGCGGCAGGGGGATGCGACGCGCGCGCGCAACCAGGCGCTGGCGATGTTGCCGGGCCCGGCGGGGCGGCAGGCGTGGTCCTATCTGTCGACCGCGTGGCGCATGCTGGGCGATCCGCTGGGCGACTGGCTGGAGGGCGATCCGGCATTCGTGCGCGCGCATGATGTTGGGTTGTCGGCGCAGGATCTGGCCGAACTGGCCGGTGTTCTGCGTGGATTGCACACCGCGCAGCAGGCCTATGCCGAACAATCGGTGCGCGCCGGGACACAGACCGATCGATCGGTGCTGTTGCGGCACGAGCCGATCTTTGGCCGCGTGCGCGCGGCACTGATGGCGGCGGTGGAGGCGCATGTCGCGGGTTTGCCGCCGCACGATCCGCGCCATCCGCTTCTGTCGGTCCCGCGCGACGATTTGCGCGTGGCGGGAAGCTGGTCGGTGCGGCTGGGGCCGGGCGGGTTCAATGTCACCCACAGCCATCCGATGGGGTGGCTCTCATCGGCGTTCTATGTCGCGCTGCCCGATGGTGCCACGATGGGCGCGGCGCCTGCCGGGCATTTCCACTGGGGCGCGCCGCCCGCCGAACTGGGCGTCGATTTGCCCCCGCGCGGGATGATCGCGCCCTCGGTCGGTCAACTCGTGCTGTTTCCGTCCTACGTCTGGCACGGCACGGTGCCGATCGACGCGGGCGAGCGGCTCAATCTGGCGTTTGATGTTGTGCCAGCGCCTGACGGCCGAGCGCAATCGCCCCGGTGATCCCCGCATCGTCACCAAGTCCGGGCGTAACAATATAGCGTTCGAGCCCCGGATCGAGCCGGTCATTGCGGACATAGCCGTTCAATCGCTTTTCGGTGCGCCGCCGCACCGCCTCGATCAGTCCGGGCGCCTTGATCACCCCGCCGCCAAAGATCAGCCGGTCGGGCATGTGCATCAGCACCAGATCGGCGGCCAGGTCGGCGATATAGCCGCCGATCAGCTCGATCTTGGCCGGATCATCGGCCAAGTGGTCGAGGCTGGTACCCCAGCGCTTGATGATCGCCGGGCCCGCCACCAGCCCTTCGAGGCAGTCGCCGTGATAAGGGCACCAGCCGGGGAAGGGGTCGGCGGCGTGGTCATGGCTGGGGTGGATATGCCCCATTTCGTAGTGCGAAAACCCCATCAGCGAGCGCCCGTCGCGCAGCACCCCGGTGCCGACGCCGGTGCCGATGGTGGTATAGGCCAATGTGCGCGCGCCCTGGCCTGCGCCGGCCTGCCATTCGCCGATCGCCGCGCCGTTGACATCGGTATCAACCACGAAGGGCACGCCGAAGCGATCGAGCACGTCGTGAAACCGCGCGCCCTGCCAGCCCGGCTTTGGCGTGGTGGTGAACGTGCCATAGGCGGGCGAGGCGGGATCGATGTCGATCGGGCCAAAGCTGGCGACACCGAACGCGGCAATCGGCCCGTGGGTTGCGGCGCTGTCGTGAAAGAACGCGGCGACTTCGGGAAAGCATTCCTCCGGGGTGCGCGTGTCGATGCGCGCGCGCGCGACAATCGTGCCATCGGGGCGGGCCAGCGCACAGATGAACTTGGTGCCGCCTGCCTCGATCGCGCCGATCAGGCTGTTTTCATCGCTGTGCATCGGGTTCGGTGTCCTCTCCTGCCGTGGCGCACCAGTGCCACGGGGAAAGGCCCTCTGCCAAGCGCGAAGCCGCGCTATGCAATCGTTTTACCTAGGCGGTGAGCGGCACCACGGTCTTGCCGAACCGGGCGCGGACCTGCCAGGCGATGATGCAGGCGACAAACACGCCCGCCGACAGCGCCACTTCGGAAAATTCCTCGGGCGACAGCAACATCATCACCAGCACCGCCACAATGCTCGCCGCCGCGGCATAGCTGACAAGCGGGAACAGCCAGACTTTGACGGCCAGCGTTTCGCCCGCGCGTTCGAGGCGGCGGCGCAGCGCGATCTGCGCAAACACGATCAACAGATAGACACACAGGATCGTCGCACCCGAGGCCTGTACCAGAAATGCGAACAGCCCGCCTGGCGACACCACCGAGGTCAGCACCACGCCATAGCCGAACAGCGCGGCGGTGACGATGCCGACCGCCGGCACTTTGCGCGCGGACACCGTGGCGAACACCGCCGGGGCATCGCCGCGCTGCGACAATTCGAACAGCATCCGGCTGGTGACATAGATCGCCGAATTGAGGCACGAGACAATCGCGGTGAAAATAACCGCGCCAATGATCGCCGAGGCGCCCGGCACATGGATCAGGCCCAGCGCGGCGACAAACGGCGATTTGCCCGGCACCACCTGATCCCACGGCAGGATCGCCTGGATCACCGCGATCGAGCCGATGTAGAAGAACATGATGCGCAAGGCGACCGTGCGCCCGGCACGCACCACATTGCGCGCGGGATCGGCGGTTTCGACCGCCGCGATGGTGGCGACTTCGCTGCCCATCATCGAAAAGATCACCGTCGGGATGGCCAGGAACACCGTTGCCAGCCCGGTCGGCGCGACCCCGCCATGCGCGGTGAACTGGTGCGCCAGCGCAGCCAGGCCAGGGCCGAACCCGAACACATAGCCGAGCCCCAAGGCGATGAAGCCGATGATTGTCACCACTTTAAGGCTGGCGAACCAGAATTCGAACTCGCCATAAGTCTTGACCGACATCAGGTTGACCCCGGTCATCGCCGCGATCAGCAGCGCCGACAGCGCCCACATCGGCAGAGGGATGAACGGCATCAGCATGTTGGCGCCCGCGATCGCTTCGACCGCGATGGTGATCACCCAGAAATAGGCATAGAGCCAGGCGTTGGTGAACCCGGCCCAGGGCCCCAGCCCAAGCGAGGTGTAGCCGGTGAACGAGCCCAGACCGGGCCGCGCGATGGCCATTTCGCCCAGCATGCGCATGATCACAAAGACCAGCAACCCGCACAGGAAATAGCTGGCCAGCACGGCGGGACCGGCAATGTGGATCGCCACGCTCGATCCGACGAAGATCCCCGCGCCGATGATCCCCCCGATCGAGATCATCGTCACGTGGCGCGGTTTGAGCGAATGCGCGAGTGCTGCGGATTGTGACATGGGTGTACTTTTTTCCAGACGATCAGTTGGTGGCGGTATTTTTGTGCTGTGCGGTGTAACCCTGCCGCTGCTGGTCGATCAGATAAGCGTGGATCGCGTCGACATCGCCGGGGCTGACCATATCATTGAGCGGTGCCATGCCGAGCCCGGCGAGCGCGCCCTTGAGCACGATATCGTTGAACATGGCGTGCACCTCGGCGGGCAGGCGCGACAGATCGGGGGTGACGCCGGGCCCGAACACATGGCAGCGCGAACAGAATTCGGTGAACTTCGCCTCGCCGCGCGCGATCACCGCCGGGGTGGCGTTGAGCGCGGGTGGGGCGGGGTAATCGAATGGATCGGGGCGCAATTGCGGCTGCGGCACTGGTCCGCCGCCCAGCTTGAACACCAGAATGCGGTTGGTGTTCATGTTGCGATAGGCCGCGTCGCCCGGCGGAATGGGATAGCTGATACCGATCCCGCCATAACCCGCTTGCACCGCGATATATTGCACCCCGCCGATGCGATAGGTCATCGGCGCGGCCATGATATGCGTGCCGGTCTGGATCGCGGTGATCTGTGCGCCGGTGGTGGCGTTGTAGACGCGCAAGGTGCCATCGCCGCGCCCCTGTACGACGATATTGCCCGCCGTCGACAGCACCCCGCCGTCATAGCCGCGATTGCCCTCGGACGTGACGTGTTCCCACACCACCTTGTGCGCCACCGGGTCCCAGGCCTTCAGGACTTCACGCACCAGACTGGTTTTGCCGCGTTCCTTCTGCAATTCGGCCTTGCTGGGCAAGGGGCCGAACAGGCGGCTTAATGTGGGCACGTCATAAGTATCGTCGGGGATGATCCCGTTGGCGTTGAAGAACCCTTCCAGATGGTCAAGCTCGCCGCCGTTGCGCGGCAGATTGACCATGACATTGGGCACATCGAGCGTGGGGATATAGACCAGCCCGGTGGTCGGGCTGAACGACATCGGGTTCCAGGTGTGGCCGCCCGCCCACGACGGATAGACGTTCTTGGGCTTAGCGCTGTAATCGGCGATCGGGGTGAAATGGGGGCGACCGGTGGCCAGGTCGACGCCGCTGGCCCAATTGACATACGTAAACGCATCGGCAGCCAGCAATTTGCCCGATTTCAGATCGAGCGTGTAATAGAACCCGTTTTTCGACGCCTGCATCACCACGCGGCGCGTTTCGCCACCGACCGGCAGATTGGCAAAAATGAACTTCTGCACGGCATCATAGTCCCAGGCGTCGCCGGGGGTTTCCTGATAGTACCAGTTCATGCGGCCCGAATGTGCGTTGACCGCGATGATCGAGGCGTTGAACAAGTCATCGTGGCGCTCGGCGGCGCTTTTTGCGCGCACATAGGGCGATGCATTGGCGGTGCCGAACACGATCTGGTCGGTCTGCGCATCATACGAAAGCCCGTCCCACACGGTGCCGCCGTTCTGATAGCGGCCGTCGTGGTCGGGGCCCCATGATTTGGCCGCCAGCGCCAGTTCGGGATGTTCGAACGGCTGGCCGGGTGCGGGCGGCACCGTGAAAAACCGCCATTTGAATGCGCCGGTCTTGATATCCCAAGCCGAAATATAGCCGCGCGTCGAACCGTCGCCCAGATCGGCGCCCGAATTGCCGATCACCACCGCATCGCTGGTCAACACCACGGCGCCGGTCGAGGCATATGTCTGGTGGCGGTTGATGATCGTGTCGGCCGCCCATTTTTCCGCACCGGTCTTGGCATCGAGCGCGTGCAGGCGGCCATCTTCGGAGGCGACGAACACCACCCCGTCGCGCACCGCGATGCCCCGGTTGACCGTGTCGCAGCAGGCATTGCGGGCCGAGGCCGGATCGATGCCGGGATCGAACTGCCACAGCAATTTGCCGTTCGTGGCATCGAGCGCATAGACGATGCCCCACACGCCCGAGGTGTACATCACCCCGTCGATCACCAGCGGGGTCGCCTCCTGCCCGCGATCGGTGCCCATGTCATAGGCCCAGGCAAAGCCCAACTGGCCCGCATTGGTGTCGTTGATATCGCGCAACGCCGAAAACCACGTGCCCGCCGGATCCCCGCCCACAAAGGGCCACTGGTCGGCGGCGACCGGATAGGGCGCCGCCGCAAAATCGGGCAGCCCGGCATGGAGCGATGATCCGGCCAGGCCACATGCACACAGCAGGCCGAGCAGGGGTTTGCGCATGGAACGTGTCAGCATGCCATCCTGTCTCCGTCGGAAACGCCGCCATGGCAAGCGTGTTTTAGGCTGGCTCGCCACCGGGGCCGTGGTGTCCCGGTGGCGAGCCCGGTAATCAGAAGTGATAGCGTATGTTCACGCCCCAGGTGCGCGGTTTGGCATAGATGCCTTGCGCGTTGCCGTAATAGAGCGAGGCGTCATAGGCATAGAGCCGATAGGCGCGGTTGAACACGTTGTTGACATAGGCGGCGATGTCGAACGCGCTGTCTTTTGGCGTCAACGAGATGCGTGCGTTTTCGACATGATAGGCACCTTCCTGTTCGACCGGCGCGCACATCACCGAAAAACACATGTGCGACTGGTACAGGCTGTCAGCCTGAACCCCGGCGAGCCCCAGCGGCGTGTCGAATTCATAGCGCACCAGCGCATTGCCCGACCAGTGCGGCGCCTGCGGCAGATCGTGCGTGACGATGGTCAGATCGTCGGGCAGCAGCACGTCGTGGACATGGCTTTCTTCCCACGAACCCGACAGGTTCAACGTCAGCCCGCGGATCGGATGGGTCGAGAATTCGGCCTCGATCCCGCCCGCCACGGCCGGCAGATTGCGCACTTCCTGCGTGTAACCGACTTGCACGAACGCCTGATAGTTGTGGTAATCATAATAATAGGCCGCGATGTTGAAACTGGAATGCGCGGGCAGGCTGGCCTTCACACCGATTTCATAATCGTCGAGAACTTCGGGGCGATAGGCAATGCCGTTGATCGTGTCATAGACCGCCTGGCCAGGGGTCGGCGTGCCGGTCGAGAACGTGAACCCGCCCGATTTCGATCCCCGGTTGTAGCTGATGTAGATCAGCGTGCCGACGCTGGGTTTGTAATCGAGTTCGGCGCGCGCGGTCACGCCGCGAAACGTCGGGTGGGCGTCGGCGGGCGACGCGGTGATCGACCCGCCCGCATTCTGCGTGGCGTTGGTGGGATCGACGAACGAAATCCCGTCGGGGCAATAGTGTATCGAAAAGCCCGACCAGTATTCCGACCCGTTGTAACACCCGAGCTTGCGATCCTGCCAGTACCGGATCCCGCCGATGAATTTCAGATCATCGGTGATCTTGTATTCATCCTGCGCAAAGAAGGCAAAGCTGGTGGTGTGCTGATAGAACGCCACCTGTGGGTCGTATTCGTCAAACGGGGTGGCATATTTCGCGCCAAAATGGCTTTCGATCGTCATCCCGAACGCGCCGAACACCAGATAGTTTTTGCCGAAGGTGGTGGCGGCGTGCAGCTCTTCGGAAAACTGGTTGGTGGTGTCGAGCTGTGAAAAGATCGTCGCCGGAGCATAGCAGGTGACCGAAAGCTCGCCGGGGCAGGGGCCGGGGGTGTACGATGCGCCCTGCACATAGGGGAATTCGGGCTGTCCATCGCCCATTTCGTTGTAGAGCTTGTGCACATACTGGTAATCGCTGATCGAGGTGATGTCGAACAGCCCGGCCTTGGCATCGAGGCGCAGCGTGCCGCCAAAGAACTGGCGATCGACGCCCGGATCGCCGGTCGCGGCGATTTCCCAGGGATTGCCGCCCTGCCGCGCGATCACCGCCTGGTTGTAATATCCGGTGGCAATCGCACCGGGCGTGGTGTTGGTGCCAAAGCCCGATGACGGCGCATACCCCGGCTGATTGTACGACGAATTGGGCGCCCAATAGGGACAGACCACATTGGCGGGCAGATAGACGCCCTGATTCTGCGCATTGGGGCAGGCGGGCGACAGCGTATAGAGCCCGCCCTGCCGCTCGTGATCGGATTCGGTGTAGCGCAAAGTCAGCTTGGCGGTGAAATCGGTCGAGGGCGACCATTTGACGATGCCGCGCAGCGCCCAATGGTTGTTGCCGCCCCGATTGGGCTGATCGGGGATCACATCCTTCAGATAGCCGTCGTCCCGGTCAAAGATGCCCGATATGCGCACGTCCAGATCCTTGGCAACCTGGCCCTGCAGTGCGCCTTCGATAGTGGCCTGGTTGTAACTGCCGAACGTTGCCGAGACATAGCCTTCGGTGTCGTCCTTGGGCTGGGTCGAGATGAACTGCACCGCGCCGCCGGTGGCGTTGCGCCCGAACAGCGTGCCTTGCGGACCGCGCAAGGCTTCGGTGCGGGCAAGGTCGAACACCGGAAAGCTGGCGGTGGCCATCGACGACGAATAGCTGTCGTCCTGATAGACCGCGACCGGGGGTTCCTGTTCGTCGCCGTAATCGTTCTGCGCCACGCCACGCATGTTGAACACCACCTGGCTCGACGCATAGGCGTTGAAGCGCAAGTTGGGGATCGCGCGCACGATGTCGGTGGCGTTGGTGATGTTGAGGTTCTTGATGGTGTCTTTGTCGAGCACGGTGATCGCGATGCCGACGTCTTTCAGCTTTTGCTCGCGGCGTTGCGCGGTCACCACAATGTCGGGCGTGGACGTTGCGGCATCGGCCGGCGGTGCGGCGGTGGGCGTCTGGGCGGCCTGAGCACTGGCCATGCCGGGTACGAGTGCGGCCAGCGCGGCCCCGGTCAGCAGGCCGGTGGCCAATGCGCAGCGTGCAGGGCGCCGCGCGCCCTGTCGAATGGACCTCATCATGGACAGCTCTCCCTTAAAAGCTATCGGGCGCCATCGCGTCCAGCGCGCGGTGGTTGTCTCCCTATGCGCAATAGGTGCCCCAAATGTCGCATTCGGGCAAGCACAACCAATCTGGTCGATTTAGGCGACGGGGCGAGGAGGGCTCGCGTTGATTTAAGGAAAATGTATTTTTATCATATAGTTGCCTAATCCTGTTGGTGCGCGATCGGCATAATGAATGCTAATGTTGGCAATAATCTTTTTTGGCATCATTGCCCGTATGGGCCCCTGTGGCAGCGCGCCTGCGGTGTTGGTAGAAGGGTCGGTGGCAAGGTCGAGTCCCGGCACTGCCTTGATTAAGATTGGCTGATATTCGGCATTAGTGTTTCGTATGAAGTCGGGTGTGGTTGGCGTGCTATGCGTGTTGCTGCCATACCGGCATTCCAAACCCGGTTAGAACGGCCTGAGAGGCAAGCATGAAAACGACAGCGCGCGTGGTGGTGATTGGTGGCGGAGTGGTCGGGGTCAGTACGCTGTACCACCTGGCCAAGCTCGGCTGGTCGGATGTCGTGCTGATCGAGCGCAAGGAACTGACCTCGGGCTCGACCTGGCATGCGGCCGGGCTGCTGCCGCTGTTCAACCTCAGCTATTCGGTCGGCAAGCTGCATCAGTATTCGGTTGATTTCTACCCGACGCTGGAAGCGGAAACCGGGCTCAATGTCGGGTTTTCCAATGTCAGCAACATTCGCCTGGCGACGAGCCCCGACCGTATGGACGAATACCGCTATTACGCGGGCGTGGCCAAGACGATCGGCGTCGATGTCAAATGGCTGACCCCCGAGCAAGTGCGTGAAGTCTGGCCGCTGGCTGAAACCGACAACATTCTGGGCGCGATCCAGCATCCCGCCGATGGCTATATCCAGCCGGCCGATCTGACCCAGGCGCTGGCCAAGGGTGCGCGCCAACTGGGTGCGACGATCTATCGCAACACCACCGTCACCGACATTACGCAAAAGGCCAATGGCGAATGGGTGGTCACCACCGATCAGGGTGAGATCACGTGCGAACATGTGGTGTCGGCCACTGGCAGCTTTGCCCGCCAGACCGGTGAAATGGTCGGCCTGGATATCCCCGTGGTGCCGGTCGAGCACCAGTATATCGTCACCGAACAGCACCCCGCGATCATGGAGCGCAAGCGTCAGGGCCTGCCTGAAATGGGTGTGCTGCGCGAATCCGATGCAAGCTGGTACATGCGTGAAGAAGCCGGCGGCCTGTTGCTCGGGCCCTACGAAATTGGCGCGCCGGCGTGCTATGTGAAGGGCCCTGCGGCCAACAGCGAATACGAGCTGTTCCCCGACGCGCTCGACCGGCTGGAGCCCTATATCCTGTCGGCCATCGCACGCGTGCCCGCATTTGGCGAAGTGGGCGTCAAGAAAGTCTACAACGGCGCGATCGCCTATACCCCCGACGGTTCGCCGATCGTCGGCCCGGCGTGGGACAAGAAGAACTTCTGGCTGAACGAAGGGCATTCGTTCGGGATCACCGCTGCGGGCGGGGCCGGGTGGCAATTGGCCGAATGGATCGTCAACGGCGAACCCAGCATCGACATGATGGGCGTCGATCCGCGCCGCTTTGGCGATTATGCGGGTGAAGGCTACCTGATCGAAAAGAACGAGGAAGCCTATGCCAAGGTGTTCTCGATCCACTATCCCGACGAAGAGCGCGAGGCGGCCCGCGCGCTGCGTCGCACGCCGTGCTATGACCGGATGAAGGATCTGGGCGCGGTGTTCGGCAGCGTGTTCGGCTGGGAACGCCCCAACTGGTTTGCGCCCAAAGGCTATGAACTGACCGACGCCGATCTCGATCGCGCCGATGTCATCCTGAACCACAACCACCCCGATGTGGCTGGAGAGGCGATCCGCGAAAAGTGGTCGTTCCGCCGTTCCAACTATTTCGATTTCGTCGGCGCCGAATGCCGCCACGTGTCTGAAAAAGTCGGCCTTCAGGACATGAGCGCGTTTGCCAAGTGCCTGATTTCGGGCCCCGGTGCCGAAGACTGGCTCAACGGCCTGCTGTCGAACATGGTGCCCAAAAAGATCGGCAAGCTGTCGCTGTCGTACCTCCTGACCGACAGCGGCGGGGTGCGCGCCGAATTCACCGTCTACAAGAAAGGCCCGCAGAGCTATTATCTGGTCTCGGCCGGCGCGCTTGAACGCCACGATCAGGACTATCTGCTCAAGGCATTGCCGACCGACGGTTCGGTGCGGTTTGAACGGCTGACCACGGCCATGGGCGTGCTGGTGCTGGCAGGGCCGCGTGCGCGCGATGTGCTGGCCAAAGTCACCCGCGCCGATCTGTCGAACGCGGCGTTCCCGTGGCTGACCGGCAAGTCGATCTCGATCGGCGCGGCACGCGTCGACGCGCTGCGCGTCAATTTCATCGGTGAACTGGGTTGGGAAATCCACCACCCGATCGAAATGCAGAACTATATCTTCGACACGCTGATGGCGGCGGGCGCGGAATTCGACATCAAGCCGTTCGGCATTCGCGCGATGACCGCGATGGCGCTGGAAAAGAGCTACAAGCTGATTCCGCGTGAACTGTCGATCGAATACAATGCGCTGGAAAGCGGGCTCGACCGGTTCATCAGCCTGAAAAAGCCCGCCTTCAAGGGACGTGACGGGATTGTCGCGGCCAAGGAGGCCGGGGTGAAATGGCAATTGGTCACGCTCGAAGTGTTCGGCGTGACCGATGCCGATGCTCGGGGGTCGGAACCGATCTATCGTGACGGTGCGCTGGTTGGCCGCGCAACCTCGGGCGGCTATGGCGCGCGCGTCAACAAGAGCCTGGCACTGGCGATGGTCGGCCCCGAACACGCCGCCGTCGGCACGCAGCTTGAAATTGCCATCCTGGGCACCACGCATCAGGCCGTGGTAATCCCGGACTCGCCGTTTGACCCGGAAAACAACGCTTTGCGGAGCTGATCCGATGCAACAGTTCGACACGATTGCCCGCCTGCTGGAAAAGAACCGTCCCGGCTATACCCTGCCGCGCGATCTTTATGTCAGCGAGGAAGCCTATCGCTTCGACGCCGAAGTGATGCTGAAATCGGTGTGGCTCTATGCCGGCACGGTGGCCCATGCCAAAAAGCCCGGCGACTGGTTCATCTTTGAACTGGGCAACAACCAGGTGATCATCGTGCGTGGGCGCGATGGCGAAGTGCGCGCGTTCTACAATTCGTGCCGCCATCGCGGCGCGCGCGTGTGCGAAGCGACCAGCGGCAATGCGCCCCGGCTGATCTGCCCCTATCACTTCTGGACATATGGCCTCGACGGCAGGCTGCTGGCCGCGCGCAACATGCCCGAAGGCTTTGAAAAGTCCGAACATGGGCTGGTGCCGGTGGCGATCGAGAATGTCGCCGGGCTGCTGTTCGTGTGCCTGTCGGACAATCCCCCGCCTTTCGGTCAGGCGAAGGCGGATATCGCCGAACAGGTCGGGCTCTACAATCTCGACAAGCTGAAAGTCGCGGTTCAGGACACCCTGATCGAACCGGCCAACTGGAAGCTGGTGATGGAAAACAATCGCGAGTGCTATCACTGCGACCAGAACCATCCCGAACTGCTGAAATCGCTGTCGACTTATGGCTTTGGCAAGGGCCTGCCCGAAGATGGCGAAACCGATGTGGTCGACGATGTAGCATTCGATGCCATGCTCGAGGCGCAGCGCCAGCACTGGCGCGATCTGGGCGTGTTTCATGAACTGATCGAATTTCCCGAAGAGCATGGCCGCGCCGGCTGGCACCGCGTCGCGCGGCTGCCGCTGGCGCATGGCGCGGTGTCGCAGACGCTCGATGGCAAGCCGGCCTGCCGCATCCCGATCTGGGAACACGGGCTGGATGAACAATCGAGCCTGTCGGTGTGGACCCAGCCCAATAGCTGGCACCATTTCTGCAACGACCATGTCGTGACGTTTTCGCTGACGCCGCTCGGGCCCGACAAGACGCTGCTGCGCACCAGTTGGCTGGTGCACGAAGATGCGGTCGAAGGGGTGGATTACGATCCCGACAATCTTGCGGCAGTATGGCGCGCGACCAACAACCAGGACAGCTATCTGTCGGCGGTCAACCACCGGGGCATCACCAGCGACGGCTATCGCCAGGGGATCTATTCGGTGGAAGAAAAGCTGGTTGACGCATTCAAGACGTTCTACGTCGATGCCAGCGTGCGGGCGCTGGGCTAAGGGTTTGACCATGAAGCGCTTTTCCGGACTTAACCTGTTTGCCGAGGCATTCAACGGCCACAAGGGCTGGCCCGAACATTGGCCCGACAAGGCGCCCAAGGCGGCCTATGACGTGATCATCATCGGTGCGGGCGGGCACGGGCTGGGCGCGGCCTTTTACCTGGCGGCCAAGTATGGCATCACCAATGTCTGCGTGATCGAAAAGGGCTGGCTGGGCGGCGGCAATGCCGGGCGCAACACCACCATCATCCGATCGAACTATCTCTACGATGAAAGCGCGCATCTGTATGATCACGCGGTCAAGCTGTGGGACGGGTTGAGCCAGGAACTGAACTACAACGTCATGTATTCCAAGCGCGGCGTGCTGATGCTTGCGCACAACGTGCATGATATCCAAAGCTTCAAGCGGCATATCCACGCCAACCGGCTGAACGGTGTCGACAACGAATGGCTGTCGACCGAGGCGTGCAAGGCCTATTGCCCGCCGCTCGATATTTCGCCCAACGCGCGCCATCCGGTGCTGGGCGGTGCGTTGCAACGGCGCGGCGGCACCGCGCGGCATGACAGCGTGGCCTGGGGCTATGCGCGCGGCGCGGTGGCGCGCGGGGTGGATATCATCCAGAACTGTGCGGTCACCGGCATTCGCCGTGGGCCCGATGGTGCAGTGATCGGGGTCGAAACCGAAAAGGGCTTTATCGGCGCGAAGAAGATCGGCGTTTCGGCAGCGGGCAGCACCTCGCTGGTGATGCGCATGGCCGGGCTCGATTTCCCGCTCGAATCCTATCCGTTGCAGGCGCTGGTATCCGAACCGGTCAAGCCGATCTTTCCCTGCGTGGTGATGTCGAACACCGTGCACGCCTATATCAGCCAGTCCGACAAGGGCGAGCTGGTGATCGGCGCGGGCACCGATGCCTATGTCAGCTATTCGCAACGCGGCGCGCTGCACATCATCGAACACACGCTGGCGGCGATCTGCGAGATCTTTCCGATCTTTACCCGCATGCGCATGTTGCGCACCTGGGGCGGGATCGTCGATGTGACGCCCGATCGCTCGCCGATCCTGGCCAAGACCCCGGTGCCGGGGCTCTATGTCAATTGCGGCTGGGGCACGGGCGGGTTCAAGGCGACGCCGGGCGCGGCCGATCTGCTGGCGCACACCATCGCGCACGATGCGCCGCATGCCATCAACGCGCCGTTCAATCTCGACCGGTTCCGCAACGGCCGGCTGATCGACGAAGCTGCCGCCGCAGCCGTCGCGCACTGACGGAAAAGCCCATGATTCTGATCCATTGCCCCTATTGCGAGGAAGACCGGCCAGAGGTGGAATTCACCTATGGCGGCGAAGCGCACATTGCCCGCCCGCTCGATCCGGGCGCGCTCGATGATCGCCAATGGGAAACCTATCTCTATATCCGCCGCAATCCGCGTGGGGCCCATGCCGAACGCTGGCGCCATGCGCACGGCTGCGCGCGGTTTTTCAACGCGGTGCGCGACACGGTGACCGACCGGTTCGAAGTGACCTACAAGACGGGCGAGCCTCGCCCTGCGGGAGACACCAAGTGAGCGGCTATCGGCTTGCCGCCGGGGGGCGGATCGATCGCAGCCGACCGCTGGCGTTCAGCTTTGACGGGCAGGGCTATCAGGGTTTTGCCGGGGACAGTCTGGCCTCTGCGCTCGTTGCGTCGGGCGTCACGCTGTTTGGCCGCTCGTTCAAGTATCACCGCCCGCGCGGGCTGGTCGGGATGGGGCCCGAAGAGCCCAATGCGCTGGTGACGGTCGATCGCGGCCCGGCGCGGATCACGCCCAACTTGCGCGCGCCGCAGGTTGCGCTCCATGACGGGTTGCAGGCCAAGAGCCAGAACCGCTGGCCCTCGCTGAAATTCGATGTCGCCGCGCTCAATGACGTGTTCGGCGCGCTGTTTCCGGCCGGGTTTTACAACAAGACGTTCATGTGGCCGCGTTCGGCCTGGGAAAAGCTGTATGAACCGGTCATCCGCCAGTTGGCGGGGCTGGGCGACAGCCCGGTGGCGCGCGACCCCGACCATTATGACGCGACCTATGCCCACTGCGAAGTGCTGGTGGTCGGCGGCGGCATAGCCGGGATCACCGCGACGCTGGAGGCGGCGGCGCACGGCGGCCGGGTGATCCTGATCGACGAACAGGATGAACTGGGCGGCGGCGCGCTGGCCGATCCGGCGCAATGGGCCGCGCTCGATGCGTTGAAGGAGAAGCTGGCGGCGGCAGGCAATGTCACGGTGATGACCCGCACCACCGCGTTCGGCTATTACCATCAGAACTTCATCGGCGCGACGCAGAGCCTGACCGACCATCTGGCGCCCGCCGATGCCAGCGGGCCACGCGAGCGGCTGTGGCGCATCCGCGCGGGCGAAGTCGTGTTGGCGCAAGGCGCGATCGAGCGTCCGCTGGTGTTCAACCGCAACGATGTGCCCGGTGTCATGCTGGCCAGCGCCGGGCGCATGCTCGCGCTGCGCTATGGCGTGGCGGTGGGCCATGCGGTGGTGGTGATGGCCGCGCACGACAGCGGCTGGCGCGATGCGCTGGCGCTGGCCGGCGCGGGGGTGCATGTCGCCGCAATCATCGATGTGCGCAACGTGGTTGGCGCCGATCTGGCCGATGCAGCGCGCGATGCGGGCATTGCCGTGCATATCGGCTGCGCGATCACCACCGTGCACGGCCGCCATGCGGTGACCGGGGTGACCTTTGCCGCGAACGGCACTGGCCCGGCGTGCAAGCTGGCCTGCGATGCGGTGCTGATGGCCGGCGGCTGGACACCCAGCGTGCATCTGTGGAGCCATGCCAAGGGCAGCCTGACCTGGAGCGAGGCGTGGGGTGCCTATCTGCCCGGCACGCCGATCGAAAACTGCCACGCGGTGGGCGCGGGGGCGGGCGCTTGGGACATGGGCCACGGCGTGGTGACCGCGGTATTGCCCAGCCATATCGACGTGCGCGCGCAAAAAGCCTTTGTCGATTTCCAGAACGACGTGAAGGCGCGCGACATTCATCTTGCGGTGCAGGAAGGTATGCGCTCGATCGAGCACATCAAGCGCTATACCACCAACGGCATGGCCACCGATCAGGGTAAAACCAGCAATCTCAACGGGTTGCAGATCGCGTCCGCCGCGCTGGGGCGTCCGGTCGAACAGATCGGGCTGACCACGTTCCGCCCGCCCTATACGCCGCAGACATTTGGCGCGCTGATGGGGCACCACAAGGATGCACTGTTCCAGCCGGTGCGCAAATCGCCGATCGACGAATGGGCGACCGAGCATGGCGCGGTGTTCGAAAACGTGTCGAACTGGCGTCGCGCGCGCTATTTCCCGCGTGGCGGTGAAGACATGGACGCCGCTGTGCTGCGCGAATGCGCGGCAGTGCGCCGGTCGGTCGGGATCTTCGATGCCTCGACGCTGGGCAAGATCGAAGTGGTCGGCCCCGATGCGGCGGAGTTTCTCAACCGCATGTACACCAACCCGTGGAAGGGGTTGCAACCCGGCCGCTGCCGCTATGGCCTGTTGTTGCGCGAAGACGGGTTTATCACTGATGATGGCGTTTCGGCGCGGATGGCCGATGACCGGTTCCACCTGACCACCACCACCGGCGGTGCCGCGCGGGTGCTGGGGATGATGGAAGACTATCTCCAGACCGAATGGAGCGATCTCGACGTCTGGCTGACCTCAACCACCGAACAATGGGCGGTGATCGCGCTGCAAGGCCCGCGCGCGCGCGACGTGATCGCGCCACTCGTTTCGGGCATCGATCTTGGTGCAGAGGCGTTCCCGCACATGGCCGTGCGCGAAGGCACCATTGCCGGGGTGCCGACCCGGCTGTTCCGGGTGAGCTTTACCGGCGAACTCGGCTTTGAAATCAACGTGCCCGCCAGCGAAGGCCGCAAAGTGTGGGAAGCGGTGTGGGATGCGGGCCAGGCGCACGGCATCACCGCCTATGGCACTGAAACCATGCATGTGCTGCGCGCCGAAAAGGGCTTCATCATCGTCGGGCAGGATACCGATGGCACGATGACGCCATATGACATGGGGCTCGATTGGGCGGTGGGCAAGAAAAAGCCCGATTTCGTGGGCAAGCGCTCGCTTGCGCGGCCCGACATGGGCCTGCCCGGGCGCAAGCAGTTTATCGGCCTGCTGACCGAAGATCCGCAGGACTTGCTGGAAGAAGGTGCCCAGGTGGTGGCCGACCCCGACGCGCCGATGCCGATGCCGATGATCGGGCATGTTACATCGTCATACCGCAGCGCCGCGCTTGGCCGCACGATTGCTCTGGCGGTGATCGCCGATGGCCGTGCGCGGATCGGGCAGACGATCTTTGTGCCAATGCCGGGCAAAGTGATCCGCGCGACGGTTACCGCACCGATGTTCTATGATGCCGAAGGAAGCCGCCTCAATGCTTGAGATCGCACCGATGGCCGTCGCCGGCATCGATCTGAAACGGGGCAGCCAGCCCATCACCGGCGCTGTCTACGGATTGGCCGTCACGCTCGCGCCTGCCGCACCGCTGGTACGCTGGTCGCTGCGCGCAAAGGACGCGGCACTGCTGTCGGCAGCGCTTGGCCGTACTTTGCCCGATCGCGTGGGCACGCATCATGACGGGATTGCCCGGCTTGGCCCCGACGAGTGGCATGGCTTGCTGCCGCTTGGCACCACGCTGCCTGCGGTTTCGGGCCAGCCATTGGGCATGGTCGATGTCAGCGCGCGTTCGGTCGGTTTTACGCTGGAAGGCCCCGGTGCAGTCGCTGCGCTGTCGCGCGGCTGCCCGCTAGACGTGGCCAAATTCACCCCCGGCCGGGCGACGCGCACGGTGTTCGAAACGGTCGAAATCCAGATCTGGTGCCTGGCGCCCGACCGCTTCCACGTCGAAGTCTGGCGCAGTTTCGCCCCCTGGCTGTGGCACGCACTGGCCGAAGCGATCGGCTGACCGCACCACCAACAGTTCCACCCTTGGGCCCGCACGTCTCACCGATGTGCGGGCCTTTTTTCACTGGTCTTGTTTGACAAGGTGGGTCCGGATTGCTGAGCGGACCCCGTAAGCCTAATCTCGGTTGATGCGCGAACTATACCAGCCGGAATCGGATTTCCTGAATCTTTGTCTCAACGACGAAATCGTGCTGGATGGGTCTGCGTTCGGCGTGGAGAACATCCGACGGTTGCTGAAATTTGTTGATGATGCGGTTCAAAGCAATCGCGACTGGGCCGCATTTCTCATCGCGGGACTTCGTTTCGACAGCGATGAGATCCGCGCCGCGCTTCTTAGAGCAGCTCAAGACGAAGATGCCGATACCCGCGATGAGGCCATTGTCGGTTTGGCGAGACGTGATCGAGTTGCGGCAACGGCAATTTTACGGTCCTTGCTGGAACAAGAAGTCGGCGTGGTGCTTTTGGAGGCGGCGACAATTGTGGGTGATTCGGGCCTTATTCCCGCCCTGAATGCGCTCCGGGGCCGAACCAATGCCAACGATGCTTTTCGCGGTCAATTGGAGCGGGCAATCACCGCCTGCACTGCGGGCATCGGAATTGATGATATCGGTTTGGAACTCACATTTCTTGATGGTCTGTCTGACGTTTGATTGTCGAGTGCTGATTTCCCCTTCGTCCTGCGGACACAGGACGAGAAAAAATGTCAGCGCATCAAATCCTCGATCCACGGCAGCCGGTGCAACAGCGGGGTCATGGTATCCACCATCAGCACTTCGCGCGCCATCTGCGCGGTCTGCAGGGCCAGGTTGCCCAGTTCGCCGCTGCGGCCGACGACTTGCACGCGGCGGGAAAAGCGGCCGCGCGGCAGGGGTTCGATGCGCAACTGGTCGAACAGACCGGGCATCGCGGCCAGGCACAGCGCGCTGGTGATGCTCCAGCCAATGCCGAGCGCGACCGAGGTCAGTTGCTGGTGCATGATGTCGACCTCGATCACATTGGGCAGGCGCAGCTTCATCCGGGTCAACTGGCTTTCGATGCGCTGGCCCATGCCATGGTCGAGCGAATAGCGCACGAACGGCATCCGTTCGGCGGCTTCGGCGGGATCGCTGCTGCCGTTGTAGTCGCGCGGGAAAATCAGCACGAACGGGTCATCCATCACGTCGTGGTGTTCGATCCCCGGATGCTTTTCCAGCGTGTTGCTGCCGGTTACCAGCATGTCGACGCGGCGGGCCAGAAAATCCTGCTGCTGGACCAGCGAAATGCCCGAACGGATGCGCCAGCGTCCGACGCGGTTGCCAAACCGGCGCAGCACCGGCGCGGTCAACAGTGTGGCGAACGTTTCCGACATGCCCAGCGTGATCTGGTCGACCGGCAGGCTGGCGCCTTCGCGCACTTCGTCGATTACCGTGCGCGCGGTGGTCAGCAGCCGGCGCGCGCGTTCATAGAGCGCGCGCCCGGCCGGGGTCAGGCCCAGCGGCCGCAGCGAACGGTCGAACAGTGGGGTGCCGATCCCGGCCTCGAGCCGGGTGATCGTCTGCGACACTGCCGACTGGGTGATGCGCAACTGGGTCGCGCTGGCGGTCATTCCGCCGAGTTCGACTGTGACCACAAACACCTCCAGCGCGTGGAGGTCGAATTCCGCCGGTAACCGTAGCATGGCCGCGCCCTCAATTATGTCCTCTTAACCTATATATCATTCATTCTTATTCCGTCCAAATGAAATTCCAGCATGGCGCGGTGTGCAATAGACATGCTGGCAACAAAGGCGTTTTTGCCGGGGAGCCGTGCCGACCATGACCGAAAAACCTGATTTCGTGCTGCTGGTGTCGTGCCAGGATCGCAAGGGGATCGTCGCGGCGATCGCCGGTTCGATCGCGGCGCAGGATTGCAACATCATCCACAACGCCCAGTTCGGCGATGCCCATTCGGGGCGCTTTTTCATGCGCGTGGCGTTCAAGGGGCCCGAGGGCCTGACTAGGGAGGCGTTCAACGCGGCATTCCTGTCGGTCGGCAGCGCCTACAACCTCGATTGGCAGGTCCACGATCTGCGCGTGAAGCTGCGCGCGCTGATCATGGTCAGCAAGGGCGGCCATTGCCTCAACGATCTGCTTTATCGCACCGCGACCGGCTATCTGCCGATGGAGGTGACCAGCGTGGTGTCAAACCACCAGACCTGGCAGCGCCGTGTCGAACACGAAGGCATCGCGTTCCACCACCTGCCGATCACCGCCGAAACCAAGCTGGAACAGGAAGCGAAACTGTTGGCGATGATCGACGAACAACGCGTCGACCTGATCATTCTTGCGCGCTATATGCAGGTGCTCTCCGATGCGACCTGTCGCAAGCTCGAAGGACGCGTGATCAACATCCACCATTCCTCGCTGCCCGCTTTCAAGGGCGCCATGCCGTATCACCGCGCGTGGGAACGCGGCGTGAAGATGGTCGGCGCGACCGGGCATTATGTCACGCCCGATCTCGACGAAGGGCCGATCATCGCGCAGGATGTGTCGATGGTGGACCATGCCGATACGATCGACGACCTGATTGCCCAGGGCCAGGAAACCGAAAGCCGCGTGCTGACGCGCGCGGTGAAGGCGCATTGCGAACATCGCGTCATGCTCAACGGCACCCGCACGGTGGTGTTCAAATGACGCTTTACGATGATTTGCAGGCACTGGGCATCACCTGGAGCGCGTTGGAGCACGAGGCGGTGTTCACGGTCGAGGAAAGCGAGGCGATCCACGCCGCGCTGCCCGGTGCGCATACCAAGAACCTGTTTTTGAAAGACAGCGGCGGGGCGTTTTATCTGGTTACGGTCGATCACGCCTTGCGCGTCGATCTCAAGGCGCTGGCGCCGGTGATCGGCGCCAAAAAGCTCAGCTTTGGCAAAGCCGAAGACATGGCGGCGCTGCTGGATGTCACCCCCGGATCGGTCACGCCGCTGGCGGCAATCAACGATGCGGCGGGCAAAGTGCGCGTGGTGCTCGATGAAACGCTGGCCGATGCGGCGGCGGTGCATGTGCATCCCTTGCGCAACACCGCGACGATCGGCCTGCCGGGGGCAGACCTGATCCGCGCGCTGGCACATTGGGGCCATGCGCCCCTGATCGCCGCCATTCCCGAGCGCGCAGCATGATCGCGGGCTTTTTCGATCTGTTCAAGATCGGCATCGGGCCGTCGAGCTCGCACACCGTTGGGCCGATGGTGGCGGCGCGGCGGTTTGGCGAACGGCTGGCCGAACGCGGGCTGCTGACAGCGACGGCGCATGTCGATGTGGCGCTCTATGGCTCGCTGGCGCTGACTGGCAAGGGCCACGCCACCGACAGCGCGGTGATTCTGGGGCTGGCGGGCGAAGTGCCTGCGCTGATCGATCCCGACCGCGTCCCCACGCTGGTCGCGCAAGTCCATGCCGAAGGGCGCCTGGCACTGATGGGCGTACAGGATGTGGCCTTTGTGCCCGATCGCGACATCCATTTCTGGAAACGCGAGCGCAAGCCGTTCCACAGCAATGCGATGACGATCACCGCGCGCGATGCGGCGGGCACGGTGATCGACCAGCGCACCTATTATTCGATCGGTGGCGGCTTTGTGCTCGATGAGGACGAGGCGCAGGGCAATATGCGCGAAGGCGATGCCGATGTGGCCATTCCGCACGATTTCGTCTCGGCCGGCGAACTGCTTGACATCGGTGCGCAGCAGGGTCTCAGTTTTGCGGAGATCATGCTGGCCAACGAATGCGCGCGGCGCCCGTTGTCCGAGGTAGAGGCCGGGCTCGACCTGATTGCCGACACGATGTCGCAATGCATCGATCGCGGCTGCCGCAACGAGGGCACTTTGCCCGGCGGACTGAAAGTGCAGCGCCGCGCCGCCGTGCTCACCCGCGAACTCGCCGCGCGCCAGCAAACCACGCTGGGCGATCCGCTGGCGGTGCTCGACTGGATCAACTTGTGGGCGATGGCGGTCAACGAGGAAAATGCTGCCGGGGGCAAAGTGGTGACTGCGCCGACCAATGGCGCGGCGGGGATCATCCCGGCGGTGCTGCGCTATTACGAGCGGTGCTATCGCGGCACGCGCGAAGGGCGCCGCACGTTTCTGCTGACAGCGGCGGCGATCGGCGCGCTGTACAAACGCAACGCGTCGATTTCGGGTGCCGAAGTCGGCTGCCAGGGCGAAGTCGGCGTGGCCTGCTCGATGGCTGCGGGCGGGCTGACGGCAGCATTGGGCGGCAACAACGGGCAGATCGAAAACGCTGCCGAAATTGCCATGGAGCACAATCTGGGCCTGACGTGCGATCCGGTCGGCGGGCTGGTGCAGATCCCCTGTATCGAACGCAATGCGATGGGCGCGGTCAAGGCAATCGATGCCTCGCGTCTGGCGCTGCTGGGTGACGGCACGCATATGGTCAGTCTCGACAAAGTGATCGAGACGATGCGCCAGACCGGGCACGACATGCGCGACAAATACAAGGAAACCTCGCAAGGTGGCCTTGCGGTCAATGTGGTCGAATGTTGAGGAAACAGACATGAAAGCGCTAGTGACGGTAAAGCGTGTGATCGATTACAACGTGAAGCCGCGTGTAAAGGCGGATGGCACGGGCGTTGACCTTGCCAACGTCAAGATGAGCATGAACCCGTTCGACGAGATTGCGGTGGAAGAGGCGCTGCGTCTGCGCGAAAAGGGCGCGGTGAGCGAGGTTGTGGTGGTGTCGGTGGGTCCGGCCAAGGCGACCGAAACGCTGCGCACGGCGCTGGCGATGGGCGCGGACCGGGCCATTCTTGTGTCGACCGATGACGAAGTCGAACCGCTGGCGGTGGCCAAGATCGTCAAGGCGA
>Ga0302187_10001027_pt1 | contig 24458 bp, 20 predicted proteins | sample II_Bog_E1_3_FD_202120 | JGI IMG/M metagenome (GOLD analysis project Ga0302187, IMG submission 202120) | Peat permafrost microbial communities from Stordalen Mire near Abisko, Sweden - II_Bog_E1_3 | ecosystem: Environmental > Terrestrial > Soil > Wetlands > Peat | place: Sweden: Abisko...
TGAGGCGCGGGTCTGGAGACCCGCACGACAGCCGGTCTGGAGACCGGCGCTACTCTCTGAGGTGTTGTTCAGTCTAGATGTAACTTGCGAGGCGAGTCAGGCTGCTCCTCATGAACAGACCCGAAGAGCGGCCGCAGATCCTTCCACTTCGGTCGGGATGACAGTGTGGTGGGGATGAACTTTCTGGAGGATCTTCGGCGTTCATGGTAGCCATAACTCGCATGGCGCGGGTCAAGATGCTCGGGATGAGATATCGCTATTTGGGACATTGAACCGAAGTGTGATCTTAAGCACATGTTCGAGACCGAATAAGCGCGACAATAACTCCGTGAGGCCGGAGACCCACGGGACCGGCCATGGAGAAAAACACATATGAGCGATCTCGCCCCTCTGGCTGAAGCAGTAGCTGTCGATCCGTTGGTTGGTCATCCGGCCGATTTCCACGTCTTTCACAAGTTCATTGAGCGCTGCAAGGATTTGCCGGCGATTACGACGGCGGTGGTTTGGCCGCTGAGCGACGTAGCGCTGCGGGGCACGGTTGAGGCCGCTGTCGAGGGTCTGATTGAGCCCACGCTGATTGGTGACGAAGCGGCGATGAAGGCGCTGGCCGCCAAGATCGGGCTGGACATCAGCAAGTATTCCATTCTGGATTGCGAAACGGAGCGCAAGGCAGCCGAGCTGGGCGTGGCCATGTGCCGCAGCGGCAACGCGCAGGCCATGATGAAGGGCAGCCTGCACACCGATGAGCTGATGAAGGCGGCGATGAAGGCCGACACCGGGCTGCGCACAGCCAAGCGGATTTCGCACGTGTTCATCATGGATACGCCGGCCTACGCGCGGACGCTTCTGATTACAGATGCGGCCATCAACATCACTCCCGAGCTGGAAGACAAAGTTCATATTGTGCAGAACGCGATTGACCTGGCGCATGCGCTGGGGATTCCCGAGCCCAAGGTTGCGCTGCTTTCAGCAGTGGAGACAGTGAACCCGAAGATCAAGTCGACGCTGGACGCCGCGGCGCTTTGCAAGATGGCGGATCGCGGGCAGATCACAGGCGGCATTCTGGACGGGCCGCTTGCATTTGATACGGCAGTGAGCGTGAAGGCGGCCAAGATCAAGGGTCTGGTTTCGCCGGTCACGGGTCAGGCGGACATCCTGGTGGTTCCTGATTTGGAAAGCGGCAACATGCTGGCCAAGCAGTTGGAATACCTGGGCGGCGCACAACTGGCGGGAATTGTGTTGGGCGCGCGGGTGCCGACAATTCTGACCAGCCGGGCGGATTCGGCCGAGACCCGGCTGACGAGCTGCGCGGTGGCGGTGCTGCTGCATTATGCGACGCATCCGCTGATCAAGGTGTAGGGTGGGTCAGTGAAGAAGTGAGTGAGTGAAGAAGTGAAAGAGCCAGGGAGCCAGCGGGTGTGAGCCTGCTGGCTTGCTTTTTTTAGCGCACGTCGATCTGCGAGACTGGAAACATGCCTATCCAATTGCCTGCGCTGATTTTTGACCTGGACGGAACGCTGACCGATTCGATGCCGGGGATTGTGGGCTGCCTGCGCAAGGTTCTGGACGCGCGGGGGATGGGGGACCAAGGCCCGCTGGAGCGGTTTGCGGGCCCGCCGGTGGAGGAGTGGACGACGGAGCTGCTGCCCAATGGGAGCGACGAGGACCGGGCTGCGCTGGCGAGCGATTACCGGCTCTGCTATGACCACGAGGGGTGGCAGAACAACTCAGTGTTTGCTGGGGTACGCGAGATGCTGGCGGATCTGCAACAGAAGGGTTTTCCGTTGTATGTCTGCACCTCGAAGCAACAGCACTTTGCGGAGCGGATTCTGGACAGGTTTGAGCTTTCGGGAAGGTTCACCGCGATCTATGGGGACAGAGCCGAGTATGAAAGCCACAGCAAGGTGGATTTACTGGGAAAGCTGCTGCGCGAGCAGTCATTGAGTCCCGATAGGACGTGGATGATCGGGGACCGGATCTACGATATCTGGGCGGCGCACGGGAACGGAATCCGCTGTGTGGCGGCGGGGTGGGGCTACGGGTCGTCGGAAGAGTACGCGGTGGCGGATGCTTTGGCCGCGACGCCGGCGGACGTAGCCGGCATCGTTTCGGGGGTGGGTTGTCAGAGTTGATCGCGTTTGTTTGAGGCTCCCAGCTTCCATGCCAACTTCCTCATCTTCGACCCGAGTGTGAGACGCGAGTTCAAGGGCATGCATCCAAGTACCTGCTTGGGGACACTGGCCCGGACGGTCCATTCCGGCTCGTCTCAGTGGCCATTCCCGGCAAAGGCGTTCTCCCAATGTCCAGCCACACATCTGAAGACTCGAAAGTATTCAAGACCAGCGTTCCAGACGGTTTTGACACCGAACAGGTCAAAAATCTTTCCAGCGTGCTCAACGCACTGCTGGCCGATGTTTTTGCACTTTACCTGAAGACCAAGAACTTTCACTGGCACATGAGCGGGCAGCATTTCCGCGACTACCACCTGATGCTCGACGAGCAGGCAAGCCAGATCTTCGAAATTACCGACGCCATCGCCGAGCGGGTTCGCAAGGTGGGAGGCACCACGATTCGTTCCATCGGGCACATTGCCCGGCTGCAGCGGATCACCGACAGCGATCAGGAGTTTGTGCCGGCGAGGGATATGCTGCTCGAACTCCACGGCGATAACAAGGGTCTGGTGGAGAGCCTGCGAGCCGCGCATGAAGTGACGGCCAAGGCCAATGAGTATGCCACGACCAGTCTGATTGAGGTCTGGATCGACGAGGCGGAGCGCCGTGCCTGGTTCCTGTTTGAAGCCACGCGGTAATTCTGTCTCAGCCAGGGAGCCAACAGGAAGCAAATTGCTGCATTGAAGATTTGAGCAAGGCCTCGCACCCGATCAAGGATGCGGGGTCCTCTTCATTTGCGGATCTCCTGCCAGTCTGGTGGCTCCTGGGCAGCGGTTCCCTGGCGGTAACTGTTTTTGTGGGGGCAGGTAACAATCACTCGCGTTCTGCCGGTATAGACTCAAAGGCAACTCCCGGTTTGGCTGTGGATTTTTGAAGGTATTGTGAGCGGCTGCCGATAGAGGGAGCAGCAGGTTGTCTGGGCGGGGCGTGCGGGGCGTGCCGGGCCAGGCCGGATTTGAGCCGAAAGTCATAGCCATGGTGAACAAGGCGTCACAGGATACGGGAACCGTCGCAGTGCACTCACAGGCCGAGGCCAATCTCTCGGCGCTGATCGAGAGTACGGAAGACTTCATCTGGTCAATTGACCTGAGTTACCGGTTGCTGACGTTCAATCGCTCACTCCAGCGGCATATCAAGTCCACATTTGGAACGGATGCGGCGATTGGCAAGCGTCCTGAAGACCTGCTTCCGGCGGAGAGGGCTGCGATTTGGCCTCCGCTGTTTGAGCGCGCCCTGGTGGAGGGACCGTTTCGGGCGGAGGTTCCATTTCCCGGTGGTCGAATTGTCGAGATGTCCTTCAACCCGATTGTCGTCGGCGGCAAAGCGACGGGCCTTTCGATGTTTGGCAAGGACGTGACCGAACGCAATGAGCGGGAACGACAGTTGAGGGACGACGCGCAGTTCCTGAAAGAGACGCAAAGAATCGGGGCACTGGGCTCGTATGTCCTGGATTTTCAAACAGGTTTGTGGACAGGGTCGGAGTTTCTTGACGAAATGCTTGGGATTCGCGGAGAAAGCAGTCACACGGTGGAACAGTGGCTGGCATTGATCCACCCGGACGACCGTGCGCGGATGGCCGAGTATCTGCACTGCGAGGTGATGGGCAAGGGGGAAACGTTCAATCGGGAATACCGCATTGTTCGCGCCATTGACGGGCATGAGCGGTGGGTGCACGGGCTGGGGCAGCTTGAGTTCGATGACCAGGGCCGGTTGCTGAAGCTGAGCGGCCTGATCAAGGACATCACGGCCCGAAAGCAGTCGGAGATCGAGCTGAGGGAGAGCGAGGAACGCTATCGGGCAACTTTTGAGCAGGCCGCACTCGGGTTCATGCATGTTTCAAACGAGGGAAGGGTATTAAGGTGCAATTCGCGCTTCGCTGAGATCATCGGATACCGGGCGGAAGAGATTCCGGGGATGAACTACCGGGATTTCACCTTCGAAGAAGATGTGGCGGCCAGCGAGGCGATCGGTTTGCGGATTGCAAGCGGGTTGGTGAGCAGCGCGACGTGGGAGAAGCGCTATCTGCGCAAGGACGGGAGCATCACCTGGGTGCGGGTGACGGCGTCGCCGCAGCACGATAGCCGGGGACAGGCGCAGCACATGATTTCTCTGGTTGAGGACATCAATGCACTGAAGGAAGCGGGGGAACGTCTGGAGGCGGTGCAGCGGGCACTGGCGGAGAGCGAAGTACGGTACCGGACGGCATTCCAGACGAGCATCGATGCGATCAACATTAATCGGCTGAGCGACGGCAGGTACATTGAATGCAACCTGGCGTTCCTGGGAATTGTGGGATTTGAGCGGGAGGAGGTCATCGGGCACAGCTCGGTCGAACTTGGGTTGTGGGCCGATGTCCGAGACCGGGAGGCGATGGTCGCCGAAGTGAAGCGCAACGGCAGTTGCAGGGATCTGGAGGCGCTTTTTCGAAAGAAGAACGGCGAATTCTTCTGGGGTGTGATGTCGGCATCGAGCCTGGAAATCGACGGCGTGTCCTGCGTATTGACGATTACGCGGGATATCTCCGCAGCCAAGGCGGCCGAAGAACGTGTGGCGGCTGCCAACCAGGCAATGCGGGTAAGCGAAGAGCGCTATCGGACGGTGTTCCAAACGAGCATTGACCCGATTACGATCAGCCGCTCCGACAACAAGGAGTATCTGGATATCAACCAGGCGTTTCTAACCCTGATGGGTTTTGAGCGGGATGAAGTGATAGGGCGCACTTCACTGGATCTGAACATCTGGGTGGACCGGCGCGATTTCGAGAAGCTGGGAGAGATTCTCAACAGTTCCACGGAATGCCGCGACATAGAGATCCAGTTTCGCAAGAAAAACGGGGAAACGGTTTGGGGCATGTTGTCGGCGTCGATTGTGGAGATTGATGGCGCGCAATGCGTGCTGGCGATTGCGCGGGATGTTTCCAATGCCAAGGCGGCGGAGGATGAGATCCGCAACCTGGCCTTCTATGATCCGCTGACAGGGCTGCCGAACCGGCGCCTGCTGCTGGAGCGGCTGCGCCAGTCGCTGGCTGTCGGCAATCGCGCGGGGCGGATGCGGGCGTTGCTGTTTGTGGATCTGGACAACTTCAAGACCCTGAACGATACGCTGGGGCACCAGACCGGCGACCTGCTGCTTCAGGAAGCGGCACGGCGGCTGAGTGCGTGCGTTCGCGATACGGACACGGTGGGGCGTTTGGGCGGCGATGAATTTGTGCTGATGCTGGAAGACTTGAGCGAGGTTCCGGAGGATGCCGCGGCCCAGGCCAAGGCGGTTGGCGAAAAGATCCTGGCGGCGGTCACCCAGCCCTACCATCTGGATGGGAGGGAATGCCGCAGTAGCGCGAGCATAGGTATCTCGGTATTTGGCGCCCTGAAAGAGAATTCGAGCGAGGTGCTGCAACAGGCGGATATCGCCATGTACCAGGCCAAGGCGGCTGGACGCAACACGCTTCGCTTTTTTGCGCCGGCGCTGCAGGCGGCAGTCAATGCGCGCGCGGAACTTGAGGAAGATCTTCGCCATGCGGTCGGGAATGAGGAGTTCGAGCTCTACTTTCAGCCGCAGATTGACCGCAACCGGCTGATCGGTTCTGAGGCGTTGATCCGCTGGAATCATCCCAAACGCGGCATGCTGGCGCCAGGTGAATTCATTGCGCAGGCCGAGGAGACCGGGCTCATCATCCCGATCGGGAAATGGGTGCTGGAGACCTCATGCCGGTTGATTGCCTCGTGGGCCGGGCGCAGGCAGACGGCTAACCTTTCTATCGCTGTGAACATCAGCGCACGGCAGTTTCGGCAGCCGGACTTTGTAGAACAGGTATTGACGGCTCTGAAAAGCACGGGAGCCAACCCTGGGCGGCTGAAGCTGGAACTGACCGAGAGCATGCTGCTGGATAATATTGAAGAAGTGATTGGGAAGATGAGGGAGCTGAAGTCCCATGGGCTGCGGTTCTCACTCGACGACTTCGGCACCGGCTACTCGTCGCTGGCCTATCTGAAGCGGCTGCCGCTGGACCAACTGAAGATTGACCGGTCGTTTATTCGGGACATTCTGGCGGACGAAAGCAGCGCCGCCATAGCCCAGACCATCATTTCGTTGAGCCGGGCAATGGGGTTGCCGGTGATTGCCGAAGGGGTGGAGACAGACGAACAGAGGGAGTTTCTGAATCGGCTGGGCTGTCATGCCTTTCAGGGCTTTCTGTTTGGCAGGCCTCTGCCTTTGAAGGAGTTCGAGCGGGTCTGGCTGCCATCCGCGAAGACTTCTGGCTCGGTGGTCGACTAGAACTTGAAAACCAGCCCGGTTGAGATGCGGGCGAAGTTGTTGGGGAGGCCCGGAATGCGGTAGGGCGTCAGACTGGTCTTGTCGTTGAGGGCGAAGTACGAGTATTGGTATCCGCCACTGACGCGGAAGGCGATGCGGTGGGAGATGGGCGTGTCGAGGCCTCCGCCGACCAGGCTGACAAAAGAGACGGTCTGGCCGAGCAAGTTGTTGGCCGGCCAGTTCTTGTTTGCACCGCCGTCGCCGGCGAGTCCATCGGCAAAGACGGTTTCCCTGCCGAAACGCTTGCTGAACTGAGCCCCGCCGAGGATGGAATAGGTGGTTTGGGGCGCGCCGAGGTTGGTTCCCAAATAGCCGGCAACGTCAATCTTGAAGCGGATATTGTGCCATTGCGAAAACGCAATCGAGCTATCCCAGCCACTGAGGCCGTGGTGCGAGCCGGCAACGCCATTGAGGGAGTTGGAGAGATAGCTGTAGCCCGCGAAAATCTCATGGCGGGCCGGTTTCTCATTTTGAGCTTGGAGGGTGGCCGTCAGACACAGCAGCGCAATCAGGGAAAGCAGACGAGATGGCATTCAGGGCCTCAGGCAATAGAGTCTCTTCATCTTATCTGTCTCTTCAATTTTTGGGAACCGTCTGGATTTGATCGGCTGCCGGTGAGTCGATTAGTCCATGGACATGCTGAGCTGGTGGCGAACATCGGCGCCGCGAATCCAGAAGATGACGTCGGTGGCGATGTTTGAGGCGTGGTCGGCGATGCGCTCAAGGTTGCGGGAGACGAGGATGCCGTTCATGGCCTGCTGGGTATATTGCGGTTTTTTCTGGATGAGTTCGAGCAGGTCAATATGGGCGCGGCGGTTCATGCGATCGATTTCGTCGTCCATCTCGCGGACCGAGTCAGCCAATTGGGCGTCGCCCTCGAGCAGCGATTGGACGGCGGAACGGATCATGCGGCCGGCGAACTCGCCCATGGCGGCGAAATCCACGGGGAGGTCGACCTCGCCCTGCTTCAGAATTTCCTTGGTGCGGCGGGCGATGCCCATGGACTGGTCGCCGATGCGCTCGAGGTCGCCATTGATCTTGATGACCGCGAGGATGAAGCGCAGGTCGATGGCCATGGGCTGCTCTTTGGCGAGCAGCTCGTAGGCCATTTCATCCAGAGCGCGCTGGGCGGTATTGATGGCGGTCTCATTCTGCTTGACGTATTGGCAGAGGCCCTTGTCGCGTTGCAGGTAGGCGTCCACGGCAGACTCGACCGCCTGCTGCGCAAGAGCAGCCATGGCAAGGAGCTTGTCCTTGAGTTCGGCGAGTTGCTGTTGAAAATGAATCCGCGGCACGGCGAGTTTCTCCCTCAGTAACGATTGTGCATCATTGCATGTTACGACAATACGAATTTAAAGGTTGGCACCAGAAGTATCACGGTCTGGGAAAAGCCTCGTCCCGCATTGAAACACGATGGAGCGTGGGGGCGGGCCAGGACTTGCGGAGGGTCGCGGGCGGGGTGGGTCGATTCCCTAACCCTGCGCGAAGCGTCGAACCCCTGGGGACCTGGCGCGCCGGGGGCCGGTAAACTGAGAACAGAGGTATTTTGTGCTTCGTTTTGCCATTTTTTTGATGATTTCCGCATCGCTCGCCGCCTTTGCCCAGCAACCGGCGATTCCGCCGGGAACAGAATCCTCTGTGGAAGCATCGGCCGAAACACCGGCGGCTGCGCACGTAGCTGCGGAGGTTGTCACGGCGGAAGCCGCAATTGCCGGCTCCGACTGGAAGGCCGCCGGGACGGCGCTTGATCTGTGGCTCGCATCGCACCCGACGGACGCCCGGGCGTTGTTCGACTCCGGCTATGTTGCCGACGCGCAAAACCGCGGCGACGATGCTGAAAAGCTCTACCGGCGCGCCATCGAGGCCGATCCCAAGTCGTTTGAGGCCCACATTTCGCTGGGGCTGCTGCTGGCGCGGGAGGGCAACCCGGACGACGCCCGGCCCGAACTTGCCCAGGCCACGGAACTCGACCCCGGTGAGATTGGACCCGCCGCGAAAGCCCGCGCCTGGAGAGCGCTGGCCCGAATCGACAAGGTGGACAACCCGGAAGACGCCTCGGACGAGTTGCTGGAAGCGCTGAAGCTCTCCCCGGAGACGACGGCCGACACGCTGCTGGCCGGGGAAATTGCCGACCAGGCGGGCGAGTTCCCTGCTGCCGAGGGCGCCTACCGTCGCGTCCTGGCCATCGACCCTGAATCGGTGGCGGCCAACAGCGGGCTGGCCCATGTGTTGATTGCCGAAAAGCATTATCCAGACGCGGAGATCTACATCCGCGCTGCCCTGAAGCATGCGCCCGAGGACCCCGGCCTGACGGCGGAGTTGGCGACCGTTCTGGTGGCGCAGGACAAGGCGGAAGCGATCCCGGTGCTCGAAAAGCTGCACGACGCGCACCCCAAAAATGTCGACATTATCCGCATGTTGGCCTCAGTGATGGCCGACGGCGGCGACTACACCGGCTCAGACCATTTCTATCTTGAGGTGCTGGCGGCCGAGCCCAAAGACGCCGCCGCCCTGGTCGGCCACGGCCAGAACCTGATCCGCATTCAGCGCTTCCCCGACGCATTTGCGGTTTTCGACAAGGCTACGCAGATTGACCCGGCCAACGCCGACGGCTGGAGCGGGTTGGCGTTTGCCGCCTCACGGACAAGCCACCCGGATGTGGCCATCCATGCGCTGACCATGCGTTCAAAGTACCTGCCGGAAGTGGCCTCGACCTACTTTCTATGGGCCATTTCCTACGATTCGCTGCACCAGAAAGCGGAGGCGGCGAGCTATTACCACCAGTTTCTGGATGCCTCGGCGGGGAAGTTTCCCGACCAGGAATGGCAGGCCCGGCAGCGGCTGAAACTGTTGGAGGAAAAGCACTAGAACTGGCGGCACTGCCAACCATGCCGGGGCCCAATCCTGCCTTCCTTATGAAAATAAGGAAGGGGGCCGGTCAATTTTGACCTTGCACTTTCTCAAAAAAACTCACATAATCACGGCCAATGGGAAACTAGGAACTGCGGAGGCCCCTCATGCAGTCAAGGGTTTTGTTGGCAGTGTTGTCCGTCGCGGCTGGTCTCACTCTGTGTTGTCGGCCGTGCTGCGCGTCCGGTTTCGACGACAAGACCATGGACCAGCAGAGTATCGACGCGCTCCAGGTCAAGATTCTGCAGGCCCAGCCCCGCGAACAGTGTTTCCTTTACGCCCAGCTTGTGCATGAGATGACCGAAGTGAGCCTGCGGCAATATTCCGCCGGGGAAGACCAAAAGGCTGCCGGACTGCTGAAGCAGGTGCAGGCCTTCGCGCACAAAATTCACATCTCCATGTCCGATGACAACAAGCGCCTGAAGGACACGCAGATTCTGCTCCGCCACACCGCCTTTCGGCTGACCGAGATGCTTCACAACAGCAGTCTCGACGACCAGCCGCTGGTGGCGCAGACGCTCGCCCAGGTCAACCAGGCCCAGGACGAAGCCATGATGCAGGTCTTCCGCAAATAGAACTGAAGAGTCCTCTGAATTCCCTCCTCTTCCTCTGGCGCCCAACGTGCTGGCCGCGGTTGTCAAGCCAGGCGGCTGTATAATCGCGCCGTAGTTGCAACAGTTTCACCGGAGGAATCGTAATGGACGTTGTGCTTCTTGTCGTGCTCGCAGCTCTCGCAATTCTTTTTCTCACAATTGTGTTTGGCAGCTTCTTTACCGTTCGCACCGCCGAAGTCGCAATCATTACCCGGTTCGGCAAGTTTCTGCGGGTTGCCGACCCCGGGTTGAACTGGAAGATGCCCTACTTCGATTCGGTCACCGGTTTGGTAAGCCTGCGCGTGAACCAGATCACGCTGACTATGGAAACCAAGACCAAGGACAACGTCTTTGTGACCATCCCCATCAGCGTGCAGAACCGGGTGCGGCCAGAGAAGGTGTACGACGCGTACTACAAGCTGAGCGACCCTGTGGCGCAGATCAAGAGCTATGTGGAACAGGTGATTCTGGGCCATGTTCCGGGCATGACGCTGGACGAGGTTTTTGCCTCGCAGTCGTCAATTGCCGCGGCGGTGAAGCTGGAACTGGACGCGGATATGGCCACGTTTGGCTACGAGATTGTGAACGTGCTGGTGACAGACATTGTGCCGGACCAGAAGGTGAAGTCGGCCATGAACGACATCAACGCGGCGCAGCGCGAGCAAGTCGCCGCCAACGCTCGCGGCGAAGCGGAGAAGATCCTCGTGGTCAAAAAGGCCGAAGCCGAAGCGGAGAGCAAGGCGTTGCAGGGCCAGGGCATCGCCAACCAGCGCAAGGCGATCATCGAGGGCTTGCAGCTTTCCGTTGAGCAATTCCAGAAAGCTGTAGAGGGCGCAACCTCAAAGGAAGTGATGCAGCTGGTGCTCGTGACGCAGTACTTCGACACGCTGAAGTCGATTGGGGAAAACGACAAGACCAATACGCTGTTTTTGTCGCATTCCCCGGCGGCGGTGAGCGAAGTGTCCGACCAGATATTGAAGTCCATGCTGGTGGCAAACGCGGCGAAGGAGTAGCTGTGGACATGCTGGCCTCCTCTAGCCATAATGACGGGGTGCCCCATCCAATCGCAGTTTCATCGCGATTGGGTGGGAAATGTCGAATCTCCACCGCGCATCTGTTCCAGGCGGGCAAGGATGCGGCTCAACTGCGTGTCGTTGTCGTAACCCGACCGCATTGCCCGCTCCCAACCGCGCAGCGCGATCTGTTCGCGTTCTGCCGGATGGGCAAGATAATAGTTGATCTTTTCGGCACACTCTTCCACGGAAGAGAAAAACTCCGCTTCCCTGCCCTCCTGAAAAGCTGCTTCATGGCCGGGGCTGCGCAAGGCAAGCAGGAAGCCGCGACAAGCTGCAATCTCAAACGACTTGTGCGCGACATCGTCCTCGTTTAAATGGGTAACAAACGACAGATTGATTTTGGACTTCCAGATTGCCTCGCGATAATCGGCCTCCTTCAACAGGCCGCTTGCGTCTTGAAGATTGCCGAAACGGGTCAGGCGTTGGCGCTCTTCGCCGACGATGACCTTTTGCCATCCATTTCCGGAGATAACCACCGGCAGCTTGTTGGTGTCGATCAAGGTCCGCAAGAACTGCGGGCGCTCCTCGTGGGGATGCCCGATGTAGGAAACCTCGCGCGTCCTGTCTCGGTCGCACCAATCGGGCGGCGGGGCAAACTGCAGAACCGGATCGTAGCTGAACTGGGTTTCAATGTAGTTGAGACCCCACCCCTGGTAACGCGACACATCGGCTTTGCGGAACAGGCAATGGAGATCTATCAATCGATAAATCTTGTAAAACTGGTGCCAGCAGCCGTCGTTGCGGGGGCCAAACGGATTGTCCATGTTGAAACAAACCGTGAGAGCGCCCGATGCTTTGACAGCGCGCACCGTTTCGGGGGTGAAGACGGTCGGCCGGTCGAACCACACCACGGTCGGCCTTTGATTGCGCACGGTTTCAAGGAGTGCTGCGTTGACTTTTGCCACGAGCGGGCCGACGGGCAAACGATAGCGCAGAGCACTGACTATTTTTGATTTGGAGTCGAATTTTGCAAGATCGAAGGGGATGAGATCCTGTTGAAGCCGTTCGAGGGCCCGAAACCGGTTCAGGCTGGTCGCACCCCTGGTAAGCGGGGCGACGTAAAGTATCCGAAACGCCATGGAATTGAGCTCCCCTTCACCGGAAACGGCGTCCTGACATTCCTTGAGCTACCCTTGCCAGATGGCCCAATTGTATCCGTTGCCCCGACGAATTGCGGCATCGGCGCGTCGTCTGAGTGCCAATAACGCCAATAAAATCAACGTTGGGCTTCCGAGGCTGCGGAAACCCTCAATCAGGCGCCGATTCTCAAATGCTTTGTATCAGGGCATGGCCGGGGTACCGGGGAACCCTCTGGGTCGGGTCGCGTGCCGATGAAGCCAATCAAATCAATGTTGGGCTTTAGCCCCTGCAAAAGCTGATCGAGCCCATTCCCCTGGCTGGGATCATTTTCCGCAACCTCAAAATCAGGCTGGACCCCAGACTTACGCAGTAACACGCGCAAGGGTCGGCGCGCCCCCACGGAAGGGGCGGAACATATATCTCGCATGAATTCAACAACATCCAGCCAAGAATCTTATTTTCTCAAATTTGCAGTCTATTTCGTCAAAGAGTGCACAATAAAACTATGACCTCCCTGCCGTTAGGCCAATCCACCGACTCAATCTGTCAGGGATGTGCCCGGTCCGTACCACCCCACTCTGCTACCCCACCCCTTCCACATTCTTGCTGCAAACCATTGCAAGTAAAGCCACTTACCCTGAAAAAACCTAAATCTACATATCAAAACAAAGGACTTACGGTAGGGGGCGGGTCCACCGCATAATCGGCAGTATGCCCGTGGTGGTAGCATCAAGACTGACGATGCAAACGAAAAAACTTAAGATCATTCCCCTCGGCGGGCTTGGCGAATTCGGCATGAATTGCCTGGCGCTGCGATGGGAAGACGACATTATCGTGATTGACGCCGGACTGATGTTTCCGGAATCGGAACTTCTGGGCGTCGATATTGTGGTTCCTGACATTACCTACCTGATTGAAAACAAAGCCTGTGTGCGGGCAATCATTCTCACCCATGGCCACGAAGATCATATCGGCGGACTGCCGTGGATTCTCTCCGAGCTGAAGGTGCCGGTCTACGCGACCGAATTCACGCTGGCCTATGTCGAGGGCAAGCTGGAAGAGCACAAGCTGCTGGACGAGATTGAGCTGGTCGAGATTGAGCCCAAGCACAAGTTCACCATTGGGCCGTTCACGATTGAGCCGATTCGAGTCACCCATTCTCTGGTGGATTGCGTGGCGCTGGCCGTGGAAACGCCGGTGGGCGTGGTGATCCATACCGGCGACTTCAAGATCGACCTTTCGCCGCTGGACGACCATGCGTTTGACCTGCACACTTTTGCCGAATATGGCAAGCGGGGCGTGCTGGCGCTGCTGCAGGACTCGACCAACGTGGAGCGGACGGGATATACGCCGAGCGAGCGGGCGGTGATTCCGCGGCTGGACGAGGTGTTCAGCCAGACGAAGAAGAAGCTGTTCTTCACCTGCTTCTCGTCTTCGATCTTCCGCATCAAGATTGCGCTGGACCTGGCGCGCAAGCATGGGCGCAAGGTTGCGATCGTGGGCCGGTCGATGATGGATTCGACGGAGATTGCGCAGGACCTGGGCTATATCGACATTCCCAGCGGACTGGTGATCAATCCGGGACAGATGCGGGATTTCGCGCCCGAGCAGTTGATGATTCTGATCAGCGGCACGCAGGGCGAGCCGATGTCCGCGCTGAGCCGGGCCGCTGTGGACAACCACAAGCATGCGCACATTGACGCCGGCGACACGGTGGTGCTGAGTTCGCGCATTATTCCCGGCAACGAGAAGAGCATCTTCCGGGTGATCGACCACTTGTACCGCAGGGACGCGCAGGTGATCTGCGACGATGGCGCCAATGGGCTGATTCACGTGAGCGGCCACGGCGCGCAGGAAGAACAGCGCTTGCTGATCAACCTGGTGCGGCCGAAGTACTTTATCCCGGTGCACGGCGACTATCGCAATCTGCAAAAGCACGCACGCATCGCAATTGAAACAGGCGCGGTGGAGCAGGCGATTGTGATTGAAGACGGCGACGTGCTGGAGATTGACAAGCACGAGGCGCGCAAGAAGGACAAAGTCACGGCGGGGCGGATTCTGATTGATTCAGGATCGAGCATCGACGTGGTGGAAGACCTGGTGATCAAGGACCGGCGCATTCTGTCAGAAGACGGCATTGTGCTGGCGGTGCTGGCGATCAACAAGCGTACCGGCAAGGTGGAGCAGCAGCCGGAGGTGATTATGCGCGGCTTTGGCGGCTCAGACATCACCGACCAGGCCAAAGAGCTGGTGCTGCGCACGCTGGACGGGCTGAGCACGGAGCAGAAGGCCGACTATGGCATGGTGAAGGAAAAGGTACGCGCGGAGTTGAAGAGGCTTATCACCAAGACGACCGGGCGCAGGCCGATGATTATGCCGATCATATTGGAAATCTGAGCGGGTGGGCTCCAGAGGACGGAGCCCTTCACTTTTTCCAGTAGTCAAACTTTCTCGCGATGGAACTCACGTTTTCACTTGCGATCGACTCGGATGCGGCTGAGCTTGCAACGCTTCACAGTGCCGCGGCCGGGGATCTGACGCAACGCTTTGGGCGTGGGTTCTGGTCTTCGTCGCAATCAGAGAAGGGTGTGCTTCGGGAACTGAGCCGTCCGAAGTTTTCGCGCATCCTTATAGGGCGAATGGGCGGTCAGATCGCCGGCACAGTGCGACTGGCGACCAAGAAGCCATGGGCCATCGATACCGCATACTTTACGCCGGTTGCGCGGCCTCTCTATTTGACGGGGATGGCGGTACATCCTGCGTTTCAACGACGCGGAGTGGGGCGCCTGTTCATGAAGGAAGCGGAGGCTTTGGCCAGGGGCTGGCCCGGCAACGCCATTCGCCTGGATGCCTTTGACGCGGCGCCAGGGGCTGGCGACTTCTACCTGAAATGCGGGATGCGCGAAGTGGCGCATGTCGTCTACAAAGGAAATCCGCTGATCTATTTTGAGCGGGTGCTTGACGCGATTCTGTAGAATCCCTGCATGCGCCGACTGACACTCTTCCTCGCCGTTGCGTTTTGTCTCGTTGCTCCCCGCCTCTTGGCACAGGAGCCGGGGCCGCAGATTATTGCCGCTGTTCCGGCATGTCCATCGACGGCTACCCTTGACCAATTGATTACCGCCATTGATGCGGCGGTTAGCGGGCCTGCGGACAAGGACCGGACATGCTTTCGCGCGCTTTTTTTGCCGGAAGCGCGGCTGATTCCGATTCGCATCAAGGCGGACGGTACGGCTACGCCAGTGATATTGACCGTGGATGGCTGGATTGATGCGGTGAAGAAGCGCGGCAGCACGGTGCTGGTGGAAAAGCAACTGAAGGTGAAGACCGAATCGTGGGCGCACCTGGCGCATCTTTGGAGCACCTACGAGACAAAGATCGGCACAGATGAGAAGCCTGCGGACCGCGGGATCAACAGCATTCAGGCGATCTACGACGGCAAGCAATGGCGCGTGATCGAGATTGTGTGGCAGGCTGAGACGAAGGACGATCTTGTGCCGGCGCGGTATTTGCCGTAGGGAACTGCGTTAGTCGAGAAGTTCGCGGAGGGGCGCTTCGATGCCTTGGCGGATTAGAGTTTCTCGGTCGGCCGCGGGCTGCCAGCCCAGGACTCTTTGCGCGGCGGTGCAGTCGAAGATGGCTCGGCCGGTGCGGCTTTCCCAGTCGCGATAGGACGGCAGGCGGCGCTCGGGGTGGCGGACGGCAACCTTGACGACCCACTTCATCATGTCCTGGAGGTAGAAGCGGGCGATGGGCGTGGGATGGCGCTGGACGCGCATGTTGCCGGCCTTGTCGAGGGCGTCGAGATACTCGCGCGCAGTGAGCAGTGGTGGACCGACGAGGTTGAAGTCCCGGCCTTCGATGCCCGGGGTATGCATGGCGGCGATGAGGCCGGCGGCGATGTCTTCCACGAGGACGAGGCCGAGCTTGTTTTTGCCTGCCCCCCAGATTTGACAGACGGCGTCGTTCCACCACATGCCCACGCCCCAGTGGAATGGGCTGCCGCCGCGGCCGATGACAATGCCTGGGCGGACGATGACCAGCGGCAAACCCTGCTCGCGATGCATGCGCAGGAGAATCCGCTCTGACTCTGCTTTGGCGCGGGCGTAGAGGTTGCGCTGTTCGATTTTGGGGTCGAGCGGGGTTGCTTCGGTGATGGTTCCGGCAGCGGCGCCGGCGTAGTAGGAGTCGATGGTGCCGGTGTAGACGAAACGCTTGACTGCGGCCTGGAGGGCGCACTCGGCAACGCGGCGGGATGCTTCGATTTCGAACTGTCGATAATCGGCCCAGGTTTTTACGTTGGCACGCGCGAGATGAAGAACGGTATCGACCCCCTGCATGGCGCGGAGAAGGTCATCGTTGCTTCCGAGGTCACCGCGGACGAGTTCGAGATTGGGGGAGGCGCGGAGATCAGCGGGGATGGCGGCGGTGCTGCGGACCAGGGCGCGGACGTTGTGGCCGGAGGCGATGAGTTGGCGGAGGAGTTCTTTGCCGATGAAGCCGGCGCCGCCGAGAACGAGGACGGGAGGCGTTCCCTCGGGGGCTAAAGCCCAGCTTGCTTTTTCGCCGTTTGTGGCACGACTGAAGTCGTGCCCTTTCAAAGACGCAGGCTCTTCTGGATTTGCGGCGCTACTGAAGTCGTGCCCTTTCAAAGGCGCTGGCTCTTCTGGATTTGCGGCGCTACTGAAGTCGGGCCCTGTCACTGTCGCTGGCTCGTCCGCGGGCAGATTGGCGAGTTGGCCGAGGGTTTTGCAGACGCGGATGACTTGCGCGCCGAGGTGGCCACTGATTCGCTCGTCGAGCGGCGCTGAGGAGTAGAAGGCGTCCATGGCTCGGGCGATGCTGACGCCGTAGGGGCTGCCGCGGCGGGTGAGTTTGGCCTTGGACTCGATGTATGTCCAGAGTGTGCGGCGCGCTTGTTTCTTTAGGCTTTTGGCGCGGGCGACAACGATGCCGTGGGTCTCAAAGTCGGGGTCGCTGGGGAGGTGCTGGTCGAGGGTGTAGGTGCTGAACTCGAAGTCAGCGGTAGCGGATGCGAGGGAGCCGCGCACGCGGATGGAGTACTCGGGAAATCCGGAGACAAATGAGAAACGGAGATGAACAGCCGTTCGGCCTTTGAGGCCGTCAACCTGCCAATGGCGGTAGAACGGCTTGCCGGTGGGCAGCGTGATCGCATTGGACGCATGTACGGTCAACTCTTCCGGCACGCCGATCAGGTGGAGCATGTGGGCGATGGAGTGGGAGCCGACTTCAATGAGGATGTTGTGTGGATCGCGGAGCATCCAGGTGTCGAAGGGGCCGTGGACGGCTTGGGGGAGGCCGCGATGCCAGGTGATGGTGATGTCGTCGAGGACGCCGAGGACACCGCTGCGGATGTCGCGGCGAAGCTTCTCATAGACGTCGGCAAAGAGGAAGTTGTGGCTGACTCCGATGCGCAGGCCGCGCTGGGCAGCGAGTTGGACGAGGGCGTCGCAGTCTTCGACGCGGTCGCACATGGGCTTCTCGAGGAAGACGTTGACGTCGGCTTCGAGGACGATATGGGCGGAGTGGAAATGGCGGTCAGGCGGGGTAAGGACATGCACCGCGTCAAGGTTTTCAGCAGCGAGCATGGCCTCAAGGGAGCCGTAAACGCCGGGGATGCCGAAGTTGCGGGCGAGGGCTTCCGCCTTGGCCAGGTAACTATCGCAAACCGCGACGATTTCAACGCCGCCGACCGATTGCAGGGCCTTGGCGTGCCAGTCCGCAATGTAGCCGGCGCCGAGCAGGGCTACGCGCTTGTTGGCGGATGGATTCTGGTTTGCGGGCGTGCTTACGGTCATCAGCTTTCCTTGTGCTCCATGATGGTGATGGTTTTGCCGCGCATGCGCCGCCAATAGTAGGCGAGCATGCCTTCAAGCGCGGGGAATTTGGTGAGCACGGTGAAGAAGGCGTAGATGGAAGCGTGACCGAGGGGCCAGCCGCGTTTGATGCTGCGGCGAACGATCCAGCCGAACTGGATGGGATAAAGCAGCAGAAGCAGCAGCGAAATGCCGCGCGTGAAGGGAGCGAGGGCGAGCGCGAAGAACGGAATTGCGATGGCCCAGACCCAGACGCGGCGGCTCTCGCGGACGTAGTAGCGCTCCTGACTTTTGCCATGCAGCGCGGCGACTTGTGCATAGGCGTGGCCGGTGCGGCGAGCGCGGCGCCACCACTGGTGGAAGCTGTGCATGGCGGCGTCGTGAAGGACCATTGGGGTATCGAGCAGGTAGATTTTTCTGCCGGTCTGGCGGAGGCGGACACAGAACTCGTTGTCTTCAGCGGCGATGACTTCAGGGCGGAAGCCACCGAGGGCGCGGAAGACTTGAGGACGCATCATGAATATGCCGCCGCAGGCGCTGAGAGTGCCGGGCTGCTGGCGCCATTCGAGATCGAAGAGGCGGTTGTAGACGGAGGCTTCGGGATGGATTTCGCGAACGTGGCCGCAGACAATTCCGGCGTCGGCGCGCTCCCGAAAGGCTGACATTCCCTGCTGGAGCCAGCCATCGGCGAGGGTGCAGTCGCCATCGACGAATTGGAGGAACTCGGCGGCTGGGAGAAGGGAGATGGCTGTGGCGAATCCCAGGTTGCGGGCGCGCGCGGCGGAGAAGGGCGGCTGCATTTCGACGACATGGCAGCCGAGGGAGCGGGCGAAGCCGGCACTGCCGTCAGAGGAGCCGGAATCGACATAGACCACGGTCTGCGCAAGCGCAACGGCAGCACGCAAACAGCCTTTGAGCCGCTCGCCCTCGTTGCGCCCGATGGCGACGATGGCAACGTTCTGGACCGGGTCCGGAGTCATGGACCTCAATTCTAATTTGCCATTGAATGTGGAGGTAGACCGCTAAGGTTGTACGGCGTCCGGATGAGCGTTTCAAGCGGGTGCAATCTGTGGTTACTAACGATCTAAAATGTGGTTACTACTGGGTAGGCGGGGTAGTGGAGGGTGCTGCGGCGGTCGAGACTGAGGTGGAAAACAGAGCAGGTTGGGATGGTTTGGGTAGGCGAAGTTCGATGTGCGAAAAATGCCATTTTTTGCTCCAAAGTGCCAGTTTCGATGGTGTTTTTGGCGTTTTTTTGCCTGAAAATGGGGGTTTGTGTTTACCAATGGGTAAATAGTCTGTTTTTGTAACTCATTGAATCGGGGTTAGTTAAGCGGATTCCACCTTCGATTTTTTGACGAAATCGAAGGCGGGGCGATGGAATTGGCGAGGGCGAGGGCGCGGGTTGCGTTTTGCTGGACGATTTTGGCATGCGAAACACCTCTACTAGGATTGTGCGCCAAAAGGGGGTAATTGCCTGCAAGTATGGCATGGGTGGAAGTTGTTGGAGTTAAGTAGGTTAGTCAAAGTCAGTCGGGGGAGGGGCTTGCTTTTTTTTGACGGGGTATGGGGAATCGGGTTGCAGGCCTGCCGGAAGGCACATTCAGTGGTTGGATCGATTTTCAAAATGCATTTGCCCTGCTTTTGCAGTGGTGTCTTTTTACATGGCAAGGCCGTCATGATTTGATTGTGCTCCTTCCGGCGAAATAAACTGCCAATCCGGAAAAGAGATTTTGGGACGACCTGGATGGGTCAGATTGCCGACATGTCTTCCCCTCGGGCTTCTCGTCCCAGGAGAGCCAGGGCGGCGAGGGTGAGGGCTACCGCGACGACGGTGATGGCGAGGACGAGCGGGTAATTACCCCAGCGTTCGGCGGCGAGTGCCTGGGCTTTGCCATTCCAAGAGGTGACGAGGCCGCCGAGTTGGTAGGCGAGACCTGGGGCAGTGGCGCGGACGGGGGCCGGGGAGAGTTCCGTGAGGTAGGCGGGGACCACTCCCCAGGCACCCTGGACCATGAACTGCATGAGCACCGCGCCGGCGCCGAGCATGACGGCGGAGTGACCATAGGCCCAGAGCGGGATTACGGGAATGGAAAGCAGGGCGGCGGTGACGATGGCGCGCTTTCGACCCCACTTTTCTGAGAGAGTTCCGAAGACAAAACCGCCGAGGATGGAGCCGATGCCGTAGAGGATTCCGATGGCGCCAACGGTGGCAGGCTTGAGCTTGGCGTAGGTGGTGAGGAAGGTTGGGTAGACGTCCTGGGTGCCGTGGGAGAAGCTCATGAAGGCGGTCATAAGGAGGACGAGGAAGAGGAAAGTGGGGAGGAATTTGAGCAGGAGTGCGTTACCGCCGGAGGCATGTGTTGGGTCTGCGCGGCGGGCGGCTCTTTTGTTGGCTGCGGCAAGCCAGACGGGGGACTCTGCTACGCGGGCCTGGACATAGAAGACGAGCAGCGCCGGGACTGAGCCTAGGATGAAGAGGCCTCGCCAGCCAATGCCGGGGACATGGAATCCGGCGAGGGCAAAGCCACTGAAGAAGAGTGCGAAGGCTCCGGAAGCGAGGATGGAGCCCATGGCATAGCCTTCCTGGAGGATTCCGGAGAAGGTGCCGCGGCCTTCTTTGGGGAGGGTTTCAAAGACCAGGGCGGCGCCGACTCCCCACTCTCCGCCCATGGCGAGGCCGAAGAGTGCGCGAAGGACGAGCAGCGCGGTGAGCGACGGGGCAAAGGCGCAGGCCAGTTCAATGACGGAGAAGCTGAGGATGTTGACCATGAGAACCGGTCGGCGGCCGTAGCGATCGGCCAGCATGCCGAACAGCAGCGCGCCGACGGGACGGAAGGCCTGGGTGAGGAAGACTGCGCCGAGAACCGCGGAGGGCTTGGTGTGGAACTGCTGGGCGATGGCCGGGACGCAGAAGATGAGGATGAAGAAGTCGAGCGAGTCCATGGTCCAGCCGAGGAAGGCGGCCAGGAAAGTGTGGCGCTGGGCCCCGGTAAGCCGGCGGAAGTTCTTGAGGACGGACGTGAAGTGGCCGCCGAGCGACTGAGATGAGGACATAGCGGGGAGGATAACAGACCGAAATAAGAAAACACTACTGACAATACGTTGTCAGCAGCACAAGTGGAAGATGGATGCATGAACAAGACAGTCAGCTGGTTTGAAATTCCCGTCATCGACCTGAATCGCGCGGCAAGATTCTACGAGCGGATTCTAGCCTTAACCCTCAACCGCGGCGACATGGGCACAACATCGCTCGCCGTATTTCCCTACGATCGCGAACATGCAACCGGCGGCACTCTTATTTACGGGCCGGGCCTTCTGCCATCGGCGGACGGAGCTGTGGTTTACCTCAATGCAGGAGAGTCGCTGGACGCGGTGCTGGAGCGAGTGAAGCCGGCGGGCGGGGCGATTCTGGTGGCGCGCACCGAACTGCCGGCGGGGATGGGCGCCTTTGCCCATTTTGCGGACACGGAAGGCAACCGGGTGGGCCTGCACGGTTATGCCTGATAGTGTGGGTTCATGCGACGTGCAGACCGGCTATTCCAGATTGTGCAACACCTGCGGGCGCGTCGGCTCACCACGGCCGCGCGCCTTGCGGAACTTCTGGGCGTCTCAGAGCGCACCATTTACCGCGATATTCGCGACCTCTCGCTTTCGGGGATTCCGGTGCAGGGCGAGGCGGGAGTCGGCTATCGCCTTGACCGTTCTTTTGAGCTGACGGCGCTGATGTTTACTCCCGATGAAGTGGAAGCCGTGGTGGTAGGGTTGCGGATGGCAGAGGCGTTTGCCGGAGACCGGATCAGTAGCGCATCCGTGACGGCGCTGGACAAGGTGATTCTGGCGCTGCCGAAGCACCGCCGCGCTGAGGTTGAGCGGTCACAGATCTATGCGCCGGCAGTGCATGCCAACCCTGAGACTGACCCACTTCGCGAGACGTTGAACTCGGCAATTCACGATCATGCCGTGTTGCGGTTGAGTTATGAGGACGACAGCGGACGGAACAGCGAGCGGGAGGTGCAGCCCCTGGCGTTGCTGTTTTGGGGGTCGGTTTGGACGCTGGCTACCTGGTGCCGTCTGCGTAAAGGCTTTCGCAGCTTTCGGGTGGACCGGATCAGAGGATGCCTGGCAAGCGGAGAGATCTTCCAGGAGGAGCCGGGGAGGACGCTGAGCGACTTCCAGAGGGCAGTGGAGGCGCGATAGGGTGTTGCGAAGAATTCGCATTATTTGTTGCAACGAATACTTATCAGGCAGCGTCCTATAGATATGCGAGAACTTGCCCTCGGGGCAACTTGGTCGATTGCCTGTTCGCGCACCCCAGACTGGAGTCGATCCGACTCCTGACAAGCAGCTCAGCGGCCGATGGGCCCGCAAACGAAAGGAAAACAAAAAACATGAAGCGTATGGCACTGGTTACCGTCATTCTCGCCCTGGCCGCTCCGCTGGCTTTGGCACAGACATCCACCTGGAAGATCGACCCGGCTCACAGCGAAGTGGACTTCGATGTACTCCATATGAGCATTTCGCACGTTCATGGCCGTTTTGCGGTCAAGGAGGGAGCGATAGTCCTGAACGAAGCGGACATCACGAAGTCCAGCGTGCAAGTGACGATTGACTCGACGACAGTGGACACGGGGGTTTCGATGCGCGACAACGATCTGAAAAGCTCGGGATTCTTTGATGTGGCGAGCTTTCCGACGGCCACTTTTGTGAGCACCAGCGTGGCCAAGACGGCGACTGGATTGTCTGTGACTGGGAACCTGACGTTGCATGGGGTTACCAAGCCAGTGACCCTGACGGTTGAAGGGCCAACCGGGCCGACGCCTGGGATGATGGACCACAAGCCGCACGCAGGCTATTCGGCAACGACGACGGTGAACCGGGTCGATTTCGGAATCGGAACCAAGTATCCCGATGCGGCGGTTGGCGATGCCATCAAGCTTTCAATCGACCTGGAAGTTGTGAAGCAGTAGCTGAGCGTGGGAATTTGTTGCGAGTTTACAGGGACGCGGAGTTGCAAGGGTGTCCCTGCTTTCAAACCGGCGGAAGAGAGCGCGCATGGCAAGCCTGAAAGTGGAGATTGTGCAGGAGCCCCCGTTTTCAAGCGCGGAGGAGGAGGCATTGCTGAACGTGGTGCGCACCGCCGACTGCCTGCACCGCGCGTTCCACAGAAGGACTCGTGACTGGGGCGTTACGTCGACGCAATACAACGTGCTGCGAATACTTCGCGGTGCTCAGCCAGACGGGCTGACTTGTTCTGCAATCGGGGCGCGGATGATTACCGCGGAGCCCGACATTACGCGGCTGCTTTTCAGGCTGAAGACGTTGAAGTACGTTCGCCAACAGCGCGACCGGCGTGATCGGCGGGTGGTGTGGACACAGATTTCAGAGACCGGGCTGGAGTTGCTGCGGGAGATGGAACCGGTGATTCTGAAGGCGCCGGGTGAGTTGCTGGGGCACCTGGGCAAGGGCGAACTGGCAGAGTTTATCCGGCTGCTGGAGCTGGCGCGGAGCCGCTGCGGAGACACGCTGGGGCCGGTGAGTTGCACTGGGGAGCGGAGCAGTAAGGCTGAGACTGAAGGGGTTGAAGCGGGAGCATGAAAGCGCTTCCAGCGTGGTGTGCCTAAACTGCTGGTGAAAATTGCGAGGGGACAGAAGCAGATCCTTCGGCTCACCCCCCCGAAACGAAGAACGTTCGGGGTTCCTGTTGCTCCCTATGAACAAAGGATGTGAGGCGCAGGTCTGGAGACCCGCACGACAGCCGGTCTGGAGACCGGCGCTACTCTCTGAGGTTTTGTTCAGTCTAGATGTAACTTGCGAGGCGAGTCGGGCTGCTCGGGATGACAGGCGTTTTTATGTTATGGACTTTAGGGACAGGGTACTAGTGTCCTGGGGCCAAAGTCCCGATCAGGTAAGAACATCGCTCAGGGGCTGAAGCCAGGGGATTTCATTGGCTTGATTGGCACGACTCAAGTCGTGCCCTTTCAAAAACACGACTTTTACCACTGGCTGTTATGTGCCGAGGACCTTTTGGGCGACGGATTGCTCGTCGGCGTCGGTCTGGATGATCTTGTTGTGGAGGCAGTAAAGCGCGAGTTCAAGGCGGTCAGAGACGCCGAGCTTGTCATAGATCTTGCGCAGGTAGTTTTTGATTACCTGTTCGGTGGTTCCAAGCTGGAATGCGATCTCTTTGTTACGCTTGCCCTGGGTGATGCAGGTGATGATGGCCATTTCCTTGGGGGAAAGGCGAGGCTGGGTGCGCGGACTTACCAGGGCGGCCGCTTGCGAGCGATAAGCCTCAATCACCCAATTGACGGACTGGTTGTCGATCCAGGTTTCGCCGGCGGCGATGCGGCGAACGCAGCGCACCAACAGATCAGGTGAGATGGACCGGGAGATGATGCCACGGACGCCGCGGCGATAGAGCTCGACGGTATGGTTCTCGTCCGCCTGAACCGCCTGGACGATGAGCTTGACATC